>ERZ887830.130-NODE-130-length-51869-cov-17.538503_pt1 | contig 51869 bp, 43 predicted proteins | sample MGYA00521101_ERZ887830 | MGnify/ENA primary metagenome ERZ887830 (study PRJEB32303, sample SAMEA104408592) | aquatic metagenome | biome: Marine water; feature: Pelagic; material: water | place: Baltic Sea | collected 2014-06-05T16:38:00 | depth 1,762 m ... | reverse complement strand
TGGGCAGCCAGCAATCCGACAATGCAACGTTGACGAGCTTGGTGCTCGAACGCCTTTACTACGCCGATGGACGTCACCACCCTGAGCATCCAAAGCATGGAAGCTTCCAAGGCTTAACAACCTTTACCTAAGAGAGGCTAATTAGTAGCAACGGCAACATCTTGGTGGGTCATTGGTACAGAACACTTTGATCAACTGGAGAACCCCATTTGACGATCGCAGAGGGCTCCGGCAAAGAACGGTTTAAAAGCCACCTGCGCAAAGTGGGCAGTGGAGAACACACCAGTAAAGGGCTGAGTCGTGAAGAAGCGGCAGAAGCTCTCGATCTCATGCTTCATCAGGAAGCGACCCCTGCTCAGATTGGCGCTTTTCTAATTGCCCATCGCATCCGTCGTCCGGAGCCGCAAGAGCTCACGGGGATGCTGGACACGTACCGACAGCTCGGTCCGAAGCTCCACTCCAAAACTGACCACACGGCACCGGTGTGCTTCTGCATGCCCTTCGATGGACGCACCCGCACGGCCCCCGTTTATCCCCTCACAACATTGGTGCTTCTGGCGCTAGGCCAACCGGTGGTGCTGCAGGGCGGAGATCGCATGCCCATCAAATACGGCGTGACCGCCATCGATCTGTTTCGAGAACTCGGTGTTGAATTAAGCGGACTCCCCCTTGCAACGGTCCAAGACGGGCTCGACAACAACGGCTTTGCGTTGGTGCATCAACCCGATCACTTCGCCATTGCCGAAAGCTTGATCGCTTACCGCGAAGAATTGGGCAAACGCCCCCCTGTCGCCAGCCTTGAACTGCTCTGGACCCCCCATCAGGGAGAACACCTCTTGATCAGCGGTTTTGTTCACCCTCCAACGGAGAGTCGGGCATGGGAAGCACTACGCCTTGCCGACGAAGCCAAGGTGATCACGGTGAAAGGCTTGGAAGGCGGTACCGACCTCCCCATCGGGCGCGCCTGCATCACCGCACGGGTTACTCACGGCCAAGCACAACGTCTCATCCTTCACCCGCGAGACCACGACTGCCACGAAGCAGATCTGCAATGGACCGATCCTGCAACCTGGGCGCAACAGGCCCTAGAGGCACTCAACAACAGTGGGCCTCTCTCAACGGCCTTGCGCTGGAATGCTGGGGCCTATCTGTGGTTTGCAGGCCGGAGTGCAACCCTCGAGGCTGGTCTTGAACGTGCGCAAGAGGTGCTCCAAAACGGCACAGCTCTCACTGTCTTGCATCAACTTCAGTCCTGGAGCAAAGCCTTGGCCATGCGATAGCGCAGAAACTCCACACCTCCAATCGCAATGGTTTCTGGAGCCACCACCCGCCAGCCGCAGCGTTCCAGCAATGGCCGACTGAACTGACTGGCCTCAGTCGTGAGGCGATCGAATCCATGGCGACGCGCGTCCTCTTCCACCTGTACCAACAGTTGTGAGGCATGGCCTTGGCGCGCCGCCGATCCTCGGCAATACAGCAGCGCCAATCGGGTTGAGGGGTAGCGGATCGCAAATGCAGCATCCTCACCACTGATCCAGCCCGACCCCTCTTCAAAGGTGCGATCCAGAATCCCCGGCAACCATGCCAAAGCCGCCCAAGCCTGAACCTGCTCCTGGGAATAGAGCAACCGAGCCTGAGACTCGATCGCATCGGCATAGATCTCACGCAAAAGAAAATGATCGTTGGGAACGATCCGGCGCAGGGCCATAGGGCGGGCCTGTGGGAATGTGAGTCTCCTCCGACCACTGGTCGACTTGCAGCGTCCCCGCATACCAACACTGCTGAGCGCATTTTTAACGCTGCTCAACGATCGGCTGAGCGAAAGCATCGTCTTCCCTCTGCTGCCCTTCCTCCTGGCACAGTTCGCGCCGAATGGGCGAACGCTGGGACTCTTGGCCGGCAGCTACGCATTATCCCAATTTCTCGTCACTCCACTGATCGGCGCCCTGAGTGATCGCTATGGGCGACGACCGGTGATTGCCATTTGCGTGGGGGGGTCTGTCGTTGGACTTGGACTGTTTGCACTCACCCTGAGCCTGCCCTGGCCCGAAGCAAGTTTGTGGCCGTTGCTCCTGTTATTCAGCGCACGCATCATCGACGGCATCAGCGGAGGAACAGCAGCAACCGCGTCTGCTGTTCTTGCCGATATCAGCTCGCCTGAACAACGGGCCCGCACCTTTGGCCTCATCGGAGTGGCCTTCGGACTCGGCTTCATTTTGGGACCCTTCCTTGGCGGACAGCTCGCCCAAATCGCCGTTCCACTACCGCTATGGGTTGCCACTGGCTTCGCCTGTCTCAACTTGTTAGTGGTTCTCACCATGCTCCCCGAGACCCATCCGGTAGAGGAGAGGCAAGATCTGCCACAAGGTCGAGACCTCAATCCATTTCGTCGCATTGGCCAGGTACTAATCAACCCGAGTGTTGGACGACTATGTGCCGCATTTTTTCTGTTCTTCCTCGCCTTCAACGGTTTCACAGCAATTCTGGTGTTGTATTTCAAGCAACGCTTCGATTGGGGACCAGAGCTCGCCACAACAGCCTTCCTTGTTGTTGGTGTTGTCGCGACAGTGGTCCAAGGGGGCCTGATTGGTCCGTTGGTCCAGCGCTTTGGTGAATGGCGGCTCACCCTGATCGGCCTTGGTCTCGTGATCGCAGGTTGTCTCTTAATTCCAACCGTCGGAGCAGCCGATCGAGCTCCCGTCATTTTCTGGTCAGTTGGAATCCTGGCCCTTGGCACCGGATTGGTCACTCCAAGTTTGAGGAGCCTTGTTTCGCGACGACTCAGTAGTGAAGGACAAGGAACTGCACTTGGCAGCTTGCAAGCACTCCAAAGTTTGGGAAGTTTTCTGGGACCAGCGATTGCAGGGATCAGCTACGACCTTTTGGGGCCGACCAGCCCCTTCGTGCTCGCCGCAACACTCCTCGTCATCGTCATCGCGTTAGTTTCCAGAAGCCCACTCACCACAAGCCATCCACTGAGCACTTGATTGCTACCTTTCAAGACTCAATGTCAGTTCTTAAACCATTCACCCAATGTGTGCAGCTGCCCTAACGCCAGATCAATACATCAATAGGGAGCTGAGTTGGATTGCCTTTAACCAGCGCGTTTTGGCCCAAGCTCTGGATCAACGCACTCCATTACTCGACCAAGCCAAATTCAGTGCAATTTTTAGCAATAACCTTGATGAATTCTTCATGGTGCGTGTTGCATCTCTGAAGTCGCAAGTGGAAGCAGGGATCAGCACACCTAGCGAAGATGGCAAGACACCTTTTGAACAACTTGTAACTATTCGAGAACACTTATTACCACTCTTAAGGCAACAGCAAGAACATTATCGATACCAACTAAAGCATCAGCTGAGGGAGCACAACGTCCAATTACTTGATTACTCCCAGCTCAATGATACCCAACGTGCATGGGTCAATGATTACTTCCAAACGTCGATCTTTCCGGTCCTAACCCCCCTAGCTGTCGACCCCGCCCACCCATTTCCATTCGTCAGCAACCTGAGCCTGAATGTGGCAGCAGTGGTGAGAGATCCCGAAACTGATCAACGGCAACTGGCAAGGATCAAAGTTCCGAAAAAGAATCTTCCGCGCTTTGTTGCCATTCCACCGCAACTCAGCAACGACGATCCGCAACCGATTCACACAGCAATTCCGGTAGAGCAAGCGATCGCCTTCAACCTCGAACTGCTCTTCCCTGGTATGACCATTGAAGGACATTATTTTTATCGAGTCACCCGTGATGCTGACCTCGAACTGAGGGATCTAGAAGCAGACGATTTAATGCTCGCGCTTGAACAAGGCCTTCGAAAACGCCGTATGGGCGGAGAGGTTGTGCGCCTAGAAGTTGCCAACGAAATGCCAGATGATGTCATCGACATGCTCATGACAGGACTGAATGTTGAAGAGGCCGATCTCTACAAAGTCGATGGTCCTTTAGGACTCGATGATCTCTTTGGCTTAACAGGTCTTCCAGTATCAAAACTAAAAAGTAAGTCTCACACTGGCCAAACCCCAAGCACACTTGCAAAAACTCAGCAAAATCTGATTGACGAAGGCGCAATCAAACCTGAAGAGTTTGAAACGATTTTTTCGGTCATGCGGCAACAGGACATCCTGTTGCACCACCCCTACGACCTCTTCTCAACAACAGTTGAGGAGTTCATCAATCAAGCAGCCGATGACCCAAAGGTGATGGGAATCAAAATGACCCTCTACCGAACTTCGACCGACTCACCAATCATCGCGGCCCTCATTCGCGCCGCCGAGAATGGAAAACAAGTCATGGCACTGGTGGAGCTCAAAGCCAGATTCGATGAAGACAACAATATCCAATGGGCAAGGCATTTAGAACGCTCTGGAGTTCACGTTGTCTATGGAGTTTTAGGGCTAAAGACACACACCAAGATCGTACTCGTTGTGCGCAAAGAGAAGGAAAAGCTGCAAAGCTATGTCCACATTGGAACAGGAAACTACAACTCAAAAACATCAAAACTCTATACAGATTTAGGGTTACTCTCGACACGGCCGGAGTTAGGCAAAGATCTTGTGGAATTGTTTAACTACCTCACAGGCTTTTCCAAGCAACAAAGCTTCCGTCGTCTTCTTGTAGCCCCAGTAACCCTAAGAAAAGGAATGGAATCTCTCATTCGTCGTGAGATTGACCATGCCAAAGCAGGTCGGCAAGGAATCATTCGAGCAAAAATGAATTCATTAGTCGATCCAGATATTATCGCTTTACTCTATGAAGCTTCACAAGTTGGTGTTCGAATTGAACTCATTATTCGCGGCATGTGCAGTCTTATACCTGGCCGCGCGGGGCTAAGCGACAACATCAAAGTAATCAGCATAGTTGGCCAGTTTTTAGAGCATTCACGTATTTTCTGGTTTGCCAATGACGATGAGCCAGAGGCATTCATCGGAAGCGCCGACTGGATGACCCGCAACATGGATCGACGCGTTGAAGCCATTACACCGATTGAGGAACCTGCCTTACGTCGCAAGCTCGAACGATTGCTCGACCTCTATATGCAGGACAATCGAGGAGCTTGGGACATGCACGCTGATGGAAGCTTCACGCAACGGATGCCAGGCGACGATCAAACAGAATGCAACTCTCAAATCCAGCTCACAAGCCTTTGGAGCCGAGGACTTCACATAGGGCAGTAAAACGCAAACAAACCTAATGTAGTTTGTGATTTTAGCTACAGATTATTTTTTTGACCTGGACGAATTGAGGTGTTTAAGCCATTGAATTTGGACGTGTAATGGAATATTGATTCCGGAAATTCTTCCGATTCACTTCAGTTACCGTTTAAACCTAGTGCTAAATTCTGGACAAATTTAATAGGAGACCAGGGTGATGGGGATCCCTCTGGAGACTTCCAAGTCGACATCACAGTCGACCGGGAAGCAGCCTGCTTTGCCGTCCACCGGACGACGCTCAGCTTCACGTCAAAGCGGACGTTTGGCAACCGATTCTATTGGCTTTTATCTGAGCAGCATTGGACGCGTTCCACTGCTCACGGCTGCCGAAGAAATCGAGCTTGCCCATCATGTCCAAGAGATGAAGCAGCTCAAAGTGTTGCCGCAAGAGGATCTCACCTCACGGCAAAAGCACAAGATCCGGATGGGAAAACGTGCCCGCGATCGAATGATGGCCGCCAACCTGCGATTGGTTGTCAGCGTGGCGAAAAAGTATCAAAACCAAGGTTTGGAGTTGCTCGACCTTGTACAAGAGGGGGCGATTGGCCTCGAGCGCGCCGTCGATAAATTCGATCCGGCCATGGGATACAAGTTTTCAACCTATGCCTACTGGTGGATTCGCCAAGGCATGACGCGCGCAATCGACAACAGCGCAAGAACGATTCGCCTACCGATTCATATCAGCGAGAAATTATCAAAAATGCGCCGGATCACCCGGGAACTCTCACATCGCTTTGGTCGTCAACCCAACCGACTTGAACTGGCCAGTGCCATGGGCATCGAGCCTCGCGAACTGGAAGATCTGATCACACAAAGTGCACCATGCGCATCCCTTGATGCCCATGCCCGAGGCGAAGAAGACCGCAGCACTCTTGGTGAACTGATTGCCGATCCCAACGGTGAAGAGCCGATGGAAGGAATGGATCGCAGCATCCAGAAGGAGCATCTTGGCGGCTGGATCTCACAACTCAATGAACGCGAACAAAAAATTCTCCGACTACGTTTTGGCCTCGGAGGAGAAGAACCCTTAACCCTCGCGGAAATCGGAAGACAGATCAATGTGTCTCGCGAACGCGTGCGTCAGTTAGAAGCAAAAGCAATTTTGAAACTCCGCACAATGACAAACCATCAGCAAGCCGCCTGATTGCTTTGTCAGCATTAGGCGGACCTCTCATCATTGTGTGCTGGTTGGTCTTTGTGGTGGCGTTAGCCCTGACCTCGCGTCAGCTCTGGCCCCATCAACGAGAACTCAGTCGGAAGGTCATCCACATCGGTACAGGCGCGGTTGTGCCACTCGCCTGGCTTTTTGCAATTCCCTCAGTGATTGCAATTCCTTGTGCGGCAGTGATCACTCTGATCACTGCCATCAACCATCAATGGCGATTTATCGCTGCGATTGAAGATATTGATCGAAACAGTTATGGAACGATTGCCTATGGCTTAGCCATCACAATTCTGCTGGTGCTGTTTTGGCCGGATCGCCCCGATGCCGTCACGGCCGGAGTGTTGGTCATGGCCTTAGGCGATGGACTGGCAGGACTCATCGGACGGCAACTCAAAACACCGCAATGGATCATCTTTGAGCAAACAAAATCGATAGGCGGAACCACAACCATGGCCGTGGTTTCAATGCTCGTGCTCTTGATTCTGTCCAACATCACGAACCAGGTAATCAGCGCACCGATTGCCATGGCCATTGCTTCAGCAGCCACTGGCCTCGAACAAATCAGTGTGAGGGGAATCGACAACCTCACAGTCCCATTAGCGGTAGGCCTGGCATGGGCTGCCTTGATCCATTAGCTCAACATCACAGCCTAAATATCAATCGCAAAATCACTCAATCCAATACCGTTTGACCACTTGATGCTCTTATTGACGCGCTCCAACGGCATCGGCCAAGTCATTCAAGATCTGTTCCGTCGTATCAAGGCTGATGCAAGCATCCGTAATGCTTTGTCCGTAGGTGAGTTGTGATAAATCAGCCGAGAGTTTTTGATTTCCCTCAACCAAATGACTCTCAATCATCACTCCCATCAAATGCTTTGAGCCAGAACGCAACTGATCAGCAATCGAAGCCAACACATCGGATTGACGTCGGAAATCCTTATTGGAATTGGCGTGGCTGCAATCCACCATCAAGCGATCTTCAAGACCAAATTTCTTGAGTTCAGCCGCGGCCTCAGTGACAGCATCGACGTGATAATTGCTACCTCGATTACCACCACGCAGAACAAGATGCCCGTCAGGGTTACCCGTTGTACTCACAATTGATGCCTGCCCATCCCCATTAATGCCAAGAAAATGATGTGGCTTGGAAGCCGCTTGCATGGCGTTAATGGCAATCGTGGCACTGCCATCCGTGCTGTTTTTGTATCCGATCGGCATCGACAATCCAGACGCCATCTCCCGATGGGTTTGGCTCTCGGTGGTGCGGGCACCAATCGCGGTCCAGCTGATCAGGTCGGCGATGTACTGGGGAACAACGGGATCCAACAACTCTGTCGCGGCGGGCATACCCTCACGGGCCAAATCCAGCAACAACCCCCGCGCGCGTCGGAGGCCTGTATTGATGTCGTAAGAGCCATCCAGGTGAGGATCATTAATTAGGCCTTTCCAACCCACAGTTGTTCTTGGCTTCTCGAAGTACACCCGCATTACAACTTCCAACCGATCCTGAAGACGCTCTCGGATCGGAGCCAAGCGTTCCGCGTACTCCCGCGCCGCTTGAACATCGTGAACGGAACACGGACCCACCACCGCCAGCAAACGTTGGTCATCCCCACGAAGGATGGCTTTAATGCGTTTCCGCGCCGATGTCACTGTGTTCAGTGCGCTCACGTCAGGCGCCAGGTCTTGATGCAGCAGAGCAGGTGCGACCAAAGGACGAGTCTCCACCACATGCAAATCAGAGGTGGTGGCCATAACCAGAAACCCGTGTGAAACCAAGATTACGCAACGGCATTCGATCAACCGACCCCTGTCCATGAAGAATGGACATCTGCCACGCACTTCGATCTCCATGCTGAACGCCTACAGCAAGCTGGCCGCAGAACGAGAAGCCCAGGGCGTTCCGGCGTTACCGCTCACTGCTGAACAGACGAAAGACCTAACCCAACTGCTCGAGAATCCTCCGACAGATGGGCGGCAGTTTCTGCTGCACCTGCTTATCGATCGCATTCCACCTGGGGTGGATGAAGCCGCGTATGTGAAAGCCACATGGCTTAGCGCTGTGGCCCAGGGCAACACGATCAGTCCTTTGGTCACTCCACTTGAAGCAACACGGCTCCTGGGGACGATGGTTGGCGGCTACAACGTGGCCGCGCTGATCGAACTACTGAAGAACAGCGATGAGCAACTGGCTGACTGTGCAGCCCAAGGCCTCAGCCGCACTCTGCTGGTTTACGACGCCTTCAATGAAGTAATGGACTTGGCCGCCAGCAATCGGTTCGCGAAGCAGGTGGTCGACAGTTGGGCCGAAGCTGAGTGGTTCAAATCACGGACCGAGCTAGCCGAATCGATCACCGTGACCGTTTTCAAGGTGGACGGAGAAACCAACACCGACGACCTCTCCCCAGCCACCCATGCCACCACACGGCCTGATATCCCCCTGCATGCTCTGGCGATGCTGGAAACCCGGGACCCCAACGGGCTCAACACCATTGCAAAGCTGAAAGAGAACGGCCATCCCGTGGCCTACGTCGGTGATGTGGTGGGCACAGGCAGCTCACGAAAAAGTGCGATCAACTCCGTTCTTTGGCATACGGGTAATGACATTCCCCACGTGCCCAATAAACGTGGTGGTGGAGTGATTATTGGCGGCAAAATCGCACCAATCTTTTTCAACACAGCGGAGGATTCTGGCGCTCTCCCCATCGAATGTGATGTCAGCCAATTGAGCACGGGTGATGTGATCACGATCCGCCCCCATGCCGGCACGATCGAACGCGACGGAACCGTCATCAGTCACTTCGATTTAAAGCCGAGCACCATCAGCGATGAGGTGCGTGCGGGGGGCCGAATCCCTCTCATGATCGGCAGGGCCCTCACCGACAAAGTTCGCAGCCAACTGGGACTCTCTCCATCAGAGGTCTTCATTCGTCCCAGTACGCCTCAGGACAACGGCAGGGGATTCACACTGGCCCAAAAGATGGTGGGCAAAGCCTGCGGACTTCCCGGCGTAAAGCCGGGAACGAGCTGCGAGCCGCTCATGGCCACAGTTGGCTCTCAAGACACCACAGGTCCGATGACCCGTGACGAGATGAAGGAATTGGCTTGCTTGGGCTTCTCGTCCGACTTGGTGATGCAGAGCTTCTGCCATACAGCGGCCTATCCGAAGCCTGTCGATCTCCAAACCCAACAGGATCTACCTGATTTCTTTGCACAGCGCGGGGGAGTTGCCCTGCGACCCGGAGACGGCATTATCCACAGCTGGCTGAATCGCATGCTGCTGCCAGACACCGTTGGGACAGGAGGGGACAGTCACACCCGATTCCCCCTTGGTATTTCGTTCCCAGCAGGCTCGGGCTTGGTGGCATTTGCCGCCGCCATTGGCGCGATGCCTCTGGATATGCCGGAGTCTGTTTTGGTGCGCTTTAGCGGCGCACTACAACCGGGCGTGACCTTGCGTGATGTGGTGAATGCCATCCCGTGGGTGGCCATTCAAAGAGGCCTACTCACGGTGGAAAAAGCCAACAAAAAAAATATTTTCAATGGCCGGATCATGGAAATCGAAGGTCTTTCTGATTTAAAACTGGAACAAGCCTTCGAACTCACCGACGCCACAGCAGAGCGATCCTGCGCGGGCTGCACAATCAAACTCTCCGAAGCAACGGTGAGTGAATACTTACGCAGCAATGTGGCCTTACTAAGAAACATGATTGCGCGGGGCTACAGCGATGCTCGAACCCTCGCGCGACGGGTGAAAGCGATGGAGGACTGGCTTGCGAATCCCCAGCTTCTTCAGGCGGATCCCGATGCGGAATACGCCGAGATCCTTGAGATCAATTTAGATGAGCTCACCGAACCGGTTCTGGCCTGTCCCAACGATCCCGACAATGTGAAGCTGCTGAGCGAAGTGGCTGGCAATGCAGTTCAGGAGGTCTTCATTGGTTCATGCATGACCAACATTGGCCATTACCGCGCCGCCGCAAAAGTGCTGGAAGGATCCGGTAGCAACAAAGCCCGGCTCTGGGTTTGTCCACCCACAAGAATGGACGAAGACATGCTGAAGCAAGAGGGGTACTACGCCACCTTCGAAGCAGCTGGTAGTCGCATGGAAATGCCTGGATGCTCCCTCTGCATGGGCAATCAAGCCCGTGTCGACGACGACACCACCGTGTTCTCCACCAGCACACGCAACTTCAACAATCGTTTGGGCAAAGGAGCCCAGGTGTATCTCGGTAGCGCAGAGCTGGCGGCCGTTTGTGCGCTTTTAGGTCGCATTCCCACCCCCGAGGAGTACCAACGCATCGCCGCAGAAAAAATCAAACCCCTTTCGGATGAGCTTTATCGCTATCTGAACTTCGACCAAATTGCTGGATTCGAAGACCAAGGGCGTGTGATGAGCGCCGACGACGAAGCGGCTGTTCTGGCGCAAGCCTGAAACCAACTTTGCAAGACAACAACAACCAAAACCGCGATCCTCTGATCTCAAGCCGCAGTATTCGACGCCTGCTCGAACGCCGCTGGTTTGTTGTGGTTCTGGCCCTGTCTTTGACAGGGCTTGGAGCCACGATCACCGGTCTTTTATTTCAAAGCGGCATTCATGTCCTGAGTGATTGGCGCCGTGATCTTCTTCACGACATTCCCGCCTGGATTGTGTTGCCCGTTTTGGGCACGTTTGGAGGTTTTGTATCCGGGTGGTTGATCAGCAACTTTGCGCCAGCTGCCGCAGGGGCAGGGGTCACCCACATCATGGGTTTTCTGCATCACAAGTCGGTCCCCATGGGCCTGCGCGTTGGTCTTGTGAAGTTGGTGGCAGGAATCATCGCCATCGGCTGCGGCTTCCCCCTTGGCCCAGAGGGTCCAGCCGTGCAAATGGGTGGATCCGTCGCCTGGCAAATGTCGCGATGGCTGAAAGCACCCATTGCATTTCGGCGCGTCATCGTTGCTGCCGGCGGAGGTGCTGGCATCGCTGCAGTGTTCAGCGCACCGCTCGGCGGTTTCATCTATGCGATCGAAGAATTACTGCACTCGGCAAGACCAGTGGTGCTGTTACTGGTTTTGATCACCACCTTTTCTGCCGACACATGGGCCGATGTGTTGGGTGTGTTCGGACTGGGATCTGGAGCGAAGGGATTCCAACCGAATCTGGGATTTTTACTCGAACGAAAATTTCCAATTGATGTGGAATTTTTTCCCATCGATGTGATTTATCTAATCAGCCTTGGGGCCGTAATTGGTGTCTTAGCAGAGCTTTACACCCGCTATGTACTCATGATGCAACGCCAAGGACAACATTGGTTTGGCAACAGGCTGATTTTGCGCATGAGCCTGAGCGGTCTCGTCTTAGGCAGCGTCTATGCCGCCTTGCCATCGAGTTTCCACAACCTCGATGAACTGTTCCACATGATTGGCTCCAGTGAAACAGGGGTGACGCAAGCGTTAGCGGGATTCGTTGTGCTGTTCTTTAGCACTGGTCTCGCAGCAGCTTCCGGCGCACCGGGCGGACTGTTTATGCCCATGCTCACGCTTGGAGGGGCCATGGGGTTGGCGTGCGGCGATTGGGTCCAATCCATCACCGGCCATCTTCCCAATACCTACGTTTTCGCTGGCATGGGCGCTTTCGTGGCGGGCTGCTCACGCACACCCATCACAGCAATGTTCCTGGCCTTTGCATTGGTCAAAGACCTACTCATCCTGAAACCGATCCTGGTGGCCTGCCTCACCAGCTTTCTGATCGCCCGACTGTTCAGCCCCCATTCTATTTATGAACGACAAATGAGCATGGAGGCAGCTGATGAAAAGCGAACAAGAGCCAAAATCAATAAAAAAATTCCAAGCAAATAAGCGAAATCAATAAGAGCAATTAATCCAAAAGATATCAATCTGAATCTCAACCAACCTCGCTAAAATCTTTCAATCGATTAAGGCATAAGCGAAAAATCATGACTCTTCAATGATTCATTGACGTTCATCCGCTGGATTCATTGTTGACACCCGTCGCATTGATCGCATCAAATTTGTTGGCTTCGAGCTAGCAAAACCATGCAAAGGCAAGGCAAAGCTGCAGGATGAGAAGACAGCCAGTCTTGATCTCCTGAATCAGGAAACTCTCCTATTTGATCCTGCACCGCCGGATCCTGATGCGCTGCGGGCTGTACTGGCCTTCCCCAGCACATATTCCGTTGGCATCACAAGCCTGGGATACCAAATCGTCTGGGCCACCCTTGCCCAACGCCATGACGTCGACGTTCGCCGTCTGTTTACCGATCAAGGCGATCCGCTACCGCGACGCTGCGACCTCTTCGGTCTGTCCCTGAGTTGGGAATTGGATGGACCGGTGCTGCCTGAGCTCTTACGCAACCAACGCATTCCGATCTGGGCCATCGAGCGCAGCGACGATGACCCCATCGTGTTCGGCGGGGGGCCTGTACTGACCGCCAACCCCGAACCTCTCGCTCCCTTTTTCGATGCCGTGCTCCTTGGAGACGGCGAATTGCTGCTGCCTGCCTTCATCGATGCACTGCAGGAGTGCCGCCACGCTCCCCGCAACGAACGCTTGCGGCACCTTGCCCAAGTGCCCGGGGTGTATGTGCCTTCGCTCTATCTGCCTCGCTACGACGCAGACGGAAAGCTGATTGCTGTGGATCCGATTGAAGCGGATATCCCAGCGCTTGTTGAAAAGCAAACTTGGCGTGGAAACACCCTTAGCCACTCCACAGTCGTGACGCCAGAAGCAGCTTGGCCCGACATCCACATGGTGGAGGTCGTGCGCAGTTGTCCTGAGCTCTGCAGATTTTGCTTAGCCAGTTATCTGACCCTGCCCTTCCGCACTCCATCCCTTGACGACGGCCTCATTCCCGCCGTTGAAAAAGGGCTAACAGCCACCAAGCGCCTAGGGCTTCTGGGGGCATCCGTCACCCAACATCCCCAGTTCTCCGACCTTCTCCAGTGGCTGGATCAAGATCGCTTCGATGGCACCCGCATCAGTGTGAGCTCCGTGAGAGCCGCCACCGTGACCCCCGAACTCGCGAGAATCTTGTCGAAACGCGGCAGCCGCTCGCTCACGATTGCGATTGAAAGCGGTAGTGAACGGATGCGAGAGGTCGTGAATAAAAAACTCACTACCGAAGCCATCTATGCAGCTGCCCGCCATGCCAAACAAGGCGGGCTCACCGGACTGAAGTTGTACGGAATGGCTGGGCTACCAACGGAGACCGATGACGACATCGAAGCCACTGCAGAACTGCTTTTGGCTCTGAAACGTGACACCAAAGGGCTGCGGCTCACCCTGGGGGTGAGCACATTCGTACCGAAAGCTCAAACACCCTTCCAATGGCAAGGCGTACGGCCAGAAGCAGAGAAGCGACTGAAACGCCTCGCAAAACTGGTGAAACCAAAAGGAATTGAATTCCGTCCGGAAAGTTATGGCTGGAGCGTGATTCAGGCCTTGCTGTCACGAAGTGATCGCCGCCTGGCCCCCGTGATCGCTGCTGTAGGCGACAGTCGGGAAAGCATGGGCGGATGGAAAAAGACGTACCGCGCTGCATTAAACGGTGAACTGGAGCCCATGCCGGGACCAGCACAACCACTCCCACCCTCATGGGCAGACGTGGTTCATGACCCATGGGACACCGAGCGCATCTTGCCTTGGACGCATCTCAGAGGACCGCTGTCGCCCCAGAAGCTGCAAGAGCATCACGATCAAGCTTTGGCGGTTGGTTGAAGTTCGCCAATCCAGCTAGCAACACCCAGCCTAGAAAATTGATCCGGCTGTCAAACAGTGGCAAGTCCGTGGCATGCATCACCACCATCACGAGTGCTGCCGCCCACCAAGCCCTCTCAAGAGGATCTCGCTTCAACATTCCACGTTTCAGCGCGACGACCAACAGCAGAAACACCGTTCCAACAATGAGAACGGTGACTGGTATTCCATGACTGATCGCCAGCTCGAGCGGCAAATTATGGGAATGGCCATGCCACCGCTTGGCCGCATAAATCGGATAGAGCACGCTGAACGCAGCCGCTCCCCATCCCAACCAAGGGCGGGCCGCCACCAGCTCGATGCCATATCCCCACTGGCCTAAACGGGTGTGCTTCCAAGCTGTCGGAGTCTCCTGTTCCAACAGCCTCGCTGCCATGCGGTCGGGAAGAAGACCAGCCGACCAACTTTTCAAACCGATTGGAATGCCCGGCAACATCGCCAAAGCCAAGGGAACGGCCAACAGAGCCAAGAACGGCAGCAACCAAAACCACTGCAACGGGCCGATCACCAATGGCAGCGCAAGCGCTAAAGCACCCATGGCATTTCTGGACTGGGTGTACAGCACCGCAACAGCCGTCGACAGGGCTAAGGCCAGGGCACCACTGCGCCGCCTCCAACCATCAGGACGAAGCACGCACGCCAACATCAGAGGCCACACCACCCCAAACCACGCTCCAGCAATGTTGGCGTAATCGAAGAGGCCAGACAGGCGACCGCTGGGTTGTCCTCCAGGAGCGACAAACCACACAATCGCTCCACCCCCCAGCTGCCAAGGGCCAGACCAACCCAACAACATCTGTCCAAAACCAGTTACCAACACAGGAACCGTGCCAGCCACGAGCATCCAGGCGGCCTGGCGCCGTTGTTTCACCGTCGCAAGATGCGGGCGAAAAGCCCAGAACGCCCAAAAGAACGGCAACCAATTGGCCAGGCCCGCCCAAGCCAAAGAACCGGATTGGGCAAAAATGCACCCCACCAGCATCAGCAAACCAGCCAACAGCAAGGGCTGCATCCACGGATCGCGCCAAATCGGTTGCTCACGACCTCGGCTGCCACTGATGCACGACACAACCAAGCAGAGTCCCCCCAACAGCGCACTGGACGGAAGCAAAAACAAGCCCAGTCGAAACGCCTGACCACCAGAAAGCTGTCTCACAGCATCTGCCCCATCACGCGAACACTGCCGTACGACCGCGATAAACCATCACCTGCCGTCGCAAATGCAAACGCAGGGCCCTGGCCAGAGCCAACCGTTCGGTGTCGCGCCCCTTCCGAATCAAATCGCTCACTTCATCCCGATGACTCACATGCACAGTCGTCTGCTCAATGATCGGTCCGTCATCGAGATCTTCAGTGACGTAATGCGCTGTGGCACCAATCAATTTGACGCCTCGCTCCCAAGCACGGTGGTAGGGCTGCGCACCTTTAAAAGCCGGAAGAAACGAGTGATGGATGTTGATCACATCGGCGAAACGCTCCAGGAAGCCAGGACTAAGCACCTGCATGTACTTGGCAAGTACAACCAGTTCAATCCCGTGCTCTTCAAGCAAACGAAGGATCGTGAGCTCTGCCTCAGCCTTCGAGGCTGGGGTGACCGGAACACAAAAGAAGGGCACTCCAAAACCCTCACATAGCTCTTCTAAATCAGGGTGGTTAGCAATCACCAAAGGCACTTGCATTGCCAATTCTCCGCTCTGCACTCGCCAAAGCAGATCGAATAAACAGTGGCTTTGCTTGCTCGCCAAAATGGCAACTCTTGGCAGTTCATCAGAAAAATGCAGCTGAACCTGGCCGTTCAGCCGCTCAGCAAGCGCACAGGCAGCTTCTGGTAGGGCCTGCCTAGGAATCCCAAAACCCTCGAGCGTCCACTCAATCCGACTCAGGAACAAGCCAGCACCCACATCGGTGTGGTGGTCGGCATGGCGGATGTTTCCACCATTCGCAGCCACCCATCCCGCAAGATCACTGACAAGACCAGAACGATCGGGACAGATCATCTGAAGGATGACCGTGGCCTCACTCACCACAACACTTTTAAAAACAAATTCTCCCGCAACAAAGCCTCTGGTTAAAGTCGCAGAAATAATTTTCTGATCATGCTGAAGGCCATACGCCGCCTGGCCGCGTTCTGCCTCTGCATCAGCCTTTGCTGGGGTTTGATGATTCCGGCCAGCGCTGAGGCCGCATCTAGCAAGCCTGACGACCTGACTGTTCTGAAGCGTCAAGCAGAGGCTTTCGAGAACACCAAAGCGCGTCTACCTGAACTCGCTCGTCTTGTGAGTGATGAAGACTGGACCTTCACCCGCAACTTGATTCACGGCCCCATGCAGGATTTGGGTCGCGAAATGCTGTTCATCAACCAAAACCTCGATCGCTCTGAACGGAAAAATGCCGACAAGCTGGCGCGCTCTTTAAAAGACGCCTTAGCAGGTCTTGATGAAGCAGCACGTTTGCAGGACGCCGGTCAAATGCAGAAGGCCTACAGCAATCTTGCTGCAAGCTTTGATGCCTATTCAGATGTCATTCCAGCTGAGGCCTTGAGCTGAGCCATTCCGTTGCTGTTATTGGTGCTGGTGCCATTGGCCTCAGCACCGCTTGGCAGCTATCTCAACAGGGACATCACGTCGCCTTATTCGATCCAAGGCTGAATCAGCCCATCGAAACGGCGTGTCATAACAACAACGGCAATGGCACCAGCGCCTCCTTAGGTGTGCTGATGGGGCATGTGTTCCGTCGCTCCAGTGGTCGCGGCTGGAGACTTCGTCAACGCAGCATGGCGCTTTGGCCTGAATGGATTGCGCAACTGCAACGCTTTGAACCATCGCTCAGCCTCGACACATCTCTGGTTCAAATCGCAGAAGACGATGCAGCCTTTGAGCGAATGCAGAGCCTCGCATCCGACAGAGGTCACCTGGGATTACGGACCATCCCGCCCGCCGACATTGGGACGATCTGGCCAACTGCTCAGTTCGGGGCACTTGAATCCAAAAATGATGGTCGTATTAACCCACTGCTGCTGCAGAGAGCTCTTCGCTTAGCCCTTGCAGCACGCGCCGTAGAGCTTGTCCCAGAGCCTGTCGAGGTCCTCACTCGCAAAAGCCAGGGCTGGCAGCTGAATTGCAGTGGAGGTCAAAAAAGCTTTCACGATGTTGTCGTGATCTGCGCAGCACTGGCAAGCCCAGCTCTGATCGAACCGCTGGGCCACAGTCGACCGATCAGTCCGGTCTTGGGACAAGCCCTTGCCCTCCAAGTCACCGACGGACCCTCGAATTGGCGGGGATGGCCCGCTGTGCTGGTGGATCAGGGATTCAATTTGATCCCCGACGGCCCAAACCAGTTGCTCCTGGGAGCAACCGTGGAACCAGGGGACATGGCAGGGCACAGCCCCTTAGAACTGATGCGATCCCTGAACGACAGGGCACCCGCCTGGTTGAAAAACGCCGAGCCCATCGAGCAATGGAGCGGTTTACGCGCGCGTCCTGTGGACCGACCAGCTCCACTGCTCGAGGCACTCGAACCTGGACTGATCTTGGCCTCCGGCCTTTACCGAAACGGCGTTTTGTTAGCTCCCGCAACGGCCGAATGGATCGCCAATGGCTTGGCTAATGGTGCCGAACAACCTCAATAAAAAAGGCCCCAATGGGGGCCTTGACTCAAACGGGGTGAAATCGAAGACTTACTTGGTTTCCGTAAATTCCGCATCGATCACGTCATCAGCGGCATTGCCACCAGCAGCAGCACCGTTGGCACCAGCAGCATCACCTTCAGGCGCTGCACCGCCCGCTTGTGCACCGTCCTGTTGATAAACGGAAGCACCGACGGTGTAGAGCTCTTGCTGTAATTCCTCGAGCAGGGTTTTCATCGCGTCGTAATCCTCTGCCTCGACAGCGTCCTTGAGCTTGATGCGCTTCTCCTCCACCTTGGCCTTGGCATCGGCATCAACCTTGTCAGCCAACTCTCCCATTTGCTTCTCAGCCTGATAAACCAGGGTTTCAGCTTGGTTCTTCAGGTCGATGCGCTCGCGCTTCTCCTTGTCAACGCTGGCGTTGGTCTCAGCGTCCTTGACCATTTTGTCGACCTCTGAATCCGAAAGGGTCGATGCACCAGTGATCGAGATCGACTGCTCTTTGCCGCTGCCCTTGTCCTTGGCAGTGACACTCAAGATTCCATTGGCATCGATATCGAACGTCACCTCGATTTGAGGAACACCCCGAGGAGCAGGAGGAATGCCATCCAGTCGGAAGGTACCGAGAGACTTGTTGTCGGATGCCATTTCGCGCTCACCCTGGAGCACGTGAATTTCCACGTTCGTCTGACCATCCACAGCGGTGGAATAGGTCTCCGACTTCTTGGTTGGAACTGTGGTGTTACGGGTAATCATCTTGGTCATCACACCACCAAGGGTCTCGACACCCAGGGACAACGGCGTGACGTCCAGAAGAAGAATGTCCTTCACCTCGCCAGCAAGCACACCCCCCTGAATCGCAGCACCAACAGCCACCACCTCGTCAGGGTTGACCGTTTGGTTCGGATCTTTATTCGTGGTGCGCTTGACCAGTTCAAGAACGGCTGGGATACGGGTGGAACCACCCACCATCACGATCTCATCAAGTTCTCCAGAGGACAGCTTGGCGTCTTTCAGCGCCTGCTCCACGGGAACCCGGCAGCGGTCGATCAGGGTGGAAGCCAGCTCTTCAAATTTGGCGCGCGTCAGGGTTAGATCGAGATGCTTTGGTCCCTCAGGCGTTGCCGTAATGAACGGCAAGTTGATCTCGCTCTGGGTGGCATTGGAGAGCTCAATCTTCGCTTTTTCAGCGGCCTCTGTGAGCCGCTGCAGAGCTTGCTTGTCCTGACGTAGATCGATGCCTTCGTTCGATTTGAACGTTGCAGCCAGGTGATCAACAATCACCTTGTCGAAATCATCACCACCAAGGTGAGTGTCGCCAGAGGTCGACAGAACTTCGAAGACACCATCGCCAACCTCCAAAACGGAGACGTCAAACGTGCCGCCGCCGAGGTCAAAAACCAAAATGCGTTCGTTGCTCTTTTTGTCGAGGCCGTAGGCCAACGCTGCCGCTGTGGGCTCGTTGATGATGCGCAGCACCTCAAGGCCAGCGATCTTTCCAGCGTCCTTCGTGGCCTGCCGCTGGGAATCATTGAAGTACGCAGGAACCGTGATCACCGCTTGGGTGACGGTTTCTCCCAGGTATTTCCCAGCATCTTCCGCCAGCTTGCGCAACACCTGAGCAGACACCTCTTCAGGGGCGAACTGCTTGTCGAGCACAGGACACTTCACTTTCACGTTCGAGCCGGATTTTTCGACTCCGTAACTCACTTCCTTTTGTTCATCACTCACCTCGTCGACCCGACGCCCGATAAAGCGCTTCACTGAATAAAACGTGTTGGCCGGATTCATCACCGCCTGACGTTTGGCGATCTGGCCGACCAATTGGTCCTGGTTCTTGGTGTAAGCAACAACAGAGGGTGTTGTGCGGAAACCCTCGGCGTTAGCGATGACGGTGGGCTTGCCACCCTCCATCACGGAAACGCAGCTGTTCGTGGTGCCAAGGTCAATGCCGACAACTTTGCCCATCGATGCCCTTCCCTAAAAAGTGTTCTGAATGGCGACATCCTCATCAGGACACCCCATGAGAGGCGAGGTGGGGTTCCCGAACAGGCAGGCTGGGGAAGCGATCCGGCGACCCGATGATCAACGGCGATACAGGCCTTGTAGGACTCCTCGGCAACCCTGTGCGGCATTCCCTATCGCCGGCCATGCACAACGCTGCACTCCAGGCCTTGCAACTGAATTGGAGCTACCTCGCCCTCCCCTGCACAAGCCAAAATCTCCAGGAAGTCCTTCAAGGCCTGCGGGCGGTGAATTGCCGTGGCCTAAACGTGACCATTCCGCACAAACAAGATGTCGCCACGCTGTGCCAAGAGCTAAGTCCCCTCGCGAAACGGCTTGGTGCGGTCAACACCCTGATCCCAATCGACTCCGGCGGCTGGCACGGCACCAACACGGATGTCGAAGGCTTTCTAACCCCCTTGGGTGAAGAATCCAGTTGGAACAATCGCCATGGGGTCATCCTGGGCTGCGGTGGCTCCGCCCGAGCGGTTGCTGCAGGCCTGCAGCGCCTGGGACTGGCCTCCATCACGGTGATTGGTCGCCGTCCGGAGGTCCTCGATGGGTTCATTGCAGATCTTCACCACAACGACGCTCCACTCACTCCATGTCTTCACTCCAGTCCGATACTTGCTTCGCTCATTGAGCAAGCAGATTTGGTGGTGAACACCACCCCTGTGGGCATGGCGCAACACGGGGATGCCCAAGCCTTCCCCCTTGGTGAGGCGGTCTGGAGCCACTTGCAAGAGTCCGCAGTGCTCTACGACCTGGTTTACACGCCACGACCCACCGCTTGGCTCCGTTGGGGACAATCCCGAGGACAGCAATGCATTGACGGGCTGGACATGCTGGTGCAACAGGGTGCTGCATCACTTCGCCTGTGGAGTGATCGCAACGATGTTCCAGTCGAAACCATGCGACGTGCTGCCGAAGCGGCCCTGAACCCCTAGCTAGCGTCAGTTGAAATGATTGATCGACCGTGGAGATCCCCCTCTGGCAGCGATGCGTCGCCCCGTTGATCTACCTGCTGCCGTGGGGTGATGCGGTTCCGTTCGGCCTTGGCATGGATGGGCTCTTCAACCAAATTCCCCTGTTGCGATTGCTGATCGTTCCAGCGATTCCATTCATTCAGCTGCAACGGGTTGTTCCATTTGGCGGTTTGTTGCTCTTTTTTGTCCTGTTCCTGGGCGTTGTTCGCAATCCCAACGTGCCTTATTTCTTGCGTTTCAACGCGCTCCAAGCCCTACTCACCGACATTGTGGTGATTGTTCTGAGCTTCGCCTTCAGCATTTTGTTGAGGCCTATTGGCGGCGAATCGTTGCTTGTGGGGACTCTCTCCAGCACAGTCGTGATTGCAGTCTTAGCAATCCTGGTGTTCGCAATCGTCGAATGTCTGCGGGGGCGTGAACCCGACTTGCCAGGGCTAAGCCAAGCCGTGCGCATGCAGTTGTACTAGAGATCGATTGCTGTGCGCGCAAAGGGATAAGGTGTTGGATCCGTCGCTCACTTCGGTGAGCCTGAAGTCCCACCGCCGGCACAGCCCATGACGCTCGATCCGTATTACGAGACCATGTACATCCTCCGTCCGGATATTCCGGAGGAGGAAGTGGAAAGCCACGTCACCAAGTACCGCGACATGATCGTGGAAACCGGTGCCGAGGTTCTCGACAACCAAATGCGAGGCAAGCGACGACTCGCTTATCCAATCGCAAAGCACAAAGAAGGCATCTACGTGCAACTCAGTCATAACGGTGATGGACAGCAGGTTGAAGTGCTGGAAAAAGCCATGCGTATTAGCGAAGACGTGATTCGCTACCTCACCGTGAAGCAAGAAGGCCCTCTACCTGCACCGCGCGTCGTGCCCGGCACAGAAGCTCCTGCATCAGCTCCGGCAACAGAAACCCCAGAACCAGAAGCCTCCTAATCGCAGTTGTTCAGACCATGGACGGGCGATAACGTCCGTTCATGGATCCGACCCACTCCGAATCACAGGCAGCAGAACAGCAATGGTTGGATCCTGCTAGTCCGACCAATCACGACAAATTTCTAGAGCAACGCATCGAAGAGCTTGAGCAGCAAGTGGCTGCTTACGACGCCTTGCTCAATGAATTGCCCGATTTGTTTGAACGCAAGTTCCAGGAGCGTCTGGCACCCATTTTGGAGCGCTACCAGCTGCTCTCTGAACAGCAACAGAAGAACGCAACGACAGCTGAAACTCCCTTACTGCAATCCACAAAATCCCCGGACAACGTGGTGCGTTTTCCGGGGATCAAGCTGATGTCGTTTCTAAGATCCAGAAAGCGATCAGCGTGACGAACGCTTCGAAGCAGCCCAAAGACGGATCGGCAATCCCCAGATATAAATAAATCCCTCAGCAGCCCGATGATCAAATTGATCCTCACTGCCGTAGGACGCCATCTCAGGCACATACAAGCTGCTATCGCTGGAGCCTCGCCCGATCACGATTGCGTTGCCCTTGTGCAGTCTTAAACGCACCAAACCGTTGACATGCTCTTGTGTGCGATCCATGAAGCCATCCAAGGCATCTTTAAGAGGGCCAAACCACAAGCCCTGATACACCAAATCTGCCCACTGCATCTCCAACTGACGTTTGCTGCGGAGAACATCAGCCGCCAGGGTGAGACTCTCGAGTTCCTGATGCGCCTGAATTAACAACAACAGACCTGGGGTTTCGTAGATCTCTCTTGATTTGATTCCCACCACACGGTTTTCAATCATGTCGAGACGACCAATGCCATGGGTCCCTGCCAAACGATTGGCCTCGCGAATCATCGCGACCGGATCCAAGTTCTGGCCATTAATCGCCACGGGATTACCGCTCTCAAACCTGATCTCGATCTCTTCAGATGCGTCAGGCGCATCCGTGATCGAGCGTGTCATCGCGAACACCTCTTCTGGAGGCGCCACCATCGGATCTTCCAAGGGACCCGCCTCAATGCTGCGCCCCAACAAGTTGAGATCAATCGAGTAAGGCGATTTTTTGCTCACCGGCGATGGCATACCAAAACGCTCGCCATAGGCAATGGTTTCTTCGCGGCTCATTCCCCATTCCCTTGCGGGCGTCAACACCTTGAGGTCTGGCGCAAGAGAGGCAATCGCCACGTCGAAACGCACCTGATCGTTGCCCTTTCCGGTACAGCCATGGGCCACTGCGTCAGCCCCAACTTCACGGGCCACCTCCACGAGTCGCTTGGCAATCAAAGGGCGAGCCAACGCTGTGGATAGGGGATAACGACCTTCGTAGAGAGCATTGGCTCGAATCGCTGGGAAAGCGAAGTCTTCGATGAAGGGCTGAATCAGATCTCCAACAAGAGACTGACTGGCCCCAGCGTCAAGAGCTTTCTGACGAATGGGCTCCAATTCATCCCCTTGGCCCAGATCCGCCGCAAAGGTAATCACGTCTTCCACTCCCCATTCCTGCTTGAGGTAGGGAATGCAAACGCTGGTATCAACCCCGCCGGAGTAGGCGAGCACAACCTTTTTCGCGCGGCCCATCAACGGCTCTCCTAATCAGACGTCTTTGATTCTCGCGTCCCATCGTCCACCCCAGACGCGGCCGTCAACACAAGCCAAACTCCCAGGAGGCTCGATGGCAGAAAAACGATCAACAGAACAAGGCCTGAGGGCGCTTGCAAGGGAAGGGGCCGTAGCTCTCCCCATAAACGAAGTCCGCCACTGATCAACAAGGCGATACCCCACACCAACCCGATGAGCAATGGTTTGGACATGGGCCCTGTCGGTAGATGTTCTATGATGATTGATTGGTTTGAGCTCGGGTCGCACATGGGTGCTCTGGTTGATACAAATGCGTTAGACAGCGTTAACCCATCCCTCACCCGTTACGGACGGAAGGATCCAGCGCCGGTGTTGCCTTTGCGTGAGGAGCCAGATTTGTTGTCATGGCTCGAAGCAAGTGGGCGACTGGTCGCAGACGAGGAATCTGGCTCGCCTGAAGTAAGCACCGTGGAGGAAGAAGAACTCTCGGCGTTGATGGGGGAAAAAGAGGATTACAACAATGCCGACGAGCAAAATGAAGAGCAGTGGCAAGACTGATTGGCTTTTCAGCTTTCCGATGAACAGGTCTGAGTCACTGCCTTAAGGTCCGAGAACCAAGCCTTAAACCCGTGACCACCACGGAGATGACCAACCAACCCTGGTGGGGGAAAGGTGCTGTTAGTGCAACCCTGCTCATTCTGTTTGTCTTCGCTGCAAGTCTTGCCTCGGATAAGTGGGTCAGCAATTCTCAACTCACCCTGCCCTTGCTACTAGCGACGGTGGTTTCGATGGGCGTTGCTGGGTTGGGAATTCCCCGTCTCAAAGCTCTGAAGATGGGGCAAGTGATTCGAGAAGAGGGACCCAGCGGGCATCAAAGTAAATCGGGCACGCCAACGATGGGCGGCCTCTTGGTCGTTCCGGTTGGGGTGATTCTCGGCAGCTTGATCACGAGAGAACCGGAAGCCTCACAACAACTCCTGGCCGTTTCAGCTGTAACCCTGGCGTACATGCTGATCGGTGGATTTGACGATTGGCGCAGCCTCACACGACAAACCAATACTGGCCTCACACCGCGGGGCAAGTTGCTGCTGCAAACAGCAGCGGCCGTCGTTTTTTTAACCATCGCAGGCTGGCAGGGATGGATCAGCGGCACTGTTGCTTTGCCATTCGGACAGAGCCTGCCCCTTGGCCTGATGATCTGGCCACTTGGCTTGTTCGTCTTTCTCGCGGAAAGCAACGCCACCAACCTCACCGATGGCCTGGATGGATTGGCCTCCGGCTGCGGTGCTCTGGTCTTCACCGGGTTAGCGCTTCAACTGATGTTGCGTGGCCATCAAGGCGACCCTGCCCTCGCTGGCTTTTGCATGACGATGGCCGGCACCTGGCTCGGTTTTTTGGTGTTTAACCGCCATCCAGCTCGCGTCTTTATGGGGGACACAGGTTCCCTCGCGATGGGTGCTGCCCTCACCGCAGTGGCACTGCTGTCCAACAGCCTTTGGCCGCTCCTGGTCATGGGGGGCGTTTTCTTGGCGGAATCGTTGTCCGTGATTATTCAGGTTTGGGTGTTTAAAGCCACCAAAGGAGTCGATGGTGAAGGACGACGCGTCTTCCGCATGGCCCCACTGCACCACCACTTCGAACTGGGCGGCACCAACGAGCGCAGCTTGGTGCCATGCTTTTGGACGGCCACTGCCGCTTTCGTCGTGCTGGGGCTGTTGCTTCGTCCCTTGGGCTGAACCGAATGACCTACTTCACCTGGCGGGAATCAGGTCTTACAACAGAGTGCTCCAGCCTCGAAGCCATGGCGGCACGTTTCGAGGAATCAGCCAGCCTGATGCGCAGGATGGCCAACGAAGGGTTCCAAGTTGAACGACATGGAACACAACAACGCATCACTCATCCTGACCCCACTGTTTTTGAAGCATGGGGTTTTATCAGTGAAGAGTCTCCCGTTCGACAGCTCACCTTGATTCCGGATCTCGATAACTAATGGAGAGCTTGCTCACAAAAACTGCAGAGTTGCTCTCAACTGCCGCAGCGGATCCTGATCGCGTTTTGAAATGGGTACTGATCTATTTCGGGATCTCCTCCTTGGGGTTCATCGCTGTTTGGCTGATCGGATCTATCCGTAATGGCCAACGACCGGGATCGAACTGATTCCCTCCATCAACCATCGAAGGAGTTGTGTTGATCAATGATGGGGACCTGAGCTACTCCAACCCCCGATGACTGCATTTCCACGGACCGTGATGCTGCTCGGCAGTGGAGAACTTGGCAAAGAAGTGGCGATCGCTGCCCAAAGGCTTGGCTGCAGAGTTGTCGCCTGTGATCGGTACGCCAATGCACCGGCGATGCAGGTGGCCGACACATCAGAGGTGTTCCCAATGACCGATGCCACGGCTCTGAAGGAGGTCGTTCAACGCCATCGGCCCGATGTGGTGATTCCGGAAATCGAAGCTCTCGCTGTTGAAGCACTCGCGGAACTCGAACAAGACGGCATCACCGTGATCCCGACAGCCCGTGCCACCGCATTCACGATGAACCGTGACCAGATCCGCGATCTGGCAGCTGGAGACCTGGGCCTACGCACAGCTCGCTTTGCCTATGCCTCAAACGCCACAGAACTCAAACGGGTTTCAGCACCCCTGGGCTGGCCTGTCGTGGTGAAACCCGTGATGAGCTCATCGGGCAAAGGCCAGAGCGTTGTTCAAACCCCAGAACAACTGGATCAAGCCTGGGATGCAGCCATGGCCAATGCCCGTGGCACATCCAAGCAAGTGATCGTGGAGGAATTTCTTGAGTTCGATCTTGAAATCACCCTGCTCACCATTCGGCAACGCAACGGCGAAACGCTCTTTTGTCCCCCGATAGGCCATGAACAAGAACGGGGCGATTACCAGTGCAGCTGGCAACCAGCACAGATGACGGATGCACAGCTTCAACAAGCTCAAACCATGGCCCGCACGGTGACCGACAACCTGGGGGGAGCAGGATTATTTGGCGTTGAGTTCTTCCTCTGCGGCAACGAGGTGATCTTTTCAGAATTGTCACCACGACCCCACGACACAGGGTTGGTGACCTTGATCAGCCAAAACCTCAGCGAATTTGAACTGCACCTCCGAGCGGTGCTGAATTTACCGATTCCTCAGCTAGAAACAGCACCCGCGGCAGCAAGCCGCGTGATCTTGGCCGACCGCGACCTCAAAACAGTGGCCTACGAAGGCCTGGAACAAGCGTTGCGTGAAGCGGGAACACAAGTGCTGCTCTTTGGCAAACCAGATGCCCGCCCAAACCGTCGAATGGGTGTAGCGCTCGCTCGTGGGGAAGATCTCAGCGAAGTCCGAGCAAAAGCCGATCGGGCGGCAGCGTGCGTTCAAGTTTTGGACGGCTCAGCGCGTCGGTAAAAAGTGGTAATGACTGAGGCCATCCAGCACGGCAGACACACTGGAACGCTTCGAAACGTACACCCTGGGTTGATGGTGAGGCACCTGGAGTGAGCGGTCATGATCCGCTGGAACCACGGTGGCCGGCAACCCGTCCATCAACTCAGCATCCCCTTGCTGGCTGGCCACCACCATCACTTGTTCAAACGACAATCCCCAACTCATGGCCAAAAACCGTATGGCTTCGCTGCGGGATGCCCGTTGGGGCAAAACATCGAGAAACCAGTGACAACGCAAATGCGGTTGAGCCTGTAAACCATCCCGACGCAAACGCTGTCTCGCCAAGCTCAGCAGGCCTGGATCAGCTTCCTTCAGCAAGTAGCTGACCTTGTAAGCACCTTGGTGGTCTGAATCCTGAAGGGTGATGTGGTCCTGAAGATCCTCCATCGCCTTCAGCACAGCTTGTCGGCTCCAGCACTGGTTAATGCGCTGCGTCCAGCCCTGGTCGAGGTCTAAGCCGGGGCCGTGATGCAGTTCCGTACCAGCACTGCTGATCCAAACATCCGGGTCAGGCAAATGCAATTCGGCATAACGCTGTCGTGCCAGTGTCAAGGAACGTCCACTCAGGATGACAAGACCACTGGATTGAGCAAAGGCATCCTCTTGCAGTCGCTCTCGCAAATCGTTTAGGGGGCCAACGGCCGGCAAATCAAGGCTGCTGTCCAAGTCGAGCACCAACATCCTTGAACGAGCCGATGTCGGTCGATGGGCTGTGGTCGACCGCGCAGAAACCAAAGAACGATCAATCCGCTGCTGCATTAAGGCCAAATAGCGGCACACATGTGCATCCCAACTGAAATGTCGACTGACGGCCTCCACACCGTTGTCGCTCCAATGGCGCCAACGAAGAGGATCACTTCCAGCCATCTCCAAGGCTTCCTGAAGCGCACCAGGATCGGTCACATCCACCAACAAACCGTTCTCACAACGCGCCTGAATATCCCGAGGCCCACCATCGTCCGTGGCCACCATTGGCAAACCACAGGCCGCGGCCTCCAGCAGCGTGAGACCAAAGGGTTCAGTTAAAGCAGGGTTGACAAACAAACCGCCTCGACTCGTCGCCCACCGATACAAGGCAGGAATCTGAGCACGACTGTGCTGTTTCGGATAAGCCACCTTTCCGTAGAGATCAAACCGATCGACGAGGTCGAACACCTGCTGGAAGACATCACGCTGTTGCTTCTCGAGCTGACGCGAATCTTCCCGACATCCCAACACGAGCACCAAATTGTGCCGATTCCGCAGCACTGGTGAACGGCCATACGCCTCCACAAGGGCCGGGATGTTTTTGCGCCGCACCGCACGGGAAATGGCTAATAAAGGGGGACGCTCCGGCTCCCGTAAAAAAGGCTGAACCAACGGCTGAATCTCAGCCAGCTCCTGATTCGAGGCACTGGGATAAAAACGAGTGGCATCCACACCAGGTGGAACCACCGCAGACTGATCGACTTGAAAATGGCCATAGCGGGCGTATTGATGATCTGCTTCCTGTCGGGTACTGGTTACAACAAGATCAGCCTGAGCAAGGGCCCGTTCCTCAGCATCAATACGTCGACTGATCGCATAGGTCTGCTCGATCTGCGACCAATCCAAGCCACTTTCGAGCAAACGACGCTGTTTCTCACGGCCCAAGGAATGGCCGGTGAATACCAAAGGAATCCCCGTCCTCTGACTCACTAAGGCACCAACAAGACCTGCATCGGCGTAATGAGCATGGATCCAATCCACAGCCTCCCCTGGTTGACTCAGACGGGAGACAAGTTGATCGGCCAGTTGCTCAAGATGCGGCCAGAGCAATTCTTTGCGGACATAACGCTTTGGTCCAAATGGAAAGCGGAGAATCCGCGCCCCTGGGCAGATTTGTTCCTCAGAACGCGCGTAATCGGGCGATACACGCCGATCAACAATCTGCCGTGTCACCACATCAACGCGGTCGACTTCCGGGCGCATAGCCAAACTTCGCGCCAGTTCGAGCACATACAGGCTTTGACCTCCGGTGTCGGAATCACGGCCAAGCTCTAAATCCTCAGAACGAAATAGGCCATGCAAGTGCAGATGCAACAAACGAAGACCCATTTCCTCCAGTCCCAATTAACAAACGAGCGTTTAAGCAACGCCGTTCGATTTCTCTAAGAGAAGAAAAAGGATTGAAAAATGAAATAATCGTTAGAAGGTTGAAAACAACAACCGGCAAAGCCCCCTAATCGCTTGTCAATACTGGGAACAAGACGGATGCGTCGAATCGAACCACACAATGGTTTGTAAAGCTCCCGTCCTTTCAGAGACTGCTACTCACATCCACCAAACGTCCCTGGCTGTCACCCCATCCACCACCGGAAAACGTGACGGAACTGTCCACTCCAAGCTGTTCATTCAGCCAGGCCAAAATCACAGGCCCAATCAGGGCTGGACGCTCTTCTCCACGAAAACTCCGCAAGTTGAAATGGTCAGCACCTTTCACCAGCACAAGACGATGTCCCATTTGAGCGGCACCGGTTTCGCGCATTGGTGTGATCGCTTCAGGACCCGAGGGAACGACCCAATCCCTTGTTCCACTTACGAGCAAAACTTTGGAAACCAATAATTTTTTGGAACTGGTGGGATCAAACAGCAACCGCAATGGCGGACTGACAGCCACGACAGCTTGAATCCGAGGGTCAAGAGCGGCTGCTTGTTCAACACCAGAGAGCCAACTGCATTGCAAGACCCAGCTGATGTTGCGTTCAGCGTGGTTCAGATCAACACAACGCGTCCGTAATTTGTTCTCTGTGGGCTGGAAACCGGCGATCTGAAGCGATGTCGTCGCGCCCCAGGAATGGCCAATCATGGCCACAGAATTGATGTCGAGCGACTGTCCTGAAAGGAGACGGCCATCACGCACAGCATCCAAAAGAGCGGAAACATCCAAGGGACGCATGCGCAATTCTTCTGGGCCTGGGGGCGGGCTATCGCCCGCCAACATCGATTGCTGTTGGCTGAAATTACTGCCGGGATGATCGGGCAAAAGAACGGTGTAGCCGTTGGCAGCCAGCAGTTCTCCCCAACCCTCAAACGATTCCGGGTCGTCCCACAAACCATGGGAAATCACTGCCAATCGACCGAGGTCGTTGCCAGTGGGTCTCAAAACAAGAAGGCGTAGCGGTTGTGGTCGGTGGACCACCGAAAGGCGCCGTTCCTCACGACTCCAACCCCCTCGCAACGGTTCCCTTAAAGCTGAAGTGACGGATGCAGCTTCAGTGGCCTGCACCAAAGCAACTCCCTGCTCCAAGTTGGTTTTTAAGCGATTTGCGGCATCGGCAACCTTAGAAAGATCAATCGAAGCTTGCTCCCCAGGCATCGACCTCAGGAAGCCAAGAACATTGGGCTGACCAATGCTTTCAGCCGAAACCAGAGCATCCGTCAACATGCGACCACTGGAATCTGGAGCAATCCCCTCCAGCTCCACAAGTGCAGTTGCCGCCAGTAGAGCTTGTTCCAGCAAAGGCTGGCCGGTGGATCCTTTCAAAAATGCCTTGGTTTCCACAGGCAGTGGAGCAAGAAACACCTTTTCAATCAGCTCAAACACACGGCTTCCACCAGCCATCTGAAGATCTGCCAAATCAGGGCTTTGACGAATCAGTTCCGATGTCGACTGAACATCGCCCAGGTTGATCGTGACGCTGGTCTCCAGAAAAGGAAGACGCAACACAAGCCGCTCAAGAGCTCGAGACGGACTGGGAATAAAAGACAAAGCCGCTCCAGTCAAAGCAGCGATAAGAAATTGACGCATGGGTGATATCAAGCGGCTTCGGCCGGAACTTGAGGAGGGTGCTGCTCGAGCACATGGCTGAGATAGCGGCCAGTGTGGCTGCTCTCGTGTTGAGCCACCTGCTCTGGCGTTCCAGTCACAAGAAGTTCGCCTCCACGATCACCCCCTTCAGGTCCAAGGTCAATGACCCAATCGCTACATCGAATCACATCAAGATTGTGCTCAATACAAATAATTGAATTGCCTTTATCAACAAGGCGTTGCATAACATCCATCAATTTATGGACGTCATAAAAGCTCAATCCCGTGGTTGGTTCGTCGATTAAATAAAGCGTTTTTCCTGTCGCCCGACGGGATAACTCTGTCGCCAACTTCACCCTCTGAGCCTCACCTCCAGACAACGTTGGAGCAGGTTGGCCGAGCTTGACGTATCCAAGACCAACATCCACCAATGTGCGCAAGCGATCCGCAGCTTGAGGTATGGCAGAAAACACTTCAGCAGCTTGCTCAACTGTCATCTGAAGCACATCAGCAATGGTGTGGCCTTTGTATTTCACTTGAAGAGTTTCGCGATTAAAACGAGCACCTTTACAGACATCACATTGAACATAAACGTCGGGAAGAAAATTCATTTCAATCACATTTACACCCTGTCCTCGACAGGATTCACAGCGACCGCCCTTAACATTAAAGCTAAATTGACCAACCTGATATCCACGGGCTTTCGCTTCAACTGTGGCAGCAAAAATTTGTCGGATTGGGTCAAAGGCTCCGGTATAAGTGGCGGGATTTGATCTGGGAGTCCGACCAATTGGACTTTGATCAATAATAATTACTTTATCGATCGATTTAATACCACGTAATTCACCTAAACCTGTAGGGAAGGGAACTTTCAAACCAAGTCCATTTTCGAGGGCAGGATGCAACAACTCATTCACGAGTGTGCTTTTTCCACTACCACTTACGCCAGTCACAGAAACCAGACGACCAAGCGGAAAATCAACGTTGACATTTTTAAGATTATTGCGATTGCAATTCATCAACTGCAGCCGTCTTGTTCCTTCCTCACGTCGTTCTGCTGGAGTGGGAATTGATCGACGACCACTGAGGTAAGCCCCTGTCAGAGAGTCTTCGCTATTGAGCAAATCATCGAAAGAACCCTCAGCAACAATGTGACCCCCATGAATTCCCGCCCCGGGGCCAATATCAACTAAGTGATCTGCAGCACGGATGGTGTCTTCATCGTGTTCCACAACAACCAATGTGTTTCCAAGGTCTCGTAGACGCCTAAGGGTGTTCAGCAAACGGTCGTTATCGCGCTGATGAAGGCCAATGCTCGGCTCATCGAGCACATAAAGAACCCCAGTAAGGCCAGCCCCAATCTGCGTGGCCAAACGGATCCTCTGGGCTTCACCACCGGACAACGTCATCGCCGGCCTGTCGAGGCTTAGATAATCCAACCCCACATCGAGAAGAAAACGAAGTCGAAGCCGAATTTCTCGAAGCACCAGATCACCAATTTGGATCTGACGAGAATTGAGTAAGGGTTCTGAACCCTCATGGGCTCCTACACCCATCATCTGTTCAATTCTCTCAAGGGTTTGATCAACACTTACTGATGTGAGATCCGTGATTCGGAAAGGACCGACTTTGACGGCGAGAGCCTCCGGACGCAGACGCTTACCTCCGCATGCCAGGCAGGGAACGAGTTCAAGATATTTTTCTAGTTTTTGGCGCTGAGCTTCACCACTAACGTCGCGAAGTTGACGCTCCAAAATCGGCAAAATTCCTTCAAAAGGTCTTGTATAGCCGGGCTTTCCTTTCTGATATCGGCTATCAGCCTGAATAAGAATCGGTTCACTACTACCATTGAGAAGTATATCTCTCTGCTCATCGGTTAAATCTTTCCAGGGAGTTTTAATTTCAAAGCCAAAAGCTTCACCAACGGAATAAAGAAGCGAGAAGTAATAGCTATTGTCTTTTTCAGCCCAAGGTGCAACGGCCGCATACACCGGCTGGGTTGGATCTGGAACTACACGGTCGGAGGTGAACTTTCGCAGATGGCCAATCCCGTGACAGACCTCACAAGCGCCGTAAGGACTGTTGAAAGAAAACAACCGCGGAGACAATTCCTCCATCACAGCGCCGTGAACAGGACAGGCATAGTTTTCGGAATAAAGGCGTTCCCGATCAACGCCATCCGGAAGCCCCTCACCTTTCTTCGGAACGACCTCCACCAAGGCCAGGCCATCACCGCGCTTCAAGGCAGTGCGTAAGGAATCGGTGAGCCGTTCCTGGATGCCTTCACGAGCCACCAGGCGATCCACCACCACCTCAATGTTGTGGCTGTGGTTCTTGTCCAACTCAATGTTGTCGGCAAGTTCCCGCACTTCACCGTTGATGCGAACGCGGGCAAATCCTTCAGCGGCAAGCCCGCTGATCAATTTGGTGTGGGTGCCCTTTTTGCCGCGAACAACGGGAGCCAACAGCTGATACCGCGTCTCCTCTGGCAACAGGAGAATTTGATCAACCATTTCGTCAATGCTCTGAGGTCGAATCGACCGGTCGCACTGGGGACAATGCGGCTCACCCGCCCGACCAAACAAAAGTCGGAGGTAATCCTGGATTTCGGTAACGGTGCCAACCGTGGAACGGGGGTTATGGCTCGTTGATTTCTGATCAATCGAAATGGCCGGAGACAGACCTTCAATCGCATCGACATCAGGCTTATCCACCTGGCCCAGGAACTGGCGTGCATAGGCCGACAGGCTTTCGACATAACGCCGCTGACCCTCAGCAAAAATTGTGTCGAACGCCAAGGAGCTCTTACCGCTTCCACTCACCCCGGTGAACACCACCAGCTTGTTACGTGGAATGGTTACGTCGACGTTTTTGAGATTGTGCTGGCGAGCACCCCGCACCCGAATCACATCCTCGAGAGTCCCGCCGGACAGGTTCATCGGACCTGACCCATCAGCACTCTTGGCAGCAGCTCGCACCATGAGGCCCGGGTCTAAAGCACGCGATCCTAAGTAAAACCTGCCGGTTCAGGCTGTTTTTGGGGCCAGCAAGCTGGCTGCATAGGCATCAGCCTGGTCACCACCAGCCAAATCCGCTAGTTCCTGGCGACGCTGTTGGGTGTCCCGCAGTTGGGACACTCGCGAATGGGTGACCCCAGCATCGACGTGTTTAGACACCCGGAAGTGATGATCGGCAACGGCTGCCACCAACGGCTGATGGGTGACGCAAAACACCTGACGACTCTGAGCCAAGACATGAAGCAACTCCGCCATTGCCCCGCTGACCCGACCGCTGACACCCGCATCAATTTCATCAAAAAGCAAGGTGCTTGATCCATCGACAGTGGCAAGCGTGGTCTTCAAAGCCAGCAAGAAACGCGACATCTCACCACCTGATGCAACGTCCTGCAGAGGAGCTAGCGGCTGTCCTGGATTCGCGGAAAAGAGAAAACGAATGGCATCTGCGCCATGGTCCGCTGGCTCTGATTCCGATAGCTCCACCTGAAAACGGACATTGGCCAACCCCATCGGAGGCAGTAGCTCAAGCAACGATGCCTGAAGAGAATCAGCCGCCTTGAGGCGGGCAGCATGCAACTGAGCATTGGCCTCATCCCGATCGGCCCGAGCAATTTCTTCGGCCAAACGCAGCCGGTCAAGATCGGCTGCAGCTCCACCCTCGTCCAAGACGAGACGCAAGTGATCGCGACGTTCAATCAAAGCCGCCAAATCAAGACCGTGGCGTCGTTGCAAGCGTTTCAAATCGGCAAGTCGCTCTTGAATCGAGCCGAGTCGTTCAGGATTGCTGTCCAAAGTGCAGCTGTAGTCGTCGAGAGAGTGCAGTAGGTCGTTGATACCAGCCTCGAGGTCCAAGGCCTGATCGCGCAGCGGCTGCACCGAACCATCCAATTGGCTCATCGCCTGCAACTCCTGGATCGCCACTGCGAAGTGCTCCTGCAACGAGGGTGCTTGTTCTGCCCCATCCCGCAAACGACCAAAGAGCAGACCCAAACCCTCCTGCAACCTCACGCCGTGAACCAAACGGTCCTGTTCCTGTTCGAGCAAACCATCCTCAGCTGGGTCATCAAGATCAGCTTTCTCAAGGAGATCCAACAAATCCTCTTGTTCCAACCGCTCTTGCTCAAATCGCTCTCGTTCTTGCTCAGAGGTTTTCAATGCGATGGCCGCGGCTTTCCACCGCTGCCATGTCGTCCTCGTCGAGTCCAGCCGCTCTGCCAAGGCGGCCCCGCCCAGTTGATCCAGCCAACGGCGCTGCTGACCAGGCCGGGAGAGCTGCTGCGTTTGTCCTTGAACGGTTAGATCAATCAACAGTGGCCGCAACTCCAAAAGCTGCTGTCGATTCACTGAAATTCCATTCAGACGAGACCGACTTGAAAAACGGGTCTCGTCTTGACGCTTCCATTCACGACTCAGGAGCAACTCGTCGTCGTCGCAGTCGATGTCCGCTTCCAAAAGCCACTGACGAACTTGATCGGAAGGATTGAAACTTGCCTCAATCTGAGCACGGTCGCAGCCACTGCGCAGCAATCGAAGGCCATTCGCTCCCTGAGCCCCCCCTAAAACCGCATCAAGGGCATCCAAGAGAATTGATTTTCCGGCTCCGGTTTCACCTGTGAGAACAGTGAAACCACCACAAAAATCCAGCTCCAGGCTGTCGATCAGAGCAATGTTGTTGAGTTGAAGACCGGTCAGCACAACCAGCACCGGTGGTGAATTCGAACGTAGCGGCGATGCAGTTCGTTTAGAAGGGGAGCATTACAAGCCCAAAACAATGGCGGCGGAACTTGGGGATTTCATCGAGGCAGCTGGTCTGCTCGAGTACGACCCTGCCGCCATTACGCGGATTTATGCAGGCCACCCTCAACGCTTGATACGGCGGCTATGGCAAACATTGGTTCCCATCGGCCTCTTGCTCTTTGGCGTGACCTTCGACTGGTTGTTCCAACTGCTTAAAGATGAAACGCGGGCGAGGTCGCGCGCCAAAGAATGCGCGGAATTATTAGTGGATCTCGGCCCAGCCTTCATCAAAGCCGGGCAAGCCTTGTCGACGCGACCAGACATCATTCCTCCGCTGCTTCTAGAGGAGCTAGCCCAACTTCAAGATCAATTGCCAGGCTTCGACAGTGAACTGGCGATGGCGTGCATCGAGGAAGACCTTGGAGGGCCGGTTGAGGACTTTTATGAGCAATTGGATCGTGATCCAATCTCAGCTGCATCCCTTGGTCAAGTGCATAAGGGAATCCTGAAAAGTGGTCAAAAAGTAGCGGTCAAAGTTCAACGCCCTGGGCTGCGCGAGCAGATCACGCTTGATCTTTACATCGTCAGAAATATTGCCTCATGGCTTAACACAAACATCGGCCTAATCCGTAGCGATCTTGTTGCCTTGATCGATGAGCTCGGTAAACGCGTGTTTGAAGAAATGGATTACATCAATGAAGCCAATAACGCTGAAAAATTTGGGGTTTTACATCAACACAATCCTCGTATTGCTGTCCCCGTTATTTATCACGAAGCCACCAGTCGTCGCGTCCTAACGATGGAATGGATCGATGGCGTCAAGCTCACCAACCTTGAAGGGGTGCGTGAGATGGGAATCGATCCCGACGACATGGTGGAAGTTGGGGTGAATTGCAGCCTTCAGCAACTTCTAGAGCATGGATTTTTCCATGCGGATCCCCATCCAGGAAATCTCCTTGCGATGGAAGATGGAAGGCTTTGCTATCTCGACTTCGGGATGATGAGTGAAGTGAGCCGGGAGTCGCGCACGGGCTTAATTCAAGCTGTTGTTCATTTGGTGAACCGAAATTTTGGTCGCCTATCAAAAGACTTTGTCACCCTTGGATTTTTAGCTGAAGATGTCAATCTCGAACCGATTGTTCCTGCTTTCGAAAAAGTTTTTAGTCAAGCCCTCCAAGCCGGTGTGAACCGCATGGATTTCAAAGCAGTAACCGACGATATGTCGGGTGTGATGTACAAATTTCCATTCCGAGTTCCCCCCTATTACGCCCTGATCATCCGCTCACTTGTGACCCTGGAGGGAATCGCTCTGAGTGTGGATCCTGAGTTCAAAATCCTGGGCGCCGCCTACCCCTATTTCGCACGACGGCTTATGGAAGATCCAGATCCACAGCTGCGTCAGAGTCTTAAAGAGATGCTCTTTGACGGCGATGCATTCCGTTGGAGCCGACTTGAAGATTTAGTGTCCAGTGCTGCCAGTCAAGCTCAGCTCGACCTCGACACATTGTTGGATCAACTACTTGATTTCCTCTTTTCGCCAAAGGCTGGATTACTACGCAATCAATTGGTAGAGGCAACGGTTGATCGCCTCGATGCTTTGGGCTGGTCAACCATGCAACGTCTTGGACGACGACTCCCGAGGGGGCTTCAACCTGCAGGGATGTCATCCATGACCTATGGAGGATCAATCGATCCGTTCATGCAACTAGAGCCGGTTCGAGAACTCATTGCTGTATTGCAATCTCTACCAGGATTCACACCCGATCTCGTTCTAAAGCGCATGCCAAGGGTGTTCAAAGAACCCGATGCGCGCCGCATGGGTTTCCAAGTTGCTCAAGGTTTGGCCGAACGAGGAGTTGTCCGCCTAGTCCGCGTAGCAGCGGGAGTTGCCACCTAAGTTTCCAACAATTCCTAAGTCCGGATGTCCTCAACCCAAACGCTGCGACGCACATTGCTCGCATGGTCAACTGGGCTGAGCCTCAGTTTTTTCACAGTCGGGAGCCCAAGCCTTGCAGCAACGGACGTAGCTCTGGTTAGTGGTGGTTTTCGTCGTTCGATCCCCGTGATGGAGCTCGAACATCTGGCCAATACAGGTGAAGCCATCGGACTTCTGGGCAATCTCCTGGACATCTCCAAGCAGGATCCGGAGGAGATGTCGAAGTTGCTCAATCAGCAATTGTCCGTCCCTCTTGTGCTCACAAGCCGTCTGATCAACACTCGGATTGGTGAAGCCATCATTCGCCGTGTCGCCCGGATCATTCATCCGATTTACACACCACAAGCGGAAGTGAGTGTTCCGGCCATTCGTGCCGGCATCATCAATGGCCTTCAACACACTGACGGACTAACCGCCGTTGGATTCCTCAAGGCCTACCCAAATCAAGTGATGGCGGTCAATCTTCCTGCATTGTTCGCAGTGATTGAAAAAGCAGAGTCGATTGCCAGCTTGGTGAAATTTTTCTCCGATTCTCCGCTCGACGGACTGAAAGACCCCAACTCATAAATCCGCAATGACGAGCGCCTCGTAGATTTCAGGTCACCTGTCCAACCTTTGGTGTCCTTGTTCCAAAACCTTCGTCGGCGTTTCACAGCCAATCCTGTGATGCAGGACTGGCCTGGTTTGATCGAGGCCTACAGAGAATGGCTCCCCGTCAGCGCCAAAACTCCAGTTATCACGCTGCATGAAGGGGCAACCCCCTTAATTCCTGTTCCCACCATTGCCGAGCGCATTGGAAAGGGCGTGCGGGTCTTCGTGAAGTACGACGGCCTCAACCCCACCGGATCGTTCAAAGATCGCGGAATGACGATGGCCATCAGCAAAGCCAAAGAGGCTGGCTGTGAAGCGGTCATTTGCGCCAGTACAGGGAATACCAGTGCAGCTGCCGCTGCCTACGCCCGACGGGCGGGGATGAGGGCCTTCGTGTTGATCCCTGATGGGTACGTTGCCCAAGGGAAGCTGGCACAGGCCCTGGTGTACGGAGCCGAGGTGCTCGCCATCCGAGGCAATTTTGATCGTGCCCTCGACATCGTTCGTGAGGCGGCCGATCAGTTTCCAGTCACCTTGGTGAACTCAGTGAATCCCTACCGACTTCAGGGACAGAAAACCGCTGCGTTTGAAGTTGTTGATGCCCTTGGCGAGGCTCCTGACTGGCTCTGCATTCCGATGGGAAATGCCGGAAACATCACCGCCTACTGGATGGGTTTCCAGGAATACCACCAGGCGGGTCATAGCCGCACCTTGCCTCGAATGATGGGCTTCCAAGCCAGCGGGTCAGCTCCCCTTGTTTACGACACCACCGTGAGTGATCCAAACACCATCGCCACCGCCATTCGGATTGGTAACCCCGTCAATCGCGCCAAGGCGATGGCTGTACGGGAAGCCAGTAATGGGGCCTTCCTCGACGTCACGGATGAGGAGATCATCAATGCCTACAAGCTCTTAGGTGGTGGAGAAGGAATCTTCTGCGAACCAGCCAGTGCAGCCTCTGTGGCTGGCCTGCTTAAGCGGAAAGACGAAGTTCCTGCCGGAGCAACGGTGGTGTGCGTGCTCACGGGAAATGGCCTTAAAGACCCTGATTGCGCCATCAATAACAACGACGCAGCCTTCCATACGGATCTCAATCCAGATCTCGACACGGTGGCCAAGGTGATGGGCTTCTCGTGATGAGCTCTTAGTCATCACAACCTCCTCAACAACAAGCCCCTATCCAGGGGTTTTTTTTGACTTTTCAGTGAAGACAGCCCATAAAGCGACTGCGGAAAACAAATCAAAACCCACCCAACACGCTGTGGAAATCAGCACCGAAACCAACAGCTCGACACAACACCAACCTTCCACCACCTGTGAAGAAGTGGAAAACGGCAATTTTTCCCACAAAGGCGAATTTTTTATCCCAAGGAGATGACGCCAAAAGAATCAGTGCCTGCCTACAAAACGACCTGTTTTCCCCAATTCCCCAGGCCCTACTACGACTGTTGTTAATTTCTTTTTTAAATTCTTTAAAGAACAACAGCCGAAAAGGCGTGAACAAAACAACCCCATTGCGCTTCGAGCACCGCTGTGAAAACTTGGGTCACTCCCCCAGCGCATTCGAGCCCGCAGCACGATGAAAGTGGTCTGTTCCCAATCGGAACTGAATGCAGCCCTTCAGCTGGTCAGTCGAGCCGTGGCAACGCGACCGACGCACCCGGTGCTCGCCAATGTGTTGCTCACCGCTGATGCGGGCACAAACCGGCTGAGCTTGACGGGTTTTGATTTGAATTTGGGAATTCAGACGTCCCTTGCCGCGAGTGTTGAAACCAGCGGAGCGATCACACTGCCCGCACGATTACTGGGCGAAATCGTTTCACGACTCGCCAGCGATTCTCCGATCACTCTCGCCACTGAGGAGTCGGGTGAACAGGTGCAGCTCACCAGCCTCAGTGGCAGTTACCAAATGCGAGGTCTGCCTGCTGACGACTATCCCGAGTTGCCCATGGTGGAAAGCGGGATGACGTTGAAGCTTCAACCGGCTGGATTGGTTCAAGCACTGAAAGGAACTTTGTTTGCCAGCAGTTCCGATGAAGCCAAACAGCTGCTGACAGGAGTGCATTTACGTTTCAACGACAAGGCGCTTGAGGCAGCCGCCACGGATGGCCACCGCCTTGCGGTTCTCCAGGTCGACGATGCTTTGCAAGATTCCGCTAACAGCAACGACGATGCTGCAGAAGGTTTTGCGGTGACCTTGCCGGCTCGATCCTTGCGGGAAGTTGAGCGGTTGATGGCCGGATGGCGTTCCGATGATCCGGTGAGCTTGTTTTGTGATCGCGGACAAGTGGTGTTCCTTGCCGCAGACCAAATGGTCACCAGTCGCACGCTGGAGGGCACCTATCCCAATTACGGACAGCTCATCCCGGATGGGTTCAATCGCACGTTGGCCTTAGACCGTCGGGGTCTAATCGCTGCACTGGAACGGATTGCTGTCTTGGCCGACCAGCACAACAATGTTGTGAAATTCAGCAGTCAGCCTGATGAAGGTGTCGTACACATCAGTGCTGATGCGCAAGATGTTGGAAGTGGGTCCGAATCCCTTCCAGCCAGCTTGACCGGTGATGCCATTCAGATCGCCTTCAATGTGCGCTATGTCCTGGACGGCTTAAAGGCGATGGGATCTGATCGCGTTGTTCTTCACTGCAATGCACCAACAACGCCAGCAGTCTTGAAGCCAGAAGGCGATGCAGAAGCGTTTACCTATCTCGTGATGCCGGTTCAGATCCGTTCCTGAGGTGGTTCTACCCAATCCGCTGTTGCTTAGCGATTTGCTGAATCACACGGTTCGATGTGAGCTTGGTTTGGATCATGGTCCTGGATTGATGGCATGGATGCATCCACCGGTGCATCGCTTGTTGGGCTGGGTGAGTCGACCATCCGCCCTACGCATGTCTAGGGATGTTTGGCGATTGGATCAGTGCTGTGGAATCACCGATCAACAGGTGTTTGTACGAGGTGAGCCCGCCGTTTCAGATCAAGCCACCTTGGATCGTTTGCCAACCCTGATGAATGCAGATTTGGTCGATCGAGAGGGAGAACAAATCGGTTTTTTGGCTGATCTCGCGTTCGACCCAACGACAGGAACGATTGCTCATTACTTGGTGTCACGCAGTGACCCGCGTCTTCCTGGAAGTTCTCGGTGGCAATTGGTCCCAGATCGAATCACAGACCAGCGTCCTGGACAGGTGATGACGGCTCTGCGCAGTTTGGATGACCTTCCGTTGATGCGCGCGAGTGTTCGTCAAGACCTCTTGCAACGGACGCAGCGTTGGCGAGATCAATTGCGAGATATGGGTGATCGTGCTGGAGATCGCCTTGAGGGTTGGCTCGATGAACCCCCCTGGGATGAGCCTGAGCAACCAATCGATTCCAATGGATCAGAGCAAGAGCCTCCTGGCACTGAAGTTTGGGATGACGACACTTGGTCTGAGTCGTCGCCGAAGCGTCGTGTAAAACGCGATGAAGATCCCTGGGTTTGACGGTCGGTCGGCAACACTGGGACATGAGTTTTGCGGCCCGTGGTGTCTTCCTCTTCGTATGACGTCTCCGCTGCCCTGAAGCAAGAGGGCTTGAAGTCCACGGACTGGGATGAAATTTGTCGCCGACTCGGTCGGGAGCCCAATCGAGCCGAGTTGGGGATGTTTGGAGTGATGTGGTCAGAGCATTGTTGTTACCGGAATTCACGCCCGTTGCTTAGTGGGTTCCCCACCGAGGGGCCACGCATTTTGGTGGGTCCGGGGGAGAACGCAGGCGTTGTTGATCTTGGTGAAGGCCATCGCCTTGCTTTCAAAATTGAAAGCCATAACCACCCCTCTGCGGTGGAGCCTTTTCAGGGTGCTGCTACTGGGGTTGGCGGCATTCTTCGTGACATCTTCACGATGGGTGCAAGGCCGATTGCGTTGCTGAATGCGTTGCGTTTTGGGCCATTGGATGACAGCGCCAACGTTGGTTTGATGGAGGGTGTGGTGGCCGGCATTGCCCATTACGGCAATTGCGTGGGAGTTCCCACGGTGGGGGGAGAAGTGGCCTTTGACCCTTCCTATTCGGGGAACCCCTTAGTGAATGCCATGGCTTTGGGTTTGATGGAAACCAAAGACATCGTCAAATCTGGTGCGATTGGTGTGGGCAATCCTGTGGTGTATGTGGGCAGCACCACAGGCCGAGACGGCATGGGAGGAGCCAGTTTTGCCAGCGCTGAATTGAGTGCTGATTCGCTTGATGACCGACCGGCCGTTCAGGTGGGTGATCCCTTTTTAGAGAAGGGTTTGATTGAGGCTTGCTTAGAAGCTTTTGCCAGTGGTGATGTGGTGGCTGCCCAAGATATGGGTGCCGCTGGGTTGACGTGTAGTTGTTCTGAGATGGCTGCCAAGGGTGGTTTAGGGGTTGAACTGGATCTGGATCGTGTTCCTGCCCGTGAATCAGGCATGACCGCTTACGAATTTCTGTTGTCTGAATCTCAGGAACGGATGTTGTTTGTGGTGAAAGCTGGTCGTGAAGAACCCTTGATGCAGCGCTTCCGTCGCTGGGGTTTGCAAGCGGCCGTCGTGGGACGAGTGTTGGAAGAGCCCATCGTTCGCGTTCTCCACCACGGAGAGGTGGCAGCTGAGGTGCCAGCCACGGCCCTTGCCGATGACACACCCATTGAGAAGCACGCTTTGCTTTCAGAGCCTCCAGCGGATCTCCAAGAGCACTGGCGATGGACGGAAGATCAGTTGCCAGCTTTAGAAGATCCCGCAGCAGCTTTATTAGGGCTCTTAGACGACCCCACCATTGCCAGTAAGCGTTGGGTCCATCGCCAGTACGACCAGCAAGTGTTGGCTAACACTGTGGTGTCGTCTGGAGCGGCTGATGCCGCTGTGATTCGACTTCGGCCTCAGCAAGGCGATGGTTCGTTGCAGACCACGACGCGCGGTGTTGCTGCCACGGTTGATTGCCCCAATCGTTGGGTGGCACTCGATCCCGAACGCGGAGCTATGGCTGCTGTGGCTGAGGCTGCCCGCAATTTGAGCTGTGTTGGTTCTGAGCCCCTTGCGATTACCGACAACCTCAATTTCCCGTCCCCTGAGACTCCGAAGGGGTTTTGGCAGCTTGCGATGGCCTGTCGAGGCATTTCTGAGGCTTGCAGGGCTTTGCAGACTCCAGTGACGGGGGGGAACGTCTCGCTGTACAACGAAACGCGCCGCGAGGACGGTTCTCTTCAGCCGATCCATCCCACCCCAGTGATTGGGATGGTGGGCGTGGTGGAGGACATCGCCAAGGTGACTGGACTCGGTTGGTCCCAACCGGGAGATGCGGTGGTTTTACTTGGTGTGAAACCCGACGCAGATCAGGACGATCGAATTGGATTGTCTGGAAGCAGTTATCAGCAACTCACCCTTGGGACGATTACAGGCCGTCCTCCTCGGATCGATTTTGATTTGGAGCGACGGGTGCAGCGGCTGGTTCGCCAGGCCATTGCTGACGGGTTGATTGCCTCAGCTCACGACAGCAGCGATGGCGGGTTGGCTGTGGCTCTGGCGGAATGCTCGATTGCCTCAGGTTTTGGGGTTGAGCTCAACTTTTCACCCGGAACAACGAGCGCAGCTCGGTTGTTGTTTGCCGAAGGGGGCGCCCGTGTGGTGGTGTCTGTGAAAGCGGCTCAGTTGACGCGTTGGACAACGATGTTGGCAGCCAACCCTGAGGTTTCAGCAACGGTTCTGGGTGCTGTCGCGTCCCATGGTCGCTTCCAGCTTTCCTTCGGAGCGGGCAACACCATTGATTTACCCGTGGAGCAGCTGCAGCAGGTTTATGCCGAAGCTCTGCCCCGTCGCCTGGCGTGATGCAGACTTCTGATGCATTTCTGATGAGGCGCCCTGTGCAGCAGCAGCAGCTCGTGGCAGAGCGTCCTGATCGGATGGAAGAAGCTTGTGGTGTTTTTGCCGTTTTGGCGGCTGAGCAACCGGTCGCCAACTTGGCGTATTTCGGTCTTTATGCCCTGCAGCATCGCGGCCAGGAATCAGCTGGTATCGCTGTTTTCAATCAAGACAAGGTGCTCCTGCACAAAGATATGGGCCTGGTGAGCCAGGTGTTCGATCAGGACGTTTTGGCTCGTATGCCTGGCGATTTGTCGATCGGTCACAACCGCTATTCGACAACGGGCAGTAGTCGTGTGTGCAATGCCCAGCCGGTGGTGTTGATGACTCGCCTTGGCGCGTTTGCCCTTGCCCACAACGGCAATTTGGTGAATGCGAAAGAGTTGCGTGTGTTGGTGGATGACGGAAAAACTGAATTCACCTCCACCACTGATTCAGAACTGATCGCCTTTGCGGTGCAGCAAGCCGTTAATCGAGGCTTGGATTGGCGTTCTGGTATCGAAGCTGCGCTCAAGCTTTGTCAGGGGGCATTCAGCTTGGTGATCGGTACCCCCGCAGGTCTGTTTGCGATCCGTGATGGCTATGGCATTCGCCCTTTGGTGTTCGGCTTTCTCGGGGAGCAAAGCCTTGGCCATTGGGTTGTGAGCAGTGAAACCTGTGGTTTGGAGATCATTGGATCCCGCTATGTGGATGATGTGCAGCCCGGCGAGTTAGTGCACTTTGAACTGGGTTCAGCTGAGCCATATCGCAAGCGCTGGATTGAGGAACCGAATCGGCTTTGCGTGTTTGAAATGATTTATTTCGCGCGTCCAGACAGTCGTTTCTTTGGTGAATCGTTGTACAGCTATCGGCAGCGCATTGGTCGCACGCTTGCTAGGGAGTCGGCTGTGGATGCTGATTTGGTGATTGGGGTTCCTGATTCAGGAATTCCTGCTGCGATTGGTTTTTCTCAGGAGAGCGGCATTCCTTATGCCGATGGTCTGATTAAGAACCGGTATGTCGGACGCACCTTTATTCAGCCAACACAAGCGATGCGTGAAGCAGGTATACGCGTGAAGCTCAATCCCCTGCCTGATGTGCTTTCTGGTAAGCGCATCATCGTGATTGATGATTCGATTGTGCGGGGAACCACCAGTGGAAAACTCGTTGTTGCGTTGCGGGATGCGGGGGCAACAGAGGTGCACATGCGGATTAGTTCACCACCGGTGACCCACCCATGTTTTTACGGGATTGATACCGATACCCAGGATCAATTGATCGCCTCTCGCCTCACCCTGGAGGAAATCAAGAACCATCTCAAAGTGGACTCTTTGGCTTACCTCAGCAAAGAAGGCATGGTCGAAGCAGCCAAAGCAGAGTCTGGAAATTTCTGTAGCGCTTGTTTCGATGGGAACTATCCCATTCCGATGGATCAGGAATTGCTGTCGAGCAAATTGACACTCGAACCATCTGGATCGACTAATCGCTGATTTGAGGGATTAAATCGGTAATAGCTTCGCCTTTGTGGAGTTCGATTTGATTGGAAAACGCGTCACCAGAGTTGGTGATTTCAAGTGTTGTGGGGTCAATCCGACCATGACGTTGTTCTGTCGACACCATGCCAATAAGGCCGTTGGCTTCTGCTAACCCTGTGATTCGATCGGCGTCACCCGTCAGCTGGATCGCCATCGAACCGAGATCCCCGCGTTGTGATGGACGGATGGACGTGAGATCGATGCGCGCTAGGTGACCCTGTTCACTCACTAACAGCACAGTCGGTTCGCTTGGACATAGGGCACCAACGAGATCTTCCCCTGGAAGCAATCGCATGGTCATGGGCCCTTGGGCGAGTCGTCCCATCAGTGGCAGCACGTCTTCATTGATCGGTAAACGCAGCATCCGTCCGATGTCGCTTACCAAGAGGAGATCTTGGTGTTCACGGCAAATCACCGCTGTTTTGAGTTGAACGCCCTCTTTCAGTTTCACAACGCTGGTGGCGCGTCCAGATAGATCCAAGACATCTGCAAGGGGCAGTCGTTTGAAACGCCCATCGCTGCTAAGCAAGCCCAGGCTTAGGTCACTGCTCTCCTGCACCGGTAGGGGCGTGATCGCCACGATCGGGTCACCTTCCAACCCGCTGGGAAGGAATCGTTCCAAGGCACCTGGTTGTTGCCCAGCAAACTCCCAACGCACGAGGGCGACACGACCGTTGGCACTGATGGCTAGTAATCGCGGCGGCGGTTCGATGGGAAGAATGACGCGAGCTGGTGATGGGGCATCGCTCACCGGACAGGGATCACCAAAATGAAGACGACCCAGTACTTGCGGGGTCACGATCTTCACTTGTCCGTCCGCTTGGATCAGCAGTCGACCATCACCGGGGAGGGCCGCTAAGGCTTGCTGGCGGAGCAGCTCCGTGTTGGGTCGTTGACTGGCAGCTCGTTCTGCGATTAAGGCATCTCCGCCTTCCACCAGTCGTGTGCGACGTGGAGTTGAGAAGCGTTTTTTCAGTGTTTTCAGTTCACTAACCATGGCGTCGAGCAACTGATCTCGGTTTTCGAGGAGCAATTTCAATCGCTCTCGCTCGTCTCGGAGGTTGTCGACTTCTTGGCGCAAACTTTCCTGCTCCAGCCCTGTTAAACGTCGGAGTGGCATTGCCAACACGGCATCAGCTTGGCGTTCGTTGAGGTCCAATTGCACCATCAAGCTGGCGCGAGCGGAGCCGGCATCTTGGGCTTTTTGGATCATGGCGATCACGGCTTGAAGGTTGTTCAGAGCCGTGATTAGGCCCTCCACCACTTCCAGGCGATCTTCTGTTTTGCGTAGGGCGTGGCTCGTGCGGCGAATCAGGGTGAGTTCCCTGTAGTCGAGAAAGGTTTGGAGGAGTTGCCGTAGCGAGAGTTGTTGGGGCTGACCGTTAACAAGGGCCAGCAGGATTGCGCCAAAGTTGCTCTGCAGTGCCGTGCGGCGCTGCAGGTCCTTCAGCACCTTGTCGGGTTCAGCATCGCGGCGAAGTTCCACCACAACGCGCATGCCATCTCGATCGCTTTCATCGCGAATGTCAGCGATGCCGCCAATTTTTCCGTCGTTGACCGATTCGGCCAGTTTTTCGATCCAGCCCGCTTTGCTGAGTTGATAGGGCAGTTCGGTCACAACAACGGCATTTCGTTTGTGCCGTCCTTTTCCCAGTTGCACCTCTTCTGTATGCGCTACGCCCCGCATTGGAATACTGCCGCGGCCGTGTAAGTACGTGTCTTGGAGGCCTGAACTGAGCAGAACCTCCCCACCGGTTGGAAAATCAGGCCCAGGAATCAGTTCTAAAAGACGCTCGTCGCTGAGGCCCGGTTGTCGAATCAGAGCAATGAGGCCGTCCACAACCTCACCCAAGTTGTGGGGCGGAATGCTCGTGGCCATGCCGACGGCGATGCCAGAACAACCATTGAGGAGAAGAAAGGGGAGTTGTGCGGGGAGAACGGTTGGTTCTTGTTGGGACCCATCGAAGTTCGATGCAAAATCGACGGTGTCATCACCGATTTCTTCGAGCAGAGCTTGATGGGCAATCGGGGCTAAACGCGTTTCGGTGTAACGCATCGCTGCTGGCGGATCGTCATCAACCGATCCGAAATTGCCGTGTCCGTCCAAAAGTGGATGTCGGCTAGCAAAGGTTTGTACGAGTCGTACGAGCGCGTCGTAGACCGCTTGATCTCCGTGGGGGTGGTATTTCCCGAGAACATCTCCAACAACACGAGCGCATTTCCTGTATGGCCGATCTGGGGTCAACCCCAGTTCTTGCATCGCGTACAAGATTCGACGCTGCACCGGCTTGAGACCGTCGCGGGCATCGGGCAAGGCCCGACCCACGATCACACTCATCGCATATTCCAGATAGGAGCGCTGCATCTCTAGATGCAGGGCGATCGGTTGAACGCGCTCCTCAGCCATCCCGTCTGCGGATATTGGGGAAGAAGTAGTTCAGCCTACAGACGTTCACTGACGTTTTTTCCAGGTGGCATTGGCCTGGGCCCGTTCAACGCTGCTGGCAAGTGCTGCTTCACGCAACAAGTTTGCTGTGGCTTCTCTCACATGGGAACCCCAAAGCTGCTCTTTTTGATGCATTGGCAAAACGTAATTGGGATTTTTTGACAGGGCTTCCTTGGCTAGCGATAGAGCTTCGCTCTGTTCGCCCTTTTGGTTTAACGCAGCAGCTAAAGCCAGCATTGGTTCTGCGTTTTGCTCCAGCTTGATCACTCGACGCCAACGTCGAATGGCCTCGTCATGTTGTCCCAGTTCAAACAGAACAAGGGCTTGATTGTTGAGGGCTTCCCAAAAGTCTGGTTTGATTTCAGTTGCTTTTTCGAAGGATTGCAAAGCGACTGCAAACTTGTTTTGCATGATCCGTGCATTCCCGAGATCGAAGTATGCAGCTGCATTGTTTGCATCGATTTGCAATCCTCGCTGAATAAGCGGTATGGCTTCTTCCGGTCGTTCTGCACGCAGTGCAATCGCTGCTTCTGCAAACCAGAGCCCAGCATTGTTTGGATTGATTTTTTTGGCTTTCGCAAGCGATTGACTGGCGTTTTCCAGTTGGTTGCTACGCAGTTGCGCTTCCGCCAGAACAGTCCACAACCGTTCATCGTTTGGGTTGAGGCGAACAGCTAAAGCGGCAAGTTGTGAGGCCTCCTGGGGCTGGCCCATTTGCAGCAGTTGAGCTGCGGTTCGTCCGATTCCAAGAGAGGATCCCGAGAGCTCCACCTCTGATGGCAAGTAGACATACGGCACCAGGGCCTGGGCTGGAGCCATCAGGCAAACGCTGCTGATGCTGATCAGAGCTGCGGTCAGGCTTCGTTTCAATTTGATTCCTCGAAGCACGTCCAGGGATCTCATCTGGTCAGAGGTTAGGAGGCAGATCCGGTTGCGCTGCAGCAGCATTTCTGCGCCACATCCACGGTTTAATTCGCCGTAGAGCGGATCCCCGTAACTGTTGATCCCAGGTGGCATCGTCCCAGTGTTGAACCTCTTGGGCTTTCACATTGAGGAGCCATGGTCGAGGTTGCATATCCGGATCTTCACTGCTGGGTAGATCCCGATGGTTCCAAGGACAAACGTCTTGGCAAATATCACAACCGGCGATCCACGGTCCAAGGGACGCTTTGATCGCATCTGGAAGATCGGGATCTCGGTTTTCGATGGTGTGAAACGCCAGGCATCGTTGGGCGTCAACAACGAATGGTTCGCGGATGGCATTGGTGGGGCAGGCCTCGATGCAAGCGACACAGCGTCCACAAAGGGCTTTAGCTGGAGCATCCGCTTGGAGTGGTTCCGTTGTGAGTAGGTGACCAATCACCATCCATGAGCCTCGATGGTGATGGATCACATTGCTGTGTTTTCCGATCCAACCCAGCCCAGCTTCTTCCGCCCAAACTTTGTCCAATAGCGGAGATGCGTCGACACAAACACGCCATTGGCAGCTTGGCTTTTGTTCGGATAACCAACGCCCCACGCGTCGTAGACGTTGCTCGACAACCCGGTGGTAATCGCGACCCCAGCCGTAGCGCGCCACCTTCAAAGATCCCGGGTCTGATTGCGCAGAGACGTAGTAGTTCAATCCCACTGCCAACAGGCTTTGTACCCCCTCTAAAAGTTGAGAGGCATCGCGTCGGCGTGGCGCTGCCATCCATGCCATATCGGCTTGGTACCCGTGATCGAGCCAACGTTGTAATGCTTCTGTCCGCAGCTGCAGTCGGGGACTTCCAGGCAAACGAGCAATTCCAACCGGATCAAACCCTTCGTCTCGAGCCCGTTGTTTCAGAGCGTGGCTCAAGTGTGTGAGTTGATCTGGGTGTTGCCCTGACATCGACCGTATGGTTGGGACCTGTTTTTTCATCTTCACGTGACGGGAACCGAAACGGGACGCCTGGCATCTCTGCTTCGTTGGCTGGGCCTCACGATGGTTTTGGTTCTTGTCCTGCAGATGGCTGCAGTCTTGGTGGGAAGTGACTGGTCAGCGGAGGCAACAAGTCCTCAGATCACTGGACCTTTGGTTGCGCTGGCCCCACTCGGTTTTATCGGTCTGTTGACCTGTCTGATTGGATCGCGTCTTGAGAACCCGCAACAGCAGGTCACACCATTGCGGGCTGTGGTTTGTGTTCTTTCAGCTCTCTTGGCCATTGGCATGCTGGTGGCAGTTCCGATGTCCTTAAGCAGCGGGGCTGGTGATCTGTCGCAGGCTCAGAACATCGAGCAGGGACGCGCAGCGATGAAGGAAGCCCGTGCCTTTCGCGACAATCCCGAGCAGGTGGCTTCTTTGGGCGAACAGTTAGCTCAAGCTGGACAGTTGGCCGCTGATGCCAGCAAGGACGACAAGCAGCGCGCTGCAGAGACGATGATTGATGAGCAGATCAGCCAAATGGCAACCCAGCTCAAACGGGTGGAGTCGCAGAAAAACCGCGAATCTCGGCAACGATTGATTGGTGGGACGGCCACCGCTGTTGTGCTTGCCATTGCTTTTGTGCTGCTTGCACTCACTGCAGTGATCTGATTGCTGGTTAGGTTGGTTGAACTCCCTGACTCTGGGTGCAGAGGCTCCTTGGTTCAGTCCAACCCCAGACCTGATCTACCGCTGGGCGAACGGCTTCAGCAAGATCTCAAAAACGACCTGATTGCAGGCTTGCTGGTGGTGATTCCACTGGCAACAACGATTTGGCTATCGACGATTGTCAGCCGATTTGTGCTGGCTTTTCTCACGTCAATTCCGAAGCAGTTCAACCCTTTCATCACCCTGAATCCGCTTCTTCAGGATCTAATCAACCTTTCCCTCGGGCTCACGGTTCCTTTGATGGGGATCCTTTTGATTGGCCTCATGGCCCGCAACATTGTGGGTCGTTGGCTGCTCGAATTTGGAGAGGGAACGTTGAGCCGGATTCCCCTTGCTGGTTCCGTTTACAAAACTCTCAAGCAGCTGCTTGAAACTGTTTTGGGGGGTAATTCGGCCCGCTTCCGCCGTGTTGTTCTTGTCGAATATCCAAGAGAAGGTTTGTTCAGCGTTGGTTTTGTCACCGGCGAGGTGGGTCCTTCGCTGCAATCCGATCTGGAAACACCACTGCTTAGTGTGTTTATCCCCACGGCTCCAAACCCAACCACCGGTTGGTACACGCTGGTGCCAGAGGGTTCGGTTCGCGAACTCAATATTTCCGTAGAGGAGGCGTTCCGCACCATCATTTCTGCTGGCATTGTGAATCCAGATGAGCAAGAAGCTCCTGTGAATCGCAGCTTCTCCAGTCTCATGGCTCAGTTGCGGGCCTCCGCATCCCCCTCCAGCTAATTCATGGCCTCACGATCTCTTTCCCGCGAGTTGGCCTTGCTGGTGCTCGGTCAAGTCTCGGAACAGAAAAAGTCTTCTACAGCTGATTTAGGGATTGGGTCCCTGCTTGATAAGGCCCTCGAAAGCCTCACTCAACATTGGAGGGAAACACTCGATTCATCTGCGACGGAACTGGATCAAGCTCAGCAATGTCTTCTCGATAGCGAACTTCAACAGGGTCAGGCTTCCACCCTGGATGTTGTCCGTGATCACTTGCGTTCATCGCTAGGCGCTGCCGAACAGGTTTTGAATGGCCTTTCAGCCACCCTTGAACTTCCCAGGCTTCTGCTCTTGGCAGATCAAGAGCAAATTCGTTCTGCTGCGATGGAACGCATCGCTCAGGTGATCCGGCAGCGCGAGAGCATCGACGCGAGATTGGATCAAGTGATGGAAGGCTGGCGGTTGGCACGACTACCGCGCATCGATCGCGACATTCTTCGTCTTGCCGTTGTAGACCTCCAAACCATGGGCACACCTGCTCCTGTGGCGTTCAATGAGGCCGTTGAATTGGCGAATCGATACAGCGATGAAAAGGGTCGTCGAATGATTAATGGTGTGTTGCGTCGCTTCCATGATGCTCAATCCACTGCAGCGGACTGATGGTGTTCAACTGGTTCGAGCGTCAGGCCCCATCCCCTGGGGAACCTCCTTCAACGCCAGATTCACCTGAGGTTGAACAACAACCGCCTGCAAATCCTGTTCAGGTGAAGCCTGAGCCAGATCACTCAGCTCCTCAAGACGATGTCGAACAAAAGGCTGAAGAGCCAGAAGACGAAGCGTTGGTTTGGGCCCGTGAGGCCTACGCACGTTTAAAGGCACAGCAACAAGCTGCTGCTTCGGCGCCAACAACGCCAGTTTCGACAAGTCCTGAGCCAAAGCCAGAACCAACCCCTGAGCCCACCC
>ERZ887830.113-NODE-113-length-55867-cov-17.616695_pt1 | contig 55867 bp, 55 predicted proteins | sample MGYA00521101_ERZ887830 | MGnify/ENA primary metagenome ERZ887830 (study PRJEB32303, sample SAMEA104408592) | aquatic metagenome | biome: Marine water; feature: Pelagic; material: water | place: Baltic Sea | collected 2014-06-05T16:38:00 | depth 1,762 m ... | reverse complement strand
CAGAAGATGAAATCAAAGATTTTTTACAAGATAAAATCGCCGCATATAAAATACCGTCCATGATAAAGATACACTTAGAGGAACTTCCAAGGGTAGCTTCCGGAAAGTTTTCCAAGAAACAATTGCGTGATGATTTTGTTGCAATTGAGCAACATAACTCTTAATGAGTTCATGCTCTTATATAATTGATGTATAAAGAGTAATAACTTATTTGAAATACCTATGACATCAAGAGTTTTAATAATAGAGGATGAACCCGATATCCGTAAAACTATCGACTACAATCTTTCAAAAGAATCTTTTAAGGTTTTTCAGGCTGGTTCAATTGCTGAAGGCGAAAAATCTATCTCAGACAATAGTCCAGATGTAATAATTCTAGATCTAATGCTTCCCGACGGCTCAGGCTTAACTTTGTGCAGAGACATTAAATCAGATGATAAAACTAAACACATTCCTGTCATTCTTTTAACGGCTAAGGCTGATGAGGTAGATCGAGTCATTGGATTTGAGCTTGGTGCAGATGATTATGTTACCAAGCCTTTTAGTGTCAGGGAGTTAATCTTAAGAGTTAAGGCTATACTCAAAAGAGGAGTATCTGAATCAACAAAAGGTGATGAAGAGGAATTTATTTTTGGAGAATTGAAATTAAATCTAGATGCCCATCAGGTATTTATCCATGATCATGAGATTGCTTTTACAGCCCTAGAGTTTCGTCTTTTAAAGCATCTGATAGATCGTCGGGGCAGAGTTCAAAGTAGAGACCAATTACTTGAAGAGGTATGGGGTTATAGTGCTGAAGTAACAACAAGAACCGTAGATACTCACATCAAAAGATTGAGAGAAAAGCTGGGCTCGACTGGCGAATATATACAAACTATTCGTGGAGTGGGTTACCGTTTTTCAAAAACTCCTCATTAACTCCTAATGAGCATCCGCAGTCGTATTTTTATTATTATTTTATCCTGCCTGTTCATTGGTCTTTCTCTTGCATTTATTGTAGCCGAGAGAGATCTCTCAGAAGGCTTGCAGCAACAGATTGAGAGCGAGCTCTCTAAGCAGGCAAAAATTTTAAGACAGTCTTTTGCCGAATCCCCTAAGGTCAATAATTCTATTAGCTTAAAATCTCAAATTGACTCTTACTCTGACGCGTCTGGCTCTCGAATTACTCTTATTGCTCGTGATGGGCTAGTCTTGGTTGATTCTGATATCGGAATGGATAGCCTAGAGTCTCTTGATAATCATAGCGATAGACCCGAGGTGATAGCTGCTTTCAATAATGGTTCAGGTTCCAGCAAGCGTTTTAGTAATTCAATACAGCAAGAAATGCTGTATTTTGCTCTGCTAGATACCACCTCCAATCCAGAAAGAGTTATCAGAATTTCAGTAACCAATGAATACTTAGATCGCTCCATTGCATCCCTGCAAAATTCAATGACTTTGATTATCGTTGTCGCCCTTATTGTCGCAATTTTGGCGAGCGTTATTGCAGGCAACTATATTCGTGAAAGTTTAATGGACTTAGAGCGAGCTGCATCGGATATATCCGATGGCTTTTATAAAAAGAAAGATCTAGAATCCCTGCCAGTAAAACGACGAGATGAAATAGGCTCCATGGCTAGAAATATTTCTACGATTTCAACAAACTTAAAAAATCAAATTTCTTTAATAGCAAAACAAAGAGATCAATTCGGATCAGTTTTGGATGGTCTAGGCGAAGGGATTATGGTTTGCGACCAAAATGGTTTAATAACTTTCCGCAACGATCAGATTATGGAAATCTTGGGTCTAGATGAGATTATCAATAAGTCAATCAATGATATAGAGATACCTGCTCTCAGCAGGATGTACAAAAAAGCTCAAAAAAAAGGCAAGTTTGATAGTGAGTTTGAGTTGGAAACAGGTGAGGATGACACGCGATGGATCCTAGCCCATATGAACAAGGCTAAGTCGACTCAGGAACTAATTTTAGTGGTCCATGAGACCACTCAATTAAGACAAATGGATTCGATGAGAAGGGATTTTATCTCAAATTTATCCCACGAACTGAGAACTCCTGTTAGTGTTATCAAAGCAAATTCAGAGACATTGCTGGACGGCGCCTTAGAGAACAAAAAGGATGCAAAAATATTTTCAAAGGCTATTTTGCATAACGCAGACCGATTGAGTGAGATGGTCACTTCACTGATTGATTTATCAAGAATTGAGTACGGCGAACTCAAGTTTGTTATTGAGAAAATAGTGTTAAATGAGATCGTTGAATCAGTGGTTCTCGCGTTCAAAAATAAAGCAAAAAGAAAAAATATCCAAGTTGTGTTTGAGCGTCAATCTGAGGTGACGGTTAACAGTGATGCCAAGGCAATCGAAAGGGTTCTTAATAACCTCTTGGATAATGCATTTAAATACAGCCCAGAGAATTCTATTATTCAGATTACTTTAAGGAAGCAGGGCGAAGCAATTCGATTGGCAGTGATTGACCAAGGTGAAGGTGTGGCTGAGGAAGATCAAGATTTAGTTTTTAAAAGATTTTTTAGAACAGCTTCAGCTCGAGCTAATACTCAGCAGGGCAGCGGTCTGGGTTTAGCCATAGTAAAAAATTTAGTTTATAACCTTCAAGGAGAGGTGGGAGTAGAATCTAGGCCAGAGGGCGGATCTGAATTCTGGTTCACCATTCCAATTAAGTAACCTTTTTTGTTGCTTATCTGTTTCAAAAATAACATTTAATTTTTGCAGAATCGATGCAAAAGTCCCCTTAATTGTTTCCCTTTCGCACTCAGTAAGACTTATTAATTTTATTAAATAACTCCACATCAATTGGAGGATTTTTTAAAATGGTTAAATATAAATTTCTAGGCTTAATTTCTTTTTCTGCATTATTGCTTTCATCATGTGGTGGCGGTTCTGATACGGGTATCGCATCACCAGGTGAGCTTTCTCAGATTGCAGCCCCAACAGCTATAACACAAACAGTCGCTGTGAGCGGAACAGTTTTAACAGGGTCATGCCCCACTGCATTAGGCGTCACGACCGACACTGCTATTGCCGGCAATACTGTGTGCGCAATATCAGGAACTATCAAAGATGATTTAATTTTAACCGATGATGTGATTTGGAGACTTTTTGGTAAAGTGGAAATTGGCGTTGATATTGGTGGCGATGGATCTAAGGCTGGTGGCGATGCTGCTACTTTGAGCATCCCTGCTGGCGTTACTGTTGTTGCTAAAACAGCAGATGATTATATTGTGATTCATAGAGGATCAAAAATTCAAGCCAAAGGCACAGCTTCCAAGCCTATTGTATTCACTCATTCCACAGTTTTAGATGGAACCATTCAAAATGCTGAGACTGCAAGAGGCCTATGGGGCGGTATTGTAATTCTTGGAAGAGCGCCTATCAATAAATGCTCAGATGCACTGCGAGGCACTGCTGGATGTGAAAACTTAGTTGAGGGTATGACAAATGGCTATATGGGTGGCGCATTACCCGAAGATAACTCAGGAACACTTCAGTTTGTCAGGGTTGAGCATGCTGGCTATGAAATTTTTACAGGCAATGAGTTAAACGGCATTACTTTCGGTGCTGTTGGCTCAGGCACCAAGGTTGATTACGTACAAGTCCACAACAACGAAGATGATTGCGTAGAATTTTTTGGTGGAACTGTAAATGTGAAACATTTAGTTTGCACAAATGCCGCCGATGATAATCTAGATATTGATTGGGGTTACACAGGTAAAATGCAGTACGTTCTTGTAAAGCAATCTACTGCAGATGATCGAGGTGACCACATCGTTGAATCTGATAATGTAAACTCTGATAAAGCTGTTGGATATCTGACTACTCCTCGATCCAGCCCAAAAATAGCCAACTTTACATTTATATCCAATGGAGTGGACGATGCTATTAAATTAAAAGAAGGTGTCTCAGGCATCTACATGAATGGAATTATAAATATTCCTTCAGGCTCAAAAGCCGCCTATGAGCATACATTCATTGAAACAACTCAAGATGCTCCTGGGTATGATAAAGTTGCCAATCACTCTGTTTATATCACTGCTCCAGCACAATATGTCGCAGGAGATGATTCGGTTACTTCTGATGCATTAGGCGAGTCAATTAAAGAGAGGGCTACCAATCTCATCTTTGGAACTTCAACCTTGGTTGGGGGCTATTTTTTGGGATCCAATGAATCTGCCCTTGTATCTGCTCATAACAATGAAATTGCCGTGTGTGCCACTGGGAGTGGAACCGCTCAAACAAACCCACTGTGCCCTAATGGCACTCAAATTGATTCGTTCTTTTCTGCCGCCAACTACATAGGTGCATTTGCTCCTGGCTCTGATGAAGAAAATAACTGGGCAGCAGGCTGGACGAAAGGATTGTTCACAGCTCCAGTGTGCCCAACAGGAACTATAGAAACTGGTTTAATTGAAGGCAAGAAAGTTTGCACATTAGAGGGAATTTACACTTCAGATATTACACTTTCAAGGGGTAACTATTATGCGTTGGATGGCAAAATCCAAATTGGTACAGATATGGGTTCTGATGGAACAAAGTCTGGTGGCGCTGCTGCAATTTTAACGATAGAAGCTGGCGTAACTTTATTTGGTGAGTCTGGTTCAGACTACTTGGTCATTATGAGAGGCTCTAAAATTAATGCCATTGGCACAAGATCCGCTCCCATCATCATGACCGCTAAAGCAGATATTAACGGCCAAACTACAACCACCTCTAGAGGTCTATGGGGAGGATTAGTGATCCTGGGTAAAGCTCAATTAAACAAATGTGCATTCATTAACAGCGTTAGAACTCTTCCTTGTGAAAGAGTGGTTGAGGGATCTGCCGGAGATTACATGGGTGGAGAAATCAATACTGATAATAGTGGGATTCTCAAGTATGTCAGAGTCCAGTATGCCGGTTATGAAATCTTTGAGGGCAACGAACTCAACGGTATTACTTTTGGTGGTGTTGGCTCAGGGACAACAGTTGATTTCGTTCAGGTTCATAACAACGAGGATGACTGTGTTGAGTTCTTTGGGGGAACTGTGAATGTTAAGCATTTAATCTGTACAGGCGCTGGTGACGATAATCTAGACATTGATTGGGGGTACAGAGGTAAAATGCAGTTTGTTATTGTGAAGCAGGCTTCAGACAGAGGTGATCACATAGTTGAATCTGATAACGTTAATTCAGACAATGCAGTGGGTTACTTAACCGAGCTTAGATCGCAACCCCAAATCTCTAACTTTACCTTTATATCAACTGGCTTAGATGATGTCATCAAGTTAAAAGAAGGGGTCTCAGGTATTTACAAAAATGGGATTGTGGTTGATGCCACTAATTCTAAAGCCTGCCTGGAGCACACCTTCGCTGAAACACTTAGAGACGGTATCACGACTCCTAAAGTAACATTTAATTCAGTAGCTTTTGATTGCAAAGCTTTAGCTGCAGCAGGCGATGATTCAGCTACCGCTGCAGAGGTAGAGGCTTTGGCAACTGCTGGCTCCAACAATCTTTATTCAGCTGACTCAGGTGGTGGAAGCTATGTCCCTACTCTTTCAGGGGTGATAAATGGAACAGCTGAGAATGCAATCACTGTAACCCCTGAAACTGATAGTTTCTTTACGACGACGACATACATTGGCGCTGTAAAAGATTCTACAGACACTTGGTACAGAGATTGGACAGTACCTGGGAGCTTAGATTAATAACTATTAGTAATTAACGGAGTTACACATGAAAAATAAAACTATAAATAAAATAGGTTTTTGGGTTCTTGCATTACCAATAGTCACTGTCTCTCTATGCCTTCAGGCTCAAGTGATTGAAGAAGTTGTTGTTAGCGGATCCTTTATCCCAGATGTAAAGAGAGATACAACTGAAATTAATGTCGTTCTTGATAGTTCAGATATTGAAAGAACGGGCGATGATAATATCGCGGTGGCCTTAACCAGACTAACGGGCCTTAGTTTGGTCAGGGGTAAGTATGTATATGTTAGAGGTTTAGGAGAAAGATATTCATCTGCAACGCTTAATGGTTCGACGATGCCTAGCCCAGAGCCATTAAAAAGAGTTGTCCCATTGGATATATTTCCAACTTCAGCCATTGAGTCATCAGTGGTACAGAAAACCTTTTCACCAGAAATGTCCGGTGAGTTTGGCGGCGGAATGATTGCCATCAAAACTAAAGCCGTTCCATCCGAAAGAATCCTATCTTTCTCTTTCTCATCTGGTTACAACGATGCCACATCACTTACTAACGGTCTTTTATATGACGGTGGCAGTGATGATGATTTTGGTCATGATGATGGAATTAGAAATTTTCCTGCCTTTTTGAGTGAATCTATTGCCTCGGGAATAAAGGTTGATCGTTCTAACTATGCGTCATATCAACTAGCTAATTTCGGTCGACAGTTTGAAAATTCCAAACTGTGGGTCATACAAGAGGGTGATGTACCAGTTAATAATTCTGCAAACTTCACATACGGCAATGAGCTAGATTGGGACCTAGGCTCACTCATTGGTATGAATGATGGCAAGGCAGGGATCTTTTTTACAGCTGGCATGAAAAGTGACTGGCAGACTCAAGAAGGGGTTCGTCAGACTGGAGATTTGCGGGCGAAAGATGGCGGGGGAACCGATGTCATTATTTCAGAAAACAAGCAAACCCGAGCGACATCCAATGATGTCAGCTCCTATGCAATGGGTGTTTTTGGGATAGAGGGTGATACCACTGAATTTAAATATACAGGTTTATACATCCACAAAGGCACAAAAAAAGCTAGAATTATCTATGGGTATGATCCCAGTGACTCTCAGGATGTTAGAGAAGACTATCTTCAGTTTTTTGAAAGATCTTTATTTAATCACCAGTTAAATTATTCTAAATTCTTGGATAACGGATCATCTCTTGCTCTTAGACTTGCAAGTGGAAAGGCGACCAGAGATGCTCCATACGAAAGAGAAGTATTTTATCAAGATACTTCCGGGATAACTGGAACCTTGATTCCAGATGTATGGGAGTACGATGTGAATACCGGAAAAAATCAAACTCAGTTTAGCAATGTTGATGATGATGATCAGAATTTTGGAATTGATTTCACTTTCCCTGTGCAGCAGGAATCAATCGAGTTACTGCTCAAAGCTGGCATTGATTATCGTGAAAATAAGAGAGATGCTCAAGTGAGAAGTTTTAGATTTTCTCCAGCTGGTGGCCCTTTGCCATCAGAAGCTCTGACCCAAAGAGTTGATTATATCTTTGGTGATCAGAACTTTGATCCTAACAGACTCCTAGTAATAGAAAATACGGCCTCTTCCTCTCCAGCGGGATACCAAGGATTCCTTACAACATCAGCGGCATATGTCTCCCTGGAGGCAATCTTTTCAGAGCAATTAAGATTTTCAGGTGGCGTTAGACAAGAAAATGGCAAGCAAGAAATTGATACATACGATCTATTTACTGGAAAAGACGGAGTGGTTGATAAAGCCATCAATGAGGATTACCTGCTTCCAGGGATTACTCTCACCTACTTCCCAGAAGACAATGAAAACCTTCAGTTTAGGTTGGGCCTTTCACAAACGATTGCTAGACCTACTTTTAGAGAGCTTTCCCCAACTTTATTTGTTGACCCAGATACCGATAGAGTGGTTGCTGGCTCACTGTATTTAGAGAATTCTGAGATTGAGAACTTTGATCTTAGAGCAGAGTATTACTTTAATCCCAATCAGTTTGTCACAGCGGGAATTTTCATGAAAAATATTGATCAGCCGATCGAAGAGACCGTGAATGAGATTGGAGATTTGATTGTTACCACTTATCAAAATGTTCCAAAGGCAGAGATTTTAGGGTTTGAGTTTGAATACGAAAGAATCTTTGAAGGCTTTAACTCAGCCTGGGCTTCCAGCAAAGAATTTATGGTTAAATTTAACTACACTTTTACTGATTCAGAAATCATTTTAGAGACAGGCGATACTTACCTTAACTCAGGCGGGGTTGTTACTTCTGCCGCTTCCTTGCTAGCCAATGGTAGGGACTCAAGATTACAAGGACAGGCCGATAATATTGTTAATATCCAGCTTGGCTATGATGATTATGCTGTTAATTCACAAGCTACATTCATTATCAATCACGTGAGCGATAGGGTGAGAGCAAGAGGCTTGGATTCATTGCCAGATATTATTGAGCAAATCCCAACTACCATTGATTTTGTATACGGCAGAGAGTTTGAATTGGATGCATCCATGCTAAAGATTTCATTGGAAATAAGAAATCTTTTAAATGAAGACTATGAAGCAACTATGGCTGATTCAGCTATTTTCTATGATCAATACCAGTTAGGAACCTCTGTTTCCCTTGGAATTAAACTTAGTTTTTAAAAGTGCCGAATCTCTTTTATTGAATGAGCTATGGTATAAAGCTTATTTAACAATAGAATGAAAGTTAACTTTATTTTTCTTAAAAGATTCCTAATCGGCATATTGGGTCTCATAGCTTTATATTATTTAGCGACCCTAACCTTTTTTATTTTTTCTAAACCTAGTGCTATTAAAAATAATTTTAGTGTCATATCTAGTTCTCAATTCAAAGAGCCTGTAACTGATCAGAATATGTCAGAGACTTCATCCAGTTCTTTTGACTACAAGGTTGTTGGTTATCGAGCAGGTCAAAATCGGGCCTCCGTGATTGTAGAAAAAAATAATCAAACCTATGTAGTGCAGCAAGGTGAGCTCTTAGAAAAGAGGTATAAATTAATTAGTGTAAATTCAGAGGCTGCAGTATTCTCTCTAAACGGTAAAAATTATTCACTAAGCACACATTTACAAAAAGATAATTAAAAGATGAATTCATACAATAAAGTCCTTCTATCGGTTATCACTCTTATCGTTTCATTCGATATCTTTGGCCAAGAAACATTCTTACTAAACTATCAAGACGTTGATATCGCAAAAGTTACTCAAGATATCTCTAAATTTTCAAAAAAAACTTTGATTTTGGATCCCAGGGTCAAAGGAAGAATATCTATCTTTTCTGATTCTATTCTTTCTTCCGATCAAGTATGGGATGTTTATTTGCGCACAATCCAGGTTCATGGTTTTTCCGCTATTTCTGACGGCGGTATTGTAAGAATTGTTCCAGAAAATGAAGCCACAAGAGACTTTAACAGTTCAACCAATAGCGCATCTATTGAAACCAAAGTTTTTACTCTGAAAAATCGGTCTGCAGGAGAAATTCTTCCTCAAATCAAAGCAATTACAGGCAGGCAATCGCATTTATCAAGCATCCCATCAATTAATTCAATTTTGTTGGTGGATAAAAAATCTAATATTCAGAGAATAGAAAAATTACTATCAACCTTAGATCAGAACGATAGCGCTGCAATTAATATTATTAAGCTAAATAATCTCTCATCGGTGGAAGCAGTTCGTATTCTTGATCGCCTGAAAGCTCAAAACAACCCCACAATAAATAATTTTATTGCTGTTCCATTTACTCCATCAAATTCAGTCATACTTTCTGCTGACCAGGTGGTTACCAGGAACATCACAAAAACGCTTAATGCGTTAGATCAAGATGCTTTAACAGGTGGATCAATAGCCGTGATATATCTCAAGTATACTAAAGCAGAAGAAGTTGCAGCAATTATCAATACTGTTTCTTCAAGATTTTCAGGTGAAGATGCTGATAAGCCTGTTGTAACTCATCATCGTGAAACTAACTCTCTTGTCATTTCTTCAGAAGAAACCAATCTTGATCTAATAAGAAATTTAGTCTCTAAGCTTGATATTAGACGAGCCCAAGTACTCGTTGAAGCAATTATTGTTGAGCTATCTGAAACAGCAGCCAGGAATCTTGGGGTTGAGACAATTTTTGCTGGAGCTCAAGATGGAAATATTCCCATCGGCATTACTCGGTTTCAAAATGGAGCCAATCCAGATTTGCTCTCACTTGCAGGCTCTGCCATCGAACAGGGTAATAATGCAACTTTAAGTAATCTTGCTACATCTTCTTTGTTAAATTCATCTGGTCTGATCAGTGGATTTGGTGATCTTAGTGGCGGAGATAGCTTTGCAGGAATAATTAGCGCTGTTGCAGATGATCAAAATTCAGATATTTTATCTACGCATACTATTATTGCTATGGATAATGAGCCAGCTCACCTTGTTATAGGCCAAGAAATCCCTATTACTACGGGTGAAAGCTTAGGCTCTAGCAATGCTAATCCTTTTCGCACAACTTCCAGACAAGAGGTTGGTATTAAGCTTTCTATTACTCCGCAAATCAATGAAGGTAATTCAGTTATCTTGGAGATAAAACAGGAAGTATCCGGAATTGTTGGCCCTTTAACTGGGACTGCTGACCTTATTACTAACAAAAGAAGTATAGAGACAACGGTTTTGGTTGATAACAATCAAATGATTGTATTAGGAGGTTTAAATGAAGATGATCTTCAAGAGAGCGTTTCTAGAGTTCCTATTTTAGGCTCTATTCCAGTTCTTGGGCGCTTGTTCAGCTCTTCAGCTGAGTCTAGAGTGCAAAGAAATTTAATGGTTTTCTTGCGACCAAGGATCCTCATTGATTCAGCAGATGTCTCGACTCTGTCAGGTGAAAAATATAACTATATTAATGCTGAAGTTCTTCTACGATCTTCTGCTGAAACTCAAGTAATTGATCTAACCGACTAACTTGATGGGGCTGACAACTAAAAGCGACTTACAAAATATTTCTCTTCCCTATGATTTTGCTAGAGTTCAAAGGGTCATTGCCTATTCTCAAGACTCTAAGCTAATTGTTGCATCTGAAAAGCAATTAACCTCAGAGCTTTATCAAGAGCTATCCAGGGTATTAAAAGCTAACTTTCATATGGAGGTTCTTTCCCCAGGTGAATTTGATAGTATTTTAACGCAGCATTATTCTTCACATGGAGATGAATCTAACCTTGAGGAAGATTTTTCAGAGAGTTTTGATCTTCAATCGTTTGCAAACACTCTCGCACCAACTGAAGACTTACTCAGCGGCGCAAATGATGCTCCTATTATTAAGTTAATCAATGGTGTTTTGAGTCAAGCGATTAAGGTGAGAGCTTCGGATATTCATTTTGAACCGTATGAGGATAACTTTATCATTCGCTATCGCGTTGATGGTATCTTGCGGGAGGTCTTAACTCATGACTCTAGGCTCTCAGCACCAATTATTTCGCGTCTTAAGATTATTGCTCGTCTAGACATTGCAGAACGGAGAAAACCACAAGATGGTAGGGTCTCTCTGTCACTGGGTGCCAACAAGGTTGATGTGCGAGTATCAACTCTACCTTCATCCTATGGAGAGCGAGTAGTCCTGCGACTACTAGACAAGAAAGCTGCTAAGATAAATATCACTGATCTAGGTCTGCCAAATTCAATTTTAGATACTTACAAAGCTGCCCTTGCTTTCTCCGAGGGTATTATTCTTGTAACAGGCCCAACAGGTTCTGGGAAAACAACTACCTTATATTCTGGGTTACGGCACATTAGTGATACCTCGCAGAATATCCTGACAGTTGAAGATCCTATCGAATATACGCTTCCAGGAATTGGGCAAACCCAAGTGAATGTAAAAGCTGGCTATGATTTTGCTTCAGGCCTAAGATCAATTTTGCGACAAGATCCAGATATAGTGATGCTTGGAGAAATCCGTGATCTTGAAACAGCAAAAATTGCTATTCAAGCCAGTTTAACTGGACATTTAGTTTTATCGACAGTTCATACCAATAGTGCCATAGGTGCCATTGCTCGTCTTAGAGATATGGGCATTGAATCTTATCTGCTTGCTTCTAGTATTAGGTTGGTTATATCTCAGCGATTGGTAAGAAGACTTTGCGCTGAATGCAAGACTAAGATTACGCCCCCCGAATCTATTCAGCAAAAATTTGCGTTAGACTCTAATAGTCCCATTTATAAAGCTAATGGGTGTAACAGCTGTAGCAATTCAGGGTTTAAAGGAAGGGTAGCTTTGGCAGAATGTATTAGCATCACGGAAGATTTAAAAGCCTTAATACATGATGAAGCATCAGAAAATGCATTGGCTCAATGTGCGTTTAAAAATACTCTATCCATAGACGCTTCATCGACTAAATTATTGCTGGAGGGAGTTACCTCTTATGAAGAATTACTAAAAGTTCAAACTCATTACGATGCCAACATATAAATACTCTGCTGTTAACGTAAGTGGGAAAAAGGTTTATGGCATTTTAAGTTCTGCTTCGGAGCGATCTGCAAGACAGCAGATTAAAGCGGGTAATTTAACCCCTTTGTCTCTGGATCTCTCGCGAAATAGGTTTTACAGAAAACCCAAGGTCAACCAAAAAGATTTATTGTTTGCGACCAGGACCATAGCAACTTTGCTGGATTCAGGCATACCATTAGATGAAACACTAAAATCTATTGCCGCAGAGGTAGAAGATAAGTCTCTTTCTATTGCCCTGCATTCAGTGCGGGATGAGTTGTTGCAAGGCTCAAGGATAGCCGAGGCTATGTCTTCACATGAGCATATTTTCAACGACACTTATCGATCGCTAATTGCTGCGGGCGATACAGCAGGAAATCTTCACATTGCATTTGCTAATCTTGCAGACTACCTTGAAGAGGCAGCTCTTGTAAGGCAACAGGTCGTCTCTGCGATGACATATCCTGCCATCCTTCTTACATTTTCAATTGGTGTGGTTTTTGCATTGTTAACATTTGTAATGCCCCAAGTCGTTGATCAATTTGTGAGAGCTGGAGCAACACTGCCTCTGCTAACTAGATCTCTCATGGTTCTTTCTGACTATGCCTTGGTTGCCCTGATAGGCCAGGCTCTTTTGGTTGTTGGCAGCTATTACATTTACAAGCGAATGTCCCAAAATAAACAAACAGCTATTCGATTTCATAGAAACTTTTTACGACTACCTTTGGTGGGAAGTTTTCTTTTAAATGCTGAGGTTGAGCGCTTTGCGAGAATTATGCATTTAATGCTGAAATCAGGCCTAAATTTAGATATTGCAATGCAGCAAGCACAAGTAGTGATTGCAAATAAATATATTGCTCAGACCATCGGCAATGCCCGTGCAGATTTGGTTGAAGGAAAAGATTTTATTGTCTCATTAAAAGAGGCTAATATTTTTCCTTCATTATTTATCCAATTGCTCTCGAGCGGATATAAGTCAGGCAATCTTATTTTTATGTTTGAAAAGGTCACTCAATACATGAAAGGAGAGATAGAGAATAAAAGAACCACAGTATTATCTCTCTTGGAGCCTCTGGTCATTATTTTTATGGGGGGTATTATTTTGTTAATTGTATTAGCAATTTTAATACCTATAATGCAAATGAACACCATAGCTTTAGGATAACCATGATCTTGAAAAATAAACCAGGTTTCACGCTAATCGAACTAATGGCTGTGATTGTTATATTGGGTATTCTTGCAACAATTGTTGCAATCAATGTTTCACCTTTTTTGCAGCGGGCCAATCTTGAGAAGGTTAGAGCTGATATATCTCAGGTAGGGAAGGCTTTAGAGTTATATAGATTCAATGAGATGAACTACCCAACAACAGAACAGGGCATTGAGGCATTGGTAAAGCCCCATGCAGAGTTAAAGAGACCTTACCTTTATCCTCAAAATGGATACATTAATTCCGTTCCTCTAGATCCATGGGGCCAAGAATATTTGTACCTTTATCCTGGGCAGAAAACTCAAACATATGATATTTACAGCTTAGGCGCTGACGGCCTAGAGGGCGGTGTTGGTGACAATGCTGATATCGGCAATTGGCTCCTAGAAAATTAAATCATTCTAATGGGTTCACCTTATTAGAGCTTCTGGTGACCTTGATGCTTATCGGTCTAATATCAACCGTTGTTCTAACTAACAGTAACTTTTTAACTAAATATCAGGCTGATCAAACTCACGCATACCATCTATTTATAGAATACTTATCCGAGGAAAGCGCACTGACTAAAAAAAATATTGCTTGGTTTATTGGCAATGATACTCAGTACATTGCTTTTTTTGCAGACAGCAGATGGTATGCTCAGACTCTAAAATCAAGCGTTCTACCTAGCATCAAATCAAGCACTCAATTCCAGGATAATCGTGGCTATGTATTTTCTGTAAGCGATAATAGAGAAGACCCATTCTTAGTGTTTTACCCATCTGGGCAATCGTCTGGTGGGGAAATTGTATTTAATGAAGCAGGCAATAATTTTATACTCAAAATTGATAAGCACTCTTCTGTTGAGATTCTGGAGAAAAAATTATAATGGTCAGGAAAGGATTTAGTTTGTTAGAAGTAGGGGTTGCGCTTTTGATTCTAGGTCTGGCTGTCACGGCTGTCTTTCAGTTTCTTAGCTCAACTACCTTGTCAGCTCTGAATTTAGAAAACAGGACATATGCCAGGCAGATTGCCAATAATAGACTGGCTTTGGCTCAAACGATCGAGCCATTTATAGGAATTAGCCAAAGAAACGGGCGAGAGGAGTTTGGGGGGAAATCTTTTTATTGGTCGGAGCAAATAGAAACAACATCTACTGAATTTTCTCAGCTCTCTATTAGAATTGGTCTCTCGCCTGAAGAAAATATCTATGAGCTCAGGACTTTCATTGAAAAAAAATAGACATTTAAAAAATGGATTCACCTTAATAGAGGTTCTAATCTCCCTAGTAATTTTAAGCATTATTACATTGATTACATCCTCTTTTTTGCAATCTTCCATTGCATCCAAAGAGATAGTATTCACTAAATCCTCTCACACTTTCCAATTTAATTTATTGTCAGATGCTTTGAGAGAAGATGTAGTTAATGCTGTAAATATACCCTTGCTTGATTCAAGAGGAGAGACACAGCCAGAAACATTTCGTAGCAGGCTTAATGCTAACTCCCTTAAATTTATTACTAAGATTAGATCTGGAAAAACATTTTCAAATTCATTGGTGCAGGTTGAATACCAGCTACAAGATAATAAATTCATAAGGAAGGAGTTTTATGCTCCCGCCCCATCAGACCAAGATCAATTTTCTGAAACTATTTTGTTCGATAAAGTTAGCAATATGACATTGCAATTTTCTGATGGCAACGACTGGTTCAATGTTTGGCCAGCCGATCCCATAACCCAAAAAAAGCTACCCGTGCTTATCAAGCTAATCCTGGAGCGGGAAAATAAAGAACTATATACATTGATTATTCATTCAAATCTAAAAAATATTTATGACTAAACCCGGTGTAATACTCATTACTACATTATTAATTTTGATGGTTATGTCTGTGATTAGCATGCAGGTTAGCAAAAATTTTTACGTTTCATTGCAAAGAGAAGCTTATTTAGACTTCAAAAATCAAAGCTATCACATGCTAGTTAATTCAGAGAAGCAAGCCATTAAGAATCTTCAAAAAGAAATAAAACTTTATGAATCTAAGCTCACGTTGAGTGACCCAATATTAAAAAATAAATACTATTATCAAAATGATTTAATGACATTAGAAATAGAAGTTTCTGATGCGTCCAATTGCTTTAATTTAAATAGCTTATTTGATCAGTCCAGCGCTGCATCTCAGATTCGACCAGCTTATCGAGATTGGCTGTCCAGATACTTGGAATTAAAATCACTCAGCAAAGTAAAGATACAATCTTTTATGGATCAGCTCATTGACTGGGTAGACCAAGATAATCAACCTCTAAACTTTGGAGCTGAAAATTATTTTTACATCGGTCCTGCTAGCCAAACTCAACAATTTACTCCTAAACGATTGCTGGTTGATTTATCAGAAATTCAAAATTTTCCAATTATGCAGAACTTAAATTTTACTGAAATGACGAGCAATCTTTGTGTCATTCCAGGATCAACCAAGCAACTATTAAACATTAATACACTGGTCAAGGAGGATGCATTGCTTGTTGCATCATTTTTCAATGAAAAAAATCTTGAGTTCACTGAGAGTCAAATCCTCAATCTACCAAAAAATGGTTACGATGATATTAGTGTCTTTGCGAATCATTTCTCAAAATCGGCTATTTACCCGCCTCAGGTATTAAGCATAAACTCACGGACTTTTAACCTCGAGGGAACAATAATAAATGAAAATTTTTCCGCTACGATTGAATCCCTTGTTATATTAGACCTCTCAAGCACTGTAAAAATTTTAAGCAGAACATTTAATTTTTAATTTTATATGACTACTTCTTTTATACATTTTCAAGATTTACATCTGAACTCTACAGAGGTCTATTCATATCAAGAGGGCTTGAAACTAAAGATTTCATCACATGACTTAAATGAATTATCTAGCAGACTGATAGATAGCACGAAGATTGTAATTATGATTCCTTCGCAGTTATTTGGGTTTATGGAATACGAAAACCAAGCCGGTCATAAGGGTGAGATTTTAAAAGCCAATGCCTTAAGCCAGGTTGAAGAGCGACTCATTAGCGATATATCAAGCCTAACATTTTTTTATAATATTGATTTGCAACTGGCCTCATGGATTGACTCGTCTACATTTGAATTGATAGTTAAAAGTCTTGATGTGCTCGACGCTGAGATTATAATTATCCCAGAGCATTTCTTAATTCAGGGTTTGGGAGATGCAATCTTTCTGAGAGATAATTCTTTTATTTTAGCCTTTGAAAACCATTCAGGTTTTGGGGGCAGCTTAGATATTCTTTCCGATTATCTTGAAACTATAGATTCTGGTAGCTTCCATAAGAATGACTTTCTTTTATTTGCAAATCCTGCATCTGCTGCAGACCATTTCCCTGAACATAAAAAATCAGAGCATACAGATCTGGAGCATATGCATCACAAATTGCTGGAGCGCAATAACTTGAGTGCATGGAATCTCTTTCAGCGAAAACTATCTTTTAGCTTTTTAAAAGCAAAGTTGAAACTTAGCTCATTTGAGTCTTCTGTTATTGCAGCTTCAGTGCTGATTGTCTTGATAGCACCCCTCATGATTAGCTCAGTTCTAAGTTCGTCTATTTCTTCTTATCAATCAGATACCATGGAAATATTTCGTCAGTTAAATCCTAATTTTAAAAGATTGATAAATCCTAAGGCACAAATTGATGACTTAACTCAAGGCGCTCCATTGCAGTCACTTGTTTCCTCTCAAGACTTGGAAGCCCTGGGTTATGTTGAAGTGCTTTCAGATAAATCAATACGAAGTATCAATATCAACTTTGCCGATCGTGAAATCACAACAAATGTAGAGAACCTATCTCCTCTCAAGCTTTCTCTTTTTAAAGAGCTTGCTAACTCTAAACCTATCAAGATTAATGATAACGGGCTCAACAAAGGCTCGGATGGTTGGAACGGCAGTTTAATTATTGATTATGAGAATGATTAATATGAAATTATTAGACTTCTGGGGATCGTTTCAAACCAATGAAAAAAGAATGATTAAGATTCTTCTATTCCTATTGCCGCTGATAGTTGTCTTTATCTATCTTGGAGACATATCAAACAAAATATCAGCGAAGAAATTAAATCTTGAGGTAGCAAAGGCTAATTTTGATTATGTTTATGACAAAGCTTTAAATTTCCAAAAATATTCGTTGGCACAAAAAGCTTTGTTTGATTATCCCGAAAAAAAAGATTTTATTTTTTCAGAATCTAAGCGCTATCCATTGATTGATTTTCAATTAGGTGAAGAGGAGGGAATTATGTTTATAGTATTTAAGAGTGAATCAGTGGTCAATTATGCTCAATTCCTTGAATCTCTAGTCAATCATCCAGAGATTGAAATAATCTCCCTATCAATTACTCCCAATTCAGAGTTCCAGCAAGTAAAAGCCTTTCTTCAATAGGCATCTATCTGCTTATGAGATATTTATTTTATTTGAATATATCTCGTGAAAAAGTTTTACTCCGATAGAGTCTGATACTCCCCATCTGGTAGATGTAATCGTTTCTACCATCAAGTGCTCTGAGATAAATTTAAAAATATGTAATGCATGGTCTATAACATCAGCTCTGTCTGGTGAAAATTCATATTTAAATATTTTCTCTTGAGTGCTTAGTCTGGAAAATTCTTTAATTCTTTTATTTAATTCTTTGACGCTTAATTCTTTTTTATCGTGCGCCTGAAGAAACGATCGAATATTGCCCCCAATACCTATTAACTTCTTTCTTGGTTTGATAGTTTCTAGCCATTTCTCTAGTCTTATCCATTCTTCTTTTTTATCTTTGCTCAACATATTTCTCACAGCACCCAATTGAAACGATCGAATCTCAATTCCTTTACTATCTCTTATAAAAAATTCAGTGCTGCCTCCACCTAGGTCAACAAAAATCTTATTTTTGCCTGTGTTACTTTTTGGATGAAATCGAATGAGCTGAGCCTCCTCAAGACCTGATATTACTCTTAGGGGGTGATTGATAGCCGTCTCTACGTATCTTCTTGCATCCTCAGAATTAGAGGTATCTCGAAATGCTGAAGTAGCAACAATTTCATATCTATCAATTTTATTTTTTTGAAAAATACTTTCATAGCTCTTAATAGTACTTATAACTTGGTCCAGCTTTTCTTGACTGAGCTTTCCTTCGTTGAAGACTTCACTTCCAAGGCGAATGGGCGACCTCATGCCTTCGATAAACTCTATAGAAGTGGGTGTCGTCTTAAATATTTTTGACTTGATGGCATTTGTACCAATATCTATAGAGGCAATTTTCATTTATTCAACATCATCTGTGTATTTGGTTAAAATCATGTATTGGTCATAATCTAAATTATTGAATTCCACGCCTTCAAGATTAACCTTGTAGTTATTAATTTTCTTAGACCAGGTCAAAGGTTTCAGAAGCTTCTTTTTCTCATACTCAGTCTGATTAAGTAAAAATCTTAGAGCCGAAAGTCTTGCAATCATTTTATTATTTGCATTTATTGCAATCCATGGAGAAGCAGCAGGAGATGTTTTTTGAAACATTTGCTCTTTATAGAGCGTAAAGGCATCCCATTTAGTGACAATTCGCTCATCATTAGGCGATAGCTTCCAGTATTTAAGTTCGGAGTGTTTTCTCGCTTTCATTCTTCTTTTTTGTTGATCTTGCGAGAGTGAAAAATAGAATTTAATAATTTCGACACCCTCATTAATTAAAGATTCCTCCCAAGGAATAACTCGCTCCATGAAATCTCTATATTGTTTCTCATTGCAATAACCCATCACAGGCTCGGTTAATGCTCTTGTGTACCAAGATCTATCAAGAAAAGCGATTTCACCTTTTTTGGGTATAACTTTTTTCCATCTTTGAAACCAGTGACTTGATTCCCATTTAGTGGGGATGCCTAAATTCACGTATTGAAAATTCTTTGGAATAAGGTACTGAGCAAAGAATTTAAATGCAGAGCTTTTTCCGGCAGTGTCTCGACCTTCAAAGACTATGCAAATACGTCTATTATTTTTTATGACATCTTCTTGAAGCTTCAGTAGCTCAATTTGAAGTCTGCGCTTCTCTAATTGATAGGATTTATCGTTTAGCTTTTGATATTCTTTTTGATCAAATGAAATAAGCATATTAAATGAAGTATTTTGCTAAGAATTTTTAGGCTGGAGTCGCAATACAGCTAAGAAGATAAGCGTTTGTAGCTCGGACCGCTTCGTTCAGCCCAACATCCGTTAGCTCGGCATTTTCTTTTGTATTAAGAGATAGGATTGAAAAAATAATCTGAGTTATGACCAGAAAAACCCCGGGCTTATTAAACATATTCGGCAGACCGATCGATCCTTCCACATGTTTTAGAATCGAGTCAGCAATTTTATGTAGCTCAGAACTTAAGACGGGAGGGGTTACATTATTTTCTAGGATTAGCTTTTGAGCACCTGGATTTGCTTTAAAAAACTCAATTATAATATCTACTGAATCTTTGAGGCATGCTGCATAGTCGGCATTTGAATTGATTTGAAGATTGGCAATAAGGCCCTGATTGCACTTCTTGATATAGATTTGAATTAGTCCCAGCTTAATGTCATCCGGTGTTTCAAAGAACTTATATGTCGATGTTCTCTTTAAGCCAGCCATTTCAGATATCTTGGCAATGGTTAAAGCATCAGTTGATTCATGCTCTAAGATTGATTCGGCTGCCTGGAGAATTTTATTAATTCTATCTTGGCTTCTTTGTTGCTTTGGCTTTCCTAACATAACGTTATTATCGACATTTGTTCTATAAATAACAATAATTTATAGCTTTTTTCAGCAATTTAGTTTATTGTGTCATTCATGTGACAAAATAGTGTCATATAAGAAACTTAATTATTCCAATGAATACTAAAAAATTATTAAAAAAACAGGGTTTAATGCCTAAAGGTTCTCAAGCAAACGAGATGCAGTTATTTGGTTTTTTCTCTTTGTGGTTTGTTCTGGCTTCAGTTATATATTTTTCATAGAAACTTTAATCTGACGAATTCGTTGAAAGACGAACCCTTTTAAAATATTCCATAGCTACTTAGCAGGTTTTCCCTCTGCTACCTCAAAAATGCTTCACCCAAATGTTGCATAAAGTTTCTCTTTTGGTAACAAGAAAGTAATCATTAATTTACATCGTTGATGTTAAATAGTCATATTAGTTAATATTTATTATTAGAATATGGAAAATTTATTTCTTGATCCTTTTACCATTCTTTTGATTGCTGGCTTTATAGGATTTTTTATGGCCTTTGGAATTGGGGCTAACGATGTAGCAAATTCTATGGGAACCTCGGTTGGCAGTAAAGCTATTACCATAAAACAAGCCATTATTATTGCAGCTATTTTTGAGTTTTTAGGAGCCTTTTTAGCTGGCGGGGAAGTGACATCTACTATTCGCAAAGGTATTGTTGACCCTAATATATATGCTAACGATATAAATATTTTTGTTATTGGTATGATGTCTGCGCTTCTTGCGGGTGGAACTTGGTTGTACATTGCTAGCTTAAGAGGCTGGCCAGTCTCAACAACTCATTCAATCGTTGGAGCCATTATCGGATTTGTCTTAATCACGAAAGGGGTTGATGCCGTTTCTTGGAATAAAGTTGGCACCATTGCCATGAGTTGGGTCACATCACCATTGTTTTCTGGAACTTTAGCCTTCGCTCTCTACATTTCTGCAAAAAAATTAATCTTAGATCGCTCTGAACCTGAAAAAGCTGCAATTACATTCATACCAATGTATAGCTTTATGGTTGCAGTTGTTATCTCGCTTGTTACTGCAAGAAAAGGATTGAAGCATGTTGGGGTTGAGTGGACTGATAACGAAATCTATTTATTTATTTTACTCTTTAGTTCACTTGTGGCGCTTGGCACAGCATTTTTTTTAAGAACGAATAAAGAAAAAATTATGCGCGATGGTGGGATAGAATTTGCTTTTGGGCTTCTCATGATTGTCTCTGCAAGTGCAATGGCATTTGCTCATGGCTCAAATGATGTTGCTAATGCTATCGGGCCACTGGCTGCTATTGTAAGTGTGGTAGATACTGGTGCAATTGGCTCAAAAGCAGCTATCAGTCCTTGGGTTCTGTTTATCGGAGGCATTGGCATAGTCTTTGGTTTAGCAACTCTTGGCTCAAGAGTCATAGCGACTGTTGGAAAAAAAATTACCAGCCTGACTCCAAGTCTTGGCTTTTCAGCTGAGATGGCAACTGCTTCTACAGTTGTAGCTGCTTCCTATCTTGGATTTCCAATCTCTACAACTCATACACTTGTCGGTGGTGTTATAGGGGTAGGTTTGGCAAAAGGAGCGGAGCATCTTGATTTCAGTTCGATCAAAAGAATCATTGCGTCTTGGCTGGTTACCATTCCAGCAGGGGCTGCCTTTACAGTATTGTTTTACATCTTATTGAGAATAATTTTTAACGTATAAGATGTTAGGAAGAATCTCTAGCTTTGCTACTAGCGGCAAAATATTAATTTTTTTACTTTCTATTGGGATCCTTGACGTCAGCGCTAATCATGACTTATATGGCAGGATAGCCATTGATTCAAAGCATGTTTCTAACGCCCCTAAAAAAGAAAAATTTGAATTAGAAAACAATGAATCAAAGATTGGCATAAAAGGTGATCTATTTGAGTTCAACGAATTAGGTCTCAAGGTCATATATCAAATTGAATATGGCTTTGATCTGGTTGATGGAAAGGCTAGAGGAGATGATGGAACTTTTAAGCAGCGAAATACGTTTCTAGGAATTAAGGGCCATCTAGGAACTATCTTTGCTGGCACACATGATTCGGCATTAAAAAAATCTCAGCTTAAGGTTGATCTATTTAATGATCTTGCGCCTGATATAAAAAATATTTTGCACGGTGAGAACCGTTTAGATGACTTTGTAGGCTACACCTCACCGAAATTTCAGGGGGTTCTTTCAGTTACTGTCAATAAAATGAAGAATCCAGTAAAGACTGAAGATGATTTTGAATCATACTCAATTAATTATTCCGGTGATTCTTTTCATGCTGCTCTTGCTATAGACAATGAAATGAAGGGGTATGATTCAACAAGAATGTCATTATTGATACCATTTAATAGATCAAAACTAGGTTTTATATTTCAGCAATCTCAAGAACTTTCCTCGGGAATAGAGAAAAATGGGCAGATCATTAGTTTCGCCAAAGAGGTATCAGACCAAGGCATGATAAAACTTCAATATGCATCCTCAAACATGAAAATTGATTCTGGCAAACATTCAACCATTGGATATGACCATCTAATCGACGATAGTTTTACATTGTTTACTTTTTACTCTTTGATTGATTCTTCAGATAAATCAAAAAATAAGAATATTTTCTCAATAGGTCTTGAGTATAAATTTTAAAAAGTTTATCGCCCTCAAAAACTTGTCACTTTTCTGCCACTAAATAGTTACAGGATATCCCTCACTTATTTGCAAGAAATATTCTAAATTCTTTCATAGCATCCACCTAAGCGTCATAGACAGTCCTTAAATTGAACGGAAATTTTACGGAGTTTTTTATGAAGAAGTTATTTTTATCTATGTCCCTATTTTTTATTTGTGTATTTGTGCATGCTCAGGATTCAGAAAATGTAGAGGAGGTTGTTGTTATTGGAACTAAGGCTAGTCTAAAAAGTGCAATTGATAAACAGAGGTCTTCACAAAAGATTATCTCAGTAATTGACTCTGATGCGTTAGGTGATTTTCCAGATACAACTGCTGCTGAGGCTGTTAGAAGGGTGTCTGGTATCTCTGTTGAAAATGATCAAGGAGAGGGAAGGTATGTCTCTATTAGAGGGCTTAGCTCTGACTTAAATACGGTTGCCATTAATGGAGCAACGGTAACTGCTCCTGAGGGAAACCGAAGTGTGATGCTTGATGGTGTGCCTACTGAGCTATTAGATAATATTGTTATTTCCAAGAGTCTTACGCCGGATCAAGACTCAGATTCAATAGGCGGAAGAATTGAATTCAATACAAAGAATCCAAGCAGCCTGAAAAAAACTTTGTTTAAATTAAAGTTTGATAATTCATACAATGAAAACTCAGGAAATGTAGACAGTCCAAAAATGGCTTTAACTTATGGCGGAAAGATTTCTGATGTATCTGCTCATGTTATAGGCCTTACATTTGCTAGCAAAGACATTGTTACCTATAACAATGAAACAGGTTATGGCTGGGATACCAATTCATCTGGTTTGAAAGAAATGAATGATGACTGGGAGATGAGATACTATGATCTTACTAGAGAAAGATATGGCCTCACTTATGATATCGATTTTATTGTTAACGATGAAACAACTCTTTATGTAAAAGCTTTTTGGAATGAATACATCGAAGATGAGCTGCGTTTTAAAGATGAGTATGGAAAAATCTCGCAAACAGGCTCAACCACAGAAAAATTCATGGAGACATCAAGAATTCGTCACGATGCAGAGAGTAGGGTTAGAGAGGAAATAAGGACAATTCAAACTATTAACTTTGGTGGGGATACTATCATTGGAGATTGGAATACTTCATTTCAAATTAGCCATTCTTTCGCTGAGCAAGACGATTCAAATAATGCAGATGTTACCTTCCGTTGTTATTTAAGAGCAGGAAAAGATGAGGGTTGTACCAATCTCAAAGGAATTGATTCAAATACCGCGTTAGGTCAATTTAATTACTCTAATCCGCAAAAACCTTTTTTGACTGTTTACGAGGATTACAGGGAGTTATACCAGCCTGGAAATCTAAATTTTAAGGAGCTAGAGCTTGAGAGCTCTACGATTGAAGATGAAGAGGTTGCATTCAAGATAGATTTTGAAAAGGCTTCAATGTTTGGTGACCTTCCATCCACGATGAAATTTGGAATGAAGTACAGAACTCGAGATGTTAAAAATGATAAGAATTTATATTTTTACGAGTGGGATGGTAAAACCTTAGCTGATTTTGATCCTGTGTCCATCCCATGGCCATTTGCCAATCAAACACTTGGTTCTTTCGCTTCAGCTGGAGCCACAGACCAAATGAAATCTCAACTTTCTTCTATGACATTAGATTCAGAGGAAACTTTGGTTTCAGATTTTACTGCAACTGAAGACGTATTAGCGGTTTATGCAATGACCAGTATTGAAGCTGAAAATGCTTTAATCATAGCAGGCATCAGAGTGGAGAAAACAAAGTTTGAATCTTCGGCCTATGATTCTGGAGCAACCAAAACATATGGATCTAATGACTATACTTTTGTATCACCCAATCTAACGATCAAGTATTTTCTCTCAGAAAATCAGTTGCTTAGAGGGGCGATCTGGAGAGCTCTTTCAAGACCTAAATTTGCAAATGCAGCGCCTGTTGCTGAAGTTGAAATTGATGGTGAGGATATCAAAGGCTCCTATGGAAATCCTGATCTTAAGCCATACGAAGCAAATAATTTAGATCTTTCTTATGAGTATTATGGGGATGATCTCTTCTTTTTTAGCCTGGGAGTATTTTTTAAACAGATTGATAATGCTATTTATCCAACATATCAAAAAACTGCAACAATCAATGGCGTTAATTTTAATGACGGCGTAAAGACATACATTAACGCTGAGCAATCAGACATAAAAGGACTTGAGCTTACATATCAACAAGAGTTCAATTTCCTACCAAGCCCCTTTGATGGTTTGTATTTGGCAGCAAATATGACTTTCACAGATGGAGAGAGCACTTTTGCATTTGATGATGATCAGAGGTTCACCACACCTTTTAGAAAACTTTCTGATCAACAAAAGAATATTTCAATTGGATATGATCAAGGAAGAGTTGATGCTAGGTTAAGCCTTTCATCTAGAGGTGATTATTTAGATTGGTTGGCCGACGAAGAGGGAGACATAGATACAATTTCTTTGGACAACTCTAGGTTTGTTGATAATCATTCGCAGCTAGATTTTTCTCTTAAGTATGAAATCAATAATAATTTGAGTGTTAAACTAGAAGGAACTAATTTAACGGATGAGCCAGAATATTATTTCTGGGGATACAAGGATCGACTTTCTCAATATGATGAATATGGAACAACATACTCGCTTGGTTTTAGATACAACTACTAAGCTTACAAAACCTAAAATTAGCGCCAGCTTTCTGCTGGCGTTAGTCTTAATAACCTTTGTGGCATGCTCGCAAGATACTGGTATTTATGCTCTGGATGAAACTCCTCCAGTTAATACTTCCGAAGATGCTGCCGATGACCCAGCCATAATTATTAATTTTAAGAATCCAAGCGCATCACTTTTTTTTGGCACCGATAAGACCGCAGGAGTTTATTTGTATGATTTAAAGGGAGTGCAGCAGAGCTTCTCTCCGCTTGGAGCTATAAATAACATAGATGTTAGGCAGCAAAATTCAGAGATTTATCTTGCTGCAACCAATCGAAGCAATCAATCTGTAGAGTATTGGGTTATAGATCAAGATACCTTTTTTGCTAATACTCATGAATCTCAAGATATCTTTTCATTGTCCAAGCGCTCATTTAGCATAGCCTCCAGCATAGATATTTATGGCATATGCATTGGAATGATTGGCGGAACCCCCGTTGCTTTTGTAACTGAGGATGGAGGTCCGAGCGTTGAGATGTGGACGCTTGAAAATCAAAAGCTAATTGGTGTATTTGATAATGGAGGCGAGTCAGAGGGATGTGTATTCGATGATGAAAACCAAACTTTGTTTATCTCAGAAGAAGAAACCAATGGAGTTTTAAAAGCCTATAATTTGAATCAAGAGTATCCATTTTTAAACCCAGTCATTGTAGACTCTCGAGAAGGAAACATTGGCGGCGATCCTGAAGGGGTGGCAATCTATAAAACTTCTGATACAAAAGGGTATGTCATCTTATCTTCACAAGGCGATAACAAATATAATGTCTATAACAGGCAGAAGCCTTATCAATTTATTTCTAGTTTTACTGTTGATGATAGCCCTCGCGGTATTGATAGAACATCACACACAGATGGCATCTCAGTTTCTAGCTATAATTTTGGTGGAAAATACACCAAAGGAATGATGATTGCTCAGGACGATGAAAACCTCGATGGGGAAGAGCTAAAAAATCAGAACTTTAAAATTATCCCTTTCAAGCAAGTGCTGAAAGCGCTCAAATAAAGGTTAAGTCTAAAGAGTGTCTATGAGCTCTTTGGAGTAGCCAGCGTAAACATCTATAAACTCAGGATGAGTTAGTATCCAAAATTGATTTTGTTCAATTTTATCGAATACTATGACTGCTAGGTCTTCGGTAGTCATTCCTTCTTTTACCCCATCGGCAAGCCACTGTGCATTGTTTTTAGCGCTTTCGTGCTGATCAATGGAGGATTCATCTAGATCTAGTCCCAGATGGTCTCTTTCTATGATGTTAGTTTTAACAAGACCTGGGCACATCACAGACACTCCAACCTTATCATTCTGAGCTAAGTCCTCATGAAGTGTTCTTGTTAGGCCTACAACTGCGTGTTTGGTCGTTGTATAAGGCGCTAAAGCGGGCCCAACGATTATCCCTGCCATGGAAGATGTATTAATAATGTGACAACGTTCATTGCTATTAATCATCTCATCTACAAAGAGATTTAACCCATAGATAACACTCATTAAATTTACATCAATGACTCTCTTCCAATTCTTTTGATCTGCTTTCCAAGCTCGGCCCTCTAAAAAAATTCCAGCGTTGTTAAAGAGAAAATGAACCATGCCAAATTCCGCATCTACTTTTTCTTTGGATAGAGTGAATTCTTCGAGGTTAGATACATCACACTTCAATACAAGAGTAGGGGAGCCTTGGATAAGAGCTTGAGTTTCAGTTAAACCCTCTTCGTTGAGATCCATCAATACAACATTCATTCCAAGGCCGGCAGCATGAACAGCCAAACCGCGACCAATACCACTTGCAGCCCCAGTGATCAGCGCAGTTTTATTTTTAAATATGTCAGCTTGCAAGATAACCACCATCAACTGGGTGATAGGACCCTGTTATATATGAGGCCTCTGAGGAGGCAAGAAAATAAATAAGATTGGCTACCTCATCCGAAGAAGCAACTCGCTTCAAAGGAATTCTTCCAAGCATGTATTGCATTACATTTTCATCTTTCATCAATTCTGTGTTCATGGGCGTATCAATGACTCCAGGACCCACAGCATTGGCACGAATATTTAAATGAGCATAGTCTTGAGCAATAGATTTGGTGAGACCTACAACGGCATGTTTAGATGCAGCATAAGATGCTTGAGCTGCGCTGGCTCTTACTCCCATAATTGAAGCCACATTGATGATTGAACCATCGGATGCATTATTCTTCATTGCAAGACCAAGAAACTCTCGGCAAGCATAGAAGGTCCCATGCAGATTGATATCAATGGCACGATGCCATTCTTCTACAGGGTACTCGTGTAATGCATTCAAAGCTGGACTAATGCCAGCACAATTTACTAACACTTGTGCACATTTACTTTGGTCTGCAAGTCCTTGAAATATAGCGGCGACTTGCTCATGTTTGGTGATATCGCAATAAGCAAAATCTGCATTATAACCATCTGATTTAAGGCTTTTTAATTCTTGTTCACCGGCTTCTTTATTCGCATCAATTATTAAAACTGCATAACCTTCTTTTGCAAAGCGCTTGCTGCAACTCAGCCCAATGCCAGACGCTCCTCCAGTAATGACAGCTAGTTTTTGATTTGTGTTTTGTGAATCCATAATTTTTAAATTCTCTTCATGTTAAATGGCATGTAATCCACTATAACTAAACTCTATTTCTCAAACAACATTGACAAAATAAAAGCTACTGATACTCGTTGATTATTTGTTTTGTTTATACGATAGTTAAAAATAATTTAAGTTATGCATACAGATAAATACATACAAGCCTTGGTTTCAGATCAAGAATTTTTTCAGATACATCGTGAGAATGTTCTTGGATCAGAGATGGACGTTTTCAAAAATCGCCCTAGGTCCCTGGTAGATTTTTTAGAGCTTTCAAATAATCACGGCGACCAACCATATCTTATCTACCAAGATAAGGTTATTACTTACGCTGAGCATTTGAAGCTAGTTAAAAAAGCTGCATACATTTTAAAGAATGAGTATGAGGTTAAACCTGGAGATAGGGTGGCTATATACGCAGCCAATTGCCCTGAGTGGGTCATTTTCTTTTGGGCCACTGTAAGTATTGGTGCTATTGCTTGTGGTTTGAATGGTTGGTGGAAGGGCTCTGAGGCAATGAAAGCCATTGAGGATGCTGACCCAAAATTAATTGTTGCTGATCAAAAAAGATTCGATCGCATTTCTGGCGAGCCAACACATCCTGTATTAATTTTTGAAGAAATGGATATAGCCAATCAATCTGAGATGATCGATTCATTTATTCGTCTCGATGAAGATGAATGTGCTTGTTTGCTTTACACCTCAGGGACAACTGGCGCACCAAAGGGTGTTATGACTTCACATCGCTCTATGATTGCAAACTCAACTCTTTCGATGCTGCAAGGCGCAGCAGTCTCTCAAGATTCATCCTCTAAGGGCATTGATTGGGCTAAACACAAACCCACCAGTCTTTTAACCTCTCCCTTATTTCATGTATCAGGTCTTTCGGCTGGTGTGGTAACGAGTTTATTTGCCGGTTCAACAACTCTTCTTTATGCAGGAAAATTTTCTGCTCATAAAATACTAGAGTTGATTGATAAATTTAATGTTACTTCTTGGGGCGGCGCTGTGCCTACTGCCTTAAAAAGAGTTCTGGATGCTGCAAACGCAACTAATATCAGTCTTCCATCAGTTCTCGTAGTCGGGGGTGGTGGCGCTCCAATGCCTCCTGCTTTAATTGAAAGAACCAAGGAAGTCTTTCCTAGTTCTAAATACAGCTTTGGCTATGGCTATGGTCTAACTGAGTCAGGTGCTATTACCATTATTAACTGGGGTGAAAACCTAAACAGTAATCCAGCTTCGCCAGGACAAGTTATGCCAACCGTTAATGTAGAGCTTAGAGATGAGGAAGGGCAAGTCATTTTAGAGGACAACGAAGAAGGAGAAATTTTTGTTAGGAGCCCCTCGGTCATGCTGGGGTACTTTAATAATCCCGAAGCCTCAAGCGAATCTTTGTTAGAGGATCGCTGGCTGAGAACCGGAGACTTTGGCTTCAAAGAAGGCCATTTATTTTTTATCTCTTCTAGGCGCACTGATCTTATTTTGCGTGGAGCTGAAAATGTGTATCCTCAGGAGATTGAGCTTCTTTTGGATTTACATCCCATGGTCGAAGAATCTGCAGTCATTGGATTACCTCACGAAGATTTAGGACAAGAAGTTGCAGCAGTTATAAAGCTAGTAAACTCTGAGATTACACAAGAAGAACTATCAAACTGGGTTTCATCAAAGCTTGCAGATTTTAAGGTACCGTCTAAATGGATATTTGCTGAACAATCATTACCAAGAAATGCTTCCGGAAAATTAATGAAACATGTTTTAATAGACTCATCTAAAAATACGATGGTAGAAGAGAATGAATGACAGCAAGATCAATTTATTAGAAGCTCCCTTTGAGCTTTCTTATAAATATAAACGTTCAAGCGGTCCAATTATGTCTAAGTTTTTTGAAGGCTTATCTCAAAAGAAGATTTTTGGAACCAAAAGCAAAGCTCAAAAAGTTTTTGCTCCAGCCGCTGAATACGATCCAGATACAAGAGAAGCTTTAACTGAAATTGTTGAAGTTGGCCCTGGTGGAACCATTGAGTCTTGGAGTTGGGTAAACTCACCTCGATCTCATCACCTCTTAAAAACACCCTTTGCATTTGCTCTCATTAAGTTGGATGGTGCAGATACAGCCATGCTCCATATGGTTTCTGATTGCGATGAATCTGATCTTAGTACTGGAAAAAAAGTTTTACCTGTTTGGTCTGAGAATCCAACCGAAGCCATCACAGACATTAATTATTTTATTTTAGAATCATGAGCGACGATCAAGCACCTAAAGATTACAAAGAATCCTTTATTCATCTTGAGTATCAATACACAGCTGGCTCAGCAACCACCACTTTTTTGAATCAAGTAAAAGAGGGCAGGTTGGTTGGGCAATCATGTCCTAAATGCAAGGCTGTTTATGTTCCGCCTAGAGGGAGTTGCCCAAGATGCGGTATTGCAACATCGATTGAAGTACCTTTAACAGATAAAGGCTGCGTAGAATCTTTTACTGTGGTGCACATACCAATTCCAGGCAACCCAATAGTGCCTCCTTACGTTTGCGCCATGATTCGACTTGATGAAGCTGATATTTCCTTCTTGCATTTAGTGCAGGATATTGAAATTGACCAAATTAGAATTGGAATGCGGGTTCAGGCAGTCTGGAAACCAAAAGATGAATGGACTCATTCATTAGAGAATATTAAATGGTTCGCTCCTATTGATGAACCAGATGTTGATGTATCCACTTTAAGGTTTAAACCATCATGAAAAAAGTAGCAGTAGTAGGTTACGCACAACATAAGATATTGCCTAATGCAGGCGCCTTAAATGAAGTAGAACTCATTATGCCGGTTGTGCATAAGGTTTTTAATGATCTAGGCATATCGCAAGATGATATTGGCTTCACTTGCTCTGGAAGCTGTGATTATCTCCAAGGTGCAGCTTTTGCATTTGTTGAAGGGTTATCTGCAATTCAAACAAGCCCTCCCATTAAAGAATCTCACGTTGAGATGGATGCAGCTTGGGCACTCTATGAGTCTATGTTGAAAATTAAGATGGGTGATGCAGACACTGCATTAATTTATGGTTTTGGTAAATCTTCACCGGGCAATCTTGATTCAATTATTTCTTTGCAGATGGACCCTTACTATATTTCTCCGCTTTGGCCTGATCGGGTTAGCTTGGCTGCTTTGCAAGCTCAGATATTATTGCAGCAAAAAATTATTACCCACGATGAAATGATGGCAACAGTTATTGAGGCGAGAAACAATGCAGCAAATAATCCAAATGCACTTTTGACTGATCATGTAAGTGAGGATCTTTATCAGGCCGATTCATTAATTTCTTCTCCCCTTAGAGGTTTTGACTGTCCTCCAATATCTGATGGAGCATCTGCAATGGTGATTGCCTCAGAAGATAAAGCTTTTGAATTTACCGATAACCCTATTTGGATTGAGGGAATTGATCACAGCATTGAATCTTCAAATCTAGGCTCGAGAGATTTAGCAACATCTCCAACTATCCAAAATGCAATTACTAATCTGAACCTAAAGAACATTAATTTTGATGTGGCTGAGCTACACACTCAATTTAGTCATGAAGTACCATTTTTAAGAAAGCTTTTAAACTTAACGAACGTTCCAACAAATTTATCTGGCGGTCCCTTGGTTGGAAATGTAATGATGTGTGCAGGTCTAGACGCCATTGGAAAAACGTTTCAATCACTCGTAAGAGATCAATCAGACCACGGAATAGCTCATGCATCTTCTGGTCCCTGCCTTCAGCACAACATGGTTGTTCATTTGGAGAGGCATAAATGATTCAAGCAGGCGTCATAGGTGTTGGTCAAACTAACTACGATTCAAAGAGAAGAGATGTGTCCATGGCAGGCTTGGTTCGTGAAGCCATAGATAAGGCAATGCTAGCAGCAGACATAGAATGGGACGCCGTTGACGCGGTTGTTCTGGGTAAAGCTCCCGATATGTTTGAAGGGGTCATCATGCCTGAGTTATATCTTGCTGATGCAATTGGAGCGGTAGGCAAACCTGTTTTAAGGGTTCATACCGCCGGAAGCGTGGGTGGCAGCACGGCTGTAATAGCAGCTTCACATGTGTGCTCTGGACAATTTAAAACGGTCTTAACTGTTACGTTTGAAAAACAATCAGAATCAAATGCAACGTGGGCCTTATCCCCAAGATACCCTTATTCACCTCACATTAATGCAGGTGCTGGAGGCTACTTTGCTCCATTTATTCGTGAGTACATTCGTCGTTACGAGCCACCTGAACATATTGGATGGAAGGTTGCTGCTAAGGATCGACAAAATGCCTTAAAAAACCCTTTGGCCCATCTTCAAATACCTGGCATAGATGAAAAAATGGTGAGCGAAACTCCTATGCTTTGGGAACCCTTGCGATATTTAGAAAGCTGCCCATCTTCCGATGGAGCTTGCGCCATGGTCATTACCTCAGAAGACAGAGTGGGCTCAAGAAATGTGGCTTGGATTAGAGGCATGGCGGTTAGATCAGAGGGCACTCTTTCTGCAGGCCGTGACGAGGTCAATCCGCAAGGCGGAATAGATTGTGCAAAAGACATATACCAGCAAGCCGGAATTCATAACCCAAGAACTGAAATTGATTGCGCAGAAATTTATGTCCCATTTTCTTGGTATGAGCCTATGTGGCTAGAGAATCTAGGCTTTTGTGACTTAGGCCAAGGTTGGAAGTTAACTGATGAGGGTGTGACGGCTTTAGATGGAAGCCTCCCTGTAAATATGTCAGGCGGAGTTCTGTCATCTAACCCCATCGGAGCCTCAGGCATGATCCGTTTTGGCGAAGCAGCACTTCAGGTAATGGGCTTGGCCGAAGATCATCAGGTGGAAGATGCAAAAATATCTATGGGCCATGCCTACGGTGGTGCAGCGCAATTTTTTGCAATGTGGATTGTTTCCTCTTCCAAAGACTAATCGGAGATATCAATGAACACAGATCATGCAATTGTAGAAGAGAAGGGCCACATAATGGTCATTACCTTAAACAGACCAGAAAAAAGAAATGCTTTGAGCCCAGGAATGCTTGTAACTATTTATGAGGCTTGGAGAAAGCTTGATGAAGATCCAAACTTAAGGTGCGCTGTATTGACTGGGGCAGGTGGAACTTTTTGTTCCGGTGCTGATCTAAGTGCTATGAAAGAAGGCAATGAAGATGCGGAAATGATGGAGAAACTAAAAGTTATTCCAGATCTTCATTGGCAATCACTTTTAAGACACAACCGCCCAAACAAACCTATAATTGCAGCCGTTGAAGGATTTGCTTTGGCTGGAGGCACAGAAATTCTGCAAGGCACGGATGTCAGAGTTGCAGGAAAATCTGCTGTTTTTGGTCTATCAGAACCTTTGCGAGGGTTATTTCCACTTGGAGGTTCTACCGTTCGCTTAAGAAGACAAATACCATATACCTTGGCGGCAGAGGCTCTGCTAACTGGTCGTCGAATATCTGCTGAAGAAGCATTAAGATTTGGACTAATAGGTCACATGGTTGAAGATGGAGACGCTTTATCTCATGCAATGGAGATTGCAGAAACCATCAGTGCAAATGCACCCTTGGCTATCCAAGCAATCGTCAGATCTCTTCGAGAGCTCGATGAAAGCTATCCTGAGGCTGAGGCTCTAGAAAAAGAGCTTGAAATCGGCCAACCAATTTTTGCATCAGAGGACATGATGGAAGGGCTAACCGCATTTGCAGAAAAACGTAAACCTAACTTTAAGGGAAAATGAGCAAACTTCTAATTGAGACCATTAATAAGGTCCAGCTTCTTACGCTCAATCGCCCAGAAACAAAAAATGCTTTTGATGCTGATCTATGGGGATTGTTAAGGGATGCGCTGAATTCAGCGAGCGAAAATCCAGAGGTTCATTCAGTGATTGTGACAGGAGCAAGCAATACATTTTCTTCCGGTGTTGATCTGGCAAGTATGGTGGGTGATGGCGGCGCAAACTATGAAGAGCCATTTGAAACTTGTGTTGATGCCTTGATTAATTATAAAAAACCTCTCATTGCTGCTGTTGATGGAATTGCCATCGGCGGAGGTGCCACTATTCTTCTGCATTTTGATGCTGTATTTATCAGCCCTAATGCAAAAGTTAAATACCCTTTTTCAGACCTGGGCTTAGCTCCCGAAGTAGGAAGCTCACTATTATTATTTCAATCACTTGGCTATCAAAAGGCTGCCCAATTATTATTTGGAGCAGAGTGGATAAGTGGCAAGGAGTATTTTGATTTTGGCATGGCTAAGTACCTAGGAGAGGACTATTACGATAAAGCTATAGATTATGCCCATCAATTAAACGAACAATCCCTCGCTTCAATCATAGAAACTAAAGCAATTCTAAAATCCTTTAATTCTGATGCTCTTGCTGCAGCAAGGGACTTAGAGACAAAAGCGATGAAGAGGCTTTATGGCTCTGAAGATAATATAAAAGCAATAGAGAAATTTTTTTCAAGAAAAGGATAAGTTTATGCCCTTTGATAAAATTCAAATATTCCTAGAAACCAACCCTGAATATGCATGGTTTTTAATTTTCTTATTTGGCTTTATGGAGTCTATGATTATCACTGGTAGCTTTATGCCAAGTGCTATTTTATTTTCTTTGTGTATTTATTTGTACAACACAGAGCTTTTAACCCTGCCTTGGATCTGTGGCATAGCATTTGCTGGATCGCATTTAGGTGATGTATCAGGATTTCTTGTTGGAAAAATATTTGGTCCATCGTTTATGGCATCCAATTTTCTTCAAAAGCGTCAAAAAGGAATTAAGCGCACCCAAAATTTTCTCAATCGATTTGGACCCTACACAGTGATAGTGGGTAGATTTATTCCCGCAATAAGACCTTTAGTACCTTTTTTGCTAGGCATCACAGATATTGAATTAAAAAGATTTTATATTGCAGATATCGTTGCATGTTTTGCGTGGGCCATCGCCTTAGCCTTGCTTGTAGTCTCGGTAGGACCTATATTCACATAACTATGATTACTTTAATTATTGCATTTTTATCTATTGTTGCTTTACTGTTTTTGGTTCAGCAGCTCTTATCCAATTCTCCAGATGGAAAATTTTTAAAATCTATTCGAGACTTATTGGTAATTATCTTAGCCCTTAGCATGTCTATTGGTGTTTTCTATGTGGGATTTAGATTATTTAGATTTTTGATATAGCTCAATGGAAACTATTTTTACAAAAATAATAAACAAAGAGATTCCTGCTGACATAATTTATGAAGATGAGCTTGCTCTTGTTTTTAAAGATATCCAACCTCAAGCGCCAACACACCTTCTTATTATTCCAAAAAAAGCTATTCCCAAGCTTTCAGATGCAACTCCAGAAGATCAAGAGCTACTAGGCCATTTGATGCTTGTGGCTGGCGAGGTCTCAAGGATGCTAGAGCTTGACGATACTTTTAGATTAGTGACCAACAATGGAGCCAATGCTGGGCAAAGTGTTTTTCATCTCCACTTGCATTTACTGAGTGGCCGATCACTAACTTGGCCTCCGGGATGAGCATGAGCATAGAGGAAAGGCTTGATCGGTTAGAGTCCCTAGATGAGATCAGGCAGCTTGCTGCAAAATACTCTGTAACACTGGATATGCGAGACTTGGATATGCACGTGAATCTATTTGTTCCCGATGTCAGAGTGGGTAAAAACGGGGAGGGACGTCAAGCCCTCAAAGCATGGGCTGACTCCACCTTTAGAGATAAATTTACGGGCACCTCTCATCATATTGGTAATCACATTATTGAATTTGATTCTGCTGACTCAGCTATCGGCTTGGTGTATTCAAAGAATGAGCATGAAACAAAGACAGATTGGGTAATTATGCAAATGCTTTATTGGGATTCCTATAAAAGAGTAGACGGCACATGGCTGTTCCATAAAAGGCTTCCAATGTATTGGTATGCCTCCGATATTAATAAACCGCCACTGGGCGACAAGAAGATGCGTTGGCCAAATGAGGATCCTTATGAAGGATTTTTCCACGACTTATTTCCCTCCTGGAAAGATTTCTGGGGTAGTGATTATGTAAGAGATACAGATGTGTCAGAACCAGCTGAGGCCAATAATTTTTTGAAAGCTTTAAATCGAGGCTCTAAGCCTGGCAAGATAAAAGTTAATTAAATAAATAGGCTACAATGCCAATCAAAAATACTAATGCACCTATGCCAATGACAAAAAAGCTTAAACTTTTAATTGTTTGTGAGTCTTCATCCATAGCCTAAGTATACGCAACTACCCACCATATAATCAATCATGAGCACTGAACATAGACTAGAATTTCCAATAGATACCGTTCCTAAGTCTGGAACCTCACTTGTCATCAATGAGCATGTTCGCTGGGTAAGGATGCCACTTCCTATGTCGCTGAACCACATCAACCTATGGGCCTTAGGGCCAAATACCAATCTCACGCTGGTGGATACTGGAATGCATCTAGACGATACCAAAAATGCATGGAAAGACCTTATTGAATCAGAGGAGCTTACTATTAACGACGTTATCGTTACTCACATGCATCCTGACCATATTGGAATGGCGGGCTGGTTCGTAGAAAATTATAAGACCTCTTTCAGCATGAGCAGGACGGACTATCTTCAATGTCGAATGTTGGCAGCTGATACTGGTGATCATGTTCCAAATGAAGCAATTAATTTTTATACTCAAGCAGGCATGACGGTGGATCAAATTGAATCTTTTACCAAAAGATTTGGTTTTTTTGGATCAATTATCCATCCTCTTCCTCACTCATATAATCGCTTAAAGGATCAGGATTCGATCAACATCAATGGAATTGAGTGGTTGGTTATTGATGGAAGTGGCCATACCCTAGAACACCTTTGCTTGTTTTCAAAAGAGTTAAATATTTTTATTAGCGGCGATCAGCTGTTACCAACTATAAGCTCTCATGTAGGTATTTTCCCGACAGAGCCAGAGGCTAATCCGGTGGAAGATTGGATTTCTAGTTGCCATAAATTAATTAAAGCCTTGCCAGAAGATGTTTTGGTGCTGCCAGGACATGGTCGACCTTTTGTAGGAGCGCATAAAAGACTTCATGCTCTCATTGATCACCATGAAACTTCTCTTGATAAGCTGCATGCTGCTTTAGCTAAACCTAAAAGGTCAGTTGATGTATTTGATGTTCTCTTTAAAAGAGAGATTGATGACAGCAATCTAATCATGGCTACCGGAGAAGCTCTTGGTCATTTAAATTGCCTGATTAAAAGAAATCGAGCTAAAAAATACCTAGTCGATGGAATTTGTTGGTATGAACAAGCCTAAGTTATCACCAGAAGCGAAAGCCTGGATCTTATATGACGGCGGAAACTCAGCCTTTGCGACCACTGTTATTGCAGCCTTTTTCCCTATATTTTTTAATGATTTTTGGGCAAGTGGTTTAGAAGCTGAAGTTAAAACGGCCTATTTAGGATGGGGCCTAACCATATCAAATCTTGTATTGCTATTTACATCTCCATTCATTGGAGCGATTACTGATGTTTCTAGAACGACTAAGGTTTTATTTAGTGGTTTTGCCTGCATTGCAATTATTTGTGTTGCTGCCCTTTACTTTATTCCAGCCGGATCATGGCTTTATGCATTAATATTTTTTGGTATAGCTAACTATTGTTTTGCTGCAGGCAATACCCTGTATGACAAAATGTTAATCCAAGTTTCTGATGAATCTAATATTGCTAAAATTTCAAGCTATGGTTTTGCTTTTGGCTACCTTGGCGGGGGATCACTTTTTTTACTCAATGCTGCTATGACGATCAAGCCAGAATTTTTTGGTTTAAATAGTGTTGCTGAAGCAGTCCAGTGGTCCTTTTTGAGTGTCTCGGTTTGGTGGACATTATTTTTGATCCCAATTATGTTGCGGATCAAAGATCAAGGAGACACTTTACCTGGCAACAAATTAACCTTAGCTTTTCAAAAAGTTTTACATACCCTTAAAACTGTCTCATCAAAAAAGAATGTTTTTATCTTTCTCTTAGCTTTTTTCTTATACATTGATGGTGTGCATACCATCATGGCTATGGCAGCAGATTTTGCTTTAAATCTGGGTTTGCCCAGCAGCGATATTATTGTGGCTTTAATCTTGGTGCAATTTGTTGCCTTTCCCACAACTCTTCTTTGGTCGAAGGTAGCCTCTAACATTGGAGATAAAAATACTTTGCTTATAACGATACTCCTTTATCTGATTGTGGTCGGATATTCTGCCTTTCTATCCAGTGCAATGGAGTTCTATATATTGGCTGCTATGGTTGGAGCCATTCAAGGTGGCATTCAGTCTATTTCTAGAAGTTACTATGCAACCTTAATTCCTCAGCAAGAAGCAGGTGAATATTTTGGTTTTTATAATATGTTTGGTCGCGCCGGAGCTTTTATGGGTCCAGCTATGGTAGCTATCTTTGTTACCATGACAAATGATACTAAATCCGGCTTGATACCTATCGCAGCTCTGTTTATCATGGGCGGAATTATCCTTCTAAAAGTAAAAAGCCCTCATGAATCTCTTTAATCGAAACTCAATTATTTTGTATAGCCTGCTTGGTCTCGTGAGTTTATTCTTGGCCGGGATGATTAGAGATTTTCTAGAATTTGATACATGGCTTGAGCTCATTATTACCTCCAGCATAATTATTCCCATGTATATGTTCGCAAGAAAAATTTTTAGCAAATTTCTTCAGAGCTAATGGATGATCAAGAAAAGCTATTCTTAGATTATTTTCCAGCCCTTCGAGATAAGGCTGACAAAGAGACAACCCCAGATTATTTGAACTACATAAGTGACACCATAGAGAAGTCTCATAATACTTTGCTGATGGAGCAGAGCCCTTATTACAAAATTTTCACTATATTCAGCACAAAAAAACCATTGGGCTTAGGCGATATACAAGATATTTTCAATGAAGTGAAAAGACTCAAGCAGAATTAATTCTTACCAATGGAGCTATCTATTTTTTAATTCTTAACTAGTGTGCGAAACTAATTCTTAGCAGTTTAATACTAGGAGCGCATAAAATGAATTGGTACAGAATTAAAACTTCTTTCACGGGACTCAAAAGACTGGCAACAATATCGGCTGAGGATAAACAAGCCTGTATTGATGCGTACAAGTTTTTTCAACGCATGCAGGGCGGTGAGAAAACTGAGACTGCAGATGAAACAAAGGCAGTCGCTGCATACTATAAAGTTTTAAATAATATGCTTTCTGTTTTTGATCTAGAAAAGCTATACATTCCACCCCAGTATGATGACTCTAAGGGCTTGTATGACAATCAATTGATTTGTGAACAAGCACTCTTAAAACAACTAAATCTTCAAAATCCTGAATCATCTCATCTATTAGATATGGGATGTGGGCGAGGCAGAATAGCTCATTACTTAGCAACAATGACCGGCGGTCAGGTTTCTGGTTATAACATCGACCCCAATCAGATTGAGAATGCTATTGAATGGGCAGCGCAAACTAATATGACCGATAGGCTCCATTTTAAAGAGGGCAACCATCATGATCCACTGGATTATGATTCTGAATCTTTTGATGGGTGCTTTTCAGTCCAAGCTGTTTGGCCATTTTTTAAAACCGAAGAACTTGATGACTGTGCCAGGGAAATGTATCGAATCTTAAAGCCAGGGACGCGCTACGCTTGTTCTGAATATCTCTTGTCACCTTATTTTGATTGGAATAATCCCGAGCATGCTGCGCTGCATAAAATTTATCTTCCAACTTTAGCTGCAACCCAATCTATGTATCCCGCAGATGTTTGTGCAGCCCTGGAAAGAGCAGGCTTTAAAATACTAGTATCTGAACCATCTCAAAGACCGGCGTGGCCAATATGTGAGCAGAAGCGCAATCTTATTTTTGGGATTCGAAAAGTGATTCGCTTTCTTGAAAAAGTTAGAATACTTCCGCCATGGGTTGAAGAGTCATTAGAGCTTCTCCAGACCGGCGGTCAAGCATGGACGGATGCTGAAAAAGCTAAAATTGCTGATTTAAATTGGAGAATTGTTGCGGAAAAACCAGCTGCCTAATCCTTGCTAAGCAACTCTTTGAGTGCGCTTGGTCGATCGGTAATAATTCCATCTACACCCATATCTATTAGGGCTTGCATGGTCTCTCGATCATTGATTGTCCAAACCATTATCTTTAGACCTCGCTTTTGAACATAATTTATAAATCTTTGAGTGACTAGCTTTAACCCATACTGATAGACGGGAATTTGCAAACAATGACCAGGAATATCTTTGTAATAAAGTTTAAAGCTTGATAAAAGTAATTTTAAAACTTCTTTTGGTCCCATAGAAAGACAGACATCCGGGTAAGCTTCGCTCACTCTTTTTAATCTATCGCTATTAAAACTTGCGATGCAAACCCTTGGCATTGCTGCACATTTTTTAATAGTCTCTAATGCTGGCATTGCAACCTCATCAGTCTTGACATCAATTTGAAATAAAGCCTCTGGAAATTCAAGCAGAGCAGCCTCTAATGTTGGAATAGAGTATTTTTGAAATATTATTAAGCTATCTATTTCAGAGCTAGGCATTGAATTAAATAAAATATCTCGCCCTAAGATGCGTTTTAAATCATCGTCGTGAAAGATATATGGGATACCATCAGATGAAAGTTGAACATCTGTTTCAATATATTTGCACCCTAAGTCTAATGAATATTTAAACGCTTCTAATGTATTTTCTGGTGCTTCCAAGCTTCCACCTCGATGCGCAGAAATTGAAATTCCTTGTTGCTGTAAATATGAATGATATTCCATTTTAATATTGTACCGAGATTGGTGTAAAATCGATATTTCGTTATATAAGAGTTTTTAATGCGAGGGCTTTGTAGGTGATGGAAACTGGAAGCACATTAATAGAATCAGGTATTAACTTGCTGTTAACAGGAATGATAGTGGTATTTTTTTTCCTATTGGCACTTATCGTCTCAATTTACTTATTGAGATTACTTTTTTCAGAATCATCCAATAATCACACTCCTGCAGTTTCTAATTCGAGCGCAAATGGATCTATTAATAAGATTCATGAGCGAATTATTCACGAGATAATGGAGCATCGTCAAACATGACAGAATCAAACAAAATAGGTGTAACAGAGGTTGTTCTTAGAGACGGACATCAATCATTACTGGCAACAAGATTTAGATACCAGGACATGGAGGCATCTCTTCAGCAGTTAGACCAGGTAGGGTTTTGGTCTGTTGAGTCTTGGGGTGGGGCAATTTTTGATTCGTGCATTAGATATCTTGGTGAGGACCCATGGGACAGAATTAGAAAAATTAAATCCATGATGCCTAATACGCCTCAGCAAATGCTATTGAGAGGGCAAAATTTACTGGGCTATAAGCATTATGCTGATGATGTCGTGAAGAAATTTGTTGAATGCTCAAAAACCAATGGCGTCGATGTATTTAGAGTCTTTGATGCATTAAATGATCCTAGAAATATGTATCAGGCAATGCAATCAGTGATTGAGGTTGAAGGTCATGCCCAAGGTACTATTTCATATACCACCAGCCCAGTTCATACAATTGATTTGTGGGTTGATTTAGCAAAAACTATTCAGGATATGGGAGCTCATTCTCTTGCCATTAAGGACATGGCAGGATTGTTAAAGCCTTACGTAGCATTTGAGCTTGTCTCAAAGTTAAAAGAATCGCTGGAAATACCCATTCATCTTCATTGTCATGCAACCACAGGTATGTCTGTTGCCACAGGCATCAAAGCAATTGAAGCAGGTTTAGATAATATCGATACATCCATCTCATCCATGAGCATGACTTATGGACACTCGCCAACAGAAACAATTATCAGTATTCTTGATGGCACGAATAGAGACACGGGACTTGATCTAGATAAATTAATTCCAGTTGCTGAGCATTTTCAAGCTGTTAGAAAAAAATACAAAAATTTTGAAGGCTCCCTCAGGGGAGTAGATGCAAGAATACTAGCATCACAGGTGCCTGGAGGCATGCTAACGAATCTTGAAAATCAACTAAAAGCCCAAGATTCAATTAATAGATTCGATGAGGTAATACAAGAAATTCCAAGAGTGAGAAAAGATTTGGGATATATACCTTTAGTTACTCCAACTTCACAAATCGTTGGAACTCAGGCAGTCATTAACGTTCTCTCCAATTCTCGCTATTCAACTGTTACCAACGAGGTAAAATCTTTACTCAAGGGAGAGTACGGCTCAACTCCTGCTCCAGTGAGCAAGGATTTGCAGCAAAATAGCATAGGGGATTCTGCGGTAATTTCTTGCAGGCCTGCTGATCTAATTAGCGATAATTATAATGAGATTGTTGAAAACTTTAATTCAGCTCTCATTGCAAAAGATCTTAAAATTGATTGTTCTGATGAGAATATTCTTACATATGCTATGTTTCCAGAAATTGGCTTAGCATTTTTAGAACATCAATCAGATCCAGATTTCTTTGAAACTGAGCCAGCTGATATCCTCGAGCAGGCAGATTCATCTTATCTAGTCTCCATTGATGATAAAGAATACTCAGTAGTCGTAAAGAGCAATAATTCAGTTGAAATTAATGGGTCTTCAGTAAAAAGTACTAATGAGCAACCATCTCATGCAGCTCAAGCTGGCCCAGGCTCAATAATCAGTGCTCCATTGGGTGGCAATATTTTTAAATTGATTGCACAAGAGGGTCAGTCATTAGAGCCGGACGCAACTGTGTTGATCCTAGAAGCTATGAAGATGGAAACAGAAATCAAAAGCCCGGCAGCAGGGGTGGTTACAAAAATATTTGTGAAACCCGGTGATTCAGTGAAGCCTGGTGATCCCTTGTTTGAGATTGCATAGCGATGAACTTAGAAGCCATTTTTTTAAATTTAGGAATTTTTAGCGCCACTTCCGGACAATTTATTATGTTGGGTGTAGGTATGATAATTTTATATCTTGCCATCAGTAAAAAGTTTGAACCTCTTTTGTTACTGCCCATTGGTTTTGGTGCAATTTTAACGAATATTCCTGAAATTGGATTGGCTCTCTCTCCGATCGAAAAACTAATTTATGCCGGATACCCTGACCAGTTAGCAGGTGCTTTGTCACTAATTGTTCTACCAGAGTCTGAGTCCTTTCAAACCTTTATGAAGACAGCTTCTCATTCTCAGTTATGGCTTTTAAATGAATATGCGCAAGAACTTGGTTATAAGCCTGGGATTTTAAGCACCTTTTATACTGTCGCAATTGCCTCTGGTGTTGCACCTTTGGTAATCTTTATGGGTGTTGGAGCCATGACTGATTTTGGTCCCATGCTAGCAAATCCAAAAACATTAATCCTAGGAGCAGCGGCACAGTTTGGAATTTTCGCTACAGTTATTGGAGCTTTGCTTTTAAATCATTTGGGATTAGTTTCCTTTACCCTGCAGCAGGCTGCTGCAACGGGAATTATCGGTGGTGCTGATGGTCCAACTGCAATATATGTATCTTCTATCCTAGCCCCAGAGCTACTTGGTGCTATAGCAGTGGCAGCATACTCATATATGGCTCTAGTCCCATTGATCCAACCACCCATCATGAGATTGTTAACAACCGATTCAGAGAGAAAGATACGAATGGTTCAGTTAAGAGAAGTTTCTCAAAGAGAAAAAATTATCTTTCCATTGATTTTAGTTTTACTGGTTGGAATGTTACTTCCTAGTGCAGCACCTCTTATAGGGATGTTTTGTTTTGGTAATCTTATGAGAGAGTCGTTGGTAGTCGAAAGGCTGAGTGATGTTGTACAAAACTCTTTAATAAATGTTGTAACTATTTTTTTGGGTTTAGCGGTAGGATCAAAGCTGGCAGCAGATCAATTTTTAACGGCTGAAACTCTTGGGATTCTTTCGTTGGGAATTATTGCATTTTCAATTGGTACTGCATCTGGAGTCTTGATGGCAAAGCTTATGAATCTTCTAAGTGTAAATAAAATTAATCCCTTAATTGGCGCGGCAGGTGTTTCTGCTGTTCCAATGGCAGCTCGAGTTGCCAATAAAGTTGGACTAGAGAGTGATTCTCAAAACTTTCTTTTAATGCATGCTATGGGCCCAAATGTAGCCGGCGTTATAGGTTCGGCAGTTGCTGCTGGAGTTATGATCCAGCTGCTTGGTTAAATTCGTGGATCCCTTTTTAGCGATTCGTCCCTATCAAGATCATGAGGTGCAACCGGTACTATCATCTCTAATTGAGGACCCGGCTGTATTGAAGGCTCTCATCAGTCTTAAATATTCTAAATATTTTAATAAACTTCCATTTTTTTCGTCCCTGGTTAAAATTCTGCTGAAATCTCAATTAAAAAACATTCACAGCATTGAGGGCTACCAAGAAATTTTTAAGAGTTTGATGGATCAGATGATCAAAACTTCTATTTCAAATTTAGAAGTGGAAGGTATTTCCAATTTAGATTCGAAATCTCAGTACTTATTTATATCAAATCATAGAGACATATCACTTGATGCAGCCTTACTAAACCTTTCTCTTAATAGAGCGGGGCATAAAACTTTTAATATGGCTGTTGGAAATAATTTAATGAAAGAAAAATGGGCATCAGATCTAATGCGATTGAATAAAAGTTTTATTATCCAGAGATCTGGAAACAAAAAAGAAATTTATATGGGACTTTCCCTGGCATCTCAGTTTATCCAACACACTATCTTGGAAGCCGGTGAATCAATATGGATTGCACAAAAACAAGGTCGCGCAAAAGATGGAATTGATGAGACTGACCCGGCAATGTTAAAGATGATCCATCTAACCGAGAGAAAAACACAATCTTTGGGTCAATATTTTAATGCTTTGAAGGTAGTGCCAGTTTCAATATCTTATGAGCTTGATCCTAACGATTGCCTTAAAGCTATCGAGCTCAATGCTTTGGACCAAAACAAAAACTATGAGAAAAGTGAAAATGAAGATTTGATTAGCATAGCTAATGGTATCAATGGCCAAAAAGGTAATGTGACCATTAATGTTGGCCAGCCAATTATGTGCAATGACATTGATAGTTATGAGGTTGTGGCTAATAAAATTAGCAAAGAAATTATTTCTATGTATTGCTTACATCCAACCAATTTCGCTGCAGCTGCAATGCTTAAAACAGAGCATCAATGCATTCATCAATTTACAGATGAAGATATCTCTGCAGCAAAGGACTTGTTAAGCCAAAGAATGGTTAACTTGGATGATGGCGCACGATTAAAATTCTTAAATCAATACGCCAATCCAGTTATTCAAAAGAGCAGCTCAATCTAAATACTAGCTGGTGTGATATCCAGTTTCGTTGTGCTCGGTTATGTCGAGCCCTTCAAATTCACTTTGTTCATCTACTCTTAATGGAGTAATTAGTCCGGTTACTTTTAAAGCAAGCCATGAGAATATAAAAGTCCATAAGCATATAACTGCAACACCTTGAAGTTGAATCATAAATTGCTGTAAGACTGATGGATCAAACCCACTTGAGCCAGCCCCTAGGAATCCGTCGGGCTTTCCAATAAATGCCAACATTAATATTCCTAAAATACCGCCCACACCATGAACCGGAAACACATCTAAGGAATCATCAATCTTAAAGTAACCTTTAATTATTTGAGTGGCATAAAAACAAACTAAACCAGCTGCAAAACCAATTAACAAAGCTCCTTGAGGGCCAACAGTTCCAGAGGCAGGGGTAATCGTTGCCAAGCCAGCCACCATACCAGTTGCAATACCAATTACGGTTGGCTTACCTGTTTTAATCCACTCAACTGACATCCAAGTCAACGCACCTACCGCTGCACTAATATGAGTCACCAGAATAGCCATTGCAGCATTTGAATCAGCAGCCACTGCACTTCCACCATTAAATCCAAACCAACCAACCCAAAGCATAGCCGCGCCCATAACAACCATTGGTCTATTGTGCGGCACTAAAGCAGACCCTGGAAAACCTTTCCTTGGACCTAACATGATTGCTGCAACCAAAGCTCCAACACCACATGTTGCATGGACGACTAAGCCGCCGGCAAAATCTATCACGCCAAGGTTAGAAAGGTATCCACCACCCCAAACCATATGACATGCTGGAAGGTAGACCAAGGTTACCCAAAGAACTGTAAAAATACACATTGCACTAAATCGCATTCTTTCAGCAAACGCACCCACCACTAAAGCAGGAGTAATAACTGCAAATGTCATTTGAAATACTATGAATAAACTTTCAGGCAGAGTTCCAGATGCCGCATCCCTTGTTAAATTTGATAAAAAGAGTGCATCAGTGCCACCAATGATCGAGCCGTTGCCAGTAAAAGCTAGGCTATAACCATAGACAACCCAAAGCACAGAAACAATGCAGCAAATAGCAAAGCATTGCATTAGCACAGACAATACATTTTGAGTTCTAACCAAGCCGCCATAAAAAAGAGCAAGACCTGGCAGTGTCATAAATAAAACTAATGCAGTTGCAGTAAGAATCCAAGCCGTGTCACCAGCATTTATTTCAGATGCAAGCAAGGAAGGGGAGGCACATGTCAGTACAGCGAGTGCAAATATATAAAATGATTTCATGCTCTTAGCTCCTGTAAAATTAAATTGCTTCATTATCTGTTTCTCCTGTTCTTATCCTGATAACACTTTCAATATTTGTAATAAAGATTTTTCCATCACCAATTTTTTCTGTATTGGCAGATTTCATGATTACTTCCACAATTGATTGGCAGGATTCTTCGGTAGTTAAGATTTCAAGTTTTATTTTGGGCAGAGTATCAATAGTGTATTCTGCGCCTCGATATAATTCCGTGTGACCTTTTTGCCTGCCAAACCCTTTAACTTCTGTAACGGTTAGCCCCTCTACACCAAAATCAAGTAAGGCTTGACGTACTTCTTCGAGTTTAAATGGCTTAATAATAGCTGTTATTAACTTCATTGAATTTACCCCTTATGTATATATTTGTTTCTTATCTTATAAACATGCAATTATCGTGCCAAAAAATAGCTATGTTTACTAACACTTTTAAAGTAAAAAATAACTAGTTGTAGAAATTTGTGATCTATTTGAGGGCAAAAGGATTTTTGAGGCTAAAAAAAAGCCGTCTTATGACGGCTTTTTTATTTTACAAGCAATTTGCTTGTGTCTTATCTACTTAAATTCAGGATATGCTTCTACGCCTATCTCTGAAACATCAAGTCCAACTGATTGTTCTTCATCTGAAGCTCTGATTGGCATAACTAGATTGATTAAGTAAACCGATGCATAGCTAGCTAAGAATCCAAATCCACCAATAGCAACAACTCCATATAACTGAGTAAGCAATGATGCATCTGCATTTGTGAATGGAACAACCATGACTCCAAAAATTCCAACGATACCGTGGGCTGAGATAGCTCCTACAGGATCATCAATCTTTAAAGTTCTATCAAAAAATAGAATGGATGCGTAAACAATTAAGCCACCAATTAAGCCAATGATAACGGCTTCGCCTCCACTAGGAGCGCTTGGGCCAGCGGTAATGGCTACCAAACCAGCAATGGCACCGTTAATTACCATGGTTACATCACTCTTGCCTGTCATAGCAAGGCTCAATATTAATGCGCCGATAACTCCACCAGCAGCAGCCATGTTTGTATTAAGAAATACCTGGCTAACAGCAATAGCACTAGCTTCATTACTGATGACTAGCTCTGAACCTCCATTAAATCCAAACCAACCGAGCCATAGGATTAATACACCTAAAGCTGCAAGCGGGATATTAGAACCAGGCATAGGATTAACAGATCCATTTGCACCGTACTTTCCATTCCTAGGTCCAAGCAACGTTACAACACCCAAAGCAGCAGCTGCTCCTAATAAATGCACTGTTCCTGAGCCTGCATAGTCAGAATAACCAAGAGTACTTAAAAAGCCTCCGCCCCAATTCCAGTATCCCTGAATAGGGTAGATGAAACCAGTTAGGATAACTGTGAAGATAAAAAACGGTATTAACTTCATTCTTCCAGCGACAGCACCAGAAACGATTGACATAGCTGTAGCAACAAAGACGACTTGGAAAAAGAAGTCTGCTTGTTGAGAATAGTCCATGCCGTATGCCATACCAATTTCTTCTAAAGGCATATCAGCAGATAGACCCCATGAAGTTCCAATGGCAGGTAAAATTCCATATGAAATAGCTTCACCAGCATCATCTAGGCCACCTGCAATTGCAAATATAGCGTCAGATGGATACATCAACACAAAGCCACATACCAAGTACATTACACATGCAATTGAAAATAACCCAAGGTTCTTGGTTACAATTTCAGATACATCTTTTTTCTGGACTAGACCGGCTTCCAGCATTGTAAAACCAGCCGCCATCCACATAACGAGAGCTCCAGACATGATTGCATAAAACGTGTCTAGGGCAAATTTAATTTCTTCCATAATTCACTCCTTGATTAAATGGCTTCATTGCCGGTTTCGCCTGTACGAATTCGTATGACTTCGTCAAGACTTGATATAAAAATTTTCCCATCACCAATAGCACCAGTGTGCGAGGATGAAATAATAGTTTCGGTTACAGTTGTTAAGTTTTCATCTTGAGTAATAACCTCAATTTTTATTTTAGGGAGAGTGTCAACAGTGTATTCAGCCCCTCTGTACATTTCTACATGACCCTTTTGTCGGCCATACCCTTTGACTTCAGAAATTGTTAAACCCTCTATGCCTGCGGCAATGAGGGCTTCTCTAACTTCTTGAAGTTTGAAGGGTTTGATAATTGCAGTAACTAATTTCATGACTTATAGACTTGCAGATATTGAAAAGAAAAAGCCATCTTCATCAGCGCCATATCCGCTATCACTAAAGTCGTATGCAGTAATCCCGCAGTCATATGACCCACATGAAAAACCATAACTGACTGTCAAATTATCGCCATAGTCATCGTATTCACCGTATGCAAAAGAAACAGGGCCCAGACCGTAGGAAACTTCTGTGTAATCTGGTGCTCCGTCTTGACCGGAGGCAAGTGTTAGACCAAGATCACCAAAACTTAAGCCAAGATAGATTTCTTCAAAATCTAATCCGGTTTGGTTTTCTGGGTAATCAAAGGCTATGTATCCAATATCAACTCCGACGTCTCCAAGCGAAAAGCCATATCCCGCGTAGTAATCTAGCTCACTGCCGGCACCATCATTAAAATTCACATTAGAGCCCCAGATTCCTGCGTAAAAACCGCTTTCATCTTCAAAGTCAAACCCACCCTGTATTGCAGGACCGTCACTTTGAGTCATTCCTCTCCATACGTAGTCTGACGCAAAAGTAACGTTTGCACTTACAGCGGCAAATGTTGGCATGGATAACATTACAGTTAGCCCCATAAACAAAAATAATCTTTTCATATTTACTCCTTTTTTAGAAAATTAATTAAAGTTACATAATCTAATATGCAATTTTGATGCCAAATAAGTTAGTCGACATTTTTATTCGAATGATGTGTAAATTTATAGGTATAATTGATCAGCATTTTTTAAAAACATTAGCTAATTATTGATTACCAATTAATTAGGAAAGCAGGAGAAATATCATGGAGCTTAAGGATAAAGTTATAGCAATCACTGGCGGAGCATCTGGGTTGGGTGAGGCATCTACTAGACATTTTGTTGCCCATGGCTCAAAGGTTATGATTCTTGATATCAACGACGATAATGCCAAAGCTATTTGCGATGAATTAGGCGACGATAATGTTAAATATATCAATACAAATATCATGGAAGAGCAGCCTGTAATAGATGCAATGACATTCATTAAAGAATCTTTTGGAAGGCTTGATGTTGCAATTAATTGTGCAGGCACAGGTTACGGCGGAAGAATTCTTGGCAAAGAAGCCCCTCATCCATTAGATCATTTTAAATTCATCATAGATCTCAACCTTGTTGGAACATTCAATGTCATGCGCTTAGCGGCCGAACTTATGGATAAAAACGATGAGTCAGAGTCAGGTGAGAAGGGCGTTATTATCAACACTGCATCAGTGGCTGGTTACGAAGGTCAGATTGGGCAGTCTGCATACAGCGCATCAAAGGCTGGCGTCATTGGATTAACTTTAACGGCAGCAAGAGACCTTGCAAGGCATTCAATTAGAGTGAATACAATCGCGCCTGGTATTTTTGATACCCCTTTAATGAAGATGGCTCCAGACAAGGTTAGAGAGCCTTTGCTTCAGTCAACTCAGTTCCCTCATAGATTTGGTGAGCCAGCAGAATTTGGTTCGCTAGCTGCACACATTGTGGAAAATACTTACCTAAACGGAGAAACCATTCGTTTGGATTCTGGAATGAGAATGACGCCAAGGTAATGAAGTATTCAGCTTATTATATTCAAGAATCAGAGGGAAACTTCTCAGCTTCTATAGCTGAACTGGATTTAATTAAACCCGAGCAGGGATTTGTGCAGATTCAAGTTTCTCACTCATCGCTCAATTATAAAGATGCATTATCAGCAACTGGCGTCAAAGGTGTCACAAGAAATTATCCTTTTGTGCCTGGTATTGATGCTGCCGGTGTTGTAACAGATTCAGCTTCAACATTATTTGCTGAGGGCGATGCAGTTATAGTTACTGGCTATGATCTAGGAATGAATACGCCTGGAGGATTTGGGGAGTTTATTACTGTTCCAGAGGGTTGGATTGTTAAAAAACCAGAAAATCTTTCTGCCTTAGAGGCAATGTCGATAGGAACTGCTGGGATAACGGCAGCTGCAAGTGTGATTAAGATAATGGATTCTAAACCAAGCAGTGAACTTCCAATCATGGTTACCGGCGCAACTGGCGGAGTCGGATCTGTTGCGGTAATGATCTTATCTAAATTAGGATTTAATGTCAGTGCTTTGACTGGCAAGCCAGAGGCTAAGAATTTTTTAACTCAATTAGGCGCTACCTCAATCATTCATAGAGAAGACTACTTAAATGAGCCTTCTAAACCGATGGTAAGACCCTTATTTGCTGGTGCAGTTGATACGGTTGGCGGCAGTATATTAAGCAAACTTCTCTCTGAAATTGCTCCGCATGGCGTAGTATCATGTTGCGGAAACGTGGGCGGCATAGAAATTAACACAACTGTTTTTCCATTTATATTAAGAGGCATTAGTCTGTGTGGGATTGATTCAGCAGAAACTCCCATTGAATTTAAAGAAAGTTTATGGAAAAAATTTGCTAGTGAGTGGGAGCTAGATTTATCTGGATCAACTAAAGAGGTTTCAAAAGAACAGTTAGGCGAAGAAATTCAAATAATTCTTCAGGGCGGCCAGCAAGGAAGAGTTGTTTTAAATCACAAGGAGTAATAAATGTCAGATCATCTTAAAGAATATTTTGAATCACAAGAGGCAAATGAGGATAGTGCAAGCGATGCCAAAGTAGCTCTTCTTATCGTAATAGTTGCGGTGATGGGCGCTGTTTTTTGGGTCTCAGGTCAGTAAGCTATTCTGATAAAAATCTTTCTGCATCAAGGGCTGCCATGCAACCAAAACCTGCAGAGGTAATTGCTTGTCTGTATATTTGATCTGAAACATCTCCCGCAGCAAAAACACCCGGAGTGCTTGTTGCTGTTGCAAAACCATTGGTACCAGACTTAATGGTGATGTAGTCATTCTCCATATCTAGTTGACCTTTAAAAATTTCTGTATTTGGATGATGCCCAATTGCAATAAAAACGCCATTAAGATCCAGAGTCTTTGAGCTATCATTTTCTGAGATTTTTATGGAATGCACACCTCTTTGGTCTCCGAGAACTTCTTGCAACTCTGAATTCCAATGCATTTCAATTTTTCCTTCTTTCACAGCTTCAGCAACTCTATCTTGAAGGATCTTTTCAGCTCTAAGCTTATCCCTTCGATGAATTAAATGAACCTTTGAGCATATTCTTGATAAATACAAAGCCTCTTCTGCGGCAGTATTTCCACCTCCAACCACAGCAACTTCTTGATTTTTATAAAAGAACCCATCACAAGTAGCACAGGCAGAAACACCTTTACCTAGAAATTCTTTTTCAGAAGGTAAACCAAGATATTGGGCGCTCGCTCCAGTTGAAATGATGAGAGCATCTGAGGACCAGTTCTGACTGCCATGAAGTTTCAATGGACCATCACCTAGAATAGTTTCATGAATGTGATCATTAATAATTTTTACATCAAACATCTCAGCGTGTTTTCTCATGCGTTGCATTAACTCTGGTCCCTGCAATCCGTCTGAGTCTCCCGGCCAGTTTTCAACATCTGTTGTTGTGGTAAGTTGACCACCTTCCTCAGCTCCGGTTAAAAGTATTGGATTTAAGCCTGCTCTCGCAGCATATATACCTGCAGCATAGCCTGCTGGCCCTGAACCTAAGATAATGAGCTTGTGATGTTGATATTCCATGTGCGAATTATAAGATAGAGTGTAAAGAAATTGTTATCTTTTCTAACTTAATAAACTATTTCAAATATAATATTTGAAACCGGAGATTACTATCGTTAAACAATCAGAAGATCCAAATCTATCAGCAGGCACCTTAAAAAATGTTACAGCATTTTTATGTCTTGGTTCTGCACTATATATATTTATCTCTCTGCTTTCTTATTCGGCTCTTGACTCTAGCTTCTCATCTGTAGCTTCGCTTTCAGATTCCGTTGTTAATCTTGGAGGGCCATTTGGTGCTTACCTTTCAGATGCACTGTTTTCAGTTGCTGGCATGGGAGCTTATCTTATTTTATTTATTGCTTCATTTGCAGCAATTCGACTCCTATTCTTTTACAAGCCTAAGAACAATCTTTACACACTTGTTAAACTAAGCTCGGCAACTGTGTTGGTTCTTTCTTTTTCAACAATCTGCGAATACTACTTTAGTGGAGATTTTTTTCCACAAGGCTCGTCGGGTGGTATTTTAGGAGAGATTATTTTCACGAACCTTTCAAATATATTTGGTGTGGTTGGCTCGTTACTTTTTATCTTTATTTTCACACTCATAGCTGCCTCGTTAACTTTTTCATTTTCATGGCTTACAGTCATTGATTCAGTTGGCCGCTACTCATTATCAGCAACCTCATATTTAATGAATGCACTCAAAGCTTTTGCTTTAATGAGTTTTGAGAAGGTTCAATCAATAGAGATCAAAGAGTTTTTTAAAACTAAAACAATACCACTAGAAAAACCACTTTCTGATGCTCAGCCTAGAGAGTTAAATCTCCCTAAGACTAAACCTGCATCAGAAGATTCATCAGTGCCTTTAGCTTCTGCTGCAAAAACAATTTCATCTGAGCCATCTTCTGCCAAGGAAGAGATCTCTAAAGCTTCATCTACAGTATATAAATCAAAAGATTCCAAGCTTGATGCTGAGATGCCATCCACTGATTTACTTGATCGTGCCTTGGACGATGGATCTTCCTTGAGTCAAGACGAGCTGAATCAGTTAGCTGATTTGCTAGAAGTTAAGTTAGACGAATTTGGTGTTGAGGCAAAAGTTACTTCAGTGATACCAGGGCCAGTTGTTACAAGATTTGAAATTCAACCTGCCCCAGGCACAAAGGCCAGTAAGATTACTAACATTGCCCAAGATATTGCTAGATCTCTTGCGGTTAAAAGTGTTCGAGTTGTTGAGGTGATTGAGGGCAAGTCAGTGGTTGGTGTAGAGATCCCTAACACAAACAGAAAAATGGTCCGTTTGACCGAAATTTTATCTTCAGATGTATTTAATAAATCAGTTTCTCCTTTATCTCTCGCTTTAGGACAAGATATTGCAGGGAAGCCAATTGTGGTGGACTTAGCAAAAATGCCTCATTTATTGGTTGCAGGAACCACAGGGTCTGGTAAATCTGTTGGTATTAATGCGATGCTGCTGAGTTTATTGTTTAAATCTGATCCTAAGGATGTTCGCTTGATTATGATCGATCCTAAAATGCTTGAATTATCAGTTTATGAGGGCATACCTCATCTTTTGACTCCTGTGATTACAGATATGACAGATGCAGCGAATGGTCTTCGATGGTGTGTTGCTGAGATGGATAGAAGATACAAATTAATGTCAGAATTAGGTGTAAGAGGTTTGGCTGGCTTTAATCAAAAAGTTGCAGAAGCTAAAGCAGCAGGAGAGCCATTATTTGATCCTTTTAAAGAGGAAGATGAGATTGAGTTAGAAGAACTTCCTTCAATAGTCGTCGTCGTCGATGAATTTGCTGACATGATGATGCTGGTTGGAAAGAAGGTAGAGCATCTAATCGCTAGGATTGCCCAAAAAGCTCGAGCAGCAGGCATACATTTAATTCTTGCAACTCAAAGACCATCCGTTGATGTAATTACAGGTTTAATTAAAGCCAATGTTCCGACCAGAATTGCCTTTCAAGTATCCTCTAAAATCGATTCAAGAACTATTTTAGATCAGGGTGGTGCTGAGCAGTTACTCGGGTGGGGAGACATGTTATATATGCCATCAGGCCAGGGAGTGCCTATTAGAGTGCACGGAGCATTTGTTGGTGATGATGAAGTGCATAGAGTCGTTGATAGTTGGAAAAAGAGAGCTGAACCTAATTATCTTGATGAGATCACCTCTGATCTTCAAGAGACAGGCCCGATACCTGGTTGGTCAGGCTCAGATGTTTCTGAATCATCCGATGAAGATGACGAGATTTATGATGAGGCAGTGAATTTTGTTATTGAATCAAGAAGGGCTTCCATTTCAGCTGTTCAAAGAAAATTTAGAATAGGCTATAACAGGGCTGCCAGATTAATTGAGGCCATGGAAATTGCGGGCTTAGTTTCAGAGATGAGTAGCAATGGAAGTAGGGAAGTACTTGTTCCTAAACAACAATGATCGCAAGAATATTTTATTCTCTCAGTTTGTTTTCATCCTTTACATTTGCCGATCAAAGCAATCTTGCGGATTTACTTAATGAAGCTTTATCTCATAACTATTCTTTTGTTGAAAGATCATTAAACCAATCTGATCTTAGGATAGAAGAGTCCGCTGGAGAGATATTATTTAATACCAGCAAAGGGTTTGTTGTGAATATATTATCTCCTTTTAAAGAGCGTTATGAAGTTAGTCAAGATAGAGTCACAATTTTTGATCTTGAGCTCAATCAGTCTCGAGCCATGAGCCTAGAGGATATTAATAGTATTTTTATCAAGGTACTGCTTTCAGGGTTAAGCGCTCAATCCACCGAATATATAATAATGCCTCATGACTCTAATGGCCTCAGTATTGTCCCTGCAGATAATTCTCCAGAAATTAAATTTATATTTAATAAAAATATTTTAAGTCTTATTCGATACACTGATAATTTAGGGATTGAGCACGGAATAGAGTTAACAAGATTATGATTAAGATTCTATACATTGCTTTTGGAGGCGGAGCAGGGGCTTCGCTAAGATATTTATTGAATGAGAGCTTAAAGAACCATACATTTTTTTCCCTGCCCCTTGGGATTATGGTAGTTAATTTTCTTGGATGCTTTTGTATTGGCATTGCCATGACTCAGTTAGCTGACTTAAAAGATAATCTATATTTATTTTTAGTGGTTGGCTTTCTTGGATCATTTACCACCATGTCAGCTTTCTCTCAGCAAACAATTGAAATGTTATATAATGGACGAGATATAAATGCTTTAGTCTATGTCTTAGCTTCCATTGGCTCATGCATACTCGGCACTTACATAGCATATGCTCTATTTAAAACTTCTTAAAAATGATTGATACAAATTTAATAAAAGCTGATTCAGCCT
>ERZ887830.109-NODE-109-length-56660-cov-29.930925_pt1 | contig 56660 bp, 48 predicted proteins | sample MGYA00521101_ERZ887830 | MGnify/ENA primary metagenome ERZ887830 (study PRJEB32303, sample SAMEA104408592) | aquatic metagenome | biome: Marine water; feature: Pelagic; material: water | place: Baltic Sea | collected 2014-06-05T16:38:00 | depth 1,762 m ... | reverse complement strand
CCTTCATGCTCTTCTTCCATCTCAGCATGTTGTTCAATCAGGGAATAGTCACTGTCTCTAAAGAAGTAATCTACTTTCTTTATCAGAGATCCACCCAGTTTATAAGAACCCTCTAAATTAAAAACCTTGGACTCTGTGCGGGCAAATATTCTTTCGCCTTCATGGGATTCTTCACCCTCGTGGGCTTCGTCCTCATGCTCCTCGTCTTCATGGTCGTCACCCTCATGCTCATCGTGACCGCCATGACCTTCGCCATGGAAAGGAATGCCATAGACAGATTCAGTATCGGCATAGGAAATTCCAAAGAAACCCCAGTCGCCAGCCTTAGACAGCCCTAATCTTGTTGAGGTAGATGCTGTGTCAGAATTAGCCAGGTATCCCAGATCCTCTTCGTGCGCCTCATCTTCGTGCTCGTCATGATCATCGTCATGATGGTCCTCATCGTGCTCGTCTTCATGTTCCTCATGGTCTTCTTCAGCATGCAGCACAGCACCATCGGGAATTTCAAAGTTTTCAAACTGCGAATCTTTATAGGAAAACGACAGGTTAAGCCCGCCAATATTGTTGCGATAAGATAGGTTGTGAGAGTCGCCGTCGTTAACTGACTGAGCCTCTAACCCCAGTTTAAACTCAGACTGTAAAATATCTTCCCGAGCAATAGTATTATCAACAATATTCACGATACCGCCGATAGTGCCGTTGGAATACAGCAGAGAAGATGGCCCTCTAATCACTTCAATTTGCTGGATATCGTTCATATCAACCTCATTGATATGATCAGGTCCTAGGCCGGATACATCTCTGACAACAATGCCATTATTAAGTATCTTTACTCGGCTTCCAGACATGCCCCGGATAATAGGTTGGCCTACAGCCGCACCATAATCGCTGGTGGAGAGTCCAACCAGATCATCGAGACTGGAACCCAGGCTCTGACTTCCGTCATTAGCAATGGACTCACCAGAAATAATATGCAGTGGATTTGAAATCTCATCCACTGTGGAATCGATTAACGATGATCTAACAATAATTTCTTCAATTTCCTGAGCGGCAGCACTGCAGGACAAACCAATCAGACAGGCCGACAGGGATAACTTAAAAGCAATAGGCTTTTTGGTATTCATAATTTTTTCCTCTAAAAATAATGTCCACGCCAAAAACTCGACGCGAATTCGTCCCACAGGGGGAATGCAAACTATTTAGAGGATCTGTGGGGGCGCCCTGGCGAGCTGGCGACCAGTGATATGGCTTGTTGCAGCCTGGTCGTTATGGACAATACTGGGTGCTGTAACTCTGGTTACATAGGTTTTGCTGTTTTCAGCTGCAACTGCTGCCGCTGAATGCTGCAGCACAGAGACCGAGCAGCTACTTTCCTGGTGGTCGTCATGATTATGAGCAGACGCCGTCACTGACCCGAGACCAATAATCAGGCACAGCGCGAAGGCGAATATTGAGTGAAACTGCTTCATAAATTTAATAACGCTCAGACTGTCTGAGCCAGCAATATGAGCCGCATATTCTAGCCTTTTTTTGTACTGTAGCAAGAGTTAATTTGCAGTATAATGCCGCCTCAACATGGACAGCATGGAGAAACCCATGGCCGATCGTACAGCCACAGTGACGCGCAATACCCTCGAATCGCAAATTACCATCAGTGTAAACCTGGATGGCACCGGGCAGGCAAACCTGCAGACGCCGGTACCCTTTCTGAACCATATGCTGGATCAAATTGCCCGTCATGGTTTAGTGGATCTGGATATTCAGGCCACCGGCGACACCGAGATTGACGATCACCACACCGTGGAAGATGTTGGTATCACCCTGGGTATGGCTGTCGCTGAGGCTATTGGTGACAAAAAAGGTCTGGCCCGTTATGGCCACGCCTATGTGCCTCTGGATGAAGCTCTGTCTCGCGTGGTTATGGACTTTTCAGGCCGTCCCGGACTTATTATGAAAGCCGACTTTGTGCGCAGCCATGTAGGCGGCTTTGATGTCGATCTTACCCGTGAATTTTTTCAGGGCTTTGTTAACCACGCTCTGGTCAGCCTGCATATAGATAATCTGCGCGGCGCCAATGCACACCACCAGGTGGAGACTATTTTTAAGGCCTTTGGTCGCGCCCTGCGCATGGCAGCCACTGCCGACGAGCGCATGGCCGGCGTAATGCCCTCTACCAAGGGTACGTTGTAAGCGTACCCTGTCTTTTAGCACGGTTTAAACTATGAGTGATTTTCGCAGCCATATTGCGGTGATTGATTATGGAATGGGCAACCTCCATTCTGTGGGCAAAGCCTTGGAGCACGTGTGCCCAGGCGCCAAAGTATCCATTACCTCAGATCCAGCTCTGGTTGAAGATGCCGACCGGGTTGTGTTTCCCGGTGTCGGCGCTATCCGCGACTGCATGGGTGAAATTCAGCGCCTCAATGTGGGCGATGTGGTCAGCAATGCCATAAAGGAAAAACCTGTGCTGGCTATCTGTGTGGGTATGCAGGCGCTAATGGAGCACAGCGAAGAAAATGGCGGCGTCAACTGCCTTGGCCTGTTGCCCGGTAAGGTCAAATTCTTTGGCGATACCTTGCAGGACAGTCAGGGCAGCAAGCTCAAAGTGCCCCATATGGGCTGGAACAATGTTCATCAGACTATCGACCACCCGCTATGGCAGGGTATAGAGCAGGACAGTCGCTTTTACTTTGTGCACAGCTACTATGTGACTGCTGAAAATAATCCCCATATTGCCGGCACCTGTGACTATGGTTCGCCATTTGCCGCCGCACTCAGCCATAAAAACCTTTTCGCTGCCCAGTTCCACCCGGAAAAAAGCGCCGAAGCCGGGCTGCAATTGTTGCGTAATTTTTGTGGATGGATGGGTTAGATTCTTCGCTATGCTCAGGATGACTCCGCCCCAACCTACCAACTCCCAAACACAAATATGACAGAAACCACAGACTCCCAAACTCTAATCGCCCGGCTTAATGGCGAAACCGCCAAAATTGCCTGGCACGAGCTGCAAAAGCACTATGCCTCAGGCAATGTGCTGGCCGTGGCCACAGGGGCAGACCTGATTAAAGTGGCTATAGCATTACACAGAGACGACAGAGATCAGGTGCAGCAGTGGTTGGACGACGACTCTGTGGGGCAGGTGCAAGATCAACAGGCCATGGACTGGTACGACAACAATAAGCTACTCTGGGCACTTGTTATTCCGCCCTTTGTGCTGGTGCAGGAAACAGAATAAAAAACAGGAAGAGGTGAAACGTGGATTTAAATAATAAAGTTGCAGTAGTTACTGGTGGTGCATCAGGTCTGGGTCGCGCAGCCGCCCAGGAGCTTTCGGATCGCGGTGCGATTTTGGTGATTATCGATATGAACGCCGACGCCGGCGCCACTGCAGTAGAGGAGCTGGGTGCTAGCAAAACCCATTTTATAGCACTGGATGTATCCAATGGCCCGGATGTTGAGGCGGCCTTTGATAAAATACTCGCCGATCTGGGCCGGGTTGATGTCTGTGTAAACTGCGCTGGTATTGGCATAGCAGCCAAGACCATTGATCGCGAAGGCAACCCCCACAACCTAGACCATTACCGCAAGGTTATCGAAGTTAACCTTATTGGTACCTTTAATATTTCCCGCTGCGCAGCCGCCGCTATGGCGCGTAACGAGCCAGATGAGAAAACCGAGCGCGGTGTGATTGTGCACACTGCATCCATTGCCGCCTTTGATGGCCAGATGGGCCAGGTGGCTTACTCAGCAACCAAAGGCGGTATTGTCGGCATGACATTACCCATGGCCAGAGACCTGGCCGCTGTAGGCATCCGCATCAATACCATTGCTCCCGGCGTAATGGCCACACCATTAATGCTCGGTGCCCCTCAGCAGGTACAGGACGGTATTGTCTCTGGCATACCTTTCCCCAAGCGTCTGGGCGAACCCTCAGAGTTTGGCCAGCTAGTGGTGCATATGGTGGAGAATAGCTATCTCAATGGCGAGACCATCCGCCTAGATGGCGCGGTGAGAATGCAGCCCCGCTAGTGATTATCCGTCAAGCAACTGACGCCGACTTCGATGCTATCTGGCCGATTTTTCACCAGATAGTATCGGCGGGCGACAGCTATGCCTACCCGCCAGACACCAATCAGACCCAAGCCCGGCATCTGTGGATGGCGGTGCCCGCCGCGACCTATGTGGTCGAGCAAGATGGCCAGATTCTGGGCACCTACTATATTAAAGCCAATCAGCAGGGCCCCGGCGCCCATGTGTGCAACTGCGGCTATATGGTGGCTCGTGCCGCTCGCGGCCAGGGCCTGGCTTCAGCTATGTGCGAACACTCGCAAAAAATCGCCATGGAAATGGGTTTCAGTGCCATGCAGTTTAATTTTGTGGCTTCGACTAACCAGGGAGCGATAAGGCTATGGGAGAAACTGGGCTTTGCAACCGTAGGGCGATTGCCCAAGGCGTTTAAACATCCTGTGGAAGGTAATGTGGATGCGCTGGTGATGTATAAGTGGTTGGTACAAGAGTCTCCCTAACCCCGCTGCAACCATTCCACAACCTCTTCCCGGGGCCCCCTAAACACCACCAGCTCTTTCTTCTTTTCCAGCTGATAGCTATACATAGGGTCGTAATAATCTCTGGTAATCCCGGCTAACCAATCGCGATGACTGGCAAAATTATCCCCATGCTGCACCTCAATCGCCGCATCCATCGACGCCAACAGCTCCTTGGTGCGCTGACCCCCCAGCCGTTTTTGCACCCGCAACAAACTCTCACGCAGATAGCTGGCAAACTCCTGCTCACCAGTAGCGCCAAAAAACGCCATGGTTTTTAAATAACGCTCCACCACATATTCCTGCCACAGCCGCTCAAGCCGCTCCTCAAAGTCCATATCAATCACCACAAACTGGCTTGCCGTCATGCGGTCAGCAAAATAATGGGGAATATGCCGGGCACCAATATTGCGGCTCTCATCCTCAAGCACCACCATGGATTGGGGGTGCTGGTCTTCGACCTTTAGCAGGTCAATAGCAATGCGGTTTTCAAAATCAATCTGCGCCGGCTGTTCGTCCAGAGGTCGCCCAAAACTCGATCCCTTGTGGTTGGCGGCACCCTCAAGATCCAACCCAGTGGGCAGCGCCTGAATAATCTCAGTTTTCCCGGTGCCGGTCATACCAGACAGAATAGTAAACATATTATTAGCGCAGTAATTACTCAAATACTGGTGCAGAAACCCGCGCAGCGCCTTATAGCCGCCCTCAACTTTGGGACAGTCAATCCCAGCCTCAGCCAGCCACTCCTGAGTAAGCTGCGAGCGCAGACCACCGCGGGCGCAGTACAGCACCCCATTGGGATTGGCCTGCATAAAATTCTGCCAGGCCTGCAGCCGCTGCTGCTTAATCTCGCCATTAACCAGCTCGTGCCCCAGTTCAATAGCAGATTGCTGACCATTATTTTTGTAATGAATGCCCACCTGATGACGCTCATCATCATTTATCAATGGCAGATTAGTCGCAGAGGGCAGGGCGCCAGACAAAAACTCCACCGGTGCACGCACATCAATCATGGGGGTATCGTCCAGCAGCAGCTGCCGGTAATTATTAATCAGCGGCAAGCTCAAGAATTCACCTGGATCATAGGCGCCGAATCAGCCCTAACCAACTCGCCAATGCGTTGGGCATAACAGCCAGCTCGGGCGAGTAGCTGTGCAACCTCATCAGCAGCCTCAGGCCTTACTGCCACTAGCAAGCCACCGCTGGTTTGCGGATCGCAGAGCAAGGTCTGGCTCTGACTATCCGTGCCCTCAATATGCGCACCAATACTCTCCCAGTTGCGTCCACTGCCACCGGGCACACAGCCCTGGGCCAGATAGTCCAATACAGCACTGTCCAGCACCGGCACCTGACTGAGATTTACCACTGCCGACAACTCACTGCCCTGACAGATCTCCAGCAGATGGCCCAGCAAGCCAAAGCCAGTGACATCGGTAATCGCGGTCACACCATCCACCGCAGCCAACTCAGTGCCTACCTTATTAAGCTTCATCATATTATCCACTGCCAGCCGGGCATGCTGGGGCAGCAACTTACCCTGTTTCTCCGCTGTGGTCAGAATACCCACGCCCAGCGGCTTGGTTAAAAACAACTGATCGCCCACAACCGCGGTACTGTTTTGCTTAAGCTGCTGTAAATCCACCCGCCCAGTCACCGCCAGCCCAAAAATCGGCTCCGGCGAATCAATAGAATGGCCGCCCGCCAGATGAATTCCCGCCTCACCACAGGCATGGCGCCCGCCATCAATCACCTGCTGCGCCACCTCAGCGGGCAGACTATTGATCGGCCAACCAAGAATGGCAATGGCCATCATCGGCGTGCCGCCCATGGCATAGATATCACTGATCGCATTGGCCGCAGCCACCCGCCCAAACTCAAAGGGGTCATCCACAATCGGCATAAAGAAATCAGTGGTACTAATAACCCCAGTGCCATCCCCCAGATCATAGACTGCGGCATCATCTCTGGTGCTATTGCCCACCAGCAGGCGGGCATCAGCTGGCGCCACAAAGTCAGTTTTAAGGATATTTTCCAGCACGCCAGGGGCAATTTTGCAGCCACAGCCAGCGCCGTGGCTGTGTTGGGTCAGTCTTATTTGGTTATCGGACATGGGCTCTTTTACAGGCTAACTATTAAGAGCTGTAGATTACTTGTTTTACTGGGGCTTTGCATAAGTATGTTGAGCTATTCAGTATTGGGTAATATTTCACAGTTTCATGATTGCACAATTGCCCTCACTAGGGCCAACCATCGTCTACACTTATTTCAATAACTTTTAATAACTCAGAAAACCGTCTTTAGGAGGCAGACAATGAGAGGATTCAAACTCACCTACTTTGATTTTGATGGGGGTCGGGCAGAACCCGCCCGGTTGGCACTTAAATTAGGCGGTCTTCGATTTGAGGATGTCCGAATCCCGATTCCCGAGTGGGACCAATACAAAGATCAGTTTCGCTATCGTCAGTTACCGGAGTTTGAAGTTGACGGCAGGTGGCTCAATCAGTCCAATGCCATAGCGCGGTATGTTGGGCAGCTTACCGGGTATTACCCAGAGGACCCGTGGGAGGCGGCGCTCTGTGACGCCATAGTCGACACAGTCGATGACACCATGAAGCGACTGGTCGATACATTCACCATGCCCGAGGAAGAGAAAAAGGCAGTGCGGGAAGAGCTGGTTGCAACCACCTTGCCACTGTTTTTATCAGGCCTAAATCAAAGCTTGCTGGAAGAAGGCGGCACCTATTTCGCCGACGACCATCTGAGCATCGCAGACCTAAAAGTCTATGTGATGGTCAATGACCTAACCAATGGTCATTTGGATGATATTCCCACCACTCTGGTAGCAGTGCATGCTCCAGAACTGTTGGCTCACCAGGCCCGTGTTCGCAGCTACCTCAGGGAAAATACGCCGCAGCTGGATTACGTATAAGGTGCCGGGGGTGCGCTGCACCCCAGTATTCTTGATGACCTATACTGCGAGCCAAGTCATGATATTCGACTGATTTGTGGTTAGACTCCCAGAATGTCATTCGTTAGAGTGATAGAGCTTGTTGGCGGTTAGAGATAGTTGAGTTAAATATGGCTAGAAGCTATGCGTTTATCAATCCAGATATCTTAATTTGGGCGCGGCAACGTTCCCGGTTAAGCCAGTCTGCGCTAGCCAAAAAGTTAGGCACCTCCGCAGAAAGTGTAAACAAATGGGAGATGGGCCATAAGGCTCCGACGATTCGGCAGGCTCAGATTTTTGCAGCGAAAACTCATATCCCATTGGGTTATCTATACTTGAATGAGCCTCCAGAAGAGCGGCTAGATCTACCTGACCTAAGAACCGTCAATAGTATTCAGCCAAAAGCTCCCAGCTCAGAATTACTTGAGTTGACGGCGCTGATGAACGAGCGTGTCAGTTGGTATGCCGATTATTTACGCGATCAGGGCTTAACCAGTAATACCTGTGTAGGCAGGCGCACCGATAAAGATGATGCCAATCAGATAGTAGATGATATTCGTCGCACCCTGGATATCTCTGAGGGTGACTATAGAACAGATCAAGATAATTATTTGCGACTATTAATCAAGAAAATCGAACAGGCCGGTATACTGGTTATGAAACAAGCTACCATTCATAACTACCGGCATTTGTCCGTTTCTGAATTTCGAGGCTTTGCCATCAGCGATCCGCTGGCGCCACTAATATTTATTAATTTTGCTGATGTCCCCTGTGCGCGCTTATTTACCCTGATTCATGAGTTAGCGCATATTTGGCTTGGTCAAAGCGGTATCTCTGATGCTCACCCAGATACTGACAAAGCTCTAGAAATTAAATGTAATGCAATAGCTGCACAGTTTTTGGTTCCTGAAGATGAGTTTTTGCATAGCTGGGACAGTGAGAAAAACTGGATGGAAAATATCATCCAATTGCGGCGTCAGTTTCACACTAGTCGGTGGGTTATTGCCCGACGGGCAGAGTCTCTTGGTAAAATAACCTTACCACAATACAGAGAATACACCGCTAAGCTGCAGGCTGAGTATGGGGATAGGGATAGAAATAAACCGGATGGTGGAGATTTTTATATCACCAAAAAAAGCCAAATTAGCAAGCCGTTTTCTAAAGCTATTGTTTCCGAAGCGCTTAGTGGAAAATTATTATTACGCGAAGCAGGACAGTTGCTTGATATGCGTCCACCTCATGTTATGAAGTATGCGCAAAAATTAGGCATTTAAGCAAAAATCCATTGGAATCGGCGGGTTGGGGATGTTTAGGGCGTCATTCTCGCGTAGGCGGGAATCTGGTAGAGGCCCCAGCTTTCGCTGGGGTGACGTTTCCTCGCTGGGGCAGTCTGCTAATTGGGTAAGGGTTGGCGATACCATATGGGTAGGTGGTCGGTGATATCAAATTCGGCTTTTTTGTAGATGGTTTTCCTTTCTTTAGTCGTAATTTCGTTGATATCTTTGCTGTGGAGTGCATGGCTAATTAGGTTGCCTAGATCAAATACGCCATAGTCAAAGCCTCCGGAGGTGTTTCCTGCTGTTTTGTTATCTTCTGGTTTTGGTAGTCGGTCGTCTGTTGAGAATATACCTATTTGGTCGTAGGTGGCTGTTTGGCGTAATGAGGTTTTTAGGTAGCCGTGCTTTGGGTGCTTGCTTAGTAGTGGGAAGTTGGCGTCGGCGGCTTTTTTGCTTTTTAGGTAGGTTTTATTTAAGCCTTTTAGGTGTGCATCAATATCTTTGCGCATCACGTCGCTTGGTCCGAAGTCCAGGTTACAGTCACCCAGTAATATCATATCTGCATATCTTGATTTCCTTATCTCTTTTGAGCGGAGCGTTAGCCAGCCGGTTAGTGCTTTAAATTCGCGTTCTCGTTCGGCTTTATCTGTCCCGTATAGCAGGTGGGCGTTGACTGCGATAAAGGCATAGGGCTTTGTACCTGCTGCCCCATTAATTCGGAATGACACGCAATGTGGCTGCCTGATAAATGATACAAACACTGGTAGCGTGCGTGTTGGCTTTCTAGGGCGTCTTTTACCCAGTGCTTTATTCTCTGCGCTTTTTATCCCCCACTGTTTGGTTTCTTGTTTAAATTTTTCGCAATCCTGATCAATGCCGTCAATATTTTCATGAATGATTTTGGTGATTTCTGTGCGGTCAAATGTTAGGTCACTGGCCACTTCTGTTTGTTCTATCCGTTTGCTGTTGTATAAAAATGCCAGCAATTCCCCATTGCCACGTCTGCCAGGTGCCGCTCCGGTGCTGTCAGATACGGCTATCTTGTAGTGCTCTCCCAATAATTCTTTGAGGTGGTATAGGCCTTCTGAATTGTCCATGACTTCTTGAATGGCGATTAGGTCGAAGCGTTGCAGGCTGTTTTTAAATAGCTGCCAGCTCTCGTTTGTGCGTTTGTTGATGTCGCCGAGTTTGCGAATATTAAAGCTGCCAATTATCACTGAGTCACTGCGGCGGGCGGGCAGGCCATAGCTGGCGGCGGCGGTGTTGAATTCTGCATTGATTTTCTGCCACTCGGCAGGGGTAAAATGCTGGGGCATTGTTAACTCCTTTTAAACAGTTTGCTGACGCTAATGTGCTTCAACATCCGAAACAACTTCCATGTGTCAGGGCTTGTGGTGTTGATGTCTGTGGTTTTGTCTCTCGATTAATTGTGGGTCGCGAGTAGATTTTTAGTCTGACTGGGGCCGTTAAGCAAGTTTTTTGCTTTTTGATATGGAAGTTTTTGTGGTGGAGTGGGTATATTCTGCGTTTGGTAGTGCTTATTGCAGCAGCTTACTGACCGATTGGGGAGTCTGTATCTGCGATGTCTGATAGTCGTTTAACGCTCAGCCTGATGGCCCAGCGCTGTGGGTTGGATATGCATTCGGATGTGTTTGCGGTGGTCTGTTCAATGATAATGAAAATGGCAGGGTTGCCAGTGATGGTGTCGTGGCTTGATAATGCTAAATATGAAGTAGTTTCTGAGAATGAGGTTACAGTTTGGTTGCATTAAATAATTGCCACAATATCGCCGATTTGCGCAGGCGTGCAAAGAAAGCATTACCTAGGCCAATGTTTGATTATATTGACGGTGGTTCTGATGATGAATGGTCGCTGCAACGCAACACTGAAGCATTTAATGACTATGAGTTGCTGCCCAATCAATTAAATAATATTGAAAATATCAGCCTAAACACCAAGCTCTTAGGGTTGGAGTTAGATTTACCCTTTTTTCTTGCACCCACAGGTATGACCCGTTTATTTCATCATGAAAAAGAATTGGGCGTGTGCCGCGCAGCTGAAAAGTTTGGCGCACTTTATAGCCTGTCGACGTTGGCGACGACTAGCCTCGAAGAGGTGGCAGCCGCTACGGCCAGCCCAAAAATGTTTCAGATTTATATGCTGAAAGATCGGGAGTTAACCCGTGAGTTTGTGCAGCGCTGTAAGGCAAGTCATTACAATGTTTTGTGCCTAACTGTGGACACGATGATAGCGGGCAATCGTGAAAGAGACCTGGTAAATGGCATGATCATGCCGCCAAAAATCACGCCCAAAAACCTGCTTAGCTATGCCACAAGTTTTAACTGGTTATTCCATCTTGCGTTGAATCCAGATTTTAAGCTGGCCAATGTTGCCCACAGAGTAGACGCTCTGGGCGGCGGCGCAATGGGCCTGATTGATTATGTTAACAGCCAGTTTGATCGCAGCGTGACCTGGGACGACTTGGCATGGCTTATAGAGCAGTGGGACGGCCCTTTTGTGATCAAAGGCCTGCAGTCACCGGCTGATGCAAAGCGCGCGGTCGATGTGGGTGCAAGCGCTATTATGGTCTCTAACCATGGCGGTCGTCAGCTGGATACCACCCCGGCGCCCATTGACTGCATTGCGCCAATCAGAGATGCAATAGGCGATCAGCTAGAGCTTATTATGGATGGCGGTATTCGGCGTGGCACGCATATTATTAAAGCGCTGGCTCAGGGTGCCGATGCCTGCTCGATTGGGCGGCCCTACCTTTATGGCTTGGCTGCCGGCGGCCAGAAAGGGGTTGAGCGGGCACTGAGCCTGCTTAAGGCTGAAGTTGAACGCGATATGGCGCTGCTGGGTGTTAGCTCCATTAGTGAGATTCAGGGTCATCATTTGATCGATCGCCGATGATCGACGTTTGATATTTCTGCATTAGCTCTTTTTGCTATCAAAATATCTTTAGCAGCAGATATAAACTTGTGAGACTTTGTTCCCCTAGTGATCGAACTTGGTGCTGTTGGATGGGGATCCTTCGCTGCGCTCAGGATGATATGAAGGTGTTGGGGTGACTTGGGTTTTTGGGATGACGGAGGTTTTTATTAACCCTCCCTTTTACAATATTCTCGCGGCGTCAGCCCAGTCCAGTGCTTAAACGCCCGGGTAAATGACCGCGGCTCTGAAAACCCCACAATATCTGCCACCTTCTCAACCGATAGCCTTTCATTCACCAGTTTGTGAATGGCTGCCTCCCGTCTTAGATTGTCCTTAATCTTTTGGTAGCTTGTGGCGCTCTCCTTTAGGCGCCGGTGCAGTGTCTGGCTGCTTACTCCCAACTCTTTAGCCAACTCATGGATAGGTGCAAATACCAGCCTGTCCGGATGGCGCTGGCCAATTATCCTCTCTATCTGTGCTTCCAATGTGCTATCTGATCCGGGAATGGTCATTACATCTGCAGGTGCGTTCTGCACATAGGTGGCCAGCTCCTGGTCGGAGCGCACCAGAGGTTTATCCAGATACTGGGCGTCAAAAATCAGCCGGTTGGCGCGGCGATTAAACTGCAGTTGGCTGGGGAACATTATCTGCAGCTCGCTGCGGTGGGCTGGGGCCTTAAAGGTAAAGTGGGTTTCTTGCAGGCGGATGGGTTCGCCTATATACCAGCTGGGGAAGCGGTGCCAGATTACCAGCCAAAACTCGGCCATAAAGTGCTCTGGGTCGAGCTGGGGTTGGTCCATGGTGAAGCTGAGCACGGCATTGCCATGGGTCTGGCTGAGGTGCATGGGGATATCATTGCTCACCAGGTTGTAGAAGTTAACCGCCTTTTCTAGTAGCTCGCCCAAGGTGCTGCAGTGGCTGACCAGCTCGGCCATGGTGGCAAACAGGCCCACTTTGCAGTTGTTGTGGGTAAAGCCCATAAACTCATCGTCCAGTGTTTCCTGCACTGTCTTAAATAATCTCGCTACCTGGTCTGTATGTACCCGCTGGTTGGGCTGGCCCATCACGGCGGGGTTAATACCTGCCCGTTCCAGTGCCTGTTGCTGGGGGAGGTTATTTTGTCGTAGCCCATGCATGCAGCTAATCACATGGTGGTTGCAAATGGTGGCCATCGGCTACCTCTTAACGACATAATTTGTGAGTTTAAAGTGGATTTATACCATTAAATGCCTCTTAAGTGGAATTAATTTGGCAATAAATGTGAGTTGTGCTGTTAAAAATAGACCTACTATTAACTACAGCAGTGCTGCATAGTGCATCAATTAAACATCACGCCGGAGTTGAGATGGCAGATAAAAACAATATGGCTGATTGGCAACAGCTGGCAACCGAAGAGCGCAAAGGCGCATCGCCGGATGATTTGCTGTGGCAAACGCCTGAGGGCATTGAGGTAAAACCGCTGTATACCGCGGAAGATACTGCTGGCCTTGAGCATATGGATAGCCTGCCCGGATTTGCGCCCTATAAGCGCGGCCCTAAGGCAACCATGTATGCAGGCCGGCCCTGGACTGTGCGTCAGTATGCGGGTTTCTCTACCGCTGAAGCATCTAATGAGTTCTACCGAAAGAATCTGGCTGCGGGTCAGCAAGGCTTGTCTGTGGCCTTTGATCTGCCCACTCACCGAGGCTATGACTCTGATCACCCGCGAGTGGTTGGCGATGTAGGCAAGGCCGGTGTGGCCATTGATTCTGTCGAGGATATGAAGATTCTCTTCGATGGTATTCCACTGGATAAGGTGTCTGTATCCATGACCATGAACGGTGCTGTGCTGCCGGTAATGGCCAGTTATATAGTAGCCGCCGAAGAGCAGGGTGTGGCGCCGGAGCAGCTGGCGGGCACACTGCAAAACGATATTCTGAAAGAGTTTATGGTACGCAATACCTATATCTACCCGCCAGAGCCGAGCATGCGGGTGGTGTCGGATATTATTGGTTACACCGCTGAGCATATGCCCAAGTTTAATTCTATCTCCATCAGTGGCTACCATATGCAGGAGGCGGGAGCCACCAATGTGCAGGAGCTGGCCTATACCATTGCCGATGGTATTGAATATGTACGCACGGCGATAAACAGTGGCATGGATGTAGATAAGTTTGCCCCGCGGCTGTCGTTCTTTTTTGCTATTGGTATGAACTTCTTTATGGAGATTGCCAAGCTGCGGGCGGCGCGTATTTTATGGGCGACGCTAATGGAAGAGAAGTTTGCCCCCAAGGATGACCGCTCTCTGGTGCTGCGCACTCACTGCCAGACCTCTGGGGTCAGCCTGACCAGTAAAGACCCCTACAACAATGTAATGCGCACCACTATCGAGGCTATGTCTGCGGTACTGGGTGGCACTCAGTCACTGCATACCAATTCCTTTGATGAAGCATTGGCTCTGCCCACGGAGTTCTCTGCCCGCATTGCCCGTAATACCCAACTGGTAATTCAGGAGGAAACAGGCATTACCAATGTGGTGGATCCATTGGCTGGTTCTTACTATGTGGAATCACTGACCGATGAGCTAGTGCAAGCTGGCCGCAAAATGATTGATGAGGTGGAAGAGCTGGGCGGTATGACCAAGGCCGTTGAAACTGGTTTGCCCAAGCTGCGCATTGAAGAGGCTGCGGCTCAGCGCCAGGCCCGCATTGACCGCGGTGAAGAGGTGATTGTTGGAGTGAATAAATACCAGCTTGAGGTAGAGCCTGAGGTGGATGTGCTGGATATTGATAATAGTGCAGTGCGGGAATCTCAGGTGGCGCGCCTTGAGCAGGTGCGCAGTTCCAGAGATGCCCAGGCCTGTGAGCAGGCACTGGAGGCATTAAAGCAGGGTGCGGCGTCTGGTGAAAATCTATTGGCTCTGGCGGTCAATGCGGCCCGGGCTAGAGCGACTGTGGGTGAGATATCTGATGCTTTGGAAGCCCAATGGGGTCGGCATAAGGCAACGCAACGTTCGATTAGTGGTGTCTATGGCGCCGCCTACGAAGGGGATGAGGGATTTATGACTATTAAAAACAAGGTAGAAGCCTTTGCCGAAAACCATGGCCGCCGCCCACGTATGTTGGTGGTGAAAATGGGGCAGGACGGCCATGACCGCGGTGCCAAGGTAATTGCCACTGCCTTTGCCGATCTGGGTTTTGATGTGGATGTTGGGCCTATGTTCCAGACGCCGGAAGAAGCGGCTCAGCAGGCAATTGAAAATGATGTGCATATAGTGGGCGTGTCTTCGCAGGCGGCGGGGCATAAGACGCTGGTGCCTCAGTTGATTGCCAGTCTTAGGGAGCAGGGTGCGGAAGAGATTATTGTGATCTGTGGTGGGGTGATTCCACCCAAAGATTATGACCAGTTAAGAGCAGATGGCGTGGCGGCTATTTTTGGGCCTGGGACTAATATTCCTGAGGCTGCGGAAGAGGTGTTGGGGCTTGTTAAATAGATGCCAGGCTACGCTGGCATGACGGCATATGGGCTGGCATGACGATATATAGAAATAACGTCACCCCAGCCCAGGAACGTTGCCCCAGCGTAGGCTGGGGTCCACAAAAAAGAGAGAGCAATGAAAGAAATACTGGAGCAATTAGAAGACAAACGCAGCCGCGCCCGTCTGGGTGGTGGCCAAAAACGCATTGATGCCCAGCATGCCAAAGGCAAGCTTACGGCCCGTGAGCGCCTGGATCTGCTGCTCGACGAAGGCAGCTTTGAAGAATGGGATATGTTTGTGGAGCATCGCTGCACCGACTTTGATATGGACCAGCAACATGTGCCTGGCGATGGGGTAGTCATTGGCTACGGCACCATTAATGGCCGCCTGGTGTTTGTGTTTAGTCAGGATTTTACTGTTTTTGGTGGCGCGCTCTCCGAGGCCCATGCGGAGAAAATCTGCAAGCTAATGGATCAGGCCATGAAAGTGGGTGCTCCGGTGATTGGCCTCAATGATTCTGGCGGTGCCCGTATTCAGGAGGGGGTGGCTTCTCTGGGTGGCTATGCCGAGGTATTTCAGCGCAATGTGATGGCCAGCGGTGTGATTCCGCAAATTAGTATGGTCATGGGTCCCTGTGCTGGCGGGGCTGTGTATTCGCCGGCTATTACCGATTTTATTTTTATGGTGCAGGACAGCAGCTATATGTTTGTCACTGGGCCTGATGTGGTTAAAACCGTGACCCATGAAACGGTAACTGCTGAAGAGTTGGGTGGTGCTAATACTCATTCCACTAAATCTGGTGTTGCCGATCTGGCTTTTGATAATGATGTGGATGCACTGCACAAGCTGCGTCGCTTTATAAATTATTTGCCGTCGAATAATCGCGAGAAGCCGCCGGTATGGCCGACAGAAGATTCGGCTGATCGCAAGGATATGTCATTGGACACTCTGGTGCCCAGCGACCCCAATAAGCCCTACGATATGAAAGAGCTGATCTTAAAGGTGGCAGACGAGGGCGAGTTTTTTGAGCTGCAGGTCAGCTATGCAAAAAATATTATTACCGGCTTTATCCGTATCGAGGGCTCTACGGTTGGGGTGGTTGCTAATCAGCCTATGGTGCTGGCGGGCTGTCTGGATATTGATGCTTCGCGCAAGGCGGCGCGGTTTATTCGTTTTTGCGATGCCTTCAATATTCCGGTGCTGACCCTGGTTGATGTTCCTGGTTTTATGCCCGGCACCAGTCAGGAGTATGGCGGTATTATTAAGCATGGCGCTAAGCTGCTCTATGCCTATGCTGAGTGCACTGTGCCCAAGGTGACTCTGATTACTCGCAAGGCCTATGGCGGCGCCTATGATGTGATGGCCTCTAAGCATTTGCGCGGTGATGTGAATCTGGCTTGGCCGACGGCTGAGATTGCGGTGATGGGGCCGAAGGGTGCGGTGGAGATTATTTTCCGCAAGGATATTGGCGATCAGGAAAAGATTGATGCTCGCACTGAGGAGTATAGGCAGAAGTTTGCTAATCCTTTTATTGCTGGCAAGCGCGGTTATATTGATGATGTGATTATGCCCCACAGTACCCGCAAGCGGGTGGCGCGGTCTCTGGCTATGCTGAAAAACAAGAGCATAGAAAACCCCTGGCGCAAGCACGGCAATATTCCGCTTTAAGGATTAACTGATGACCATTAAAAAAATATTAGTAGCCAACCGCGGTGAAATTGCCTGCAGGGTGTTTTCCACGGCCAAAAGAATGGGTATTGCCACTGTGGCGGTTTACTCCGACGCGGATGCCGATGCTCTGCATGTGCAGATGGCCGATGAGGCAATCAATATAGGCCCTGCGGCTTCTGCGCAAAGCTATCTGGTGATTGATAAGATTATTCAGGCCTGCAAAGACTCAGGCGCTGATGCGGTGCATCCGGGCTATGGGTTTCTCTCGGAAAATAGTCTGTTTCGCGATGCGTTAGATGAGGCGGGGATTATCTTTATTGGCCCGGGTAAAAAAGCTATTGAGTCTATGGGGGATAAAATTACCTCCAAGCTGATTGCTGAAAAGGCGGGGGTTAACTGTATTCCTGGTTACACGGATGTGGTTCGCGATGCTGACCATGCGGTTGAGATTAGCGCGGGAATTGGTTACCCGGTGATGCTTAAGGCTTCTGCTGGTGGCGGCGGTAAAGGCATGCGCGTGGCTTGGGATGATGCGAACTGTCGCGATGGTTTTGAGCGTGCCACTAATGAGGCGCGTTCTAGCTTTGGTGATACGCGCATCTTTATTGAGAAATATATTCAACAACCCCGCCATATTGAAATTCAGGTGATGGCCGATGGCTATGGTAATGTGATTTATTTGGGTGAGCGGGAGTGCTCTATTCAACGCCGTCATCAGAAGGTGATTGAGGAGGCGCCGTCGCCGTTTCTTAATGAAGCTACTCGCCAGAAGATGGGTGAGCAGAGCTGTGCGCTGGCCAAAGCTGTGGACTATCAGTCGGCGGGTACGGTGGAGTTTATTGCTGACGCGGATATGAATTTCTATTTTCTGGAGATGAATACTAGGTTGCAGGTGGAGCATCCGGTGACTGAGTTGGTGACTGGTCAGGATCTGGTGGAGATGATGATTCGGGTGGCGGCTGGTGAAAAGCTGGCTCTGGCTCAGAATGATGTAACCCTAACTGGCTGGGCTATGGAGTCGCGGGTCTATGCGGAGGATCCGTTCCGTAACTTTATGCCTTCTATTGGCAGGCTCTCTGGTTATCGTGAACCCGAGGGGGAAGGTGTACGGGTGGATAGCGGGGTCTATGAGGGTGGTGAGGTTTCTATGCATTATGACCCTATGATCTCTAAGCTGATTACCTATGGCGATAATCGGGAAGCAGCTATTGATCTTATGGTGGATGCGCTGGATGCCTATTATATTCGCGGGGTAAATCACAATATTAGCTTTCTTAATGCATTGATGGTGCACCCGCGATTTGTGGCTGGTGAGCTGACCACTAATTTTATTGCTGAGGAATTTCCCGATGGCTTTAATGCGGATCTGGTGCCGCAAAATAATCCTCATATTGCGGTGGTTGTGGCTGCTGCTGTGCATCAGGAGTATCGTGAGCGGTCGTCGCAAATCTCTGGGCAGTCTGAGGGTCATGAATATCAGGTGCCGGATAATTGGGTGGTGATTACTGGGGCTGAAGAAACTCCTGTGTCTATGACTCTGACTCTGTCTGGCTTTTTGGTGTCGATTGGCAATGAGGATTATTCGGTGGTTACTGACTGGGCTCTGGGTGAGCCTTTGTTTGAGGCTGAGATTAATGGCCAGCCGATAACTGTGCAGGTGGAGCGCTCCGGTTCTGGTTATAAACTGTTTTATCGCGGTGCGGAGATTAATGCTCTGGTGTTGTCGCCTAAGGCGGCGGAGCTTAATAAGTTGATGCTGGAAAAAGTGCCTGCGGATCTGTCGAGGTTTTTGCTCTCGCCTATGCCTGGTCTGCTGGTTAAGCTGGCGGTGAAGGTGGGTGATCAGGTTAAGGCTGGGGAAGAATTGGCGGTGGTGGAGGCGATGAAAATGGAGAATAGTCTGCGGGCTGTTAATGATGGTATTGTGGCTAAAATCTCGGCTGAAGCTGGTGATAGTTTGATGGTGGATCAGGCGATTTTGGAGTTTGAATAGGTCGCACTGTCCTCCTGAGGAGCAGGGCGACGAAGGATCTGCAGCGGGCTTGAATTACTGACTAACCGCTGTGACACGCCGCAAGTACTTCCCTGTAGGCTCTGCGACAGCATCCCTGCTGTCGACGGTCACAGCGGTTAGTCAGCAACCCAAGCATTCAGAGTTTGGCGGGGTTTTTGGGTTATCAAAAGAGTATCTGTGTGGGATCTAATACTCTTAACAAGAGGCATTAAATGTTAGTACAGCAAATACTTGCAGGTGATCGCCGGGCTCTGGCGAAGGCGATTACTCTGGTGGAATCTACCCGGGCTGATCACGGTGAGCAGGCGGTGCGTTTGCTGGCGGAGTTAATGCCCCACACGGGCAAGTCTATTCGCATTGGTGTCTCTGGTGCGCCGGGGGTGGGTAAGTCGACTTTTATTGAATCTCTGGGTAATTATTTAACTGGGCAGGGCCATCAGGTGGCGGTGCTGGCGGTTGATCCAACCTCTGCTGTGAGTGGCGGGTCTATTCTGGGGGATAAAACCAGAATGGAGGCGCTGTCGGTTAATCCTAAGGCCTTTGTACGACCCTCGCCTGCGGGCACTACTCTGGGGGGTGTGACGCGCCGTACTCGGGAATCACTGCTGCTCTGCGAAGCTGCTGGCTATGATGTGATTATTGTTGAGACTGTGGGGGTGGGGCAGTCGGAGACTGCTGTATCTGATATGACTGATATGTTTTTGCTGTTGCTGTCTCCTGGCGGTGGTGATGATTTGCAGGGTATTAAGCGCGGTATTATGGAGCTGGCGGATCTGGTGTTGGTGAATAAGGCTGATGGGGATCAAACCAGTATTGCTAATCAAACGGTGTCTGACTATCGCGGGGCTCTGCAGTTTATGCAGGCGCGCACTCCAAGCTGGACTCCCAAGGTGGATTGCTGTTCGGCGCTTGAGAATGAGGGTGTGGATAAGGCCTGGTCTATTATTCAGGACTTTCGTGAAGCTTTAACCCAGTCTGGTGAATTGAAAACCTTGCGTGCCCAGCAGGCGAAAGCCTGGATGTGGGCCGAGACAGCTGAGGCTTTGATTGCTGATTTGCGCAATCATCCTCAGGTTAAGGCTTTGGTGCCAGAGCTAGAGGCTGCGGTGTTAGCTGGGGATATGCCGGCTATAGTCGCGGCTCAGCGGCTTATTGCCCATTACAAATCTGATTAGCGAGTTTATAATTGGCGCTAATTTACCGACGAGCGAAACCAGCATGACTGAAGAAAAGGGTAACAGTGATAATTTGGCGGCTTTACTGGAAGCTAATAAAAGCTATGCTGACACTTTTGACCTGTCCCATTTGCCGTCTCCTCCTGCTAGGCATTTTGCTATTTTGACCTGTATGGATGCCCGTATGGATCCGGCCAAAATCGCTGGCCTGTCTGAGGGCGATGCCCATGTGATTCGCAATGCTGGTGGTCGTGCCAGCGATGATGCGATTCGCTCGTTAATTATTTCCCATAAGTTTTTAGGCACCACTGATTGGTTTGTGATTCAGCATACTGGCTGCGGCATGGCCACGGTAACCGATGCTGAGATTGCTCAGTTGCTGGAAGAGGATTTGGAGACTGCGGTGCATAATGGCGAGCTCTGGGAAAACCCTGAACGAGCTAGCAGTGAAAATACCAAGCCGGGCTCTGATCTGGGCCATTCGATTCACTGGCATACCATTGCTGACTTGCAGAAGTCGGTGCTGGACGATGTGCAAACTATTCAAAATCACCCGCTGGTGCCCAGCCATATTCAGGTCTATGGCTTTATCTATGATGTTAAAACCGGTCAGCTTGGCCGCGTCTCTGAATAGTCTCTCAACGGTTGATGGGGTCCTAAAATAATGAAAAAATTTGGACCAGGCCTGCTGGTTACTGCGGCATTTATTGGCCCCGGTAGTATTGCTACTGCCAGTGCGGCTGGTGCTAATTTTGGCTTTGTGCTGCTCTGGGCTCTGCTGTTTTCTCTTATTGCCACTGTTGTTCTCCAGGAAATGGCTGCTCGCCTTGGGCTGGTGACCGGGGAGGGTTTATCTCAGGCTCTGCGCACAACCTTTAATAATCCCGCTCTTAGTCGCGCTGCGGTTCTGTTGGTGGTGGCCGCTATTGGGGTGGGCAATGCTGCCTATGAGGCAGGCAATATCTCTGGCGCGGCGCTGGGTTTACAGTCGCTGCTGCCATTTTCCACCTCTGTCTGTGCGCTGCTAATTGGTGGTCTGGCCGCTCTGTTGCTGGCCGGTGGTGGCTATAAATTACTGGAGCCTATTTTAATTGTTTTGGTGCTGATAATGAGCATGGTATTTGTACTGACCATGCTGATGATTGATCTGGATCTGGGCGCTATGATGGCTGGCTTATTTAAACCCAGTATGCCCAGCGGTTCGGCACTGACTGTTGTTGCGCTGATTGGTACCACGGTGGTGCCTTACAATTTATTTCTTCATGCCAATATTGTGCAGGAAAAATGGCGCGGCACTGATACTGCTCAGGCGATAAAAGAGTCCCGTGGCGATACGGTGATTTCTATAGGTCTGGGCGGCTTGATTACATTGGCGGTAATGAGCACCAGTGCGGTGGCGTTTTTTAATACTGGCGCGCAGTTTTCTGCGGCCAGTCTGGCCACTCAGTTGGAACCTGTGCTGGGCACTGCGGCCAATAGTTTCTTTGCCTTTGGTTTGATGGCCGCTGGTTTAACCAGTGCGATTACCGCGCCACTGGCAGCTGCCTATGCGGTGACCGGGGCCATGGGTTGGCCGACGGATTTTAATGATTGGCGCTTTAAGCTTATCTGGATGCTGGTGCTGGCGGTGGGTACATTGTTTGCGGCTCTGGGCACCAAGCCTATTGCGGCGATTCTATTTGCCCAGGCGGCCAATGGGATTCTGCTGCCGGTGACGGCGATTTTTTTGATTATTATTATGAATCGGGTTGATTTGCTGGGTGAGTATCGCAACAGGCTGGTGACTAATATGTTGGGGGTTACTGTGGTGGTGGCTGTTAGTGGGTTGGGGTTGTGGAATCTTGTTAGGTTGTTTTTGTAGGCTTTAGATTCTTCGCTGCGCTCAGAATGACTTTGAAGGGAGCCGGGGCAGGTTACATTGTTGTCCTGAGAAGTGCAGGGACGAAGGATTTCAAGACATAAAAAAAGCGGCTAAAAAGCCGCTTTTTTTATTGCTGTAAAATCAGCTTAACCGCACTTGGAATCACCGCAGTTGAGGCAGGTCATGCAGCCATCCATGAGGATAACCGCCTTTACACTGCACTTTTTGCATACTTCAGCTGTGGGTGGAAAGTCGGCAGTTTCGCCAGTGGCTGCAGGTGCTGCAGCTGCGCTTTCAAACTCTGCGCGCTTCTGGTCCATAATTTTTTGCTGATGCTCGGGGATCTCGGGCATTTTCAGCATGCCAATTTTCTGCAGATGGTCTTCAATGGCCCAGCCAATCTCGGCGACCAGTGAGGGCATAAACTTACCGCCGGGCTTGAAGTAGCCGCCCTGGGGATCAAATACTGCCTTGAGTTCCTCTACCAGGAAGGTACAGTCGCCGCCTTTGCGGAACACGGCGGAGATTACTCTGGTCAGGGCCACTATCCACTGAAAGTGGTCCATATTTTTGGAGTTGATAAACACTTCAAAGGGGCGGCGCAGTTCGTGGTCTGTGCCCTGATTGAGAACAATATCATTGATGGTCATATACAGCGCGTGATCGGACAGCGGTGTCTTGATCTTGTAGGTGCTGCCTGCCAGCTCTTCCGGGCGCGAGACTTTCTCGTGCATCTGAATAATATTGCTTGCAGTCTCTTTGGCTGCTGCCTCTTGAACCTGCTCTTCGGTGGCGACTTTGTAGCCGACAATCTTTTGTGAAATTTTCTTGCTCATTGTATTCCTCGTACTATTCCGTGCTGCTTGCTAGTAAACCTGTGGGCTTAGAACTTACCGTAGTAACCTTCTTTAAGCGCATCGAACAGGTTGGCCGCTGTGTGAGTTTCACCATCGTATTCAACCTCTTCATTGCCCTTGAACTCGACGGTTGAGCCGTCTTCCAGGGTGAAGCTGTAGGTGGTGTTTTCCAGATCTTTCTCGGTGACCAGCACGCCCTGGAAGGCTTCCGGGTTAAAACGGAATGTGGTGCAACCTTTGAGACCTTTTTCGGCGGCATACAGGTAGATATCTTTAAAGTCTTCGTAATCGCAGTCGGTTGGGACATTGATAGTTTTGGATATTGACGAATCTACCCACTTCTGGGCGGCGGCCTGAATATCTACGTGGGCTCTGGGCATAATATTCTCTGAGCTCATAAAGTAGTCGGGCAGCGCCTCTTCTTCGCTGGTGCCGTAGGGCATGGCTTTTTCGTTGATCAATGTGCGGTAGGCCAGCAGCTCGTAGGAGAAGACATCAACTTTCTCTTTGGACTTTTTGCCTTCGCGAATCACATTGCGCGAGTAGTGGTGGGCAAAGCTTGGCTCGATACCATTACTAACATTGTTAGCCAGAGACAGTGAGATTGTGCCTGTGGGCGCAATGGAAGAATGGTGGCTGAAGCGACAGCCTTCTTCGATAAGTGACTCAACCAGCTCTGGCGCTACAGAGGCAACGTTCTGCATATAGCGGCTGTACTTGGCCATCAGTACCTTGCCTTTGATCTTGTCGCCCACTTTGATGCCGTCTTTGGCCATATCTGGCTGCTTGAACAGCATGGCTGCTGTGACTTCAAACTCGTCTTCCATTATTGGTGCCGGGCCTTTCTCGCGGGCCAGGTGCAGGCCGCTCTTCAGACCGGCTACTGCCATATCCTGGGCAACGCGCTCGGTGAACTCCAGCGAATCCTGCTCGCCATACTTCATGCGCAGCATGGTGATGGTAGAACCCAGGCCCAGGAAGCCCATACCGTGACGGCGCTTGTATTCAATCTCGGCGCGCTGGCCATCCAGAGGCAGACCATTGATCTCTACAACGTTGTCGAGCATGCGGGTAAAGATATCTACTACCTCTGCATACTCTTCCCAATCAAAGTAGGCGTCTTCGGTAAAGGGGTTGCGCACAAACTTGGTTAGGTTAACCGAGCCCAGCAGGCAGCTGCCGTAGGGGGGCAAGGGTTGCTCACCACAGGGGTTGGTGGCGCGAATATCTTCGCAGAACCAGTTGTTGTTATTTTTATTTACTTGGTCGATCAGAATAAAGCCGGGCTCTGCATAGTCGTAGGTGGACGACATAATGGCGTTCCACAGTTTCTGCGCACGGATAGTCTCGTAGATGCGGCAGGCGACCAGGCCTTCGTCGTTGCTAACGTAGTTTTCTGTGGTGGGGAATGGTTTCCAGACTACGTTATCGCCATTCAGGTCCAGTCCGCCTTCAATTTCTTTGGCACTGATAGGGAAGGTTAAATCCCAGTTGCCATCGGTGCGCACAGCTTCAATAAACTCTTCGGTAATTAGCAGCGACAGATTGAACTGACGCAGACGACCGTCTTCGCGCTTGGCGCGCACAAAATCAAAGACATCCGGGTGGCTGACATCAAAGGTAGCCATCTGGGCGCCACGGCGACCACCGGCTGAAGACACGGTAAAACACATCTTGTCGTAGATATCCATAAACGACAGCGGGCCGGAGGTGTAGGCGCCAGCCCCCGATACATAGGCACCTTTGGGGCGCAATGTGGAGAATTCGTAACCTATGCCGCAGCCGGCCTTGAGCGTTAGGCCTGCTTCGAGGTTGCGTTCCAGTATGCCCAGCATAGAGTCGGGAACAATGCCAGAAACGGTGCAGTTAATAGTGGAGGTGGCGGGCTTGTAAGCCTGGGCGCCGGCATTGGAGATAATGCGGCCAGCCGGGATAGCACCATGTTTGAGTGCCCAGACAAATTTTTCCTGCCACTCTTTGCGCTTATCTTTGCTTTCCACATCGGAGAGTGCCTTGGCCACACGCATATAGGTAGCGTTGATATCTTTATCAACAGGCTGCTCGCTCTTGTCTTTGAGGCGGTATTTTTTGTCCCAGATATCCAGAGATGCATCTTGCATCTTGATTTCCTGGGTGGCTTTGCTTGGCTTTACTGTCTTTAGTCTGGTTGCGCTCATTACATAACCTTTGGTTCGTTCTATTTATTTTAGACGTGTTAATCAAAATTGTGGTAATCAATGTGGTGTCAGCTTACTGCCCTGCCGCGACATAATTTTTAGGCTAACTGCCCCTGCTTTTTAGTTATTATTTGCAGGGGAAAACGACGTAGAGTTTATCCTACATTTTGTGTCATGCAAGCCCAAATTCACTATATGTTGTGTTTTTTTTCAATTCAGCCGCAAAATACTGCTGGCAAGCTATTGCAAAAGTTGTGGATAAATCGCTGTATTGTGCGCAGCTATTGGGATGCAGCAAAAAACTGACCACTGTGTATAAACCGGTCATAGATCCCTTCCGTAACAGTCAACAACAACAGAATTTCACTCACCATTTTGGTGCGGTTTTTTGGTCCCTGAGAATCAGCGCCTCTCTGCTGGATGAGGGATGATTGTTGTACCCAAAGGGCGACTTGGATAAAATGGTTGCCTTTCAATGACCACCTGCATGAGGACTCCCCAAAACGGAGGAATCTGCGTTCTGCTGAGGCAATTCATGGATATTTTTGACTTCTCCGATGGCCGCGAAGGCTACTATGGAGAATATGGCGGTGTTTTCCTGCCTGAAATTTTACATGCCACTATTGAGGAGCTGCTCGAGTGCTTCCGCGAATGTAAAGCAGACCCAAAATTCTGGCAGGAGTATGTGGCCCTGCTGCAAAACTACTCTGGCCGACCCACGCCAGTCACCTATTTGGAGAATCTCAGCCGTGAGCTGGGTGGCGCGCAGATTTATGTAAAGCGCGATGACCTTAACCACACGGGTTCCCACAAGGTAAACAATGTGATGGGCCAGGGCCTGCTGACCCAGAGACTGGGTAAAAAACGAGTGATCGCCGAGACCGGCGCAGGGCAGCATGGTTTTGCCACGGCCACCATGGCCGCCAAATTTGGTTTTGACTGCAAAATCTATATGGGTGCGGTGGATGTTGCCCGCCAGCGACCCAATGTGTTCTGGATGGAAAATCTCGGCGCCGAGGTAATTGCGGTTGAGGATGGTCAGAAGACATTAAAAGATGCGGTAAATGAATGTATGCGTGACTGGGTCACCAATATGGCCGATACCCATTATATTTTGGGTACTGCCTGTGGCCCCCACCCCTTCCCGGAAATGGTTAGCTGGTTCCAATCGATTATCGGAATGGAAGCGCGCGAGCAGATACTGGCCCAGACCGGGCGTCTACCCAATCGTGTTTATGCCTGTGTCGGCGGTGGCTCTAATGCCATGGGTCTGTTCCAGGGGTTCTTCGATGAGCCTAATGTAGAGCTGATTGGCTGTGAAGCCGGTGGTGAGGGTGTGGGTTCCTATATGCATTCGGCGCGACTGGCCTACGACGATGCCAGTGTGGGTGTGGCCCAGGGCTACAAGACTTACTTCCTGCAAAATGACGAGGGCAATATGAGTGAGACCCATTCGGTTGCCGCTGGTCTGGATTATATTGGCGTTAACCCGATCTTTTCCTATCTGCATGATCAGGGCAAGGTGCGCTTTGAGGCCGCCACTGATGCTGAAGTTAAAGAGACCCTGAAGCTGACTATGCGCTCTGAAGGTTTGATCCCGGCACTGGAGAGTACCCATGGTTTTGTGGTGGCTCTAAAAGAAGCTGCCACCATGGCCAAGGATGAAATTGTGCTGATTAATATGTCTGGTCGTGGCGACAAGGATATCTTTACCATCGCTGATGCTCTGGACGATGCCAAATGGAAGTCATTTATCGGCGGCAAGGCCGACCAGTATCGCGCGGAGAAAAAATAATGGGCATGGAAGCTTTTATAGCAGAGCGCAAACAGGACAAAGATCTGCTGGTAATGGCCCATGTGGTCTGTGGCTACCCCTCCTTTGAAGAGAATATGCAGGAGCTGGAGATTATGGCCGAGGCCGGTGTTGATCTGGTTGAGCTGCAGTTTCCCTTTTCCGAGCCCAGTGCCGATGGCCCGCTATTTGTGCGCGCCAACGAACAGTCGCTAAAGGCTGGCACCACCGTGGACCAGTGCTTTGAGTTTATGGCTAAGGCCAGTGCGCGCTTCCCGTTTAAAGTTTTGATGATGGGTTACTACAACACTGTTTTTAAAATGGGCGAAGAAGTTTTTGTGCAGCGCTTAAAAGAGGCTGGTGGCGTGGGTTATATTCTCCCGGACCTGCCTCTGGAAGAGTCCGCTAACCTGCACAGCCTGTCTGCCGCTGAGGGGATTGAACCGGTCATCCTAATGACTCCTACCAGCAGTGATAAACGCCTGGCCCAACTAGGTGCCGCCAGTCGCGGTATGGTTTATGCAGTGGCTCGCAAAGGTGTAACCGGTTCTAAAACCAATATGGGCGATGATGTGATAGCGCTGATTGATCGCTGCCGCCAGCATACCAATGTGCCCATAGGTGTTGGCTTTGGCATTACCAGCAAGGCTGATATGGATTTTCTGCGCGGCTCTGCCGATCTGGCTATTGTAGGCACCGCAGCCTTGAAAACCTGGGAAGAGTCTGGCGCAGAGGGTCTGCGCAGCTTTTTTGCGGAGTTGCTGGCTTAGTAATATTTGCGGCGAGGTTTAATGCTAGTTGTCTGCGACCGTGTAGCGCCAATCATTAATTACCTGGGATCGCACTGAGTCCAGATCTGGAATCCTGCCCAGTACCGCCATTTCTATGCATACCAGATGCACGCCTTGGTTGGAGGTGATGGGCCCTGTCCAGCAGGGTAGGTTTGGCTGGTTATCTAGCACTGCTTGTTGAAGTTTGGCCGAGAAGTTATTGCCAAACTCGCGGTCAATTTTATCTGCTGATTTCAGGCCGTATTGATCCTGCAGATCGCTGCTATCGCCCAGTGGCATTTGGCCCTCGGCAATTTCATTCAGCGCCTGCTGGGCTTTTTGGTAGGCCTGACCACCATGTTTGGCGCGACTAAATAGAATCTGACGAAAGCTGAATTTGGAGGCTTCGCGATAGTCGGCCAGGTTGGCTTGATAAAACTCTACCAGCTCCTGTTCTGTGGGCTGGCGCAATGTGGTGACATTTTTGGTCAGGCCGGCGAGTTTGGCTTCCATGGCTTCTATATCTATAGGCTGATCTATATCTGCGCCCATACCCTCTGTGGCTGGTGCTTCTTCACCAAATAGATTGAGTTCGATACGCTTTTCCAGTGCGCCTATATCGGGCAGGTTTTGTCGGTTGGCATCCCAGTCTTTTTGGCTGGGGGTGCTATTTTGGGACAGCCAGAATGCGGCGCTGAGCCCTATAGCTATAATCAGAGCTATGGCCAGCACCTGTTTAAATGAAGGCTTTGGAAATGGTTTTGTCATGGCTCGATGGCAACCTAGCGTTTAAAGATTTTGATCCATTGCCCGGCGACTGGTTCTCCGCTGGGGTAGAGACCATTAATTATACGCAGGTCTTCGATATCGGTGGCACTTAACTTAAGGGCTTTGGCCAGTCCTGCGAAGGTGGTGGCGCTGGTGGCCTTAACATACTGAACTCGCTGGGGTCGCTGACCCTGAATTTCGCGGCTGGAGATGGGGCGGAAGGTATTGATGGAGGCGAGAAACAATTTATCGGTCTCTGCAAAGCTGGCCTGATCTTTGACTTCACCGCTAAACAGATAGGCATTGAGCTTGTAGTAGATAACGGCGATTCTGCTATCTGGTTTGCCCTCAGTGCCGGGTAATATGCCGGTAAAGCCTTTTAGGCGCGCTGGGGCTATGGCTTTGCTGTCTCTAAGCTGCGACACCTTTAAATAGTTGTACAGATATTCTTCCGGGCTCTGAGCGGTGCGGGCGATGGGCTGCACCCGCAGTATGGCGGTTTTATCTTCCGGTGAGGCACTGATCAGGGATTGGGGGTCTGCGGAATCCTGTATCCAATCAGTGGGGAAGTCTATGCGCACCCGACGCTGCATATCTGAGAAGCGCTCGGACTTTTGCTCTTTGGCGAGAAAGTTTTCTCCCCAGACCAGGCCATTGGTCAGGCTGCGGTAGCGCTCTGCACCATTGCCTCTGCTGATATCGGCTTTAAAAGCATTGGCTTTGGTGACCACTGTGCGCAGTCGGCTATCGTTGCGCGGATGGCTGGCGAAGATACCATGATAGGTCTGTTTGGCGGCTCCCCGGGATTTTGCCCGTTGCTTTTGCAGGGACTCGTAGTCTTTCATGATGGATAGCATGCTGATCATTTCGCTGGGGGCGTAACCCAGCTTGGCCATATATTCGGCACCAGCTTCGTCGGCTTCCAGCTCATTGCGCCGCCCATGGCCTTTAATTAATGAGTTGGCGTAGGCCATACCCGCCTCATAGACTTCGTTGCTGCCAGATAGCACGGCGGCGATAGTGGATAGAACCTTGGCGCCTGTGGCCTGACCCTCCTGGCCGCGAACATGGTTGCGGGTGATATGACCCACCTCATGGGCCAGCACCGAGACCAGCTGGGCTTCGTTGCTGACATAGTTAAGCAGGCCGCGGTTAACATAGATGTAGTTATCTCTGGTGGCAAAGGCATTGAGGTCCGGTGAGTCGAGCAGGGTAAAAATAAATTTTTCTCCGGCCATCTCTGACTGAGCCAACACTTCTTCACCTAGCTCGACTATATAGGCCTGCAGCTTTTTATCTTCATAAATATCTGTGCCTTCGAGCACTTCTTTGTAGATTTCTTCGCCTGTCACCGCTGCCCAGACACTGGCTGGCAACAGCCCAATCAGGGCTGCCAGAAGCAGGGTTGGTAATAGTGGGCTGGCTTTATGCATAGGGCTTAAAGCTTTTCAGGGGCTGAGAAAAATAACTTTAGCTGGTTTCCCAGGCTGCTGCAGGCATCGCTTTTAACCGGAGTGAGCAATGGTATGGGTGCCACTGCGCCAATTAAATAGGAGGTGCCTTCGGAGTCTACGCGCAGGCGACCCATCTCCTGGAGGTTGGTCATATCCCAGACTATGGCTTCGTAGACAGAGAGTTTGTCCCACTGGGCAAACCCAAAGCAGCCACCGCCCCCCGGGCCTATGGCACAGCTTATGGAGCCACCCTGATCCAGAGTTTCGGTTGAACCATCCAGCCACACCAGATAGCGCACAGCCTGGCTGTCTACCTGGCCTTTGATCAATGGGTCCTGCATCAGGCGTTTAAGGCGCGGTAAACCTTTGGGTGCGGTGCGCGGTTCAAACCAGGGGTAGATGGAGTCGATAAACTGCTGCTCTGGCACTACGCCAATATCGGCGCCTTTCATGCGCTTGGCCACGCAGTCGATAAATTCCCGATCGGTTTCGTAGTGACCGGCATCGCGGCGCCCCAACACCACCACTCGCTCGTTGGGATTAAGATCAATGGCATCGGCGGTGGGGCGATATTCATCAATGGTGGTTGTGGCGCTGCAGCCGGCCAAAATGGTTGCCAGGGCTAATATTGAGGCGATTTTAATTGTAGGGCTGGTTGTGGCGTTAATTGTCGGTTTCATTTTGATTCCTCCAATATCTGCTGTTCCATCATCCAGCCATAGATGGCGGGGATGCGATAGAAATCGAGCATTAGTTTGGCACCGGCATCGCGCAGGGCAATAATGGCGGCCTCTTCAATGGCATTGGATTTAGAGGCCATAAAGGCGTCGGGGGTTTTGCCGTAGGCGGGCATAAACCAGCTGTCGATGGTTTCGCCGTCGGCACTCTGTATTTCCAGGTTATATTTAATCCACACCTCGAATACATTGAGATAGTTGTCGGAGGGAGTGGATACCTGTACCTCGCGGATGGAAGGGATAATCACCAGTTTATAGTCGCCATTGACGGTCTCTCGGTCGCTGACAAATTCCACTTCTTCGAAGAGGCCTGTGAAGGCATTGCTGAGCAGTTTTATCTGGGCAGTGCCAAGATCGATCACTGTGTTCTTATCGGGCTGGGCCACATAGGTCGCGAAGCTTTCATCGAAAACTATGCTGGCAGATACCGGTTTTGGCTCTGACAACACAGCGGGAAAGTCACTGGTGATCTGCACTGAGGCTGAAGAACTGCAACCACTGAGTATGCCCACTAGCAGCATTGCGGCTAGTGGTTTTATTGCTCTTTTATTGAATAGTATTTTGAACATAATTTTAATTCCCTTAATTAAGGCTATTTAAGCCGATAAAGGTTCCTCCATTGTTGTAACTCAGTTCACGCATCAGGTTGGCAAATTTAATAGCTGATGCGCTAGGGGTGCCTCCAGGAGGAAAATGCACTGGAAACCCTATGGCATGAACGCGAACTAGACGATCACTGCCACGATTAGCTCTATTTAGTTTATCTACTACCTGTACCACCCGACGGATTGACCGGCCCTGAAAGTCATCGCCCAATGTGTAGATGCTGATTTTGCGGCCAGGCCGATAAAAGGTGCGGATGGCACCGGTAATGCCCTCCACAGGACTGGAATTACTGAAGGGTGCCCAGTTCGACAGGCGGTTAATAATATTTTCCCTGGTTTTGGGGCTATCGGTTATCCAGCGGCCCTTGTTGCCGGAGAACATATATTGGCCCATATCATTCAGCACCTGAATGCCTTTGACCTCTGGGTAGATATCGAGAATATTGAGCATCTCTTTTTTAACTTTTTCCCAGGCGGCCACCTGCATGCTGCCGGAGGTGTCGATAACAAAAATAATATAGTCACTGTCTGCTGGTATGCCGCCGATCAGCTGGTTTTGCTGTTTAAACTCTGGCCCCAGCAAGCGCTCCATCTCTTCGGTTAATACCTGCAGTACCAGCTGCAGCTGTTCTTTTTCCCGAGACTGGGACTGGGATAGCTGATTGGACTGCTTGGCCACACTGGCCAGCTTGGCCTTGAGTCGCGCTATGCGCTCTTTTAAATCGGAGAGCTGTTGTTTGCGCGATTTAAGGCGCTCGTCCAGCTGCACGGCTTCGCCGCGGATATCGAACAGGCGCTCCTGATAGTCTTTTACCGAGCCCAGTAACTGGCGCTCTGCCTCTTCCAGTGCTGAGGGGTCTCCCACCTTGGCGATTACCAGCAGCAGAACTATGGCGCCAAAGCCACAGCTAATAACATCCAGAAAAGACAGGCTGGCCTCGGGCAAATCCCGGCGTTGTTTTTTCATGGCCAGTCCCTCGATGGGGCGATAAAGGCGCCTTTGGTATTGAGGGCAGTCTGCCAGAATAGGGCGGCAGCTTCCGGGTCGCCCTCCATGGGAAATAGAATGGTATTGATTGGCACCCCTCGGGGAAACTCTTTCATGGCAGCATCAAAATACTTGCGTCGCTGCTGGCCCGACACCATATATTTGCGCGGCGGGGTCTTGCCCTGGGTGGGCAGGCCATCGGTAAGTAGAAATAGATTATCGGGCCGATCTTCAAAGTCGGCGATGGCGCCAAAGGCATTAATTAAGCTGGTGCCTGCGCCAGGGGAGTAATCTCTGATGCCGGTGACGGCATTTTCCAGCGCCAGATCATCGGCGGCATCCAGCCATTCACCCTCGGTACCGGCCACTGCGGTCTGGATCTCGGTATTAAAGATATACACCTGAAAGCGACTGCTGGGAGGCAGCTGGGCCAGTAGCCACTCCAATGTGCGCAATGTCCACTGCCACTTGGGAGACTGCTTTTTTTGCTCGTCGTCCATATTACGGCGGCGCACCGCATTGACTACTGTGTCGGCAAGCATGCTGGCGGAGCCATCCACCAGAATAAGCACGCGTTCGCCACCCAGTTTTAAGCCAGTTAGATACTGGCGGTTGCCATCGCCCTGAAATTCTCGCACCTTATCGCCAAACTCTACCTCTTCCATCTGCGCAGTTTCATCTTCGAGCTGCTCTACCTGCCTGCGCAGTTTGTCGATATCGTTGGGGTCGTTTTGGATGCTTTTTTCCTGCTCTTCCAAATCAGTGATTACCCGCTTGGAGAGGCCCTGGGCCTCTACCAGTTGCAGCTGGATTTTTTCCAGGCTGTTAAGTAGCTGGACCTTTTCTTCCTCTGCATCGCGGATATCCATCTGCAACATATCCACCTCGGCGGAGATGCGAATATCTGGCGTGATCACCTCTGTGGCATTGTGGCGCAGAATTAAAAATAGCAGTGTCACAGCACCAAAGCCACAGGCCATAATATCCAGAAAGGACAGGCTGACAGCTATATTACGGCGCTTTTTAGGCATTGCTGACCTCGATTAGGCGCAGCTTGTGGCCGGCTACCATTAGGGTTTTGCCTACCTGGCAGAGGTCGGGAAGCTGCAGCTGCAAATCCTCTTGCTGATGCAGAACCCTAAGCTGGTGGTTGTCGACAACAAACACCAGGGCGGCGCGGTTGTCTATGCCGGTCACCAGGCTCAACTGCTTGTCGGCAATATGCAGGCTAATGGGCTGATCCAGAGGGTAGCCATGGTCCTGATACAGCAGATGAGTGGCCTGATGGATTTTTTTGCTGGCACCAGCCTTGGATTTGCCGGGAGCTTGCAACTCGGAAATACGCTGTAGTTCGCCTGTGGTCAGTCTGTCTTGCAGATTAAAGCAGTTATCTATGCCGCTGTTTTGGTTGCACAGCTTAGCCTGGGCAAACTGGGGGAGCAATGTGGGCAGTAGACTGGCACTGTGAGAAAAGCACAGCTCGGCGCCTGGGTGTTTTTTAATCAGGGCATTTAGCCCGTTGAGCCGCTGCTCTAGAATTTCTGCGATCTGTTGTTTGCGCAGCACCAGATTGAGGTCACCCTGGGCTGAAGGCACAGTGACTGATATTTCATCTTCCCAGCCCAGTTGCATTAGCCAGTGGGGCAGCTGATCGTAGATAAGTTGCTCGCCATCAGAGGTATGCAGTGGGTCGTAGCGGTAGTCAGCGATAAGCTGATCGCTGATATGGCGAGCGGCGGCATTGTAAAGCTGCATCACGCCCAGATCGGGAATAACTTCTTGATTGCTAATCTGCTGGCGGCCATCGACCTTGGCAAGCCCTGTTACCACCGCCTGCTGAAGCTGAAGTTCAATAACCAGGGCGTCGCTGTCTTGCTCAGCGCTGCTCGCCAGTGCGCTGTCGATTACGGCTACAATTTCTACTGGCACGGCGCTTGCCAGACCCAGCAACAGGGATAACTGCTCGTCGGAAAAGCTGCCTGGCACACTGAGTATAAGCTGCTCTGGTGACCCCACTGCGGCGACTAGCTGTTTAATCTGGGCAAAGGCAATATCGGCATGATGCCGAGCCCAGCGCTGTTTGCTGGGTAGGGCCAGCTGGTTAAATTGTCGCCAGTACTGGTTGTAACTGTGCTGGGGTTGTTGCCAGGCGACGGCGCGGGCGCTATCTCCGGTTTCAATTCCATTGGCCGTTAGCTGAGCAAAACCTGGCTCGGTGTGCTGGGTGCCATCCTCTGTCTGGATAATCAGATTCTGGTCATTAAGCTCTAGTACGGCGACAGTCATAATTATTTAGCGGCCTTTAGGAAGCGCAGAAGTTTATTTTCGCAGTAGGCCTGAGAGTCCAGCACCAGTCGCTCCTGGATCAGCTGTAGCTGGTGCATAAAGAACATCACCACCATGCTGATCAGCAGGGCAATAAAGGTGGAGTTAAAGGCCACGCCCAGACTGCTGGTAACGCCGGCAATATTACCTTCCATAGCCTCATGGGCCTGGCCCAGGGCGGCACCAATACCGCGCACTGTGCCGATAAAACCAATGGAGGGAATGGCCCAGGTGATATAGCGCACCATGGATAGCTCGGAATCCAGCCGGTCATTTTCGGTGTCACAGACATTGGACACGGCTTCGGTGGCAAACTGCACACTGTCGGTGACCTGAAATCTGGTTAGGGCGGTTTGCAGGGCGCGGGGCAGCAGGTAGCCGCGCTGTTCATCGGGCAGTGCCTGCAGTGGTCGGGCCAGCTGGCCGGCATCGTCTGGCAGCACTCTGGAACCCTCGGCTATGGACATTAGTGGCAGCTCTAGCATATGTTTCTCGCGAATGCTGGTGCGGGTTTTGTAGCCCATAATGGCCAGCGCCCAGAACATCAGAATAAAACAGGACTCCTGCTCTAAATCTTTAACCACAATAAAAAATGATCGCGGCACCACATATTCTTCACCTGCTGCGGCCATCTCGGCATGGCGCCGGATAGTGCTGTCGGCATTGGGGCGCACTACGGTCACGTAAATGGTGTGAATAATAATGACCGACAGCAGCAGGGCCACTAGCTGGAAAAACATCTCGTTGGTTGCACGATTGGTTGGACTGTTCATGGTGCTATTCCTATGTCTTGGTCGCTTAAATATCTGAGGGAAGAGGTACCGGAAAATCCTCGGATATCTCTTCGTTGGGTTTAAAATCGCCGTCTCTGGGGCTGGAGGGGGCAGGTTTTTTGTCTGTTTGATTGTCTTCGCTGTTATCTGCCGGGCTGGTATCAATATCGCTGGCGATGGTTTCGCTGGAGTCTGAGCCCGGTGCGGGCTGCTGGGCTGCGGCAATCACTGGCAACAGTATTAGCAGCATAGCCAAGCGGCGTAAGCTATTTGTAAATCTCATGGTTTGGCTCCAGCTCTGTCCACATAGCGGGCGATTCTAAAGCCTACATCCAGACGGCCATCAGTGCCAGCATCGCGATAGCTGAGGCGCAGCTCGGTGCGTGAACCCAGGGCCCAGCTGGCGCCGCGAATCACGTGGCGATTGCCAGTCTGAGGACCGCGCGGGTCCATTATGGGTTCGCCGCGATGGGGCCTGATATCGTAGTAATCATTGACCCATTCGGCGACATTGCCACTCATATTGTAGAGGCCTTTGTCATTGGGTTTAAAGCTGCCGATATCTGCCGACACTGGGAAGTTGTCAGCATAGCTGGCGATGGTGAAGTTCAGGAATCTCGAGGCGCTCTGGTCGGCATAGTTGTCTTCGAGCTGCAGCGGCGGGTAGAGGTTACTGTTCCAGGGGAATACCTTGGCATTGCCAGCTTTATCAATTTTAGCCGCCCAGGCCCATTCGGCCTCTGTGGGCAGGCGATAGCCATGGGCATCCCAGTTAAATCCGCTGATCACCCCGTCGGTTACCTGATAGAAGGGGGGAAGCCCATCCTGGCGGCTCAGCCAGTTGCAGTAGAGAGCGGCCTGCTCCCAGGAGACTTTGGCTACTGGCTGGCTGTTCATATCCAGAGACTGGCCCTTGATAGCGGTGGAGCTGTGTTCCTGCCAGCGACGAAATTCCGAGTTGCTGATTTCTTTAAGCCCCAGATAGAAGGGTCGTTCCAACCCCACTTTGCGCTCGGCTTCGTTGGCTCGACGCCCGGGCTGGCGACGGGGCGCGCCCATAGTAAAAGTCTGCTTGGGCCGGAACAGTTTTAGCTCAGAGCCGGCAAAGCTTTTAGCCCGAGGTGGGCGAGAGGCCCAGTAGGCTTCTTCGAGAGTGAGCAGTGCAATACTCAGGGCCTGCTGATGGCCGGGCCTGGGGGTAACGGTAAGGGATTTGGACTCATAGCCGGTTTTTTGCACGGTCAATGTATGGGGCTTGGCATTGAGTGACAATGTGCGACTACCTGTGCCTTTGGGTTGGTTGTCGACCAGAATCTGCGCATCGCCGGGGCTAACCCTCAGGGCAATGCTGCCAATATTGGGCTTGAGACTGACGGTCATCTCTGTGGTGGTCTCGGGCTCCAGACGGGCTGATCTGGTAGCCTTGAGATAGCCTTCGAGAAACAGTTCCAGACGATATTTTTTAAACGGTGCCATGGCCAACTCAAGGGGAGTGGTGCCCAGAAACTGATTATCTATGGTTACATTGGCCCCGGATGGGCTGCTGTTAACCTGCAGTATGCCGTCGGATACGATTAGCTTTATGGTTGGGTGCTCGGCGCTGGTCCCGGCATTGACGGTGACCTGCTGGCTAAAGGTTTTGTAGCCATTGAGCTGCAGACGCAGATCGCTGCCGGTTTCCAGCACCTCTGTGGTCAGTGGTGTCTGGCCGATCAGGCGGTCGTCTATATACAGATCTGCACCCTGGGGCTGGGAATTAAATTGTTTCTCACCCCAGGCGGGCAGCAGGGAAATATTGATTGACTGGGTGGTGCCCAGCCCGGCGATATCGATTTCCTGTTGCAGGGGGAAGTAGCGGTATTTGCTAAATTCTATCTGGTGAGAACCGCGGCTAATCGCCTCGATAGTACCTGGCACCTCTCCTCTGGGCTCGCCATCCACGGAGGCTGCTATGCCATTTATTTCTGAGCTGACCTGAAGGTTGCCGGGCAGAGGCTGCAGCTCCAGCTTCAGATCCTGGGTGGCCTCTTCGCTGACATTAATGGTCTGATTGAGTGGGTAGTAGCCCTCTGCGCTGGCGTGAATGCTGTAGTCACCGCTGAGTAGCAGGTAGTTGTCGCCTATATTAAATGACAGGCCATTAATCTCGATCTCGGCATTGTCTGGCACTGTCTGAAAGATGACCGCCCGGGCCACAAACAGGTATAGCATGATAACTACGGCGCTGGTGGCCAGCGCTGCCAGCGCCAATACGCCGGGAGATACGGGTAGGCGACGCTCGGTGCCCGCCGCATCTATAGGCTGGAAGTCGGTGGCTGCTAATGGTTGATTATTATTTTTATCGGGCATAGTGGTTTAAATTATCTCGTCACAGCTTACTCTGATTGGTCCATCAATGGGCGCACCTGTAATGGTAAATTCAACCCGCACATCCCGGTAACCCATGCGTGTTCCCGCGGCTATATAGCGGCCGGGTTTAAGCTGCAGCGAGGTCTGTGCAAAGACGCCTAATTTGGCAACACGGAAAAGGGTGACTTCGGTCTGGTTGTTGGATTGCAGTACCACATCAACGGCGGTTGTGGCCTGTTGCAGCACTGTATTGAGATCGACAATTTGTTGTTTTAGCACTGGCCCCGGGTTGGCAATGCCTGAGGCATCGTTTAACAGGCGCTGGGCGCTGCTGTAGTTGTTGGCGGCAGAAAGCTGCAGGGGGTCGTCGAGCACGGCCTCAATCTGACTGTCCAATGCGGCCCTGACGCCCACGGGAATGGTTTTAACTTTGGCCTCGGTGAGTGAGGGGTCGGTTTGCAGCAGTGCCTGATAGAGTTCAAGGGCCTGCTGCCACTGCTCTTTAGCTTCAAAATCGGCGGCCTGCCGCATCTGGCGGCTAACGGACATCTGCGACTGTTTGGTGGCTACCTGAGACAGGGCCTGGGCCACGGCGGGGTGGTTGCTGTAAACCTTGGCCGCGCGATTAAAGGCATTGGTAGCCGCGGCAAACTGATTGCTGTCGAGGGCGGCAAAGCCATCGCTCATATGGCCCCGAAAGCGCTGCTCGGTGATGGCCTGTTCTGCAGACTCTAGAGCAGCTGCAGCCTTGATGTGCTGGCTATCGATACTCACCGCTTGCTGAAAATAGGCTTTGGCAGCGGCCAATTCATTGGTTGCCAGACGCTGTTGGCCGCTGTCTAAGGCTGCGATCAAGCTCTCTAGCTGACCGGAGCGCTGGGCTAGCTGTTGTGACCTGCTATCTGCAGGAGCTATGGCCATGGCGGTAGCGGCCGCCTCTGTGGCCAGGGCAATATCTGCTGGCTCGGCGTTTTCTATGGCCCTGGTGCCCTCGCGCAGTGCCGTCTCAAAGGTTGTCTGTCCAGTGATCTCCAGCACCTCCAGCTGTTCGAGAGAACTCTGGTAGCTGGCCAGGGCATCTCGATAGTCGCCGTACCCATATTGCTCGTCACCCTGATCGATCAGTGCCAGGGCCTGGCGGAATTCAAAATCACCCCAGTACTCAACATTCTGCTGTTTGAGGCGGTCGCGAACGGCAATAATCTGTGCCAGAACCTTTTGGGAATCCTGGCGATACTTGGTTTTTTCTGCGGCTGTGGATGGGCTGACTGCAGTTTTTGCCGGGACTGGGATGGCGGACTCGCTGGCGTCGGCAATCCAGGGGTCGGAGACCATATTGGGAAGCAGCAGTACCACGGCGACCACCAGTAGCAATAAGCCGCCGATAATCAGTTTTTGTTTGCCTTCCTGTTGGCCTGGTCCGCTGGTCATTACAATGTCCCGCGCTCTTGTTTGTAGATTTTATGCAGCAGCTCCTGCCACTGTTGATACTGGGCCTGCACTGTTCCGGTGAGGGTGACGGTGCGGTCCTCCAATTCGATAACCTGGGGGGCGATTTCTGCTTCCAGTGAGGATCCCATCTCGGCCACAGATTCGTTGTAGGCGGCGGCTTCCTGTTTTTTCTCCAGGCCAGATTTCAGCACAAAGCCACCCACGGCGGCAGTGGCGGTGCTGGCATCGTTAACCATTCTGGTCTCTGCCTGGGATCGGCCATAGATACCAGCGAGAATGGCACCTATACCGGCGACAATACGGCGGTTGCCCTGTCTGTCCAGCTGCCGGGCCTTGACCACTGAGTCGTAGGAGGAGCGACGAAAATCCTGATAGGCCAGATGCATCTGTTGGGAAAAACCATCGTAGTAGTCTTGCATGGTATCTATATAGAGGTAGTCGCGATCGCGGATTTTGCGCACCCGCTGCAAAATGCTGTCGTTCTCTGCTGGCAGGCGATCTATCTTCAGGGTGCCATCGCGCCGCTCACTAACATAGTTATCAAAGGCTTCTGGTGAGAAGGATTTGGCAAAGCGCAGCTCGGAGATGGTACGCAGCTCTATTGCCTGTTGCTCACTGAGCTTTTCGCGATAGGCCAGCAGATCGTTGGCGATGCGAATAAACAGGTTCTGGAAGGGGTCGCCCAGCCTTTTCAGGCGGCGATCGTAGGCATATTTGCCGGTGGTCTGTTTGTAGTTTTTGGCAAACCACTGTTTGCCGCTGCTATCTTTGACCTGTATATCCAGATCCATGGTTTCGCCGTCGGACTGCAGTATGGTGCCAGTGATATACAGATCCATAATTACGTTGTCGGTCGGGGTAACGCGAATAGCGCCCCAGGCGCCACTTTTTTCCATCACCTTGGCTAGCTGATTGGAGAAATAAATGGCCTCGGCATAGCGTACCTCGGGGAATACAGTGTCATTTTCGTCGGTCAGGTAGAGACCATCATTAAGAGTGGGAATGCCCACATCTAAAAGCGCAGCTTCTGAAATCTGCTGGCTAGGGGTGCTCAGGGTCAGCAGGGTGGACGAGGTGATTTTGTCAGTGGCAGCTGCAGCCGGAGGCGCCGTGAGTGCCAATACAGCGCAACAGGCAAACAGAGTTGCCGCAATCAGTCTGCGGTGGCCCTGATAGGCTGGGTTAGTCGCTGCAATGCTGGTTTCCATAGTTCTTTCCATCCAAGTATAAATTTAGTTGTCCAAGTTGCTGGTAAGTTTAGATTACTGGTTTTTTATACGTCGGTATTCGTCCCACAGTCGCTCACGCAGCACTGGGTCTGTCTCTTTCATGGCGGCATCGCGTATCTGCCGTTCAACTATATCATCACCCTGACCATCATCTATATCATCTGGGATTGGCAGAGCTTCGCCCTGTGCACCCTCAGCGCCGCCTGAGCCTCCGCTTTGTTGACCCTGAGTTTTACCGCCTTCTGTCTGAGCGCCCTCTGCACCTTCAGCACCTTCAGCACCTTCAGATCCCTCGCCACTGCCTTCGGCAGCGCGTTTTTCGAGCTCTGCATTGGCTTCGGCCATACCTCCCTCTGCGCCCTCTTCAAATAGGGGTTTGTCGCTATTCTCCATACCGCTGCTGCCGGTAGGGCTAAGAATATCTATTTCATTGGTGCTTTTACCCGAGCCACCAACGGCATCATCAAAACCGTCCAGGGAGTCGTCCAGAGCCTGGTCCAGCTCTTCAACAGACTGACCGCCGCCAGCACTTCCCGAGGAACCACCGCCCTCCTGACCCTGAGGGCCACCGGCTGGTCCGCCGGGCTGTTCTCCAGGTTGACTGCCGCCAGGCATTCCACCGCCAGGCATTCCACCACCCGACTGGCCACCGCCGCTAGATCCGCCGCCGCTCGGCCCTCCGCCAGAAGCTCCACCGCCGCTTGAGCCTCCGCCGCTTGAGCCTCCACCGCTGGGACCCGAGGGTCCAGAGGCACCTCCGGGAGGGGTATAGGAGGGCATTTGGCAGGCAGTTAACAGCAGGCCAATAACCATGGCGGTAAGCAATCCGGTAAATCTGTGCCTAAAGCTGGCGATAGTTGTAGTAGTCATAAACAGCTCTCTCTAATCCTTTAGCTCTTGGGGGCCGGTTTATCATAAAAAATAATATGTTCCGCCGGCTGGGTCTCGCCGGCGACAAGTCGTGGCCTAAAACGCTGATTATTAATTTCTCTGCGCAGGGCCTGCAACTGGTCAGCGGACAGATCATCTGGTGGATCCTGCACAGCAATATTCTGTGGCACTCCGTATTCAGATATCAACATGCTCACTTGCAACTGGGTCTCGCTGGGGTCCGCATCTGGTCCGGGGCTCTTGTTAAGGCTAAAACTAATCATGCGTGGCTTGCTAAACAGCTCTTCGCGCAGCTGGTCTGCCTGTTCATTGTCCTCAAGCACATCATAGGCCAGTTGGTAGGCCTCTGCGGCAGAGAATTTCTGCCCAAACACGAGGTACCAGTCGCCCAATTCGGCAATGGCCTGGGCCTGGTCTAGCTCGCTGGCGTTCTCTTGCTGGACCAGAGACTCCACTACTCTCTCCAGCGCCACCTTGCCACGGTGAAAGTGCCTGTGCGAGGTGCTGGAAGAAGCCCGGGTGCTGGAACTGCCGGTGGAAAAGGTCATGCCCGACTGGCTGGGCTCACCATGTTGCTTGATATGGTTGGCAATAAAGTACTGCAGATAGCCAAGGCGCCGGTAGCGATCCGGCGCCTCAGGGTCATCTAAGGAGACATCGATTTCCAGAATATGGTGCATGCGCATGGCAATGCGTTCCGAGACCACCAGATTGGCATAGCCGCCATTGGCAGAGCGATCATCATAGCTGGTCATATACCAGTCGAGCATCTGATCGAGTACCGGTAACATACGCACATCATTGGCACCATAGGCTTTGGTGTTGATGCTGTAGAGGTTTTCCAGTGCCTTTTGCGATTCATCCCAGTTGCCCATATAGCTTTCGGTATCGGCGATAGATAGCAGGTAGGGCGCCTGGCTCAGGCTGTCGAGGCCATAGTTAACGCGTTCAATTTGCATGCCGCGCTGAAAGGCCTGACGGGCATCGGCATAGGACTGTCTCGAGTAGAGAGACTTACCCAGGCCCAGATAGAGGTCGGAGAGCTCTGTAGAGTAAGCGCTGTACTCTGCCTCGACATTATTAATGGCATCAATATAGTCTTCCACCGGGTCAGAGACCGGCTGCTGTTCGACAATCTTCTGGGCGTATCCGGCCGTACTTAAGACTGCGAATGCAGAGATAACAAAAAAGGTAAATAGACTGTATTTAAAGCGCAGGGGGATTTTCGTCGTAAATGCGTTTGTGGACATTACCAGCTCCTAAATAGACTAAAAATTAGAGTCTTCAGTTAAAGGCCGGTTCCCTGGCGACAGCATCGAAGGACAAGTTTTTTTGCGTCTGTCCATTGCCATTGGAGTCTTTGACTGCAAAATCATGGGGTTAGCACAACAACAGCTGCTTAATTTTTATTTTCTAGACACAGTTTACACTTTTGCCTGCTAGAATCTTGATGGATTTCAGCTGCAATACAGCAAATTCGATCAATTGTCCTGTCAGGCACAAATATATACGCACGAATTGGAAATATGACGCAAACAATTATAAGACTCACAAACCACCATTAGGGATGCAACAGAATGACAAATAAACCACTTCAGGGTCTGAAGGTAATTGAACTGGGGCAGTTACTGGCTGGACCCTTTGCCGGCTGCATGCTGGGCTACTTTGGTGCCGAGGTAATTAAGGTTGAGCCCCCGGGCGGTGACCCAATTCGTAACTGGCGCGAGGTTAAGGATGGCACATCCCTGTGGTGGCGAAGCCTGGGGCGTAATAAAAAATGCATTTCTCTGGATTTAAAAACCGAACAGGGCCGCGATCTGGTGCGCGAACTGCTCAAAACGGCGGATATTGTGGTGGAGAATTTTCGCCCCGGTGTGCTTGAGGATTGGCAGCTGGATCCAGAGAGCCTGCGGGCAGACAACCCCAACCTGATCTATGCCCGTATCTCTGGCTACGGCCAGACTGGGCCCTATGCCAAAAAGCCGGGTTTTGCTTCTGCCTGCGAGGCGATTAGCGGCTTCCGCTTTGTTAATGGCTACCCGGGAGAGGCGCCGGTGCGGCCAAATCTGAGTATTGGCGATACGGTTTCCGGGTTGCATGCGGTGATGGGGATTCTAATGGCTCTGCGCTCCAGAGATCAGGCCAATGCCAATGGCCAGGGCGGTGGACAGGTGGTCGATGTGGCCCTGTACGAGTCGATGTTTAATTTGCTGGAGGCAGTGATTCCAGAATACGACGGCGCCGGGGTGATTCGCCAGCCCTCTGGCACCACAGTCACTGGCATTGTGCCTACCAATACCTACAAGTGTGCGGATGATAAATTTCTGGTGATTGGCGGCAATGGCGATTCGATTTTTGCCCGCCTGATGGTGGCGGTGGGGCGCGAGGATATGTCCACCGACCGAAAATATGCCAGCAATGTTGAACGGGTGATTCACGAGGCCGATATCGATTTGGTATTGGCTAACTGGTGTGCGGCAAATACTCTGGCCGAGGCTATGGCGGTACTTGAAGAGCATAGGGTGCCCTGCGGGCCGGTGTATAACGCAGCCGATATGATGGAAGATGAGCATTTCAAATACCGGGAATTATTTGAAGCGGTTGAAATTAATGGTGAATCCCTCAAAATCCCTGCCCTGTTACCCAAGTTGCGCAGCACCCCAGGTGGCACCGAATGGCCGGGGCCTGAAGTCGGCTCCCACACCGACGAGGTGTTGCAAAGTTTAGGTCTGGATAGTGCCCGTATCGCCGAATTGAAGACTGAGGGTATTGTGGCTGATGCCTAGCAATAAGAGCCAAATTTTAACCAAAAGCTAAGAGAGAGTCCCATGACTATTGCTTCCTTTATGCCCCCTAACCGCACCCTTATGGGCCCCGGCCCTTCAGATGTAAGTGAGCGCGTACTTAGCGCTATGGCCAGGCCAACTCTAGGGCATCTGGATCCTGCTTTTGTAGGCATGATGGATGAGGTCAAGCTGCTATTGCAGATGGCATTCCAGACAAAAAACGAGCTGACCTTTGCGGTCTCCGCGCCAGGCTCTGCTGGTATGGAATGTTGTTTTGCCAACTTGGTGGAGTGCGGCGACAAAGTCATTATTTGTCAGAACGGTGTGTTTGGCGGGCGTATGAAAGAGAATGTTGAGCGCATGGGTGGCACCGCCATTATGGTGATGGATGACTGGGGTACAGCGGTTGATCCGCAAAAGCTTGAGGAGGCTCTTGTTGCTCACCCGGATGCGGCATTGGTGGCTTTTGTCCACGCCGAGACTTCTACCGGTGCCCAGTCAGATGCAAAAACACTGGTCGAGCTGGCCCATAGTCATGGCTGTCTGACCATTGTAGATGCTGTCACCAGTCTTGCTGGTTCGCCCCTTAAAGTTGATGAGTGGGGCATAGATGCCATTTATTCAGGCTCACAGAAATGCCTGTCGGCACCTCCGGGGCTGTCGCCGGTTAGCTTTAATCAGCGCGCCGCAGAGAAAATTCGCAATCGCGGCAGCCGGGTACAGAGCTGGTTTCTCGATCTGAATCTGGTGATGGGTTACTGGGGTGGTGAGGGCAAACGCGCCTATCACCATACGGCGCCGGTCAACTGTCTTTACGGTTTGCACGAGTCGCTGGTGATAGTGCAGGAGGAGGGTCTGGAGAATTCCTGGGCTCGCCATCAAAAAAATCATTTGGCGCTGCGGGCTGGCTTGCAAGAGATGGGCATTGGCTTTTTAGTGCCGGAACAGGACCGTTTGCCCCAGTTGAATACGGTTTATATTCCCGATGGTGTCGATGATGCTCTGGTAAGAACTCGCCTGCTCAATGAATTTGACCTGGAGATTGGTGCCGGGCTGGGTGCACTGGCGGGCAAGGTCTGGCGCATTGGACTGATGGGCCATGCCAGCAACCAGAAAAATGTTGACTACTGCCTGAAGTCTCTGCAGGCAGTGCTGGATTCCTAGTCTTGCTGCTTAGCGGGCATTAACTCCATTAATGCTATAACACTGGCCTGCACGCCAGAGGTGATGGCGGGTCTGGGCTCAATCTTAAATAATGGGCTGTGGTGAGAGGCTATTTTTGGCCCCGTGCCATTCATGGCGGCTTGCAAATCACTCTCGCTGGTGCCTCCCACTGAGAAATATACGCTGGGTATCTCTGGTTCCGTGGTAAATGAGGGGAAGTCCTCCGCGCCCATGCCCTGAGAGGATATGCTGGTGACCTTCTCGCTGCCCAATTTTGCCTGCCAAACGCTGCGCAGTCGCCTGACCAGTGCGTCGTTGTTAATGGTCGGCGGGGTGGATTCGTCCAGCAAAATTACTTCCGGCAGTTTATCCTCTGGTAACCCGGCGACACGGCCCATATTGACGGCGATGCGCTCAATACCCTCCAGTAATGTATCTCTGGTTTGCAGATTGGTGTTGCGCACGGTTAGCTGCAGTTTGGCACGATCGGAAATAATATTGTGCTTGGTGCCGCTGTGGAAAGCACCCACAGTTACCACTCCCGCCTCTCTGGGGGGCAGTTCCCGGGAGACTAGAGACTGCAGAGCAACTACAATCTGGCTGCCCAGCAATACCGGGTCTTTACCGGCATGGGGCGAAGCACCGTGAGCGCCAACACCATGGACAATAATATCTACTGTGTCGGCGCCGGCGAAGGGCGCCCCCTCCTGCACATTGATTAATCCGGCGCGCAAACCTGCAGAGACATGGAAGGCTAGAGCATAGTCTGGAGTGCCAAAACGCTGCCAGAGGTTATCCCGCATCATTGCTCTGGCGCCCATTATGCGCTCCTCTGCGGGCTGACCGATCAACATCAATGTGCCTGACCAGTTGTCGCGGCGTTCAGCCATCTGTTTGGCAGTGCCTGCCAGACTGGTGATATGCACATCGTGACCGCAGGCGTGCATTACTGGAAAAACTTTGCCGGTAATAGGGTCCAACTGGGTAGCAGTGGAGGCGTAGGGCAGTCCGGATTTCTCCTTAAGTGGCAGTCCGTCCATATCGGCGCGCAGCATAACCAGCGGTCCGGGGCCATTTTCCATCAGAGCGACAATGCCGGTCCCACCTATGCCTTCGCTAACCTCAAAGCCATTGCTGCGCAGTTCTGCGGCCAGCTTTTTGGCGGTACGTACCTCTGCGGTGCTGAGTTCCGGGTTGCGATGAAAGTCGATAAACAGGTCGCCAAGGCGCTGTTTGTAGTCGGCTTGGATAGACTGTAACAGCTGGTCTGCACTGGCCGTTACCGATAGCAGGCTGGATAATAATATGGCACTGATAAATAATCTCAGGTTGTGTCTGGTCATCTGTAGCCTCAATCAATTTGTCGCTTTAAACAGTTTTATTTCGCCTGATTTTGCCCATATGTGTAGATAAAGTCACTCAATACATTGCCCACCTGCTTAAGGCTGTCGCCGCTGCATTTATCAATACTGTCCTCTGTGCTGTGCCAGTAGGCCGGGAATGGGTAGTGAATCAGGTCTACCACGGGTATGCCTGCTTCTAAAAAGGGCAGATGATCGTCGCTGATATAGTGGCCCGGGCGATTTTTAAATGCGCGGGCTCCCTGACGTTTGGCTATGGCCCAGAGTTGGTCCATCAGTGGGCGGGCTCTGGTCTGGGAGTATAGCTCACGGGGGATAGATAGATTTTTATCGCAGACCATATCAACAATAATTCCGGCGCTGGGTCTGTAACTGGGGTTGGTGGCAATAAATTGGCGAGCGCCGATAGAGAAAGGGCGGTTGCCAATTTCGCCCATATCTTCCAGATCAAAAAATATTAGATCAACGGTAATGGGGGCAGGCCTGGCAGCTAAAAGCCGGGCCATCTCCAGCAATACCGCGACACCTGATGCTCCATCGTTAGCACCGGGCACCGGCAGTAGGCGCTGGCTTTTATCTCTGTCTCTGTCGGCATGGGGGCGAGTATCCCAGTGAGCGCCGAGCATAATTCTTTGTTTGGTGGACTCAATATTGCCGTCGGCGGGAAAGCTGGCCCACAGATTGGTACCCTGCAGGTCGTAGGCGCTAAATGTCTGTTGGTTGAGTTTGGCGTCTAAGGGCTGCAGAGTTTGCTCTATATAGGCCAGAGTCCCCTGTTTGGCTTTTTGATTGCCCGGCTCTCGGGGGCCATAGGCTAGCTGGTTGACAATATGTTGCATCGCCAGCTGGCCATCAAATAACAGGGGTTCCGCGGTTGCAGATATGGCTGCAAAAAGGGTTATTAATAGTAGTCTTTGTATATGCCCCATACTAATCCCTGTGGGTTTAAGCCTGACCCTCAGTGGCGGGTCTGTGCTGTTGCAGTGCAATCTGAGAATAACCATAGATCACAGCGATAATTGGGCAGAGAATATTAAAGAAGGCAAATGGGGCATACATAAAGGTGCTAACACCCAGTGTCGCTGACATATAGGCGCCGCAGGTATTCCAGGGCACCAGTGCTGAGGTCAATGTGCCTGAGTCCTCCAGGGTGCGAGAAAGGTTAATGGTACTGAGGTCGCGCTCTTCGTAGGACTTAACAAACATCTGCCCCGGAATCACAATGGATAGATACTGGTCGGCAGCCAATAGATTGGTGCCTATACAGGTACCCACAGTGGCAATAATTAAATCACCTGCTGACTTAACGCGGCTCAGGGCGGCCTCTACCAGACGTTCAAGCAGGCCTGTGCGGCGCATGGCGCCCCCAAAGGCCATGGCATTGATAACCAGGCCTATGGTGGTAAGCATGCTGCTCATGCCGCCCTTGGATAACAGGGCGTCCAGAGAAGCATTGCCCGTATCAGAGCTGTAGCCGAGAAACATGGCGCTAAATAATCCTTTAAATACCGCCGCGCCCTCACTCAGGCTGCTGTCATTGGCCAGAGCGATCACGGTGTCCCACTGGAAAACTGCCGCAAACAGGCAGCCTGCCAAGGTGCCGCAAATCAGTGTCGACAGGGCAGGGAGTTTTTTCACTGCCATGGTTAATAGCAGGATCATCGGGATTAACATGATCGGGCTAATGTTGAAGGTCTCTTGCATGGCCGCCTGTAAAATTTCAATATCGTCGATCACTAGATTGGCGCCGCTGCCAATGCCGAGGACAAAGAACAGTACCAGGGTAATCAGAAAGCCGGGAACGGTGGTCCATAGCATATGTTGAATATGCTCAAACAGATCGTTGCTGGTCACCGCGGCTGCCAGATTGGTCGTCTCAGACAGTGGTGAGAGTTTATCGCCAAAGTAGGCGCCGGAAATAATAGCCCCGGCACTGGCAGCCAGAGATAGATCAAGGGCAGCGGCAATACCCATAAGGCCTATACCCAGAGTGCCGGCGACTGTCCAGGAGCTGCCAATACTAAAGCCCAGCAGGGCGCAGACCAGGCAGGCAGTCAGATAGAAATAGTCTGGGGACATTAGCTGAACGCCGTAGTAGATCATGCTGGGCACAGTGCCGGAGAGTATCCAGCTGCCAATCAGCGCACCCACCATAAGTAATATCAGCAGTGACTGAAGTGACACTGAGATAGTGTCGATCATGCCCCGCTCAATCTCTTTCCAGCTATGACCATTTTTAATACCGATCATGGCGGCTGCCGCGGCCGCCAGAATTAGAGCCACCTGGTTGGGGCCAAAGGAATCCAGCCCAAACACATAGACCGTGCCTGCCAGCATGCTGATTAAAATGACTACCGGAGTGATGGCATCCAGTAAGCTGGGTTTTTTTATTATTTTGCTCATAGGAGATTCTGTATCTGCTAGTGATTTATTTTTGAGCCGCTAAGTTACCAGTCTGCCCGCTATCTATCTACCTTTCTGGACAACACAATATGGCTGAGAGTTTTTTCTACTCCATCAAGGGTAGCTATGCGATCGATACTATTGTCCAGCTCCTGGGTAGTGGCCTCTGTCACTTTGGCGATCAGATCGTACTGGCCACTAATAGTACAGAGCATATCAAGCTGAGGCACCTTATGGATCTGGCGAACAATATCAGCAGTCTTCTTGGGAATCACTGAAATCATAATATAGGCACTGACCTGCTGCTGTTGGTAATGGGGGTTTATCTTGATGGTGTAACCCTGGATTACCCCTTTGCGCTCTAGTCTCTCCATGGTCTGCTGCACTGTGGCGCGGCTGAGTCCCAGTTCGTTGGCCAGGTCTGATACCGTGCGGCGGCTGTTTTCCTGCAGTAGTCGAAGAAGCTGCTGTTCATTTTTCATGTCAATATGACCATAAATTTATCAATATGATTATTAATAATATACAAATTGATAGGAATGACAATACAAAGTGACAGTTTAAAACCCTAAACTGAATGCATCAAACGTACTTTATTTGGGTGTGAAATGAGTCAGGCAACAGCAATTAAACTAGATAGCGATATTAAAACTCAACAGCGATTGATGGTGGAGGAAGACTGCCGTCAGCAAATTGCCTTTACCTCCTCCCATACCCAGGACTACTTGGAACCTGTTCTGGCTATGTCCAGACAGCGGCTGCGCGACAATGCCCGCCGGTTTAAGGCGGCAATGCCGAGAGTGCGCACCCATTTTGCGGTTAAAGCGAACCCTGACCCTGAAATTCTGCAGATTTTTAAGCAGGAGGGCACCTGTTTTGAAGTTGCCTCTATTGCAGAGATAGATGCCATGCTGGAGTTGGCTGTGGATATGGAGACAGTTTTTTACTCCAACCCGATAAAATCACCGGCCTCTATTGCTCATGCCGCCCGCGCTGGCATGCTCTGGTATTCTGTGGATACCCCAGAAGAGGTGACTAAAATTGCAGCCATCAAGCCGGATGCCAAGCTTTATCTGCGTATTGAAGTCAGCAACGAGGGCTCTAACTGGCCTCTGGCGGGAAAATTTGGCGCCAGCCCCTCTGGTGTGGAAATGATTATTGAAACCGCCAAAAGCCTGAATATGCAGATCTGCGGTGTTACCTTTCATGTGGGCTCTCAGTGCAGCAATATCAATAACTGGGTAGAGGGTATCAAGGCGGCAAAAGCCTTGTTTGCCAAGCTGTCGGACCATGGTTTTGTGCCTGAGCTGCTCAATATGGGCGGCGGCTATCCGCTACAATTTAGCGGTGATGAACCCAGTATTGAAGAGATTGGAGCTGAGATTAATAAGGCGCTGGAGTCTATCCCTGAGCATATTCAGGTAATGGCTGAGCCCGGGCGATTTTTAGTGGGGTCTGCCGGCTGCCTGCTGACTCAGGTGGTGGGTGTAGCCACTCGCGATGATGTGCGCTGGGTCTATCTAGATACTGGTTTTTACGGCGGTCTGCTGGAGATTAGCGGGGAGTTCCCTGTCAATCTCATTAGCGAGCGGACTGGCGAGCCTGCTACCTGGACTATGGCGGGGCCAACCTGTGACTCTATCGATGTAATGGGCCGTCACAAACTTCCCGATAACACCCAGGCTGAAGATTTTATCTACATGCCCAATCTCGGCGCCTACTGCACCACCTGTGCCTGCGATTTTAATGGCTTTCCTGCGCCTGTTCTGCGCATGGTCGACTAGTTATCCGGGCAGTTACCAGGTTTAGATAATCGACTTATTGCGCAGGGTGCTAATTTCTAGCTCTGTGTACTCAAGGTACTCTCCCAGTACAGAATCCGTGTTATCTCCAAGCATCGGAGGTGGCGCGGTATACTGAATCTCGGAGCGGCTATAGTTAATTGGGTTACCCACCAACTGTACTTCCCCAGCGCGTTTATCCTCCATTGTTACCAGCATATTGCGGGCCAGTATCTGTGGGTTCTGAAACACCTGATCAATACTGTTAATTGGGCCGCAGGGCACCTGATGTTGCTCTAGCAGATGCAACCAGTGCCCACTACCCTGCTGAGCTAAGCGCTGACTAATCTCCGCACAGAGCGATTGACGGTTGACGACCCGCGCGGAATTAGTGGCATAGTGGCTGTTATCTGCCCAGTCAGGCATATCCAACACTGAGCACAGGCGTTTGAACTGACTATCATTGCCCACGGCTAAAATAAGATGACCGTCGGCGGTGGCAAAGGCCTGATAGGGCACTATATTCGGGTGAGCGTTGCCCAGGCGGCCAGGCACAGTGCCTCCGGTGAGATAGTTGCTGGCTTGATTGGCCAATACAGCAGCCTGCACATCCAGCAATGCCAGATCTATATACTGACCCAGTCCGGATTGATGACGCTCCAGCAGAGCACCCTGAATAGCATTGGCGGCATAGAGCCCGGTAAATAGATCGGTCACCGCAACCCCGACTTTGACCGGACCTCCGTTCGCAGAGTCTGGTTCGCCGGTAATACTCATTAGTCCACCCATTCCCTGGATTAAAAAGTCATAGCCGGGCCGCTCTGCATAGGGCCCAGTTTGACCGAAGCCGGTAATTGAGCAGTAGATCAGACGGGGATTTATCTCGGCGATGGAGGCATAGTCCAGACCGTATTTTTTCAGGCCGCCGACTTTGTAGTTTTCAATTAATACATCGCACTGCAGCGCCAGCTGGCGAATAATCTCCTGCCCCTCGGGCCGGGTAATATCCACTGTGACCGACTGCTTGCTGCGGTTGGTGCAGAAGAAATAGGCAGCGTCCGCGGTATCGTTGCCTGCTTTATCCTTGAGGTAGGGAGGGCCCCAGTGGCGGGTATCGTCACCCACTCCCGGGCGCTCTATTTTTATGACCTCAGCGCCCAGATCGGCAAGCATCTGGCCGGCCCAGGGGCCTGCCAGCACTCGGCTCATATCCAGGACTTTATAACCAGCCAGTGGTCCTGCCATCAAACTTACCCGAAGGCCTGAATACCGGTCTGGGCACGACCCAGAATCAGGGCGTGGACATCGGCGGTGCCCTCGTAGGTGTTGACCACCTCGAGGTTGAGCATATGCCGCATCACCGGATATTCATCGGAGATACCGTTACCGCCGTGCATATCTCTGGACATACGGGCGATATCCAGCGCCTTGCTGCAGTTATTGCGTTTCATCAGACTGATTAGCTCTGGCGCCAGTTGGCCCTGATCTTTAAGGCGACCGGCGCGCAGTGAACCCTGAAGTCCCAGACTGATCTCGGTCTGCATATTGGCCAGCTTTATCTGGATTAGCTGGGTGGCTGCCAGAGGCCGGTCAAATTGGATTCGGTCCAGACAATATTGCCGGGCGGCATGCCAGCAGTCTTCTGCAGCACCCATAGCGCCCCAGCTAATGCCATAGCGAGCTGAGTTAAGACAGCCAAAGGGCCCTTTAAGACCCTGCACATTGGGCATAAGTTGATCTTCGGGGACAAATACTTCGTCCATCACAATCTCACCGGTGATAGAGGCGCGCAGTGCCAGCTTGCCTTCAATTTTGGGGGCGGACAGGCCTTTCATGCCTTTATCCAGAATAAAGCCGCGGATAATGCCATCATCGGTTTTAGCCCAGACCACAAACACATCGGCAATAGGCGAGTTGCTGATCCACATTTTGCTGCCGGATAAAAGATAGCCGCCATCCACAGTTTTGGCGCGGGTCTTCATGCCGCCGGGATCTGAGCCGGCATCTGGCTCGGTCAGACCAAAACAGCCAACCCACTCTCCAGTAGCCAGTTTGGGTAGATATTTCTCGCGCTGCTGCTCTGTGCCATAGGTATAGATAGGGTACATCACCAGGCTGGACTGCACGCTCATCATTGAGCGATAACCAGAGTCAACACGCTCCACTTCTCTGGCTATCAGGCCATAACAGACATAGTTAACTCCTGCGCAGCCATAGCCATCAATCATGGAGCCCAGCAGGCCAAGCTCGCCCATTTCGTTAAAGATGGCCCGATCAGTGGCTTCATTTCTAAATGCGTCGCGCACTCTGGGGGCCAGATGTTCCTGCGCATAACCGGCTGCGGTATCCCGCACCAAGCGTTCTTCATCACTGAGCTGGTCATCCAGACTAAATGGATCCTGCCAGTTAAATTTTGCCCAATCCGCTGCCATATTAGGATCCCTTTACTTGATAATGGTGCGCGGTGGAGTCCAGCGCACTGGTTGCACGTTCGATTAATAGATCAATTTCTTCATGGCTGCTGACAAATGGTGGCGAAATAATCATTGAGTCGCCCACCGCACGCATCACCAAATTATTGCTGACACAGAATTCACGGCAGATGCCACCAGATTTTTGCTCTGGCTCCAGACGCTCTCTGGTTTCTTTATTGCGCACCAGCTCAATGGAGCCCAGCATGCCGATGCCGCGCACATGGCCCACTATAGGGTGGTCTGCCAGTGCTTGCCACTTACTCTGCAGGTAGGGAGCCATATTATTGGCTACATGGTCGACCATATTTTGTTCTTCAATTATGTCGAGGGTGGCCAGAGCTGCGGAACAGGCGATTGGGTGGCCGGAATAGGTAAAGCCATGGCCAAACTCACCGCCAGAGCCGGTGACCACTCTGGCTACCTTGTCACTGACCATTACCCCGCCCAGAGGCTGGAAGCCATTGGTGACGGCTTTGGCAAAGGTCATTAGATCTGGCTCTGTGCCATAGGTTTGGCAGCCAAACATGTTGCCAGTACGACCAAATCCGCAGATAACCTCGTCACTGATAAACAGAATGTCTCGCTCTTTAAGAATTCGGCTGACTTCTGGCCAGTAGCTATCTGGCGGCACAATAACGCCTCCCGCGCCCTGAATAGGCTCGGCAATAAAGGCCGCCACATTTTCAGCGCCCAGCTCGTCAATGCGTTTTTCCAGCTCCCGGGCTGCCTGCAGGCCAAATTCCTCGGCGCTGAGTTCACCGCCATTGCAGTACCAGTTGGGGTCGGGAATATGCTGTATATAGGGCAGGGTTTCAAACTGCTTGTGCACAAACTCAAAGCCACCCAGGCTAGCTGAGGCGATGGTGCTGCCGTGATAGGCATTGGTGCGCGACAGAATAATGCGTTTGTTGGGCTGATCTTTCAAATCCCAGTAGCGTCGCACCAGACGGATATTGGTGTCGTTGGCCTCGGAGCCGGAACCGGTAAAGAACACATGGGTAAATTGATCTGGAGTCATCTGTACCAGGCGATCGGCAAGCTCTACCGCTGGTGCATTACTGCACTGGAAAAAATTATTGTAGTAGGGCAGTTCCTGAAACTGCTTGCTGACTGCCTCGGCAATTTTTGGTTGGCTGTAACCCAGACTGCAGCACCAGAGTCCGGACATGGCATCGAGCAACTTATTGCCGTCGGTATCATGGATATAAATATGCTCAGCGCGGTTGATAATTCTGCCAGGCTTTTTTGCATAGTCACCAAAGTCGGTAAAGGGGTGCAGGTGGCGACGCACATCTAACTGCTGCCATTGTTCAGTGGTTAGCATTTTGGTCATGGCTGGTCTCTCAATTGGGATAAAAAGGCGCTGATTCAATACACCTATTAGATACCAGAGAACGCCTGTAGTCATGTACCCAAAGGGGTGGGCAGGCCGCGCCCCACCTCAGTTGGTGTTCAGCTAGGTTACTGCTGATCCTGGCCAGCAGAATAGATTTTGCGCCCATCAAACCAGGTTGAGAGCACCTGGGTGTCGGATATCTGGTGGGCATTTCCCGCAGCTTCCAATGCCAGCAGGTCGGTGCTCAGAATAACAAAGTCTGCCTTTTTGCCAGCTTCCAATGATCCGGTGATATGCTCGTTTTGCAGCATTTTGGCGCCGTTAATGGTGTAGGCATCCAGGGCATCGGCCAGGGAAACTCTTTCGGCGGGGTTGTACACTCTGCCGGTCTCATCCTGTTGCCTGGTTACTGCTTTCTCCAGATTAAAGAAGGGTCTGGGCTCTCTGGTATCTACAGGTGCGTCGCTGCCTGCAGTTAAAATTCCTCCAGTAGCCAAGATAGAGCCCGCCGGGTAAGAATTAATATAACCGTAGTCACTGGGGTCAAATAAATCTTCCGCCGATTTAATATGGTCGAGAAACGGCGATACAGTCATCAGATAGCCCTCATCCGGTTCTATCCAGCCATAGGTAAATGTGGGGTAGACATCCAGTTCGGCAAAGCGGCCTATATCATCTGCATCAATAAACTGCGCATGGGCCATAGACAGGTTAGCTGTAGAATCTGGGTTGGCTTTGCGGGCAGCTTCAAAGGCATCCAGAGCAAAACGTACCGCCCGATCACCTATAGCATGGCTGTGTACATTAATACCGGCGCTGACCAGTGCCAGCGTATAGTTATGCAAGAACTCAGCTTCCTTTTCCAAAACCCCGTTGCTCTGGGTGCACTGGGCGGCCAGAAAACCATGTTCCTGATAAAAGGCTTTTTTATCTGCCGCCGAATTCAATGCACGCCCCCGAGCACAGGCAGCAGACTCTGTGTCTACATAGGACTGCACTACTATAGCGCCGCTGTCCGGATCCACACCAAATACAGGCTGCAGATAGTTATTTAGTGAGGCGGCATTGGGCAGGGTGGGGGGATTAGAATAGGGGTTGCCCTCGGTGACACCGTCTATAAATATTTTTGCAGTGTCGATTTTAAAATTGGCAATATCCTGATGGGCGGCCTGCACGGTCTGCATATCCGCAACCACAGCATCTACATCAATAGGTGCATCTGGATGGGGCCGATAGTCTTCATAGTCAGCGTAAAAGGCCACCGACATGCGGTAGTTTAAAGCAGTATCCTTTGCCGCATCCGCGAAACTGGCGATATCTTTGCTGGTTAGAGCTGCATCGAGAACCGAGGTAATGCCATTGACTGCCAGCTTGTCACTGATTCTGCTCACCAGTTGGTTATCTATGGCGGGATAGCCCCAGAGGTTGGGAATATTGACCAGTCTGCGGGCATCTTCATTGAGCGCGCCATTGGGCTCTCCATCGGCATCTACCCCGACTGTAGCGCTGTAGTCAGCGAACTCTGCGGCCAGAGTCTCAGCGCTCAGGCCCACCTGGTTGCCATATTTATCTGTAGCCAGTGACAGTGCATAGCTATTGACTGCGCCATGGTGGCCATCGTTGCCCAGTAACATAATTGGGTGCTGAGTAGATACAGCATCCAGTGCCGCTCGCATAGTGGGTAATGCCTCTGAGGGTTCATTGCCCGCGGTGTAGGTCCACTGGTCAACGCTGAGCCATTCACCGGCTTCCAGACCCTCCAGGCAGGGCTTTAATCTAGGCACCATATCCTCCAGTGAATAGGGGGTGCTGGCAAGATCACAGCTGTCAGTTTTGACTATGCCGGGCAGATGAATATGCACATCATGGAGCCCCGGAATAAGCATCTTGCCCTGCAAATCAATGACTTCGGTCTGATCACCTATCAGGGGAGCCATGCTGCTGTCCGTGCCCAGGGCAACAATTTGATCACCGGTAATAGCCATAGCTGAAACCACAGACTGATTGCTGTCCGCGGTATAAATAGTGCCACCGGTAAACACCTTATCGGCAATATTGGAGGTTGGTTCCTGGCAGCCGACTAGACTGATGGCGACGAGAAGTATAGGGCTTGCTGCTCTCTTGATCATGGTTCACCTCTGATGATTATTGATTTTTGTCCCTATAGTAATGCTTCCCGATGACCACCGAATACCCTCTAGGGGTAGACGAAGCAATTAGCAGATTTTTAATAGCCGCCAAAGTGCCATAATAACGCCATACAGGTAACCCCGGAATTATTATGGAACAGCAAGAGCCCTCAGCGAAT
>ERZ887830.108-NODE-108-length-56732-cov-16.365598_pt1 | contig 56732 bp, 54 predicted proteins | sample MGYA00521101_ERZ887830 | MGnify/ENA primary metagenome ERZ887830 (study PRJEB32303, sample SAMEA104408592) | aquatic metagenome | biome: Marine water; feature: Pelagic; material: water | place: Baltic Sea | collected 2014-06-05T16:38:00 | depth 1,762 m ... | reverse complement strand
AAACATAAAAAATGGAGAACCGATTCCTGTGAATCAATTCTCCGATTTAGTGACCTCGGCAGGATTCAAACCTGCAACCTCTTGAGCCGTAATCAAGTACTCTATTCAGTTGAGCTACGAGGCCTTTTTTGTTGGGTGCAAATATATCGTTTTTTAAAGAGTCTGCAAATAAAACCTGCTAAGAATCTAAGGCGTTTTTGGTTATGTAGAACCGCCACGCAATAAGCCCCAATTGCCATTTGGAAGCTTTGCTCAAATCCAACCTTTTTTGAGATAAACTAGGCAATACCATTCGGTTCAAACAAGCAATCCACTTAAAAACTCTCTTTTTCATAGCACAAAAATACAAAATAGATTCCTACCTCGTATCTTAGCATTTCAAAAAGACCTGAATGAGTATTGTGTTATTAGTTATTGGATTGGTGTTTTTAATTGTGGGAGGAGATTTATTGCTCAAAGCAGCAGTCTCTATTTCGCTAAAACTCAACATCCCCAAAATTGTAATTGGAATGACAGTGGTTTCTTTTGCTACATCGGCTCCAGAACTTATAGTCAGTGTTCAATCGGCACTTCGGGGAGCTCCCGATTTGGCGTTGGGAAATGTTGTGGGTTCCAACATCGCAAACCTCGGTTTGGTTTTGGGAATTACAGTCATTCTTTCTCCCATTTTGGTAACTAAAAATTTCTATCGTTTCGATTGGCCGATTATGATGACGGCTTCACTTTTGTTTTTCGGATTCATATTCGATGGCGTATTGGTGTTTTGGGAAGGTGCTATGATGCTACTTCTTTTGCTCTTTACCATTCTATATTTAATTAAATTTCAAGAAAAAGCAGTGGAAGAAGAGCCCCACGAGGTCGGTGCTCCCTATTCCGTTTTTAAGACCATGGTGTATTTAGTCATCGGTTCTTTAGGATTGGCTTTTGGTTCGCAGTGGCTGATTGATGGGGCAGTTTCGTTGTCCCTTCAATTGGGCGTTAGCGAGCGTGTAATTGGTGTTACAATGGTTTCGGCAGGTACAAGCATTCCTGAGTTGGTAGCCTCAGTAATGGCTGTGCTTCGGAAAGAAAAAGCCATTTCGATTGGAAATCTTGTAGGATCTAATTTATTCAATATTTTGGCAGTATTGGGAATATCTTCGATGGTGATTCCTATCGAAGTTATGGATAGAACTCTTTTGAATTTTGACATCTATGTGATGCTATTCATTTCATTTCTTATCCTTCCTTTGGTTTTTATTCCCAACGGCCTTCGATTGGGATGGAGAGACGGTATTTTGCTGTTGGCTATTTATATTGGGTATATATATATGACAGTATAAAAAAAACCCAGTCGAAGCTAGGTTTTAATGATAACTAAATGTTCAATAATTATTAAATTTTAGCAGTTTTAACTGTCTTAATAATTCTTGCAGCAATTTTGTATGGATCAGCGTTAGAAGCAGGACGTCTGTCTTCTAGCCAGCCTTTCCAGCCTTTTTCAACAGTCATAATTGGAATTCGAATCGAAGCGCCTCGATCTGAAACTCCGTAACTGAATTCATGAATAGACTGGGTTTCGTGCAGACCAGTCAATCGTTGGTCGTTGTATGCTCCATAAACCTCAATATGCTCTTTTACAACAGGTCGGAATGCTTCACAAATTTTCTCATACGTTTCTTTAGAACCACAAGTTCTAAGGGTGGTATTGGAGAAGTTAGCATGCATACCCGAACCGTTCCAGTCAGTAGCACCAAGCGGTTTTGGATGGTAATCGATAGCCAGACCGTAGTCTTCAGCCAATCGTTCTAATAAGTAACGCGCTACCCAAATCTGGTCTCCAGCTTCAGCAGCACCTTTAGCAAAAATTTGAAACTCCCATTGTCCAGGAGCTACCTCACCATTGGTTCCTTCAACGTTTAAACCAGCATCCAAGCAGATGTCTAAGTGACGATCCATGATTTCACGTCCGAATGAATTTTTTGCACCCACTGAGCAGTAGAACTGTCCTTGTGGTGTTTGATCTTTAGGAAAACCTAAAGGTAAATTTGTTTCTGGATCCCACAAGAAGTATTCTTGCTCGAAGCCGAACCAAAAATCATCATCATTGTCATCGATAGTTGCACGACCGTTTGAGGCGTGTGCAGAGCTATCCGCATTTAAAACCTCTGTCATAACCAAATACGCGTCTCTTCGAACGGGATCTGGATAAATAGCAACAGGTTTTAGTAAACAATCTGAAGAACCTCCTTCGGCTTGCAAAGTAGAACTTCCATCAAATGACCACATGGGGACTTCTTCCAATGTACCGCCGAAATCAGAAACAACTTTCGTTTTGCTTCGAAGATTCGCAGTAGGAGTATAACCGTCTAGCCAGATATATTCCAATTTTGATTTACTCATAATAATAGATTTTTGTAATTATTTAGGTTACAAATTTAATTTTTTTCTAGAACCTCTCAATATTATGGGGTAAAAAGTAATCAACTATTCTAAATTTTTATTAACACCCCATTTTTTTTTGGGTTATATTATGTTTAAAGCATTTATTTGTTTTTAAAATGATAATTTCATAAAACTCTACAAATATTCCGTCAAATACGTTAATTTTGCTTAGAATTTAAATCAAATTAAAAATCCTAAAACACAACCTATGGCCACCTTACGTTTCGAAGCTCTCAAAAAAGCCTTTCAAAAAAAACCTTTACAAATTGACTTTCCTATGAAAAAATCCAAACGTTTTGGTGAAAACGTTTTTGGAATTGAAACAATGCGTCAATACCTAACTAATGATGCATTGAATAGTGTAAAATCAGCCATTGATAAAGGCACTAAAATTACGCGCTCTGAAGCCGATCAGATAGCAACATCTCTAAAAGATTGGGCGCTGTCCAAAGGTGCCACTCATTATACACACTGGTTTCAACCTTTAACAGGTGCAACCGCCGAAAAACACGATGCCTTTTTTGATTTCACTCTTGATGGAACCGCTATTGAGAAATTTGAAGGAAGTCAATTGGTTCAACAAGAACCCGATGCTTCCAGTTTTCCACACGGTGGAATTAGAAATACTTTCGAGGCTAGAGGATATACCGCGTGGGATCCTACCTCTCCAGCTTTTATTTATGGAACTACGCTTTGTATTCCGACTGTTTTTGTTTCTTACACAGGCGAGGCCTTGGATTACAAAACTCCATTACTTCGTGCCTTACAAGTTGTGGATCAAGCTGCAACAGGAGTCGCAAAATATTTTGATAAAAATGTAACCAAAGTGATTTCAACCTTGGGTTGGGAACAAGAGTATTTTTTAATTGACAAAGACCTAGCACTTACCCGTCCCGATATTATGTTGTCTGGCAGAACCTTATTGGGTCACTCGCCAGCCAAAGGTCAACAACTTGACGATCACTATTTTGGATCCATTCCTAGCCGAGCACTTGCTTTTATGAGAGAACTCGAAGAAGAGTCCCTGCTTCTAGGAATTCCTGTCAAAACACGGCATAACGAAGTAGCTCCTAACCAATTTGAGTTGGCGCCTATTTTTGAGGAAGCCAATTTGGCAGTTGACCACAACTCCCTTTTGATGGATATTATGGGGAAAATTGCTAGCAAGCATAGTTTTAAAATTTTACTTCACGAAAAACCCTTTGAAGGTATCAACGGTTCTGGAAAACACAACAATTGGTCGCTTTCTACCGACACAGGTGTAAACCTACTCAGCCCTGGAAAAACTCCGATGAGCAATCTTCAGTTTTTGACCTTTTTTGTGAATACAATCAAAGCTGTTCAGGACAACGAGGAGTTGCTGCGTGCCACTATTGCTAGTGCAGGAAACGACCATCGATTGGGGGCTAACGAAGCTCCGCCAGCCATTATTTCGGTATTTATTGGTCAACAACTTTCCAAAGTGCTGAACAACCTAGAAAACGTATCCAAAGGAAAATTATCTCCCAAAGAAAAAACCGATTTAAAATTAAATGTTGTCGGTAAAATTCCGGAAATATTATTAGACAATACTGACAGAAACAGAACTTCTCCTTTTGCATTTACTGGAAATAAGTTTGAATTTAGAGCCGTTGGATCTTCGGCCAATTGTGCCAATCCAATGACAGTTCTTAACACCATTGTTGCCAAACAGCTCATAGACTTTAAAAAGGAAGTGGATGGTCTCGTTAAAACAAAAAAACTCAAAAAAGACGATGCTATTTTCAATGTGATTCGTGAGTACATCAAAAGCTCCAAAAAAATCCTTTTTGAAGGTGATGGATACAGCGACGATTGGGAAAAGGAAGCCATGAAAAGAGGCTTGAGTAACAACCGAAAAACTCCAGAAGCTCTCAAAGCCAAAGTTTCAAAAAAGAACATTGCGCTTTTTGAGTCAATGGGTGTTATGAATGCTGTAGAGTCTCATGCACGTTATGAAATCGAACTTGAAGAGTATTTGATGCGTATTCAAATTGAGGGAAGAGTCTTGGGTGATATTGCCCGAAATCATGTCATTCCAACTGCAGTTCGCTATCAAAACACCTTGATTGAAAACGTCAAAGGATTGAAAGATATTTACGACAAAGACTATAAAAAACATGCCAGTGAGCAAATGGAATTGATCGAGAAAATATCCGACCACATTGCCAATATCAATCGAGGAGTTACCGATATGATCAATGCTCGTAAAAAAACCAATTCTATGAAAAACATAGAGCAAAAGGCACAGAGTTATTGTTACGATGTGAGACCTTTGTTTGACGTAATTCGATACCATTGTGATAAACTGGAACTAATGGTTGACGACGAACTATGGTCGCTTACCAAATACCGCGAATTGTTATTTATGCGATAGATTTTTTGCAAACGTTTTCTTTTCATCTTCTTAAAAGGTATCTTTGAGCTCAAATTCAATTTATGAGTTCTGAAGTAAGCAAAAGATACAGCCAACGAGGAGTTTCTGCAAGCAAAGAAGACGTTCACAATGCGATCAAAAATATCGATAAGGGGCTTTTTCCAAAAGCCTTTTGCAAAATTGTTCCCGATACATTAACGAACGACGATGCATATTGTTTGGTCATGCATGCCGATGGCGCAGGGACCAAGTCATCACTTGCTTATGTGTATTGGAAAGAAACTGGTGATTTGTCTGTTTGGAAAGGGGTTGCGCAAGATGCCTTGATCATGAATATTGACGATTTGTTGTGTGTGGGTGTTACCGATCAAATTTTATTGTCTTCAACCATTGGAAGAAATAAAAACAATATTCCAGTGGAAGTCATTGGAGCCATTATTGAAGGCACCGAATCTTTGATTGACGAGTTGCGCTCTTTTGGAGTGAACATTCACTCCACGGGAGGTGAAACTGCTGATGTGGGTGATCTTGTAAGAACCATTATTGTAGATTCTACCGTAACTGCTCGCATCAAAAGAAGCAAGGTGATCGACAATGCAAATATTCAAGAAGGTGATGTGATCGTTGGCCTAGCATCGTTTGGTCAAGCGACCTATGAATCTGAATACAATGGAGGAATGGGAAGTAATGGGCTTACTTCGGCTCGACACGATGTTTTTGGAAAAGAATTGGCCCAAAAATACCCTGAAAGCTTCGATCCAAGTGTTCCTTCAGATTTGGTTTATTCGGGCAGTATGAATTTGTTAGACACGGTTTATGATGTTCCCTTAGATGCGGGAAAATTAGTGCTTTCACCAACACGAACATATGCTCCAATTATCAAAAAAATACTATCCCAATTCACAAATTCCGATATTCATGGAATGGTTCATTGCAGCGGTGGAGCTCAAACGAAAATATTACATTTTTTAGGAGATAATTTACACGTTATTAAAGACAACCTTTTTGATGTTCCTCCATTATTTCAACTCATCCAAGAGCAATCCCAGACCCAATGGAAAGAAATGTATCAGGTGTTTAATATGGGACATCGAATGGAGTTGTATGTCAACCCCTCGATAGCAGAAGCCTTGATTGCTATTTCCAAAGAGTTCAATGTAGAGGCTCAAATTGTTGGAAAAGTAGTTGCTTCTGATACCAAAAAATTAACCATTCACAGTCCCAACGGGATTTTTGAATATTAACAGTTTCAAACGATTCGGTCAAAAAGCCTATTTTTGTAAATAGAATTCGCCCATTAAAGTATGTTAGAAAAATTACAAATTGTTCAACAGCGTTTCGATGAAGTCTCGGATTTAATCATTCAGCCCGATATCATATCGGATCAAAAGCGTTATGTTCAACTCAACAAAGAATACAAAGACTTAAGTACTTTGGTTGAGAAAAAGAAGCATTACGAAAGCTTATTAGCCAACATTGCTGAAGGACAAGAAATTATTGCCGATGGAAGCGATGCTGAAATGACGGAAATGGCAAAACTTCAAATCGATGAATCCAAAGAAGAAATTCTTGTTTTGGAAGAAGAAATACGAGTTCTCCTTATCCCAAAAGATCCCGAAGACAGCAAAAACGTGGTCATGGAATTGCGTGCTGGAACGGGCGGAGATGAAGCCAGTATTTTTGCAGGAGATTTGTTTAGAATGTACACCAAATACTGCGAAAGCAAAGGTTGGAAAGTCAATTTGGTAGATATGAGTGAAGGAACTGCTGGCGGATTTAAGGAAGTTATTTTTGAAGTATCAGGAACGGATGTTTATGGAACTCTAAAATTCGAAGCAGGTGTTCACAGGGTTCAACGTGTACCCCAAACTGAAACTCAAGGACGAGTTCATACCAGCGCTGCTTCTGTAATTGTGCTGCCCGAAGCCGAAGAGTTTGACGTTGAGCTAGATATGAGTGAAGTGCGAATAGAACGAACCACTTCAACAGGCCCAGGAGGACAATCAGTCAACACAACCTATTCGGCAATTAAATTACATCACGAACCTACAGGGATGATTGTGAGTTGTCAAGATCAAAAATCTTCGCATAAAAATTTAGAAAAAGCACTCAAAGTTTTGCGTTCTCGATTGTACGAAATAGAGCTAGCCAAAAAACAAGCTGCAGATTCGGAAAAGCGCAAAGGCATGGTTTCTTCTGGTGATCGTTCGGCTAAAATCCGCACCTACAATTACCCGCAAGGAAGGGTGACGGATCATCGAATTGGCCTTACGCTATACGATCTTCAAAACATTATCAATGGAGATATTCAAAAAATCATCGACGAGCTAGAGTTGGTTTATAATACTGAAAAGTTGAAAGAATCTGGAGAAGTGTTTTAAGCAAAAATAAGTATGAAAACAACGAGTATTGTTGAGCAAATTCAAATTAAAAAATCTTTCCTGTGCATTGGATTGGATACCGATAAGGACAAAATTCCATCGCATTTGCTTTTAGAGGAAGACCCTATTTTTTCATTCAACAAACAAATTATTGATGCTGCGCAACACCTTGCAGTTGCTATTAAAATAAACACGGCTTTTTATGAAGCCTATGGCGCTCAGGGCTGGATGTCTTTGGAGAAAACCGTTCGTTATATTAAAGAACATTATCCCGACATTTTCACCATTGCAGACGCCAAACGTGGAGATATTGGAAACACCTCATTGCGATACGCTAAGGCATTTTACGAAGCGCTTCCATTCGACTCGATTACCGTAGCGCCTTATATGGGCGAAGATTCTGTAGCCCCTTTTTTGAGTGTGGAAGACAAGCACACCATTTTGTTGGCGCTTACTTCCAATAAAGGAGCATTTGATTTTCAAACACAAAAATGTGGAGAAAAAGAGCTATACAAATCGGTTATTGAGACAGCTAGTGGCTGGGAACATTCCGACCGATTGATGTATGTGGTAGGAGCTACCAAGGCAGTTTTTTTATCTGATATTAGAACGTTGATTCCAAACAGTTTTTTGTTGGTTCCAGGAGTAGGAGCACAGGGAGGAAGTTTGGAGGAAGTATATCTGCACGGTTCCAATGACAAAGTAGGATTGTTGGTCAATTCTTCCCGAGGAATCATCTATGCGAGCGATCAAAAAGATTTTGCATCAGCCGCTATGGATGCTGCACAAAAAATTCAAATTCAAATGGCGAAATTGTTAGCATGTTAAATTATACGTTATACAAGCACGATTCCTCTGAGGAGTGGGTCACTTTTGTTCATGGGGCAGGGGGGAGTTCTTCCATTTGGTTTAAACAAATCAGAGAGTATTCCAAACAATACAACGTTTTGTTATTAGATTTGCGAGGGCATGGTGATTCTGTTATTTCGACTCCTAATAACCCTTTTGATCAAAAATATACATTTGAATCCATTGCCAAGGATATTCTTCAGGTGTTGGATTTTGAGCAAATTCAGAAATCACATTTTGTTGGAATTTCATTGGGGACTATACTTATTCGCCAACTGGCAGAAATGTCTCCTGAGCGTGTTCAAAGCATGATTTTAGGCGGAGCGATTATCAAGCTCAACTTTCGTTCTCAGTTTTTAATGCGCGTAGGAAATTTGTTCAAATCAATAGTGCCTTATATTTGGATTTACAAGTTTTTTGCTTTTATCATTATGCCCAATAAAAATCACAAAGAATCTCGTTTGCTATTCATCAATGAAGCCAAAAAGTTGTACCAAAAAGAGTTCATAAGATGGTTCAAGCTTACTACCGAAATCAATCCTGTTCTAAAATGGTTCCGACAAGTTGATGTGAAAATTCCAACATTGTATGTGATGGGAGAGGAAGATTATATGTTTTTGCCCTCTGTACAGCATGTGGTGCTCAAACATACCACTTCTCGTTTAGTGGTTGTTCCCAATTGCGGTCATGTAGTCAATGTAGAACAACCGGTTCACTTCAATCAGCTTACTTTGAAGTTTCTCAAAAAACAAATTCAATAAACGTTATGAGAAGATGATGGTTTTGTTGTTGTAAACCATTACTTTTCTTTCGGTATGAAGTTTAACAGCCCTAGAAAACACTATTTTTTCTAAATCACGCCCTTTAAGAATGAGATCATCAATCCTGTGAGTGTGGCTTACACGGGCTATGTCTTGTTCGATAATGGGACCAGCATCGAGTTCTTCGGTGACGTAATGGCTGGTAGCGCCAATAATTTTTACACCTCTTTCGTAAGCGGAGTGATAGGGTTTAGCTCCCGGAAATGCTGGAAGAAACGAATGGTGAATATTGATGATTTTGTGCGTATATTCTTTAATTAAAAGAGGAGAAACGATTTGCATATAGCGTGCTAGTACGATAAAATCAATTTCGTGTTTCTGTAATAATTTGAGCTGCTCTTTTTCTGCATGAGCTTTGGTCTCTTTGGTAACTGGAATGTGAAAAAACGGAATGTCAAATTTTGCTGCTATAGGTGCAAGATCCTTGTGATTGCTAATGATAAACGGGATTTCAACAAATAGCTCCCCCGATTGATATCTTCCGAGTAAATCATATAGACAATGATCGTATTTGGATACAAATACTGCCATTTTAGGTTTTATATCGGTAGGGTAAAGCTGCACAGACATATTGAACTGCATCCCCAAGGTATTGTTGAAGTCAGTGTTAAAGCTATCTAGTGAAAATGAAGTTTTTTCAAACACACTTTCCAGTCTCATAAAAAACGCATCATGCGTTCGGTCTACATATTGGTCTATATAGACAATGTTTCCATGATTTTGATGGATAAAATTGGTGATAGCTGCTATGATTCCTTGTTGGTCTTTGCAGTGAATCAAAATTGTAATCGTACTCATAAATGATGGTTTATATCAAAAATAATGTAAAATGAATCAGTATCTTCATTTGTCGGTAATTATTTCGCAACTTTTTTAAAATAAAATAAAAAAAACCACCAAAGCATAATTTTGGTGGTTTTTGAATATATAATCAAAAAAATTAATTGACCCTAAAATCTGCGTATGCATCCATTCCATGCTCAGCAAGATCAAGTCCATTCATTTCTTCTTCTTTATCGACACGCAAACCGCAAATAGCTGTTACGATTTTAATCAATATGATTGCCATAATTACGCTAAATGCACCAATGATACCTACACCAGCCAATTGCGTCATAAATTGGTCGAAACCAGCTTTGTCTCCAAACAATCCTACGGCCAACGTTCCCCACATTCCGCAGAACAAGTGAACAGCAATGGCTCCTACAGGATCATCAAGTTTGACACGATCGAGAAGAGAAACACTTAGTACCACCACAATTCCACCAATAGCACCAATTATAATAGCATCAGTTGGTCCCATTAGGTCAGCTCCAGCAGTAATACTAACAAGACCTCCCAAAATACCGTTCATAAACATAGTGAGGTCATAGTTTTTATACAATGTATTCGAAAAAATAGCTCCACCAACACCTCCAGCAGCAGCAGCCAAACAGGTGGTTACTAGAGTTAGTGATGTTAATGCAGGATCAGCAGAAAGAACCGACCCGCCATTAAATCCAAACCATCCTAGCCAAAGAATAAGTACACCTGCAGAAGCAAGCGGTAAGTTGTGTCCAGGCAATGCCATGGATTTTCCATCAGCACTAAATTTTCCAATTCTAGCTCCAAGGAAATAAACAACAACTAAGGCAGCCCATCCTCCTACAGAGTGAACTAAAGTTGAGCCTGCAAAGTCATAGAATCCCCATCCGTCAAGAAATCCAGCACCCCATTTCCATGATCCTACAATAGGATAAACAATACCCACATAGAGCACAGCAAATAGCATAAAGCTAGAAAGTTTGATACGCTCAGCAACGGCACCAGAAACAATGGTAGCGGCAGTTGCAGCAAACATTCCTTGAAACAAGAAGTCTGTCCAGTAGGTGTATCCCTCACTGTATGCCAAATCTAGATTACCATCTACTAATGGCGCAGAAAGTCCAAACAAATCAAAAAAGTAATCGGGAATAATTCCGCCGATAAAACTTCCAGGATACATGAGATTGAATCCAACAAAACAGTAGATAAGAAGTCCCGCTGTGATTACAAAAAAGTTTTTGAATAAAATATTGATGGTATTTTTTTGACGTGTAAGTCCAATTTCTAAAAGAGAAAAACCTAAATGCATAAAAAACACCAAGGCTGTACAGACCATCATCCATACATTATTAGTTGTTAGTATTTCAATATTCATAATATTATAATTCTATTGTTTAGTTTAAAGTTGAATTTCCAGATTCTCCTGTTCGGATTCTGTACGCTTGCTCTATGGAAGAGACGAATATTTTACCGTCACCTACTTTTCCAGTAGCTGCAGCACTTATAATAGCCTTAACGGTTCTTTCTTCGAATTCTTCGGAGACTACAATAGACAGGTGTCTGCGCTGTATGTCGCTGGTGCTATACGTGATACCCCGATAGACATGTCCTTCTTTTTCATTTCCAACTCCAGTGACATCCCAGTAGCTGAAAAAATTAACTTCAACTTGGTGCAGAGCCTTTTTGACGTCCCCAAATTGAGATTTTCTAATGATTGCTTCGATTTTTTTCATATTTGAACTATTTTATATTACAAAAGTAATTAAACTGATATATACCCCATACTTTTTAGGGTTAAATATTAAAAATTTTATTAAATATATTTTTTAACCCCTAAAAAAATAGGGATGATTAAATTATAAAGTAATTTATTGAGCATTTAACAAAAAAACCCGATGAATTTCTCCATCGGGCTCTCACAAAAACAACTAAATATGAAAATATTTAATAAAATTATTGTTTGTTGTGTTTAGAAGCTTCTTTTGAATCCTATGAATGCGATTTCTTGTTCAAGATTGACTAGGAACGATTCAAAGGTTGGAGAAGTTAATAAACACATCCTATAACTATAGTTAATTAGAACGAGTAGATTGCAGCTAAAACGAATGAAGATAGGCTATCTGTATCGCCATCGGCATCTACATAAAACTTTTCTGAAGCCGTATCTATTCTAAATTCTGGTTTCAATGTAAAGTTTCCAGAAGAATAACTTCCTGTAATAGTTATGGAAGTGTTGTCTCCATCACCAAAAGCATCTAAACTGCCGTTTTCAGTAAACGCCTCGTATCTTGCGCCAAGAGCGAAACTATCCGTAAAAGAATACTGTGGATAAAGTGCAACGCCAGAGAATTCAATTGTGTCATCCTCAAAAGAAGTTGCGTTTACTCCCAAATAGAAGCTATCAGTAATATCAATTCCACCAGTAAAGTCTATTTGTGTAACGCTTGTATCACCACCAGATAAGAAGTTGATGTATTGTCCGTAAAGGCCTAACTGTGCTCCAAACATATAGTCTTCATCCATTGGTTGAGATTCAGTTTGATCAGTGCTGTTAAATACACCTAACATCATGGACACATCATCAGTTATAGAGACATCAGCTTTTAACCCTGTGTGTGAAAAAGGACCGTACGAAAACATGTAGGATGTAGAGTAGTTAAAATTTGCAGCAGGTGAAATCACCTCATACCCTAAGAATGTGTTGAAGTTACCCAAAGTAAGCGTTAATTTTTCGCTTACGTTATAATAAACGTATAATTGATTAACGATACTTGATGATCCTGTAGAATTAAATACAGCATCGGCACCTCGTGGACCGTAGACTAAATCAGCAACAAATCCATGCTTTTCTCCTTCGTAAGACAAAATAACGTTTGCCATTCCAAGAGCAAAACCAGAAAGGTTTGCAAATGAAGTTCCCGGAGCATACTCACTACTTCTGAAGTAGGTATCAACGGTTCCTGACACACTAAATGTTGGTGCTTCTTGCGCTTCAGCTTCTTGTGCTTTAGCTTCTTCGGTGCTAATTACTGTAAAAGCTACTGTTAGTGCCAATACAAATAATAAGCTTTTGTTTGTTAATTGTTTCATAATTTAAAATTTAAAATGGTTTAATGATATTTAATTGTTAGATTTATTTTAATTATTCTCGAATTCTTTTTCCAGCATAAGCAATAGAGCCGTGTTCTGAGATATCCAGACCAGCTAATTCTTCCTCTTCAGAAACTCGTAGTCCGATAGTTTTCTTGAGGATAAAGAAGAATATGAGAGATAAAATAGTGGCCCATAATCCGTAAGCCAATACTCCAATGGCTTGAATTCCAAGTTGGTCAAATCCACCACCGTTGAAAACTCCAATACCAGCATCTCCGTCAACTCCCCAAAGTCCGATAACGAGTGTTCCCCATGCACCGGCAACACCGTGTACAGAAGCAGCACCTACTGCATCGTCAATTTTGAGTTTTTTGTCAATAAATTCAATCGCAAATACTACGATCACACCACCAATAAATCCAGCAGCTACAGATCCTATTTCAGTCATATTACCGCAACCAGCAGTAATACTTACAAGTCCAGCAAGAGCACCGTTGAGTGTCATTGATAGCTTGGGTTTACCGTCTTTAAACCATGTTAAGAACAAGGCGCCGATTGCACCGGCAGCGGCAGCTAAGTTGGTTACAAGAACAACAGTTGAAGCTCCTATAGCATCTTCACCACCCCAAGCGAGTTGAGATCCACCATTAAAACCAAACCACCCTAACCAAAGGATAAAAACTCCGAGTGTAGCTAATAATTGGTTGTGACCTGGTAAAGCTTGCGATTCACCTTTAATATATTTACCAATTCGAGGACCTACCATCCAAGCGGCAACTAATGCAGCCCATCCACCTACAGAGTGAACAATAGACGATCCAGCAAAATCAATAAATTCAGCATCTCCGATAGTGTTTAACCATCCTCCATTCCATTCCCATCCACCTGCAACAGGATAAATGAAAGCAGTCATAACTACTGTAAATACAGCATAAGTAGTGTACTTTGTTCTACCTGCTATGGCTCCAGAAACAATGGTTGCTGCTGTTGCGGCAAATACTGTTTGGAAAAACAAATCTGCTGATCCCTGAGAAAAAATGAAATCTCCCCAGTGCCAGAAGCCGTTTCCTGGTCCGTACATAAGTGAGTAACCCACAAACCAAAATGAAAGCGATCCTACTGAAATGTCAAGGATGTTTTTCATAGCAATGTTTACTGCGTTTTTGGAATCAGTCATTCCTGATTCAACCAACGTGAATCCTGCTTGCATAAAAAAGACAAGGATACCGGACAATAACATCCAAAGCATTCCCATGTCACCTTCTATGGCTGCTGTGTCTTGAATTGCAAGAGGCAGACTAGATAAAAATGTGTTTAACATAATGAATTAGGTTTAAATTATTTGTCAAATATATATAGTAAATAAGTTTAACCCCTAATTTTTTAGGGTTAAATGTTTAATTTTTATATATTTTATAATTTTAACCCCTAAAAAATGATAGTATTATAATTTATTTATATAAAAAATAATATTATACCCCATAAATTTAAAGGGGTATATGTTGTAAATGATAAAAAAAGAGATAAAAAGAGACTAGATAGATCGAGAAATGTATATTCCCAATCCTACGGCAAGTAAGCCCAAAAGTACGCTAATAAGGGTGTATAAAAGAAAAACCCCAATGTTTCCTGATTTGAGAAGCTCTATACCTTCAAGGCTGAAAGTAGAAAATGTGGTTAGTCCTCCACAAAAGCCAGTAGCAAAAAAAAGAGTTTGTGGGGAAGATAGTGCTCCTTGTTTTAATGCTGTACCCATTATAAATCCTATGAGAAGACAACCAAGTAGGTTGGCAATGAGTGTTGGATAAGGAAATGTGTTTTGAGGAATCGAAATAAATTTTGATAACCCGTATCGAAATACGCTGCCCATTCCTCCTCCTAAAAATACCCACAAAAAATACTTCATTATATATAAGGTTATGATGTGTGTCTAAAAACTGTATGATTTTAATGCTAATAAAAGTAAAATAAAACCAATAAAACCAACAAGCACCCATAGGCTCCCTTTGTAGTTTTGTTGAATTACTGCACGATCTTTCTTATAACTCAATGCTATAAGAATTACAAAACCTACAAAAAAACAAATCCCAAAAATGATTTGACCTTTACTGAACATAATTATGTATTTTAGGCGAAATTACAAAAACGCATGCAAACGGCCATTATATTTGGAGGAACATCGGGAATAGGAAAAGGTTTGTTGAAACTTTTAATTTCTCATGGTTATTCAGTAGGAGTGACGGGAAGAAGAACCGAATTGCTCAATCAACTAAAAACCACCTATGGAAATCGAGTAAAAACATTCACTCACGATGTTCAAGATGAAGCGACTGCTTCGGAATGTTTTTCAACTTTAGTTGATGCATTGGGCGGCTCTATAGATCTTGTTATTCATAGCTCGGGTATTGGTTATGAAAACCCAACCCTTGATTGGCATAAAGAAAAAGACACCTTGCTAACCAACGTAATGGGTGCTACATTGCTGTACAATCTGGTTTTTCGTTTTTTTAAATCACAAGGCTATGGTCATTTGGCGGCTATATCATCAATTGCTTCGTTACGAGGTAATAGAGAATCTCCGGCGTATTTTGCATCCAAAGCTTTCCAGATAAATTATTTAGAGTCGCTGTATTTTAAAACCAAAGAAATTCCAGGAAATCAAGTATTCATTACCGATATACGCCCTGGGTTTATAGACACCAAAATGGCGTTAGGCGACGGTATTTTTTGGATGGCTTCGACTGAAAAAGCGTGCAAACAAATTTTTGAAGCTATTCAAAATAAAAAAAGAAGAGTTTATATAACCAAGCGCTGGAATCTTATAGCGTGGGTATTAAAAATTGTTCCTTCTTGGCTTCAACGAAAAGTAATGTAATAACTAACGATTAAACCTATATAAATGAAAAATCAACTTGCCGCAGTAAAAGAGTTTCATTCAGCCTTTGGTCTGGGATGTTTGGAGATACCAACTGCTCAACTATCCAAAGAAAAACTCAAATTACGATTTGACTTAATGGCAGAAGAAAATGAAGAATATCTCGAGGCCGCTTCAAACAACGATTTGATTGAGGTTGCGGATGCCTTGGGTGATATGCTCTATATTTTATGCGGCACCATTTTGGAACACGGTATGCAACACAAAATAGAAGAGGTGTTTGCTGAAATTCAAAAAAGCAATATGAGCAAGTTAGGCGTCGACGGAAAACCTATTTATAGGGAAGACGGAAAGGTGCTTAAAGGTCCCGATTATTTCAAACCCAACATTGCCAAAGTTATCAATAGTTAAACAGGGAATCTCCACTGAAAAGGATCCTCAGCCAAATTGTATTGAATAGCAATGAGTTGTTCTTTTAATTTGAGTGCAAAAGAATCTTCAATATCAGGAACATCGTATCGATAGTCTTTGTATCCAAATCCTTTGATAGGATTGACCACCACTGCTGTTCCACTTCCGAAGATTTCGAGCAAAGTACCAGAATTGGCACTTTCAAGCAATTCATCAACAGAAAAGGGTCGAACCTGGATATCAATTCCTGATTTTTCGGCAAGAGCAATTAAGCTTTTTCGAGTAACACCATCCAAAATACGATCATTGGTAGGTGCCGTAATTAATTGATTTTCTATTCGAAAGAAAATATTCATTGTACCTGCTTCCTCTAAAAATTTGTGCTCGGCAGCATCTGTCCAAATAATTTGTTGAAAACCTTCTTCTTTAGCGAGATTGGAAGGGTAAAATTGAGCCGCGTAATTTCCAGCAGCTTTAGCAGATCCAACGCCACCATTTGCGGCACGACTGTAATGGTCTGCAATCTTAACCCGAACATCAGCTTCAGAATAATAAGACTGAGCTGGTGCACAAATAATCATAAGTCGATATTCTGCAGAATGAGAAGCCTGAACACTGGCTTGGGTAGCAAAAACAAAGGGTCGAATATATAGTGAATTGCCCATCCCTTTTTGTATCCAATCGGTATCCATTTGAAGGAGCTTGGCCAGTCCTTCAAAAAAGTATTCTTCAGGAAATTCAGGAATCGCCAATCGCTTGGACGATTTGTTGAGTCTTTTAAAGTTTTCATCTGGACGAAATAGCCAAACCTTGTCATAATCATCTTTGTAGGCTTTCATCCCCTCAAAAACAGCTTGACCGTAATGAAATACCCTTGCCGAAGGAGAAATACTCATCGGTTGGTAAGGCATAATGGTAGGCTCTTTCCAAGCTCCGTTTTCGTAATCACAAACAAACATGTGGTCTGTAAATAAGTCGCCAAAGGAGATGTTTTCAAAATCAACTTGGTCGATGCGAGATGTTGTAACTTGTTCTATTTTCATTATTGGATGCTTATCCGTATTTAAGTAGGACACTTTGTTAATGCTAAATTACAATTTTCTATTCATTACATCATACATTTATTTTGGAAAATAGTATTTTGCGCAAAATTTAAGCTGGAGGCAATTACTTGCTACAACTTTTCATTAAAAGAAGAACAATTCATATGAAAATATTAGTTACAGGAGCAACAGGTTTAATAGGTCAAGAATTGATTCGTTTGTGGATAGAGAAGGAGTATAAAATTCATTACCTAACAACTCGTAAAAACCACAAACACCCTCATCCTAATGTAACTCCTTTTTATTGGAATCCAGAATCCGAGACAATTGATTTGAATTGTTTTGAAGGAGTGCAAGTTGTTGTCAATCTTGCCGGAGCATCAGTCTCAAAACGGTGGACTTCATCTTATAAAAAGAAAATACAAGAGAGTAGGGTTAATGGAGCTCTTCTGTTGGTTAATGCCATTCAAAAATTGCCCACGCATCAAATCCAGCAATTGGTATCAGCCTCAGCAATTGGAATTTATCCCCACGATTTGCAGTGTTTGTATACTGAAAAAGAAACAAAGATTGCGGATTCTTTTTTGGGAACTGTTGTAAAACAATGGGAAAACGCCGTTGAGTCGTTTGCCAAAATTAACATTCCAGTGACAACAATACGTATAGGCTTGGTACTTTCTAATCAAGGTGGTGCTTTACCGATGACAACACTCCCTATTCGATACGGAGTAGGTTCATGGTTTGGTTCTGGGAAACAGTGGCAGTCGTGGATACATATTGAAGATATGGCAAGAATCATTGATTTTGTTATTGCTAACAAACTCGAAGGAGTTTACAATGCGGTGGCTCCTCATCCCGTTACCAACAAAGAGTTTATTAAGTCCATAGCAAAGGTATTACACCGACCGCTTTTCCTTCCACCCGTTCCCCAATTTTTTATGAAATTAGTTTTAGGAGAGATGGCCTCTGTTATTTTTGAAAGTCAACAAGTAAGCTCCCAAAAAATTCAAAATGCGGGTTTTGAATTCCACTTTTCAAAGTTACACCCCGCCCTTTTATCACTTTTTAAAAAATAAAGAATAATTCAGGAGTGACATTTTGACATTTTTCAATAATTGGCAGTACTTTTGCCATGTTTTGATAATTAAATTTAAATTGAATAAATTATGACCCAAGCTAAAAAGTCAAAAACTAAAAAAGCCAAGGAGTCCAAAGCAGCAAATAAAACGACTACCAAGGATCAGGTAGCTGAACTTCAAGCACAAATTGATCAGGAAAAAGACAAATTTCTACGGTTGTTTGCCGAATTTGAAAACTATAAAAAACGTACCAGTAAAGAACGATTGGAGTTGTATAAAACAGCCAATCAAGAGGTTATAACCGCTTTAATTCCTGTTATGGACGATTTTGATAGAGCCATGATTGAAATTTCAAAATCAGAAAATGAAGAGTTGGTTAAGGGTGTTTTACTTATTCAAAACAAATTGACAGAAACTCTCAAAAACCAAGGTCTTACAAAGAGTGAGGTCAATAAAGGAGATCTTTTTGATGCCGAAATCCATGAGGCGATTACTCAAATCCCTGCTCCCGAAGAATCACTCAAAGGAGCTGTTATCGATGTAATTGAAAGTGGGTACGCACTAGGAGACAAAATCATCCGATATCCTAAAGTTGTTGTCGGTAATTAATACACTTTTATGAAAGAGGATTTTTACGATATACTGGGAGTTAATAAGTCTGCTTCGGAAAGCGAAATCAAAAAAGCTTACCGAAAGAAAGCCATTCAATACCATCCTGACAAAAACCCCGGGGACAAAACCGCTGAAGAAAATTTCAAAAAAGCGGCAGAAGCCTATGAGGTTTTAGGGGATTCTAATAAAAAAGCTCAATACGATCAATACGGTCACGCTGCTTTTCAAGGAGGCAATGGCTTTCAAGGCGGTGGAATGAACATGGATGATATCTTCAGTCAATTTGGAGATATTTTTGGAGGCGGTGGATTCGGCGGATTTGGTGGATTTGGCGGAGGTGGTCAACGTCGTTCTAAAGGCAGTAATCTTCGAATTCGAGTAAAACTTACCCTTGCTGAAATTGTTCAAGGTGTTGATAAAAAAGTAAAGGTAAAACGAAAAGTACAAGCCGCTGGAGTTACCTATAAAACCTGTTCAACTTGTAACGGGACAGGACAAATGACACGCATTGCCAACACCATTTTGGGAAGAATGCAAACAGCCACTACTTGCAGTTCTTGTTCGGGTGCGGGTCAAATTATTGATAAACGCCCCTCCAATGCAGATTCGCAAGGATTGATACTTTCTGAAGAGACTGTGTCCATTAAAATTCCAGGAGGAGTTGAAGATGGAATGCAACTAAAAGTTTCTGGAAAAGGAAATGAAGCCCCTGGTAATGGGGTTGCAGGAGATCTTATTGTGCTCATAGAGGAATTGCCTCATGATAAACTCAAACGTGAAGGAAATAATCTGCATTACGATTTATACATTAGCATATCAGAAGCCGCTTTAGGAACTTCCAAGGAAATTGAAACGGTTAGTGGTGGTGTCCGAATTAAGTTAGATGCTGGAATTCAGTCTGGGAAAATATTACGTTTGAGAGGAAAAGGAGTTTCTAGCCTAAATGGGTATGGATCGGGTGATTTGCTTGTTCATATCAACGTTTGGACTCCCAAAACACTAAATAAAGAGCAAAGACAATTTTTTGAGGACATGAAGAATAACGAAAATTTTCAACCAGCTCCAGAAAAGAATGAAAAATCATTTTTTGATAAGGTGAAAGATATGTTTTCATAATAATATGGTTTTTTTTAAAAATATTTTTTATGTTTGAGAATCAATAGCATGTCTATTGATTTCTTTTTCATAGCAACTTTCCCATCCTTAATTCATTTAAGGGTGGGTTTTTTTTTATGTAATTTTCACTCTTTTGCCTATATTTACATATAATATCTAACCTATGCTATCAAAAATTTTAGACTTTCTGACCCATGAATATGTCATTGGCGACACAATAACCGTTTCCATTTTGGGAGTACTTATGGTCATTGGCATTTTTCTTCTAACCTCTTTTATTTTAAAAATCATCAATCGAATTGCATCAAGCAAGCTCAATCAAGACAGTCGATTGAAATTCAAATCTGTTTTTTCATTTTTTAACAACTTTATTTATGCGGTAGTGTTTTTATTGACACTGCAAAATTTCGGCGTCAATATAACGGCAATTTTTGCTGCTTCCGCTGCGCTTTTAGTTGGTATTGGTCTTGCGTTACAAACATTTTTTCAAGATATTATTTCAGGAATTTTTATACTTTCTGATCAAACGGTTCATGTCGGTGATGTCATTGAAATTAATGATAAAGTCTGTAAAGTGGAAAATATCAAACTCAGAACTACACGTGCTACAACGATTGACAATAAAGTGCTAATCATTCCCAATCATATTTATTTGACTTCGATTTTATACAATTGGACTGCCAATGGATCTCTAACTCGTGAGAGTATAGCTGTTGGTGTTAGCTATGATTCTGACCCTGAGAAAGTGAAAGAATTATTAATTTCAGCAGCGTTGAATCATCCTAAAGTCCTCAAAAAACCGGCTCCCTTTGTAATGCTGTCCCAATTTGGTGATAGTAGCTTAGAATTTAATTTAGTTTTTTGCATGAATAGTAGTTTCGAATCCAATCTTTCTAAAAGTGATATTCGCTTTAGTATTTTAAATTCGTTTAGAGAACACAATATTGAAATTCCTTTTCCACAACGTGTTTTTCACATGCAAAACAATCTGTAATGTCGCACATTTTAATTATTGAAGACGAAGCAAGTATTCGAAGAGTTCTTGTAAAAATATTGGAAGAAGAAGACAAAGGATATAAAATTTCTGAGGTCGAAAACGGCCTTGAAGGAAGTTCCTTTATTGAAAAAAATGCTGTTGACTTGATTTTGTGCGATATCAAAATGCCCAAAATGGACGGAATAGAGGTGTTGCGAAAAGTCCAAAACACACATCCCGAGCTTCCTGTGGTCATGATTTCTGGGCATGGCGATTTGGAAACTGCTGTTGAAGCCATGAGATTAGGGGCGTTTGATTATATATCAAAACCACCCGATTTGAATCGATTGCTCAATGCAGTCCGAAATGCCTTGGACTCTAAAATTCAAATTCAAAATAATCCAACAAAAGCTAAAAAAGTTCCCTCCAAATTTAATATGATTGGAGAATCGGAGGCTATTGTTCAGATAAAATCAATGATTGAAAAAGTGGCTCCCTCTAATGCTCGAGTTCTTATTTCTGGTCCAAACGGAACAGGTAAAGAATTGGTAGCTCATTGGGTTCATCAAAAAAGTACACGTTCCAAAGGCCCAATGATTGAAGTGAATTGTGCTGCCATTCCCTCTGAACTCATAGAAAGTGAATTGTTTGGTCATGTCAAAGGTTCTTTTACTTCAGCCAATAAAGATCGTGCAGGAAAATTTGAAGCTGCAAACGGTGGAACATTGTTTTTGGATGAAATCGGGGACATGAGTCTTTCCGCTCAAGCAAAAGTATTACGCGCCCTTCAAGAACATAAAGTACAACGGGTAGGAAGTGACAAAGATATTGTGGTTGATGTGCGTGTTATTGCGGCTACTAATAAAAATTTGTTAGATGAAATCAAACAAAACCGTTTTCGAGAGGATTTGTTTCATCGCTTGGCAGTTATTGAAATAGCGGTTCCTCCTCTAAACCATCGCAAAGATGATATTCCATTGTTAGTGCATCATTTTCTCAAACAAATTGCATTTCATCAAGGATCGACTGTCAAAGAAATTGATTCCAAAGCGATAAAGCAACTTCAACAATACGACTGGACTGGAAATGTAAGAGAGCTTCGCAATGTAATAGAACGTCTTACTATTTTAAGCGATGGTCAGATTACAGTTGAGGATGTTATTACTTTTGCTAATAAAGGGTAGTTTCCTCCTTACAACCCAATTTGTAGCGCCCTAAACACTTTTATAAAAACATACTGCATATATTTGCCGAATGTTAAATCTGGAGCGATACACCAAAGAATTTCGATACAATCTTAAGCTTGCTTATCCTGTAATTATTGGCTTATTGGGGCATACCCTGGTGCAGTTGGTAGACAATATAATGGTAGGGCAATTAGGAACGGCTGAGCTTGCTGCAATTTCGCTAGGAAACTCGTTTATATTCATTGCCATGTCAATAGGAATTGGGTTTTCTACGGCAATCACTCCCTTAGTAGCCGAGGCTGATTCCTCAGGACAACCTAAAGAAATAAAATCAGCTTTTACCAATGGTTTGGTTTGGTGTGTGTTTTTAGGGCTTATTTTAGCACTATTGGTATATCAGTCAAAATCCATTCTCTTTTATATGGGACAACCTGCTGAGGTTGTTGAACTGGCTTTTCCTTATTTAAAATGGGTTTCTATTTCACTATTTCCTTTGATTGTTTTTCAGGCCATTAAACAATTGACTGACGGACTTTCTATGACACGAATTCCTATGTACGCCACTTTGTTCGCCAATATTGTTAATGTGGTTATCAATTATGTTTTAATTTTTGGAATGTGGGGATTTCCCAAATTGGGAATTGTAGGTGCTGCCTTTGGAACGTTAGCATCTCGTGTAGCGATGGTTTTTGTTTTATGGTTTTTATTAACTCGAAGCTCAAAGGCGCGCTACTTTGTAACTCAATTGAATTTTTCAGATGTTCGCAAAAAAATGCTTAAAAAACTCTTTAGCCTAGGATTTCCCTCCGCGCTTCAAATGTTATTTGAAGTATCTTTTTTTACAGCCGCGGTATGGGTGTGTGGAATGATTGGAAAAAATGCACAAGCAGCTAATCAAATTGCACTCAATTTGTCATCCATGACCTTTATGGTAGCCATGGGACTGGGTGTAGTTGCTACGATTCGTGTTGGAAATCAAAAGGGTAAGAAGCAATTTCGGTCGCTTCGTGATATTGCTCACTCAATATTTTTAGTCACTTTGATTCTTGATATTATTTTTGCCATTTTCTTTATCGCTTTTAATGAATTTTTACCCTCTGTTTATTTGGATAATTCTCAAGGATTGGATGTTGTTGAGGTGATTCAAATAGCATCTACTTTATTATGGGTTTCTGCATTTTTTCAAATATTTGATGGGGCACAAGTAGTTGCTTTGGGCGCTTTGCGTGCACTGCATGATGTTAATATTCCAACCCTAATTACATTTATTGCTTACGGTTTGGTTGGATTTCCAATTTCATTTTATCTAGGACTTCACACCTCTTTGGAAGCCACTGGAGTGTGGATTGGACTCCTTTCGGGACTGGTAGTTTCCTCGATAATGTTGTATATTCGTTTTTATTTTAAAACACAACAATTGATAAAATCCAATACTTTATGAGTCAATTACCCTCCTTTTTATTAGCAGATAGTATGGAGTTTCCTGACTCTATATTTGTTATCCACACAGAATTTCCAAGGTTTATAATTGATTTGGCAACAGACGAACTAACCTGGTGGGAACACTTTACCTCAAACGACAAAGAAGAAGCTACTTCTGAAATTGCCCATTGGATTGACAAAGCCACTGAATTTTACGATGATCAAATTAAAGAATTTGAGAGCGAGTGATGGAATCGATATTAGAATTGGACAAACAATGGTTTTTATGGCTTAATTCGCTTGGCAGCGAGTCGTTCGATTCGTTATGGATGTTTATCACCAATAAACGATCTTCAATTCCGCTTTATATTTTCTTGCTTGGATACGCATTTTTAAAATTAGGTAAAAAACGTTTCTTTGCTATTTTGATTATTGCAGTTCTTATGATTGCTTTTACCGATCAAACAACCAATTTATTTAAATATTCTTTTATGCGTCTTCGTCCCTGCTTTGACCCTGAAACAATGGATATAATGCGATTGGTTAAGGAACACTGTGGAGGAAAATTTGGTTATTTTTCTGGACATGCATCCAATTCATTTGCACTGGCTACTTTTTTCTTTGGAATATTCAAGCCTATTCACCGTTTGTGGTTGTTGCTATTTGTATGGGCAAGTTTTGTTGCCTACAGCCGAATTTATATAGGTGTTCACTTTCCTTTAGATGTCCTTTCAGGTGCTATTTTTGGTGTTGTTTCGGGAACATTGTTTTATTTTATTTACAAATTTATTGAAAAAAGATGGATATGAATACATACTCGTTTATGAGCTTTAGAGTGTCAGAATATCGCGCTCTTTTTTACAGAATTTTTTTAGCGTATCTGTTTTATTCTGCTGCCCGAGTATTGTTTTTTCTGTACAATGTAGACCTTATTGATGTTGATTCCTTTGGACAATTTTTATGGTTAGCCTTTATTGGGCTTCAGTTTGATACTACAGCTATTCTGTATGTAAATAGCTTGTTTATGCTGCTTAGTTTACTTCCTCTTAAAATAAATACTTATCCAAAATTTCAGTTGGGATTAGGTCTCTTGTATGGAGTAACCAACGCCGTTGCTTATGCAACTAATTTTGCTGACTTTATATACTACAAGTTTTCCCAAAGTCGATTAACTACCGCCGTATTTGATGTAGTTGGAAACGAAGAGAACAAATTCACTCTTTTATTATTATTTATTAAAAACTATTGGCATGTTTTTTTGCTGTTTTTTGTTTTGGGGTATTTCTGGTATGTTCTTTACAATCGGGTAAAGGTTTCCTCTGTTGGAAATTCATTTTCTTTTAAATATATATTCCAATCTATTTTGCTCACAATCCTAATTGTTGGTGTTAGTATTATTGGAATACGGGGTGGTATTGGTAATGCTACGCGACCCATAAACATGGTTGATGCTCACCGTCATGTAACCAACGGCACTCATGCTGACTTGGTTTTAAACGCACCTTTTTGCTTGATAAGAACTTACAAAAAAAACTTCTTTAAGACAGTTGATTTTTTACCAGAAGATCAGATAACCGACATCATTCACCCCATTAAGCAATACAATGGAGGGCATCACAATGGTAAAAATGTTATTATTCTAATTATGGAGAGTTTTGGACGTGAATACATTGCCGCTTTTAACAAAAACACAAGTATTCCAGATTATGTAAGTTATACTCCATTTTTGGATTCCCTTGCAAATCATAGCATGGTGTTTTCCAATGCTTTTTCCAATGGAAGACAATCCATTCATGCCATGCCTGCTGTTTTGGCGAGTCTTCCCTCTTTCAAAATTGCTTTTACTTCTTCTCCCTATGCCAACCAAAAGGTGCAATCTATTGTTTCGGCTGCTAACGAAATGGGATACGATACTTCTTTTTTTCACGGTGCACCCAATGGATCTATGGGGTTTTTAGGCTTTTCGAATATCTTAGGATTTGATCATTACTACGGCAAAAACGAGTTCAATGACAATACACAATTTGATGGAGTATGGGGCATTTGGGATGAGCCATTTTTCCAGTTTATGAATCAAACCCTTAGCAAAAAAAAATCACCATTTTTGGCTACTATCTTTTCTGTAACTTCTCACGAACCCTATCAAGTTCCTGAGAAATATGAGGGAGTTTTTCCAGTGGGTAACATCCCTGTGCATCATGTGATAGGATATTCTGATAATGCTTTGAGGCAATTTTTTAATTCTGCCCAAAAAGAACCTTGGTTTAACAACACACTATTTGTACTTACTGCCGATCATTGCAATGAGGCATTCTACTCAGAATATAAAAAACCAATTAACCGATATGCCGTACCCATAATGTTTTATGATCCAAACGGAACATGGGTTGGAGAATCAGATGAATTGGCACAGCAAATGGATATTTTCCCGACCCTAGTTGATTTGTTAGGGTATGATCAACCCATTCAAACATGGGGTCGGAGCTTGCAATCCAAAATGGATGAAACACCCTTTTCAGTTCACTTTTTTGGAACTGTTTATCATTTTTCAATAGGTAAATACACTTTTGTGTTCGATGGACAAAAAACAATAGGGGTTTATGCCATTGAGGATGTTGGGCTTTCAGATAATATTATGGAAAACAAGACTCCTGATATGGAACAAAATGAACGCTTTATGAAAGCTTTTTTTCAGGACTATATGAATCGAGTAATAAACAAAAGGCTTTCAGTCAGTTCTTCAACCAATTAATGTGGACTTTGATCTTCTTTTAAAAGAGCCGAGTTGTTGATTTGAAATTTTAGGAGTCTGGGTTTTGAAACTCTTTGAATGTATGTGCTGTTTGGGTTCAATCTTTCGTAATCTTGATGGTATTCTTCAGCTTTGTAAAATTGATTCATTTTTTTCACTTCGGTAGTGATTTTGCCTTTAAAAACATTTTGGTTTGTAAGAAGTCGGATATAATCCTCTATGATTTCCTTTTCTTTTTTGGTTTTGTAAAATGCAACGGATCGGTATTGTGTTCCTTTGTCGGGTCCTTGTCTGTTTAGAGTTGTGGGGTCGTGGGAATCAAAAAACACTTTCAAAAGCGTTTTAAAGCTTATGATTTTCGGATCATAAAAAACTTGGATAGTTTCTGCATGCCCGGTTCTTCCTGAGATAACTTGCTTATAAGTAGGATTGGTAGTTTTTCCTCCAGCATAGCCTGAAACGACTTCTTCGACTCCTTGTAAGCTTTCATAAATGGCTTCTACACACCAAAAACATCCGGATGCAAAATATGCAGTTTCTAAATGTTGGAGTGATAAAGGAATGGGAGTTGGAGTTGGAACTTCATTATTAGAAGGAGTAGGGGGCTTCATTGTGCAGGCTTGAAGTGCTGAACTGCTTAATAGTAATAATAAAAAAAAGTTTGATTTTTTCATGGCAATGTTTTGCTGAATTTGATGCATTCATTACAAAAATGAGACCAACTTAATTTTTTTTGTTGCAATTGAAGCGCTTTTTTATAAATCTCTTTGTCCTTGCTGTTCAAAAAATCCTCCATTCCTTTCTCAATTCCCTCTACAGTAGGTTCAACAATCCAACCTGTTTTTTTATGCACAACCGACTCATACAGTCCACCAACTTTAGTAACAAGCGTAGGTTTGTTGAACCAAATTGATAATGGAGTAACCCCACTTTGACTTGCAGTTTTATAGGGTTGCACTACCAAGTCCGATGCAGAAAACCATTTTGATAGCTCGTGTGTGGGTACGTATCGATTCTCAAAAGTAACGGACGCTTCTATTTGTAATGAGGACACGAGTTTGCGGTATTTTTGAGACGATTCATAATGTTCTCCAACAATTAGCAAATGCGTATTTCGATTTTTTTGGTGGAGTCTAGAAAACGCTTTTAGCAGCAAATCCAATCCTTTGTATTTTCGGACCAATCCAAAGAAAAGAAAATATGTTTTAGAAGGATCCAATGCTAATTCTTTTTGGGATTTTAATTGCTCTGAAGGAAGTGGAAGTTTATCATTGATTGGATGTTGCAAAAAAACAATGGGTTTTTGAACATATAAATCCAGCTCTGAAGCGACCGACTTTGAAAACGTAATAAACCCATCAAACTGTTTGCAGAAATAATGAGTGAATTGCTTTTGAAAAAGTGTGTTTTCATGCGGGTGAACATTATCAGTAATGGCAATTTTTTTAATATCAACATTAAGACGTTTAACAATTGTACCTAAGGCCAATGCTAAAAAAGGAGTCCAATACCGAACCAACACCAAATCAGGTTGTGCCTTGTTTATTTGATTCGCTACACGAATCCAGTTCCATGGAGACAAACTGTTTATTTTTCTTTCAATCGCAAGATTTTTGGGTGCTTTACTTTGTGAATATTGAGTTTTTCCAGGGAATAAAAGCGAAGGGTATTGCAGCGTAAAAGTCCATATACTGACTTTATGCCCCTCTTTCATCAAATTCCTACACAAGGCTTCGTTGGTGTTTGAAATTCCACCTCGATAGGGGTAAGCAGGACCCAGTAGTATAATATTCATTGTTTTGGGTGATTTAGTTTTCCACCAAAACCCACTGACCGTTCTTTAGTAATGGCTCAGCTTGCTTGAATTTCAATGTTTTGTTTTCACCAGAAACTACATTTTTAATCACTACACGATCGTTTCTGCCAATTTTTGGCTGTTCTCTGACAATGGTTTCAATGACTTGTCTCTGTTGTGTTTGTCCAGCTGATCTATTACGAGCAGCCAATTCGTCGCTGTTCAAGACTTCTTCTTTGGAAGTGTTAAACTTTTCTTTCCTTCGAGTTTGGCGAGCTTCATGAATTTGTGAAGGATCTTGAGTTGGAAGTTCTCCCTTGAATAAAAACGAAATGAGTTCTTTGTTTACGCTATCCAACATACCTCTAAACAGTTCAAAGGCTTCAAATTTGTAAATTAACAATGGGTCTTTTTGTTCATGAACCGCTAGTTGAACAGATTGTCGCAGTTCATCCATTTTCCTCAAATGGGTTTTCCAAGCTTCGTCAATAAGCGCTAAGGAAATGTTTTTTTCAAAGTCGGCAATAAGCTGACTTCCTTTTGAATGATAAGCTTGTTCAAGGTTCGTAGCTACGTTGAGTGTTTTTACCCCATCAGTAAAAGGAACAACAATGCGTTCGTAACGATTGCTGTTATCCTCATAGACTCGTTTCATGACAGGAAATGCTTTCTCAGCACTTTTAGTCATTTTTTCTTCATAGCGTTTGAGTGCGATTTCGTAGATTTCTTCTGTAATTTCTGGGACACTCTTACTTTCGAATTCTTCTTGTGAAATAGGAGAGCTGAATGAAAAGTAGCGAATCAGTTCAAACTCAAAATTTTTATAATCATTGTTGTTTTTATTGAATTCAGTAATGACTTCCGAGGTGTCGTAAATCATATTAGCGATATCAACTTTTAGTCGATTGCCCTGAAGTGCGTGGCGTCTTCGCTTATAAACCACTTCACGTTGTGCGTTCATTACATCATCGTATTCCAGCAGTCTTTTTCGAATACCAAAATTGTTTTCTTCCACTTTCTTTTGCGCACGCTCAATAGATTTTGTCATCATGGAGTGTTGAATCACTTCTCCTTCTTCCAGTCCCATTCTATCCATCATTTTGGCTACCCGATCGGAGCCAAATAGTCGCATTAAATTGTCTTCTAAGGACACATAAAATTGAGAACTTCCAGGATCCCCTTGACGACCCGATCGTCCACGCAATTGGCGGTCAACTCGTCGTGAGTCGTGTCGCTCTGTTCCTACAATAGCTAAACCTCCGGCTTCTTTCACGGCATCACTCAATTTGATATCGGTTCCTCTACCTGCCATGTTGGTTGCAATGGTTACCACACCAGGTTCTCCTGCTTCGGCTACAATGTCAGCTTCTTTTTTGTGAAGTTTTGCATTCAATACATTGTGGTGGATTTTTCGAATACCGAGCATTTTACTTAGCAATTCAGAAATTTCTACAGATGTAGTTCCAATCAAAACAGGTCTTCCTGCATTGGAGAGCCCTACAACCTCCTCAATAACTGCGTTGTATTTTTCTCGTTTGGTTTTGTAAATCAGGTCATTTCTATCGTCACGAGCAATGGGGCGATTGGTTGGGATTTCCATCACATCGAGTTTGTAGATTTCCCAAAATTCTCCTGCTTCAGTAACTGCAGTACCTGTCATTCCAGAAAGTTTGTTATACATTCTGAAATAGTTTTGTAAGGTAACGCTTGCGAAAGTTTGGGTAGCGGCTTCAATTTTCACATTTTCTTTGGCTTCGATAGCCTGATGAAGTCCATCAGAGTATCTTCTTCCGTCCATAATCCGCCCCGTTTGTTCATCAACAATCATAACTTTGTTATCCATTACAACATATGCTACGTCTTTTTCAAAAAGAGTGTATGCTTTGAGCAATTGATTGAGGGTATGAATTCGCTCGCTTTTAATTCCATATTCTTTGAAAAGGACTTCCTTTAGTTCAGCTTCTTTTTCAATTTCAAGATTTTGCGACTCAATTTTAGCAATTTCAATTCCGATGTCGGGCATAACAAAAAAGTTACTTTCATCTCCATATTTGGATAAGGCTTCAACCCCTTTGTCAGTAAGTTCAATTTGATTGTTTTTTTCATCAATTACAAACCAAAGTTCTTCATCAATGACATGCATTTCCCGATTGTTGTCCTGCATGTAAAAGTTTTCTGTTTTTTGAAGCAATTGTTTTACACCTTCTTCACTCAAAAACTTAATAAGCGCTTTGTTTTTTGGCAATCCTCGAAATACTCGTAATAGTAAAACGCCGCCTTCTTTGGTGTTGCCACTGGCAATCAATTTTTTTGCTTCTGCCAAAACGCCTGTTAAGTATTGTCTTTGTTGGGAAACCAAATCGGACACTTTGGGTTTCAATTCATTGAATTCGTGTCGATCTCCTTCAGGGATGGCTCCCGAAATAATAAGAGGAGTTCGCGCATCATCAATCAGAACAGAGTCAACCTCATCAACTATAGCGTAGTGATGTTTTCGTTGAACCAATCCATCGGGAGAGTGCGCCATATTGTCTCTAAGGTAATCAAAACCAAACTCGTTGTTTGTTCCATACGTAATGTCTGCACGGTAGGCTTTTTTACGTTCTTCAGAGTTGGGTTTGTGGTAGTCTATACAATCAATGCTCAGTCCATGAAATTCAAAAATTGGCGCCATCCATGCACTATCTCTTTTGGCTAAATAGTCATTTACTGTTACCAAATGCACTCCATCTCCAGTCAAAGCATTTAAGTAAACGGGTAAGGTTGCTACCAAGGTTTTTCCTTCTCCAGTATGCATTTCAGCAATTTTTCCTTGATGCAGTGCAATACCACCGACCAATTGTACATCGTAATGAACCATGTCCCAGGTTACCTGCTTTCCAGCAGCATCCCACGATTGATTCCAAACAGCTTGATCGTTTTTAAGAACTACATAACTTTTAGAGCCCGACAATTCTCTATCAAACTCTGTTGCTGTTACGCTCAGTGTTTTGTTGTTTTTAAATCGTTTGGCAGTTTCTTTAACCACCGCAAAGGCTTCTGGAAGTATTTGCTCAAGTAAAACTTCGACAGCTTCGTAAGTTTCAATATCTAACTGGTCAATTTTTTGGTAAAGTCCCTCTTTGAGGTCAATATCTTTCTCTTGTTCAATTTCTAGTTTAATTTCAGAAATTTTTTCTTGAAAAGGACTGCGAACTTCCTGAATACGATTTTTAAATTCGAGGGTTTTTTGTCGGAGCTCGTCGTGAGTTAACGATTCGAGTTGCTTTTCAGCGCTCAAAACCTTATCAACGATTGGTTGGATTAAAGAAATATCTTTTTTGGCCTTATTGCCAACAAATACTTTTAAGATAGAATTTAAAAAACTCATTTATAAGAAGGTCTATTAAGGCTCAAATTTAAGCAAAAAAAAAGCCTCTAAAGAGACTTTTTCAATGTTTTATCAACTAATATTCATCTTCGTTCCAAAGATAATCTTCGTCTGTAGGATAATCTGGCCAAATTTCCTGAATGGATTCGTACATTTCGCCTTCATCTTCTATCGCTTGCAGATTTTCTACAACTTCCAAAGGTGCGCCTGTTCGAATGGCGTAATCGATTAATTCGTCTTTGACAGCTGGCCAGGGCGCGTCACTCAAATAAGAAGCAAGTTCTAAAGTCCAGTACATAGCTTTTAATGTTTAATTTTTTGCAAAAATATATTTTTAATGGAATTAAACAAGCAAAAACGAAGAAAAATAATCAAATCCTAATTTTGAAAATGATTTTTGGTAATATAACCCTAAATCTATGGGAGTTTTAGTGAAGAAGTTGCTGGGTTTTTTTGAAGTACTTTTCTAATACCAATAACGAAATTATATCTTCATGATTCTTGTTTTGAAATTGCGTTATGTAATGCTTAGAATTTTCCACAATTTTGACAGCTTTATCAGGATTTTTGATGTAGAATTCCAGCTTTTCGAATAAGTCTGAATAATCATCTTTTATCAAAATATAGTGGTAGTCGGGAATCAAAAGCCCTTCCATAAACCACGATTCAAATTTGGGTTTTGGCATTACCGCAATGGAATTGGAAGACATTACCCATTTTAAGTTGGTAGCAACATCGTTTCCTTCCAAGGAAAGAATGAATTTGTAATCCAAATGGTCGTCGATGGTCATTCTTTTTACTCTCCACAACGGATTGAGCTTGTTTTCATTTGTCATTCCAATATCGCACATTGGATGGTCGCTGTAAGTTTCTAGAAATGCAACTCTATGAATTTGATTGGGAAATACTTTTCCTCGAAAAACTAACTTGTCTTTTTTCTGTAAGAATTGTTTTTTGTCATTTTTAATAAACATAAAATGCCGAACCTTGTCCCATTTTAAAACCACTGAATTATTGTTTTTACTAGAAACAGGACGACTTTTGACCAAGCTTGGTTGATTTGGAACGTAAGTGATATCTCCAAATAAAAAATGACCTTTTAATTGCTGATTGAAAAACCGAGCGTATTCATACAAATCAAAAAAGTAAACTTTCGAAGCTTTGTTTAGCTTCACTTTTGATAGCTTTTCTGCATTTGAACTCAAGGGAACTGAATTTTCCAGTTGGTTGTAGTAGTTTACGCGATGCAGTATTTTTTCGACATCTACTTTTGGAAGAGATTCTAATATTTTCAGTTTGATTTTCCTTCGATTTTGAAAAAATTTAGAGGGAATCAGTTGTCTTAAATAGTTTACAGAATAATATTGAATTTTATTGTTTTTGTGACCAAAAAATATTTTTCTAAAGCCCATATAAATTTCTGTTTCTAGCGAGTATATAGGTGAATTTTATGATGAGGAGGTTATTTTTCTGAATACCATTTTTTTTCCTTGATGCCACTATCCAAAATTATTTTTCGAGACAAGACAAATAAATAATCAGAAAGACGATTGAGATACTTTAGGATGGTTTCATTGATGGGTTCGTAAGAATGAAGCAATACCACATAGCGCTCCGTTTTCCTGCAAACACAGCGAGCAATATGAGCTTGTGATGATTCAGTATTTCCACCAGGGAGTATAAAATGAGTCATTTTGGGCAATTCTTTTTCAATGCGATCAATACAATCTTCAAGCCACACGACTTCATTGTTATTTTTCACAATCTTTTCTTTGCTATTTTCTGTTTTTTTTACTGCTAGTTGAGCTCCAATTTGAAACAATTCATTTTGAATCCTTTCCAATTCTTCTTTTTGATTTGCCTGATTGTTGGACGATAATAAGAGCCCAATCCATGAATTTAATTCGTCAAGTGTTCCGATGCACTCCATCCTCAAATCACTTTTGGAAATACGTATCCCATCGTAAAGTGATGTCATACCTTGATCGCCAGTTTTTGTGTAAATTTTCATTTGCTTTTGAGAATTATCGTTAAATTATTTATCAAACAATGTTTGATGTAAAAATACGCAAACTTTTACAATTCAAAATTTTGCTACGCTCGAAGAATAAAATGCTCCTTAGCTTGTGTGTCTTTTACAAAAACAATCCCTATTACAAAAAAATCCATAGAAATTATTTTGGGTTGACTTTTTAAGAACACCTTCCAATTGTTTTCAAAATGTCTGTTATGATGTATTTTTTCAATCACTATTAGTTGATTTGTTTCCTTTTTTAAAGAGCGTATCAGCGTAGGATTTTCTATATGAATCAATTGTAAACCGTCTGTCGAATATTGAATTTTACTAGAATCAAAACTCATAAACGGATTTCCTACTTTTTTATAAGACTTTATTGTAACATGTTGAAAAATCCCCTCAATTATGCGTTTTTTTTTGGATTTGTTTGTTTTGGATTGTGTGTAAATAGATTTTGTGATTAAATCATAAACAAACGGAGAGTGAACACCGTGCTGGTTTTTGGATAACCACACATATTTTAAATAAGAGTAGAGCTTGTAAAGCATTTACTGTTTTCTTCTAGAAATTGAAAATAGTAAAATCAAACCCGCAATAAGAATTGCAATGCGAGCAATGAAATCTCCGTAAAGCACGTAAAACGTTTTTTTTTGTTGTGGGTAAACCCTAGCGGCTAATACGCCCTGAGTATCATATTCCAGTTGGGTGACAATCTTTCCAAGAGGATCAATAATTGCTGAAATTCCTGTATTGGCACTTCGCGCAATAAATTTTCGTGTTTCAAGAGCTCGTAATTTAGCGTAACTAAGGTGTTGTTTATGTCCTTGTGTATTGCTCCACCAAGCATCGTTGGTCATTATTACTAAAATTGTTGCTCCGGCCCTTACATAATCTGTCACAAAACTTCCGTAAACAGATTCATAACAGATAATGGGAGCAATGCTAGCCCCTTTAATTAGTGGAAATGAAGTTCGATATTCTTGAGTTGCTTTGGTAAAGACAGTTCCTCCCAAATCCAAAAGTACATTTCCTAAAATTGGTTCTATGATGGAACGATACGGGGTGTTTTCTACTCCTACAACAAGTTTTGATTTGTGATAAATTGTATTTTCATCAAATGAAGGATGGATGAATGCGCTGTTGTAAAAATCAACCCATAATTGTTCTCGAATCAAGTTAGAAGTGGCTGTTTTGGTATCTTCACTAGTGTAGGTTTTAAACAATTGAATTCCTGTAACAAATTGCGTTTTAGGGTAATTGGATAGCCAATCATCTATCGATTTGTATAGTGTTGACGTTTCAAAATTTCGCAAAGAGAGGCCAGCTCCTTCTGCAAAATATGTTTCGGGGGCTATTACTAAATCAATTGAATTCATATTATAAGGAGCCATCATTTGCTGAACAACAGCAAGAGATTCCTCATTTTTTTGATTGTATTTTTCGGTGTAAGGATCAACGTTTGGCTGAAGAACAGCCACTGAAATGGGAGTATTTGTTTGAATGGTGGTTTTTTGAAAAATAGCGAGTGAAATAGCAATGGGAATTGCAACGACCAGCAAGGTAGTAGCTACTTTTTTTAACAATATTTTTTTATTTGAAGACCGTATGATAGCATTAAAGAAAAGTAAATTAACAACCCAAATCCAAAGACTGCCTCCAAACGAACCCGTGTATTCGTACCATTGTATCCATAAGGTGGTTTCTGAGAATACATTTCCAAGATTAAGCCAAGGCCACGAAAAATCCCATATCAAATGAAATTTCTCAAATGAAATCCAAATGGCAGGCAAAAATAGAAAAGCGGTTTTTTTTGGGAGTTTTCTAGAGATTTTGTGATACATCATGAACACCATGGTCATCAAAAGAGAATTGACAAGAATAGCGAAAAACATTCCAAACACGGATGAATACCACAACCACCAGCTTGTCATGGAGTTCCAAATTAACATGCTTAAGTAGGTGTAGCCAAAAACCTTCCAAGAAGAAGAGCGAAGTTGTGTTTCTAAAACAAGCAGAGGAACAAAGCTGAAAAATATCAAAAAACTAACTCCGTATGTTGGCCATGACAACCCCAACAGTAAGCCTGAAAGTATAGAAAGAAATATATGTTTTTTCATTTGTGTCCAGTTGATTTGTCAGAACGGAATTTTAAATGTTTCATGAATTAACGAAAATATTGCCAATTAATTTTTACTGAAAAAATATTAGAGTATAGAGCTGTAGTTTGGTTTCCAATATCGGTTAGGGCATAGTCGATTTCAATTCCTTTGTAAATAATTCCAACACCTATATTGGGTTGGAAAGTTACGGAATTTGAGTTGTCAAATTGAAGTTCATTTTGAAAATTTCCAAGGCCGGTTCGTAAAAAAACAAAATTATCATACTGAAGTTCTATGCCCAAGGCTGGGGAAACACTAACAGCTTTTGAGGATATGATGTCGTTGGTTTTTGTAAATCGCATATTCAAATCCAGTTCGGTATGCAAAAAATACCTTCGATTCAATTCGAACATTTTAGCAACCCCTAGCTGTATTTTTGGCAGTGTAATTTCGGAAGTTTCTGGAGCTTCTTGCTCGGGCAATTCTTGACTAACCGTATCAAATATTTGAGTATCTACTTGCCAAAAGTTGAGTGTAGTAGTAATATCTCTGGCGGTAAGTCCAAAAGACCACGAATTGTGTGAAAATTGAATTCCAATATCAAATCCAAAACCCCAAGACGAAGCAAAATCACCAATGATTCTTCGAATAATTTTAGCATTGATGCCGTAGGTATAATTTTTTGTTAATGATTTTCGAGCGTAGGAAATGATAAGCGCATAATCAGCAGCAGAAAATTTAGTGATTCGATTGTAGTCAATATTTCCTTGACTGTCAATAAGTTGAGTGGTGTTTAAGATATTGTCTACTCCAAACCGCAATAATGTGATTCCCGCAGCACTTCGGTTGTCTATAGGTTTAGCCATTCCAATAACGTCGTATTGTGCGATATTGGCAAAATAACTAGCGTGCATTAGGCTTAGTTGAGTATCTCTCAAGTTCATTAATCCCGCTGGATTCCAGTAAGTTGCGCTTACATCGTTTGTGGATGCCACTACTGCGTTAGCCATTCCAAAAGCGCGCGCATCAACACCAATGTTCAAAAATTCATTGGAGTATTTGCGAACGGCTTGTGCATGTGTCGATTGATATAGAACACCGATACAACCAATAAGGAATATTGTTCGAAGCATATGCAAAGATGTAACTATCTGCTTACATTCAAAACAGTTTTTTTGAATACTTATTGTCGATATTGTCTTTTTCTAGTTTCAATATGTTCTACTTTATCTATATTTACAAAGAAATTTATACCAACAAAACGATTTCATGAAACTCAAGGCTTTTATTCCCAACGCAATAACCCTTTTAAACTTGTTTTGTGGATGCATTGCAACACTATATGCAGTGGAAAATCAATTGGAATATGCTGCATATTGGGTTTTTCTAGGAATTTTTCTAGATTTTTTTGATGGTTTTTTTGCGCGAATACTCAATGTGAAAAGCGATTTGGGGATCCAACTAGATTCGCTGGCAGACATGATTACGAGTGGTTTGGTTCCCGGAATATTTTTGTACCAATTGCTTCAAACGGCCCTTCAAAATCAACCTCTTTCAGGTTCCTTTGATATTTCATGGATAGCTACCCTTGGTTTTTTAGTTACGTTGGCGTCTGCTTATCGTTTGGGAAAATTTAATATAGATACAGAACAAAAGGAGCATTTCATTGGTTTGCCTACTCCAGCCAATACGTTGTTAATTGTTTCCATTCCTTTTTTAATGGGAGAATTTCCATCCAGTTTTTTAGATCAATGGATTGTAAATCCTTGGTTTTTGATAACTTTAATTTTGGTAAGTACTTACCTTTTAAACAGCTCCATTAATATGTTTTCCTTAAAAATAACTTCTACATCTTTTAAGGGCAACGAAATTCTTTATTTGTTTGCGGTATATGCAGTGGTTCTTTTCGTTGTGTTGAAAGTAGGATCGTTTCCTCTAATTATCCTTAGTTATATTTTAGTATCTATCGTAACTAAATTGTGGAGTTCAACTAAAAAGTAAGTTTCTTTTTGCGGAGCTCAAAGTTTTGTCCCAAATACACTTTTCTTACCATTTCATCGGCTGCAAGTTCCTCTGGAATACCTGCTTTTAAAATACTTCCTTCAAACATCAAATACGTTCTGTCAGTAATAGCAAGGGTTTCTTGGACATTGTGATCGGTTATTAGAATACCAATATTTTTGTTTTTCAAGTGAGCAACAATGCGTTGAATATCTTCCACAGCTACTGGATCAACTCCTGCAAAAGGTTCGTCTAACAACACAAATTTAGGATCTGTTGCTAAAGCACGAGCAATTTCAGTTCGACGACGTTCGCCTCCAGAAAGTAGGTCGCCTCTGTTTTTACGAATATGTCCCAGCCCAAATTCCTCAATCAAGGATTCCATTTTATGGAGCTGGTCTTTTTTGCTCAAGGAAGTAAGTTGAAGAACACTAAGAATATTGTCCTCTACACTTAACTTTCTGAAAACAGAAGCTTCTTGGGCTAAATACCCGATTCCACTTTGAGCCCTTTTGTACATGGGGAACAATGTAATTTCTTGATCGTCTAGAAAAATTTTACCCCCATTGGGTTTGATCAGTCCAACTATCATGTAAAACGAAGTTGTTTTACCTGCGCCGTTAGGTCCAAGAAGACCAATAATTTCTCCCTGATTTACTTCCAACGAAATGCTTTTGACAACTTTTCGTCCCTTGTAAGATTTCATGATATTTTCAGCTCGGAGAATCATAATTGTAAGTTTCTATCAAAGATATCATTTTTGAGTAAATGTATTTCGCTTTGCCTCTTTTTCTTGACGTTTTATAACAATTTTTGAGATTACAATACTCACTTCATAGAGAACTAAGATAGGAATAGCAACAATGATTTGACTGGCAATGTCTGGAGGCGTAATGACAGCAGATAATAACAATACAAGAACCAATGATATTTTTCGATATTTTCTCAAAAATGCTGGAGTTACTAAGCCAATTTTAGTTAAAAAATAAACCAAAATAGGAAGCTCAAAGATCATTCCAGAGGCAATCACTGATGTACGTATTAAGTTAATATAACTGCTTAGATCAAAATCATTGAAAATTTCTGAGCTTACACTATAAGTTCCCAAAAAATTAATTGATAACGGTGTAATCACAAAATATCCAAACAAAACTCCTCCAAAGAAAAGTAGTGAAGAAACAATGATAAATCCTCTGGCTGCACTGCGTTCACTTTGATACAGTCCAGGACTAATGAATTTCCAAAATTGATAAATAACGTAGGGAAAGGCAACAATAAACCCAGCGGTTATGGAAGTCCATATGTGTGCTGAAAACTGACCTGACAAGGTTCTGCTTTGGATTCTAAAAGGCATTTCCTTAATACAAAAACTTTCGTCCATTCCAATTAATCTTGAAAGGTCACAGAGCCATTGATAGGTAATGAAATCGGTGCTTTTTGGACCAAATAATACATAGTCAAAGATGAAATTTTTAGCAAGAAACGCACCCGATGCAGCAATCATTACAGCTATAGTAGCGCGAAGCAAATGCCATCTCAAATCTTCGAGGTGATCCAAAAATGACATATCATTTTTTTTTGGCATCAAAAAATCCCTTCTTTAATTAAATCATGAATATGAATCACTCCTACATATTCCCCATTATCAGTAACAATCAATTGACTGATACTGTGCTTTTCCATAAGTTCAAATGCTTTAGTGACCAAAGCATTTTTTTCAATTGTCTTTGGATTTTTTGACATGATATCTTGAGCAGATATCAAGTTAATATCGTTAAATTTAGTGAGCATTCTACGAATATCACCGTCCGTTATGATTCCAACAACCTTATTGTTGTTCATTACTGCCGTAGTACCTAACATTTTGTCAGAAATTTCAATGATAACTTCTTTGGCTTTGGTATCTAAAGCTACTTTAGGGATTTTATTATGAGCAATCAAATGTTCAACTTTTAAATAAAGTTTTTTTCCCAACGATCCGCCCGGGTGGTATTTTGCGAAATCGTTGGAATCAAATCCACGTGAATCTAACAAACAAATAGCCAGTGCATCCCCCATAACCAGCTGAGCCGTTGTGCTGGTAGTTGGCGCAAGATTGTTGGGGCAGGCTTCTTTTTCAACATAAGTATTCAAAACATGATCGCTGTAAGTCCCCAAATACGAACTCACATCTCCTGTAATTCCTATCAATACGTTTTGCATATTTTTTAAAAGCGGTATGAGTGCTTTAATTTCGGGAGTATTCCCGCTTTTTGAGATGCATAAAATAACATCATTAGGCTGAACCATTCCCAAGTCCCCGTGAATGGCGTCTGCAGCATGCATAAACATGGCAGGAGTTCCTGTGGAATTAAGCGTTGCTACAATCTTCATTCCAATCAGCGCACTCTTTCCAATGCCTGTAACCACAACTCTTCCTTCTGAAGCTAGTATAACGTTTACAGTATTGTAAAAATTTTCATCCAATAACGAAGCAATGTTTTCAATAGCCAAGCTTTGATTTACAAGACTTTCCTTCGCAATTTTAATAACTTCTTTATTTGATTTCAAAAAATAGTTTTTTTAATTGTGATAAAAATTACAACGAATGTAGTATCTTTAAGGAGCAAATGTACAAAATACCTTTTGAAGGGAATGAAAGAATATGATGAAAAGGGCTTAGCCCTAGCTCTAAAAAATAATTTTGGATTTACTTCTTTTAGAGGTCTCCAAGAGCAAGTAATAAAAAGTCTATTAGGAGGAAAGGATACTTTTGTGATTATGCCTACAGGTGGTGGGAAGTCCATGTGCTATCAATTACCTGCTTTGATACAGGAAGGAACAGCTATTGTGGTTTCTCCACTAATTGCTCTGATGAAAAATCAAGTAGATGCCCTTAGAGGAATTTCTTCCGAGAACGGCATTGCTCACGTTTTAAATTCCTCTTTGAATAAAACAGAGATAGCTTCTGTAATGGATGATATACGAAATGGAGTAACCAAGTTACTTTATGTGGCTCCAGAATCTCTTACCAAAGAAGAATATGTTGCGTTTCTTAAAACGGTTAAAATTTCTTTTCTTGCCATTGACGAGGCGCATTGTATTTCTGAGTGGGGGCACGATTTTCGTCCCGAATACAGAAATTTACGTTCAATTATTCAGCGAATTGAAAAAAACATTCCTATCATAGGGTTGACCGCCACAGCAACTCCCAAAGTTCAAGAAGACATTCTTAAAAACCTAGGGATTCCCAACGCCAACAAATTCAAAACTTCTTTTAATCGTCCCAATTTATTTTATGAAGTGCGCCCCAAAACAAAAGATGTCGACAAAGATATTACTCGATTTATTAAGGGCTATCAAGGCAAATCAGGAATTGTATATTGCTTATCTCGAAAGCGTGTTGAGGAACTAGCCCAAGTACTTCAAGTCAATGGAATCAAAGCGGTTCCTTATCATGCGGGTCTTGATGCCAAGCAAAGAATCAAAAATCAAGATATGTTTTTGATGGAAGATTGCGATGTTGTTGTGGCAACCATTGCCTTTGGAATGGGAATAGACAAACCCGATGTGCGTTTTGTCATACACCACGACATACCCAAAAGCATTGAGAGCTATTATCAAGAAACAGGTCGTGCAGGTCGCGATGGAGGAGAAGGATATTGTTTGGCTTTCTACTCATACAAAGACATAGAGAAACTTGAAAAGTTTATGTCAGGCAAACCTATTGCAGAACAAGAGGTTGGCTATGCCCTCTTGCAAGAAATGGTTTCTTATGCTGAAACTTCAATTTCCAGACGAAAATTTATACTGCATTATTTTGGAGAAGAGTTCGATGAAGTCAACGGAGATGGTGCGGAAATGGATGATAATGTCCGCAATCCCAAAAAGAAAATAGACGCTTCCAAAGAAGCTTTGATGCTGCTTCAGTTAATAAAAGACACAAATGAACAATACCGTTCCAAGGAATTGGTGCATTGTCTTGTTGGAAAAGAAAGCGCTATTATCAAATCCCATAAAGCCCACAAGCAACCGTTTTTTGGAATTGGGAATAATTATGATCAAAAATATTGGATGGCACTTCTACGTCAACTTTTAGTAGGAGGATATATTCGAAAAGAAATAGAATCCTATGGCGTTATCAAATTTAAAGAAACAGGTTCCCAATTTCTAAAATCTCCAGAAACCTTTTTGATGACAGAAGATCATGATTATCATGCAGCAAATGATGACTTGATTATTACTGATGAAAAATCTTCTTATAAAAACAGCGCTGACAAGATATTGTTTTCAATGCTCATTAGTCTCAGAAAAAAAGTAGCAGAACAACAAGGAGTGCCTCCCTATGCGGTGTTTCAAGAAGTTTCTATCGAGGATATGGCCTTAAAATTCCCAATCACTATTGAAGAGCTTAAAAATGTGAATGGAGTAGGAGAGGGAAAGGCACTTAAATTTGGCACTCCTTTTCTAAAACTCATTGAAAACTACGTTGAAGAAAATGACATTATTCGACCGGATGATTTGGTTGTTAAAAGCACAGGAGCCAATTCAGCTATAAAACTTTATATCATCCAAAATGTGGACAGAAAACTTCCTTTGCAAGACATTGCTAACTCCAAAGGAATGGAAATGACAAATTTCATCAAAGAGATGGAAACCATTGTTTACGCGGGTACAAAGCTCAATATTCAATACGAAATAGACAGTATTTTTGATGAAGAACAACAAGAGGAGCTTCATGACTATTTTATGGAAGCTGAAACCGATGACATTACACATGCTGTTGAAGAATTTGACGGAGAATATGAGGAAGATGATTTACGATTGTTCCGTATTAAGTTCATCAATAGTGTGGCCAATTAGGCTCGTTTTCTTTCCTTTTTTTAGCTTATATTTGCCGCTTAATTTGTATTCGAAATGGAAAACGGTATCTACGCCAAATTCAACACCTCTAAAGGTGTAATCACAGCCAAACTCACGCATGACAAAACCCCAGGAACAGTTGGTAACTTTGTTGGTTTGGCAGAAGGTAATCTAGAAAATGATTTTAAACCTCAAGGAAATCCTTATTACGATGGGATTAAGTTTCACCGCGTAATTCCCGATTTTATGGTTCAAGCTGGATGCCCACAAGGAACGGGTGTTGGCGGTCCAGGATATCAATTTGATGATGAATTTCATCCCGATTTAGCTCACGATAAGCCAGGAATATTATCCATGGCAAATGCCGGTCCAGGATCTAACGGCAGTCAGTTTTTTATAACGCATACCGAAACAGCATGGCTCGACAATAAACACACCGTTTTTGGCTGTGTAGTTGAGGGTCAAGATGTGGTTGATGCAATTGCACAAGGCGATACCATCGATCAATTGGAAATACTGCGGGTAGGAGATGAGGCTAAAAATTGGAATGCTATAGAGGCGTTTCGTTTGTTTGAGGGAAGCAGAACCCAACGAATTCAAGAAGAACTAAATCGCAAAAATGCTGAAATCGATTCTTTGTCTAAAGGATTTGAAAAGACCTCGAGCGGTTTGCGTTATCAATTAATTCAAAAGGGCTCGGGAAAGCAGCCTCAAAAAGGACAGGTAGTTTCTGTTCATTATAAGGGGCAACTTACAGATGGAACCGTTTTTGATTCTTCTTACAAAAGAAATCAGCCCATCGAATTTCCTATTGGAACGGGGCAAGTAATTCCCGGATGGGATGAAGGAATTGCTCTTTTAAAAGAAGGAGACAAAGCACGCTTTGTGATTCCAAGTGAATTGGCATACGGAAATCAAGGAGCAGGGGGAGTGATTCCACCTGGAGCTACCCTTATTTTTGATGTAGAATTGGTAGGGATTCAATAGTTCAGGCTTTTTTCCATTTAATATTACACCCGATACTTGGTTTTTGAGTCGCTGTTATAGGTTGGTTGTTTAACAATGCCTTTATTGCATGCCGCAAATCATTTCCTGTGAGTGGAATCCCGTTTTGAGGCCGCGAATCGTCTAATTGCCCACGATATACCAACAAACGATTGGAATCATATACAAAAAAATCAGGGGTACAAGTAGCGTCATATGCTTTTGCTACTTCTTGTGTTTTATCATATAAATAAGGAAAAACATATCCTTCCTTTTGAGCTTGAATTTTCATTTTATCAGGACCGTCTTGTGGGTATTGTAATGCGTCATTACTGGAAATTGCAATCCAACGCACACCCTGGTTTTGGAATTCATGAGCCAGCTTTACCAACATTGGATTGACATGAATCACAAACGGACAGTGGTTGCAAATAAACATCACCACTGTAGCTTTGGCACCAAAAAGTTCGTGGTCAGTTTTGTGTTTAGTGTCAATGGTGTCCAATAATCGAAACTCAGGAGCTTTGGAATTTAATTCGACCATACTCGAGGGTGTTCTTGCCATGATTTATTTTTTTAAACCTTTTTTGTAAAGTTAGCATCATTTTTTCTTATTTTAGAAAAAAATACATACTATATGAAATCTTTGAATCAATGGCTTGAAGCCTATGGAGAGAGTCATCAGAATAAGACTAATAAGCGCATTCACTTTGTTTGTGTGCCTGCTATTTTTTTCTCTATAGTAGGTTTATTGATGAGTATTCCTGCTTCATTTATCGAAAAACAAATTCCCTTGGACAACGTTTTTATTGAAAATTGGGCTACGGTGGTTTTGATTCCTGTGATTTTTTTCTATGTTCGTTTGTCACTAAGCATGGCTGTTAAAATTGTTGTTTTCTCCATGTTTTGCGTAATTGCCAATGGATGGCTAGCGCTTTATTTTGTAGGTTGGCAGGTCTCTCTACTTATTTTTATTGCGGCATGGATTGGGCAGTTTTATGGGCATAAAATTGAGGGTAAAAAACCGTCATTTTTTGAAGACATTCAATTTTTATTAATCGGTCCGGCATGGATTTTAGACGACCTATTTAAAAAAAAATAAATGAACGAGATTCAGTTTGAGCATTTTGAAAAACTAGATATTCGTATTGGGACTATTTTGGAAGTTCGTGAATTTCCCGAGGCACACAATCCCGCTTATCAGCTTACAATTGATTTTGGACCTTTGGGGATTAAGAAAACCTCTGCTCAAATTACGGCAAGGTATAGCCCAAGGGATTTAATGAATCAACAAATTGTTGCACTTCTAAACATTCCAGTGAAGCAAATAGGCTCTTTTGATAGTGAGTGTTTGTTACTCGGAGCGGTCAATGCAAAAGATGTATTTATTGTTCGGCCCGAGTTTTTAGTTAAAGCAGGAACTTTGGTAAAGTAATCCCTTTAGAATAGCAATCAAAGATCTTCAAAATTGAGATTCTTAAGAGATTCTTTTATAGGATCAGTCGTTTGATTTTCTTTTTTATTTTGGTGTTTGAAGTTAGGTTTATGATTTGGGTTAATGACTTCGGAACCCCTTTTATCAATAATGTAATGAGTAGTTTCTTTAAAAAACTCTAAAAATTTAGTAAAATCTTCTTTGTACAAAAAAAGCTTAAATTTTTTAAAGAAAAAGGAACCGTCAGAGTTTGTGGTTTTTACACTTTCGGTTATGGTAAGATAATAATCATCAGCCTTGGTAGCTCTTACATCAAAAAAGTAGGTTCTTCTTCCTGCTCTCAAAACTTTGGAAAATACACTTTCCATTTGAGTGTTTTCATTTTCAGACATGGGGGCATCATTTGTTAATCTAATAGAACAAATTTGAAGAAAAATAAGTTTCTTACCAAGACTTTATATCAATTCTTTTTCAGAAAGCTGCTTTTCGTAAAGTTTTTTATAAATCCCATTCAATTTAAATAACTCTTCGTGAGTCCCTTGTTCTACAACACTTCCTTGTTCCATCATAATGATGATATCAGCATTTTTTGCAGAAGAGACTCTATGACATACAATGATTGTTGTAATCCCTTCGGAGTATTTCTTTAAGTTTGACAAAATCAACTCTTCTGTTTCTGTATCTACTGCAGACAAACTATCGTCTAGGAGCAGTATTTTAGGCTTTTTAAGCAAGGCCCTTGCAATAGATATTCGTTGTTTTTGTCCCCCCGACAACATGACTCCTCGTTCCCCTAGCATTGTTTGGTACTGATTGTTGAACTCAACAATATTGTCATGTACCCCTGAAATTTTTGCTGCTTCAATGATTTCTTGATCGGTAGCGTTTTCGTTTCCAAAACGAATATTGTTTGCAATAGTGTCCGAAAACAGAAACGAATTTTGCGGCACATACCCTATAGCTTCTCTTAAATCGTTAAGAGCGAATTTTGTAATTGGAACATTGTCTATTGACAACACTCCTTTTGAGGTGTCGTATAGCCGCCCAATAAGGTCTAAAACAGTTGATTTTCCAGCTCCCGTATTCCCCATAATCGCTACAGTACTTCCTTGCGCAATTTTAAAAGAAATTCCTTGCAATGCTTTGATTTGCGTATCCTCATAGGTAAGATGCACATCCTTGAATTGAATAGCACCGATTACTTCCCGTTTTTCATTAGAAATGGTTTTTATTTCGGGAGTAGCTTTCAAAAACTCATTAATTCTTTTTTGGGAAGCTTCGGCTTGCTGAACAATAGATGTTACCCAGCCTACAGTGGCTACGGGCCAAGTGAGCATGTTTACGTAAAGGATAAATTCTGCCAATACTCCCAATTCAATGTCTCCGTGTATATATTGATTACCTCCAATAAAAATTACAATGATGTTGCTAATACCAATTAGTAAAATCATCATCGGAAAAAACCAAGATTGCACTTTGACTAAATCCATGTTTTTTTCCTTGCTTTGATTGGCTAAAACAACCATTTCTGAATTTATTTTTGACTCAATAGCATAAGCTTTAATTACTGATATTCCGCTAAATATTTCTTGAGTAAAAGACGAAAGTTTGGATAAATATTCTTGTACGATCGTACTCCTAATGTTTATCATTCTACTTAATTTATAGATTATAAAAGATAAAATTGGAAGTGGAATAATGGTATAGAGAGTCAATGAAGGAGCTTTCGATACCATGATAGAAATCACAATCACAAACAATGAAATGGTGTTGATGCTATACATAAGTGCGGGACCAAAATACATGCGAACTTTACCCACATCTTCGCTAATTCGATTCATCAAATCTCCTGTTCGATTGCTTTTGTAAAAATTAAGTGTCAACTTTTGATAGTGTTGGTATATTTCATTTTTTAAATCAAATTCAATGAAGCGAGAAACGTTAATGATCATTTGCCGCATCATAAAAGTAAACCCTCCAGCAACAATCGCTGCACCAATTATGAGAGCAATATTGATTATTAATTTCCTTTTCACTTCATTGAGCTCAAGATAGTCTGAAGTAATATGTTGTTCTACAGCAGTGATAGAATCACCAACCAAATCCGGAACACACAAGGCAAACATCCTTGCTATGATAGTGAAAAAAACACCAATAAGAAGTTTAGATTTGTATTTTTTAAGGTAATTATTGAGATGTTTGAGCTCTTGCATAAACTGTTTTTCAGTGCCGTAAATATACAGCAATGCATCAAGATTATTAAATCCTATTTTATATATAAAATAATCATACTTTTGTGATCGAATAAGAAACATTATAAAACCTCTTTAGTTCTTTGATATGTTGACAAGAAGACACATTCGAATAAAAGTAATGCAATCTGTTTATTCGTTTTTCAAATCCCAAAACACCGACCTTGCCAAAGAAGAAAAAATTCTTCAGCAAAGTAGTAAAGACTTTTATCAGTTATATTTAGTGATGATTGCTCTACTTGTTGAATTGCAAGAATGTGCTGAAAAATTATTTGAAACATCAAAAAAACAATATGTTTCTAATGATAAACCCAAACAAATCGAAAAGTTCAGTAAAAATTCGGTCATCAAACAATTAGCATCCGATGCTGTCTTTCAAAGTCAACTAAAAAACCACAAAATTACCTATTGGAAAGACCGTGACGAGTATGTTAGGTTGATTTTTGATGCCATTGTTGGAAGTGAAGTTTATCAAGAATATATCAATTCTCCTAAGAATTCGTTTGCCGAAGACAAAAAATTCATTCTTGACTTGTATACCCTTGTAATAGCTCCCAACGAAGGTCTTTATGAGTTTTTGGAGGAATCCAAAATTTCATGGCTCGATGATATTCCACTCGCCAACACCATTGTTTTAAAAAGTTTATCAAAAATCAAAGAAAATCCCGAATCATCTCCCTTACTTACTCGTTTGTACAAAGACGATGAAGATGAAGATTTTGGAAAACAACTTTTTAGAAAAACAGTACTTAACAACGAATCCTTATCCCAAGAAATTATTGGAAAAACCCCAAATTGGGATCAAGATCGAATTGCTCAACTGGATGCTATATTTCTTAAAATGGCAATCACTGAGTTTTTGCATTTCCCATCCATACCTACCAAAGTCACAATTAACGAATACCTTGAAATTTCTAAAGAATATTCAACCCCAAAAAGCAGTGTTTTTATTAATGGTGTATTGGATCAACTAGTTCGCGAGTATACCGAGTCAGGAAAACTCAACAAAAGCATTCGAGGAATGCAATAAATTGTTTATTTTTGGCATTCAATTAATATATAACAACATGAAACATATATCCGCACTATTTATTCTTGCTACATTTTTAGTTGCAAGTTGCACAAACAATCCTTCTAAAAAAGTCAATACTGAAAATTTAGCTACTGCCAATCAATCAACCCAATCTGTCGATGATATGCCTGTTATGACATTCGACAAAACCGATCACGATTTTGGCACAATCAATGAAGGCGACAACGTAGAAACTGTGTTTAACTTTACCAATACAGGGGGTTCGGATCTAATTATTACCAACGCCAAAGGAAGTTGTGGCTGTACGGTTCCAGAATACCCCAAAAACACACCCATCAAACCCGGTGAGTCAGCATCAATCAAAGTAAAATTTGATTCTTCCAACAAACCCAACCTACAATCCAAAACAGTAACGATAACTGCAAACACTGCAAAAGCTCGTGAACAGATTCGCATCAAAACTTTTGTAACCCCCGATCCTGTTAAACAACAACAAAGAGAGGAACGTATGAAAGCCAGACAGCAATCATCACAAACGAATCAATAAATTCAATAAATTCAAAAAATAAACATGGAAGCATTTTCAGGTCAGTTGCCTTTTTTATTGATGATGTTTGTCGTCATCTTTTTCTTCATGATTTTGCCAGCTCAAAGACGGCAAAAAAAAGAAAAAAACTTTGCTACAAACCTTAAAAAAGGAGATCGAGTAATTACCAAAAGTGGTATTCACGCAAAGGTTGTTGAACTAAACGACTCCAATAATACCTGTGTGTTGGAAACAATGGCAGGTAAAATTAAATTCGATCGATCTGCGATTTCTATGGAGTTGAGCCAAAAACTAAATGCTCCTAAAAAGTAAGCGACAGCATATTGTATACAAAAAAAGGCATTCCCTAAAGAATGCCTTTTTTTATTAAAAACTCTGGCGTACTTTTACAGTCGCTGAATTCCAGTTTATGTATAAACAAATAATTCGCCCAATCCTTTTCTTGTTTGACCCTGAAAAAGTCCATTATTTTTCTTTTTCTTTCATACGTGTATTGCATTGTATTCCATTTGTTGGAAGAATTATCCGTAAGCTATACAGTTCTCAAGATCCTGCATTGGCTCGCGAATTTTTTGGTATTCGTTTCCCAAATCCCGTTGGACTGGCTGCGGGTTTTGATAAAGATGCGAAGCTTTACAAAGAACTTTCCAATTTTGGATTTGGATTTATCGAAATTGGAACGGTAACGCCCAAACCGCAAGGTGGAAATTCCAAACCCCGATTGTTTCGCCTCAAAAAAGACACAGGCATCATCAATCGCATGGGCTTTAACAACGAAGGGGTAGTGGCTGCTGCCAAACGACTCAAGCGTAACAAAAATATCATTATTGGTGGAAATATTGGAAAAAACAAAACCACCCCAAACGAAAATGCTCAAGAGGATTACCTCATTTGTTTTGATGCCTTATTTGATGTGGTGGATTATTTTGTGGTAAATGTAAGCTCTCCCAATACGCCTAACCTTCGTGATTTACAGGAAAAAGAACCCCTTACCGCATTGCTAAACGTGCTTCAAAAAAGAAACAATAGCAAATCCAAACGTAAACCCATTTTATTAAAAATTGCACCTGACCTTACCGACACTCAGCTTTCCGATATTATTGAGATTGTTGCAACTACCAAAATTGATGGGGTTATTGCAACCAATACAACCCTTTCTCGCAATGGCTTACAAAGCCATTCGGCACTAACCCAACAGGCAGGTGGGCTTAGCGGCAAGCCACTCACCAACCGCAGTACCGAAGTAATACGCTATTTGAACACCCAAAGCAAAGGAGCTTTTCCAATAATTGGAGTAGGAGGGATTCACACTCCTCAAGATGCCAAAGAAAAACTGGCTGCTGGGGCTTCATTAATACAACTTTACACTGGTTTTGTGTATGAAGGTCCAAGCATTGTTACCAAAATTAACAGTAAGCTCGTTTTGAGTTAAAACTAATGCAATACAATATCCTGTTTTTAGTAATTTTAGTATCTTCCCCGATATTTAATTTTAGCTCTAAAACAACCGATATGAAACCAAATATTTATTTTCGTTTTTCATGCGCAGCCATTGTTTTACTTTTTGCTGCTTGTTCACAATCTACTTCATTTACCAACATCTTACTCAAACCTTGGGAAGGTCCCTATCAAGGAACGCCTGCCTTTGATAAAATGAAGGTAACAGACGTTAAGCCCACCATGCTCAAAGCCATGGAGCTTAGTTTGGAAGAAATGGAAGCCATTGCTTCCAATCCCGAAGCACCAACCTTTGAAAACACCATTGAGGAAATGGAACGATCGGGAGCACCGCTAGACCGTGCTTTTGCCTATTACGGTATTTTTAGCAGCAATCTGTCTTCTCCCGAATTTCGTGAAGTACAAACCGAATTAGCTCCTTTGTTTTCAGAATTTCAATCCAAAATCACACAAAACGAGCCACTATTTCAACGGGTCAAAACCCTATACGAGGCATCAAAAGAAAATCCACTTCCCAATGATCAACAGCGGGTAGTGGAACTTACCTATCAAAGTTTTGCCATGAGCGGTGCTGATTTGGATGCGGAGAAAAAGAAACGCTACGCTGAAATCAATAAAGAGTTATCCACTTTGTATACCCAGTTTTCCAATAACGTCCTTCACGATGAGGAAAACTATATTACGTATTTGTCCGAAAATCAGTTGGATGGACTGCCCGATGCCTTTGTCAAATCAGCCGCCCGAATCGCCGAAAGCAAAGGCAAAACAGGAAAATATGCTGTAACGAATACCCGTTCGTCTATGGATCCTTTTTTGACCTATTCCACAGAGCGCGAATTGCGAAAGCAAGTGTGGACAAATTATTACTCTCGGGGTGATAATGATGACGAATACGACAACAAAGCCATTATCGCACAGATATTAAAATTACGTAAAGAGCGTGTTGCTCTTCTTGGTTATGCTAATTTTGCGGAATGGCGTTTGCAAAACAGAATGGCTAAAAATCCAGAAAATGCCTTAGCACTTATGGAAGCTGTTTGGCCTGCGGCCATTGCAAGAGTAGATGAAGAGGTAGCCGATATGAAAGCCATTGCCAACAGCATGGGTGATACGATCACCATTGAACCTTGGGACTACCGCTATTATGCTGAAAAAGTTCGTAAAGCAAAATACGATTTGGATTCGGACGAGGTAAAGCAATATTTGCAAATGGACAAACTTACCGATGCCATGCACTACGTGGCGGGTCGATTGTTTGGCTATGCATTTTCGCCTGTTCCAGAGGGTTCTGTCCCTGTTTTTCATGAAGATGTTAAGGTGTGGGAAGTTACCAACAAAGATACTGGTGAACACATTGGATTGTGGTATTTAGACCCTTATGCCCGAGAAGGTAAACGATCGGGAGCTTGGGCTACAACTTATAGAAGTTATTCTACTTTTGATGGAAAAACCAATGTGCTGGCGTCCAACAATTCAAATTTTGTAAAACCTGCACCCGGAGAAGCTTTGCTTATTTCTTGGGACGATGCCACAACCTTTTTCCACGAATTTGGTCATGCCTTACACTTTTTTGCGTCAAACGTTAAATATCCAACCTTAAACAGTGGTGTTCGAGACTATACAGAATTTCAATCGCAACTCCTAGAGCGTTGGTTGTCAACAGATGAGGTTATTGATCGTTTTCTAGTACATCAAAAAACAGGCGAGCCCATCCCTGATGTGCTTGTGGCGAAAATCAAAAAAGCAGCCACATTCAATCAAGGATTTGCAACAACGGAGTATTTAGCGTCTGCCCTTATGGATATGAAACTGCATTTGGCAGACCCAACCTATATTGATGTCGGAGCCTTTGAGCGCAAAACGTTGGCTGCGCTCAATATGCCAAAAGAATTACCAATGCGCCACCGCACACCGCATTTTGGGCATGTGTTTTCGGGAGAAGGATATGCCACGGCATATTACGGGTATATGTGGGCAGATGTCCTCACTGCTGATGCTTCCGAAGCATTTAGAGAAGCCCCTGGCGGTTTTTATGACAAAGAAATGGCAGCCAAATTAGTCACTTATTTGTTTGCTCCTCGTAATTCCATCGACCCTGCAAAAGCATACCGAATGTTTAGAGGCCGCGATGCTTCTATCGATGCATTGATGCGCGCTCGCGATTTTCCAATACCCAATAACTAATTTTTTAAAAATGATCGATTTTACACACCAAAACCTGAAGGATTATTTCAACGCCAAAGACAAAGCAACCAATAACCCTGAAGCTTTTTGGGACAAAGTAGCCACTAATTTTGATTGGCACAAACCTTGGGACAAAGTACTTGAATACGATTTTCATAAACCAACTGTAAAATGGTTTTTGGGCGGTAAACTGAATATTACAGAAAATTGCCTCGATCGACACCTCAAAACACAACCCAATCAAACCGCTATCATTTTTGAACCCAATGACCCAAGCGAAATTGCAGAGCATATCACATATAAAGAATTGCACAGCAGAGTTTGCCAAGCAGCAAATATGCTCAAAAAAAATGGTGCCCAAAAAGGAGATAGAATTTGCATTTATATGCCAATGGTTCCAGAATTGGCAGTTGCAGTTTTGGCATGTGCTCGAATTGGAGCAATTCATTCTGTAGTTTTTGCTGGGTTTTCTGCCTCGGCGCTCGCTGCTAGAATTAACGACGCCGACTGTAAAATGCTTTTAACCGCTGACGGCGGGTATAGAGGCAGCAAAGTAACCCCATTAAAACCAATTGCTGACGATGCATTGACCCAATGTCCCTCTGTCACACATTGTATAGTACTCAAACGAACCGGACAAAATGTAGCTTGGAACGCAATCGATTTGTGGTGGCATGAAGAACTTGATAAGGTTTCTGATCATTGTCCTGCTGAAATTATGGATAGCGAAGACCCACTATTTATTTTATACACTTCGGGTTCTACCGGAAAACCAAAGGGAATGGTTCATTCCTGCGGGGGATATATGGTATATACCGCCTATTCGTTTCAAAATGTTTTTCAATACCAAAAAGGCGATGTGTATTGGTGCACCGCTGATATTGGATGGATTACAGGGCATTCATACATTGTATACGGTCCATTAGCTGTTGGAGCAACAACCCTCATGTTTGAAGGTGTTCCTTCCTACCCTGAACACGATCGCTTTTGGGAAGTCTGTGCCAAACACAAAGTGAATCAGTTTTACACCGCGCCAACTGCCATAAGGGCGCTGCAAAAACATCCCTCTGAATTGGTGCACAAACACGATCTATCCTCCTTGAAAGTATTGGGCTCTGTTGGGGAACCTATCAATGAGGAAGCATGGCATTGGTATGATGAACATGTTGGAAAGAAAAAATGCCCTATTGTAGATACCTGGTGGCAAACAGAAACAGGGGGTATCTTAATTACGTCATTGGCCGGAATTACTCCCCAAAAACCGACCTATGCTACACTTCCTATGCCTGGAGTGCAAGTTGTACTGTTAGATAATGAAGGCAATGAAATTGAAGGCGAAGCCGAAGGAATATTAGCAATTAAGGGTCCTTGGCCATCAATAGCACGTACCATTTGGGGAGACCATGAACGCTATAAAAATGTATATTTTTCAGCCTATCCCGGGTATTACTTTCCAGGCGATGGCGCACTTCGCGATGCCGATGGAAACTTCCGAATTACGGGTAGGGTAGATGATGTGGTTATTGTTTCGGGTCATAATTTAGGAACTGCACCCATAGAAAATGCATTGAACGAACACGAATCGGTTGTTGAAAGTGCCGTTGTTGGTTTTCCTCACGATGTTAAAGGAAACGCACTTTATGCATTTGTTATCACCAACAACATCATTGATAATGAAGAAGAGTTAGTAGATGCGCTCCGCGCTATTGTCGCAAAAACCATTGGTCCTATCGCCAAACCCGATCGTATTCAGGTGGTAAGTGGTTTGCCCAAAACAAGAAGTGGTAAAATTATGCGCCGCATCTTACGCAAAATCGCCGCTGACGAGTTTGACAATATGGGAGACATTTCTACTCTTTTAAACCCCGAAATTGTTCAGAAAATCATCCAAAATAAACCATAAAAAAAAGCGACCTTAAAGTCGCTTTTTTTATTGAACAATTGAAATCAATCGAAGTAACTAAAAGTTTCTCCTTCTTTGATGGTCAATAGCGTCTCATAAATGAGTCGAATTACGTTTTCAACATCTTCACGTTGCACCATCTCAACGGTGGTGTGCATATAACGAAGCGGCAATGATATCAAAGCAGAAGCCACTCCACCATTGCTGTATGCAAATGCATCGGTATCTGTACCCGTTGAGCGTGACGAAGCATGGCGTTGGAACGGAATTTTATGGGCTTCGGCAGTTTCTATAATGCGCTCTCTTAATTTGTTTTGAATGGCAGGAGCATACGATATCACAGGACCTCCGCCCATACAATTATCGCCTTGCTTCTTTTTATCAATCATTGGAGTGGTTGTGTCGTGACATACGTCAGTGACAATGGCAACATCGGGCTTGATGCGTTGCGTAATCATTTCTGCACCACGCAAGCCAATTTCTTCTTGAACCGAATTCGTAATATACAATCCAAAAGGGAGTTTGATGTTATTTTCGTGAAGCAATCGAGCAACCTCGGCAATCATAAATCCACCAGCTCTATTGTCGATAGCCCGACAAACAAACTTGTTTTTGTTTAATACATGAAAAGTGTCAGGGTAGGTAATGACACACCCAACATGAACACCCATAGCCTCAACCTCCTTTTTGTTTTTAGCGCCTATATCAATAAAGATAGTATCTAGTTTAGCTTGTTCTTCTTTTCCAGAAATGCGCGTATGAATCGCTGGCCAGCCAAAAACTCCCTTAACAAATCCTTTTTTAGTATGAATATTAACCCATTTCGAAGGGGCAATTTGATGATCACTACCCCCGTTTCTAATTACATATATAAGACCGTTGTCAGTAATATAATTGACATACCATGAAATTTCATCAGAATGTCCCTCGATAACAACTTTGAACTTGGCATCGGGATTAATGACTCCTACAGCACTTCCATAGGTGTCAGTAATGAATGAATCTACATAAGGTTTCAGATAGTCCATCCAAATTTTTTGACCCTCCCATTCATAACCAGTAGGAGAGGGGTTGTTTAAATAACGCTCAAGAAATTGAATTGATTTTTTGTTTAGCAGTTGCTTAGAAGCCATGAGTTTAATTTTTTATCAAAAATACACAATTACTATATATATAGGAAGCAGTAATAATTGTAATTTTGAATTATGAAGCATTGGCAAATTGTTTTATTGATTTTTGGAACCAACATAGTTTGGAGCCAACACCCTGATGCAGACCCAAACACTCCTGTCTATATAGTTGGTACAGATACGCTTACAGACTCAAAAATACATTTAAAAGAAGTAATATTGTTCAAGCCACTTTCTTTTTCCTCCTACAATGAAAGGTTTTTGTACTATCGTTTACAAAGGAAAACACTCAAAGTGTACCCTTATGCCAAGTTAGCAGCAGAGCGACTGAAATCCTTGAATGAGCAATTAGCTAAGATTAAGAAAAAAAGGCATCGTAAAAAGTATTTGCGAAGAATAGAAAAATATATTGAAGGAGAATTCTCAGATGAACTTAAAAAACTAACCCGAACAGAAGGCCAAATTTTAGTCAAACTCATTCATCGCGAAACAGGATACACAACTTTTGAGCTAGTTAAGGAACTTCGAAATGGATGGAGAGCATTTATTTACAACACGACTGCAGGTTTTTTTAACATTTCGCTGAAGAAAAAATACGATCCAATCCATAATAAAGAAGATCAGCAAATAGAAGATATCCTTCAGCGAGCCTTTGCAAATGGAGTTATTACGCCATCCAAACAAGGTGTTAGTTCAATAAAGGAGTGAAATTTAGTTTTTATTTAAAAAAAAATCGATTTCAATAAGCACGTTTTCAACCATTTAAAACATTGTTTGAAAAATCTTCTAAAAAAAGGTTGCTCAAGTAAATAACCCTACTATATTTGCAGCCGCTAAGACGTACTTTTTTTATTGAAAACCACATCTTTTTTGAGTCGAAAAAAAAAAAGTTTTTTTTTCAAATAAAGTTTGTGAGAATAAAAAAGGAGCGTATATTTGCAACCGCTTTCAAAAACAAGGAAGCAACTTTTTATAAGTTCATTGAAAATATTGAGATAGACAGCGTAACATAAATGCAATTTATTGCAAGTATGTAACAGAAATTAAGCAAGACAAATTTTGAGTAAAATTCCGATCAATTTTAGTTGTTAATATTATTAAAGTTTAACAATGAAGAGTTTGATCCTGGCTCAGGATGAACGCTAGCGGCAGGCCTAACACATGCAAGTCGAACGGTAACATGGATTGCTTGCAATCTGATGACGAGTGGCGCACGGGTGCGTAACGCGTATGCAATCTACCTTTTACAGGAGTATAGCCCAGAGAAATTTGGAATAATCCTCCATATTATCTTTTTTTCGCATGGAATTAAGATGAAAGCTTCGGCGGTAAAAGATGAGCATGCGTCCTATTAGTTTGTTGGTAAGGTAACGGCTTACCAAGACTACGATAGGTAGGGGCCCTGAGAGGGGGATCCCCCACACTGGTACTGAGACACGGAC
>ERZ887830.105-NODE-105-length-57232-cov-58.778233_pt1 | contig 57232 bp, 44 predicted proteins | sample MGYA00521101_ERZ887830 | MGnify/ENA primary metagenome ERZ887830 (study PRJEB32303, sample SAMEA104408592) | aquatic metagenome | biome: Marine water; feature: Pelagic; material: water | place: Baltic Sea | collected 2014-06-05T16:38:00 | depth 1,762 m ... | reverse complement strand
ATGCTAGTCTAAAAGTACAAAAAAATTTGTTTACCTAAATTTTACTCTTGTGCGTAATAGTTTAGATATACGAAATTGAAACGCAATGGGTTATAATTTATACCTTTTTTAGCTTTAGTCTTCAAGTTGTTTAATTATTTGATTGAATATTCTTTCATAGTTTGAGTCCCATTTTTCACCCAGTCTAACAATTATGATTTCATTTTTAGGATTAACATATAAGTATTGACCCAGTATTCCTAAAGCATAAAAATCCTCTGAACAATAATGAATATGCCAAATACCAGAGCTTGCAGAGGTTTCATCTAAATAAAAGCTTTTAAATCCATTATCTGCTGCTCCCTGACTAGCACTTATGGAATCTTTATAAACAAGTTCTTTCCCATTCTTATATCCAATTCCCGATTGACTGTACCATTGGTATTGATAACAATCATTATCCATGTTGGCTATTTTTGAACGATTTACCCAATCTTCACTTATGATTTGCTGTCCATTCCAATTTCCATTGTGCAAATAAAGACGCCCAATTTTAGCTAAATCTCTCGCAGTTGTATTCAAACAACAAAATGCTTTTGTAGAACGGTTTTTTTTATCATCAACACTCCATGTTGCGTCAAACTCCATCCCTAAAGGTTGCCAAATTTTTTCTTCCAAATATTTTCCTAATTCCATATTTGTAGCACGTTCAACTACAATTCCTAAAATTGTTGTAGAAATACTTTGGTAATTGTGTTCTGCACCTGGTTCAGTTTTAAATTTCAGTTTTTTAATTTGTTTCATTTGATTCTTCCCGTAGTACAATCTCGCAACATGCGCTAAAGGATTCAGATACGCTTCTTTAAATTCTAATCCAGAACGCATATTTAATAGGTTTTCAATCGTTAGCTTCTCAAATTTTGGGTCTTCTTCCTTGAGTTCTGGAATATATTTGGTAACAGGGTCTTTAATACTTTGGATTTTTCCTTCATCTATTGCAATTCCAACCAATAATGACGTAACTGACTTTGAGGCCGAAAAAATATTCGAAATATCATCTGGTTTGTAGTCTTTATAGTAATTTTCAAAAATGATGCTATCTCTTTGAATTACTAAAAAAGAAACTGTAGATGTTTGCCTAAGATAAGAATCAAGGCTTATTTCATTTCCATTAGTTTTGATATTTAGTTTAGTATTATGCCCAGAGTTGAATTTATATTTTTTCTGACCAGCTTGTATTTCAGTATAAGGGAAAATTTTGTGATCAGTAATATTTGCATTTAGCCGAGTTACATATCTTCCAACATGACAAGAATTCAAAAAAGCTAAACCTGTTATTAATATAATTATTTTCCTCAATTTGATTTTTTTAAATGAAAGCCAAGTAGCCAGCCCATACCAAAACAAAGCACCCTGCACGGACAAGTAGGTTGTTGGTGTAGAATAGATTTGGGTTCTATGCTAGTTTAAAATTACAAAAAAATTTGTTTATTTCGATTTTGCGTGTACTTTTGCCCCTGTAATGAAAACAAATACATATTATTCATCTTTCTACTACTTCTATAACGGGAGGTAGCTGGGTGTATAATAGTTTTCACAAACGAATTTAAAACCCTGAGCTAACGTTCGGGGTTTTTTTATGTGCCCATGGGGCATGAAGTAACAGAAACAATGGAAACAAAAATCGCCATACAAGGAATCAGAGGCTCTTACCACCACGAGGTAGCAGCCCAGCTTTTTGGTACCAACACGGCACTGGACGAGTGCCTGTCGTTTGATGCCCTCGTTGCAGCGGTTACTTCGGGTGCCGTTAGCCACGGCCTTATGGCCTTGGAAAATTCCATTGCAGGCTCCATTATTCCCAACTACGCCCTTATAGACAAACACAACCTCCATATTGTGGACGAGGCTTATATCCGCATTGAGCACCAGCTGATGGCATTGCCCGGAACGGCTGTTGCAGATATCGCAGAAGTGGCTTCCCATCCCATGGCGCTGTTGCAGTGCAAAGACTTCTTTGCTACCCAGCCGCACATTAAACTCATTGAAGATGCCGATACCGCAGAAGTCGCCCAACGCATCGCCGACAAGCAAATCCGCGGCCTTGGCGCCATTGCGTCCAAAACGGCTGCTGCGCTCTACGGACTTGAAATTGTAGCACCCAACATCCACAGTATTGCCAACAATGCTACCCGTTTTGTTGTGGTTAAAACCACGCCCAATAGCTCTGAAGACATCAACAAGGCATCACTGAAATTTGTGCTAGACCACAAACGTGGAAGCCTGGCAGCCGTGCTTAACGTACTCAGCGATTGCAAACTAAACCTCACCAAGATTCAGTCCATGCCGGTGGTGGAAACCCCTTGGAAATACTCCTTTTTTGTGGACGTAACTTTTGATGAAGTGGCCTTTTATACCAAGACCATTCAGCTGCTGGAAATCATGACCGAATCGCTAAAAGTATTGGGAACCTATAAAAACCAACGTATCTCATGAGAGCTGCTAACAGACTAAATAGCGTCCAAGAATACTACTTTTCACGTAAGCTGCGTGAGGTGCGTCAACGCATTGGCAGTGGGCAAGACGTCATCAATATGGGTATTGGCAGTCCAGACCTGCCGCCACCCGCAGCGGCCCTATCGGCCCTAACGGAAAGCCTATCGCAGCCCACGGCACATAAATACCAAAGCTACCAAGGCACCCCTGCCTTGCGCCAAACCATAGCCACCTACTACCAAGATGCTTTTGACGTAGCGTTAAACCCAGAAAATGAGGTGTTACCGCTTATGGGTTCTAAAGAAGGTATCATGCATATTTCCATGGCATTCCTCAACCAGGGCGATGGCGTGCTGATTCCCAATCCCGGCTACCCGACCTATGCCTCAGTAACCGAATTGGTGGGTGCGCGAGCCGTTCCCTATACGCTGAGTGCTGCAACAAATTGGTTGCCAAACTTGGAGGAACTCGCAAAACAAGATTTAACAGGCGTAAAGCTGATGTGGGTCAATTACCCACACATGCCAACGGGCGCCAAAGCCGATGCGGTATTTTTAGCCGAATTGGTTGCCTTTGCCAAAACCCACGACTTGCTCATCATCAACGACAATCCCTATGCCAACATCCTAAACGATGCGCCCATGAGCTTGCTTCAAGTACCTGGTGCCAAGGAAGTAGCCTTAGAGTTGCAATCCTTGAGTAAGGCGTACAATATGGCCGGCTGGCGTGTGGGTATGGTATGCGGAAGTGCAGCCCACATTCAAGATATTTTAAAGGTAAAAAGCAATATGGACTCGGGTATGTTCTTTGGTCTGCAACAAGGCGCTATGGCTGCCTTAGCACAAGGCACAGCTTGGTTTTCGGAGCTTAACGCGACCTATCGCAGCAGAAGAGAACTTATTTGGCAACTTGCTGAGGCTTTGGGTACCACCTTTGAGCGTGATACCGCAGGTATGTTTGTTTGGGCAAAACTCCCCGAAGGTGCGTTGGATAGCGAAGCCTACATAGACGCTTTGCTGGAGGAACACCATATTTTTATTGCTCCCGGAACCATTTTTGGAACCGCAGGGGAGGGCTATGTCCGCTTTTCACTTTGCGTAACCGAAGCCCGTATTCAAGAAGCCTTAAAACGCATTGCATCATGAACGTAAGTTTTGTAGGTATCGGATTGATGAACGGCTCGCTGTCGCTAGACTTGCAGCGTCTATATCCCGATGCGGTCATGCAGGGGATCAGCAGAAAAGAGGCCACGCTAAGCCGTGCGCTTGATTTGGGATTGATTCACAAAACAGGCGATCTAGACCACTTGCAAGATGCCGATTGGGTATTTGTGTCTATTCCTGTAGAGGCTATTGCTTCACTGCTTCCCCGAATTTTAGATGCTATAGGCGAACAGACGCTCGTTGTGGATTTTGGTTCTACCAAAGCGGCCATTTGTGAAGCCGTAAAACACCACCCCAAGCGCGCGCAGTTTTTAGCAGCCCACCCCATCGCGGGAACGGAATATTCAGGGCCCGATGCAGCTGTGCTAGAGCTCTATAAGAACAAAACGATTATGCTATGCGAGACCGCACACACCCGTGTTGCGCTGTTGGACAAGGCAAAAAAATTATTCGGCCAGTTGGAAATGAATATCCGTGAGATGGATCCTGTGGAACACGACAAGCATATTGCGTATGTGTCGCACCTGTCGCATATCACTTCCTTTATGCTTGGCAAAACCGTGTTGGAAAAAGAAACCGACGAACAAAACATCTTTGATATGGCTGGCAGTGGATTTGCGTCTACAGTGCGCTTGGCCAAGAGTTCACCCGAAATGTGGATGCCCATTTTTGCCCAAAACAAACACAACGTTTTGGAATCACTAACGGAATACATTTCAAATCTGAATGCGTTCAAGGACAAACTGGCGGCAGATGCCCACGCAGAACTGCTTGCCGAAATGAAAGACATCAATAAGATAAAATCAATATTAGAACATAAATAAATACAACCATGGAAAACAATCCAAAAATGCGTCAATGGCTTAACAATTTTGAGCTGGACCACCCTTTAGTAATCGCAGGACCTTGTAGTGCTGAAACCGAAGAGCAAGTGCTTAAAATCGCACATCAACTCAAAGACACAGACGTTACTGCTTATCGCGCAGGGATCTGGAAGCCACGTACCCGCCCCGGAAACTTCGAGGGTGTAGGTGCCATTGGCCTTAAGTGGTTGCAACGTGTTAAAGAAGAAACAGGACTCATGACATGTACTGAGGTGGCCAACCGCGCCCACGTGCAACTGGCATTGGAGCACGACATAGACGTGTTGTGGATAGGTGCCCGCTCAACGGTAAGTCCGTTTATCGTACAAGAAATTGCCGATGCCCTTGAAGGTACCGACAAGATTGTATTGGTCAAAAACCCTGTAAACCCAGACTTGTCTTTATGGCTAGGGGGGATTGAGCGTTTGTACACGGCCAACATCAAAAACCTAGGGGTGATTCACAGAGGCTTCTCTACCTATGAAAAAACAAAATACCGCAACAACCCAGAATGGCAAATCGTAGTGGAGCTACAAAACAGATTCCCTGATCTGCCGTTAATTTGTGATCCTTCGCACATTGCGGGACGTCGTGATATTTTACAAGACATCTGCCAAACGGCACTTGACCTAAACTTTGACGGTTTGATGATAGAGTCACACTGGGATCCTGACAATGCTTGGAGTGATGCTGCGCAGCAGATTACACCAGATACGCTGATTCAAATGATGGATGATTTAAAAATCCGCAAAGAAACAGACGACGATGCCGAATACAAAAACAAGCTTAACACCATGCGTACGCAAATTGACGTGATTGATGCCAGTTTGTTGGAAAGCTTGAGCAAACGTATGAAAATTGCCAATGGAATTGGAGAACTCAAAAAATCGCACAATGTGGCGGTATTGCAGTCCAAGCGTTGGAACGAGATTTTGGGGAAAATGATTTTGGACGGAGATGAAAGGGGCTTAAGCGAGGAATTTATCCTGCGCATATTTAAGGCCATCCACCAAGAATCCATCAACCACCAAGAAGAGATCATCAACGGTTAATGTGTATAAACCAAAAATCCGTTAATTTGGCTGTATGACAGGCGTCGTATACAAATCAACGGGAAGCTGGTATCACGTAAAAGATGCCCAGGGGAAACTTATCCCCTGTCGCATCAAAGGGAAGTTCCGCATTGAGGGACTTACCAGCACCAATCCTGTGGCCGTTGGCGATGTGGTGGAGGTTACACTCAAAGACACCCAAGACGGACAGGAAGGCGTGATTACCGATATTCAAACACGCAAGAATTACATCGTGCGCAAGTCTGTGAATCTGTCCAAACAAATTCATATCATTGCCGCCAATATCGACTGTGCTTTTTTATTGGTAACCCTTAATAATCCACCTACCTATCCTGCCTTTATCGATCGGTTTTTAGCCACCGCAGAGGCCTATGGAATTGAAACAGTATTGCTTTTTAACAAAGAGGATAGCTATAGTACTTCCGATACCGAGCAAATGCGCAGCATGAAAAAGCTGTATGAAAATATTGGATATACCTGCTTGGAGATTTCTGCCTTAAAGGGGACAAATTTGGAAGCTGTCAAAACAATGATGGAGGGCAAAACCTGTATGCTCTCTGGACACAGTGGGGTAGGGAAATCGACCTTGGTGAATGCCTTAGCACCAGAATTAAACATCAAGACGGCAGACATCTCTGCCCAGCACCAACAAGGACAACATACCACCACCTTTGCCGAAATGCACGATTTGGATTTTAATGCCCGCATTGTGGATACGCCTGGGATTCGTGGCTTTGGTCTTGTGAATATGGAAGCAGCAGAAATGGGCGACTACTTTCGCGAATTTTTTTCTATAAAAGACGCTTGTAAGTTTAACAACTGCCTACACCTAGAGGAGCCCAAATGTGCTGTTAAAGCAGCCGTTGAAGCGGGTGAAATAGCCGCATCACGATATAAGAGTTATGTGCAAATGCTGGCAGGAGAAGATCAGCACTATCGAACTGATTTTTGGGATTCATGAGAGCCGTACTACAACGTGTATCGTCAGCCAAAGTAACGGCTAACAAAACCCATGAGGCAAGCATTGGGCACGGTTTGCTGGTGCTGTTGGGCATCACACAATCCGATACTGATGAAGACCTAGATTGGCTCCTCAATAAAATCATCAATATGCGTATTTTCAACGACGAAGCCGCCGTGATGAACAAGAGTGTGCTAGATGTTGCTGGCGAATTGTTAGTCATTAGTCAGTTTACGCTTTATGCGCAAACCAAAAAAGGCAACAGACCTTCTTACATTCGGGCAGCAGGCCATGAAATAGCCGTTCCGCTTTACGAGCAATTTTTACAAAAAGCGGCTCAGCTTATGGGAAAACCCGTACAGAGCGGTATTTTTGGTGCAGATATGCAAATCGATTTGATAAACGATGGTCCTGTGACGATTATCATCGATTCAAAAAACAAAGACTTATGAATATTCAAGATGCCCAAAAAGCCGTTGATGCATGGATTGAAAAACACGGCGTCCGTTACTTTAACGAGTTGACCAATATGGCGCAACTGACCGAGGAGGTAGGGGAAGTAGCCCGCATTATTGCACGCAGATATGGCGAGCAATCTGAAAAGGAAAGCGACAAGGGCAAGGACTTGGGCGAAGAATTAGCCGATGTGCTTTTTGTGTTGCTTTGTCTGGCCAATCAAACCGATACCGATTTGCAAGCAGCATTTGACAAAAAACTAAACCTAAAGGCATCTCGTGACCACGACCGTCACCACAACAATCCCAAGCTACGTTCATGAGCAGCATAAGACTCACACACGCTTCACAAATACTTGACGGCAACTGCCAGATAACGGGTTCCAAAAGTGAATCCAACCGCCTGTTGATACTCCAAGCATTATTTCCAAAATTGGCCTTGGATAACCTGTCCAATTCCGATGACACCCAAGCCATGCAACGCGGACTTGCTTCTAAAGACCAGACTATTGATATTGGACACGCTGGAACTACCATGCGCTTTTTGACTTCCTATTTTGCCACAACTCCAGGCGTGGAAAAAGTACTTACCGGCTCGAAGCGGATGCAAGAGCGCCCCATCAAACTATTGGTGGATGCATTGCGTTCCATTGGAGCAGCTATTGAATACGTAAAAAATGAAGGCTACCCGCCATTGCTTATTTCGGGCAAGGCCATAAGCACCACAAGGGTTTCCTTGGCTGCTAATGTGAGTAGTCAATACATTACCTCGTTGATGTTAGTTGCTCCCAAGCTGCCCAACGGATTAGAGATCGTCTTGGAAGGCGAAATCACCTCTGTGCCTTATATCAACATGACCTGCGCACTTTTGCAACGCGTGGGTATAGATGCCACTTTCTCGGGCCAAAGCATTCGTGTTTTGCCACAACAAAGCATTGACGCCAAAACCCTTACGGTGGAGTCTGACTGGAGTTCTGCGTCCTACCATTTTAGCATGGTTGCCTTGGCGCAATCAGCGGATGTGTCCATCAACAGCTATGTGCCCAACAGCCTGCAAGGCGATAGTGTGTTGGTTGATATCTATGCCCAATTGGGCGTGACCGCAACGTTTGACGGACACAAACTGCAACTGACGAAATCCGACAAGGTGCAATCGCATATTGCGCTAGATTTAATCAAAGCACCCGATATTGCACAAACCATTGCTGTTACGTGCTACGGCTTGGGTGTTTCCTGTGATTTGACGGGGCTACACACCCTAAAAATCAAAGAAACCGATCGGTTGGTGGCTTTGCAAAACGAATTGACCAAACTGGGGGCAAACATCCGCATTACGGAAGACAGCCTTCATCTCGATGCTCGAAAAGGCGATATTGTTGCTGATGTTGCCATAGACACCTACCACGACCACCGTATGGCCATGGCTTTTGCGCCCTTGGGCCTTAGTGTTCCCATCGTGATAAACGACGCTGATGTGGTAACCAAATCCTACCCAAGCTTTTGGGATGACCTGATCTCACTAGGTTTTTTCATCGATTCCGATAAATAATCGGTCAAATCCTTGACAACCCCTATGCTGGTGCAGTATATTAGCGCCTTGAAAAAATTGATATGAAACTCTCTCACTTTAACTTTGATCTTCCAGAAGATTTACTAGCCGAACACCCAGCAGAACACCGCGATGAGTCAAAACTCATGGTTTTGCACCGTGAAACGCAAACCATAGAGCACAAAACTTTTAAAGACATTACCGAATATTTCGACGAAGGTGACGTGATGGCGCTCAACAACACCAAGGTATTCCCGGCACGCTTGATGGGTAACAAAGAGAAAACAGGAGCCAAGATTGAGGTATTCTTGCTAAGAGAGTTAAATAAAGAACAACGTCTTTGGGATGTGTTGGTTGATCCGGCAAGAAAAATCCGTATTGGTAACAAGCTTTATTTTGGTGCAGACGAATCGTTGGTAGCAGAGGTAATTGACAATACCACATCACGCGGTAGAACACTGCGCTTTTTGTTTGACGGAAGCTATGATGAGTTTCGCGTTAAGTTAAAAGAGCTAGGACAAACGCCATTGCCCAAATACATCAAACGTGCAGAAGAAGATTTTGACCGTGAGCGCTACCAAACCATTTATGCTAAGCATGAAGGAGCAGTAGCTGCGCCCACAGCAGGACTTCACTTTTCCAAGCACGTATTGAAGCGTTTAGAGATTAAAGGGGTTGACTTGGCTGAACTTACGCTTCACGTTGGTTTGGGTACGTTTAACCCTGTTGAGGTTGAAGATCTTTCCAAACACAAAATGGATTCTGAAGAATTGACCATTGATGCGAGTTCAGCGGACATGGTGAACAAGGCTAAAGCCGCAGGTCACCGCATTTGTGCTGTCGGAACAACTTCCATGCGCGCATTAGAATCTTCGGTTTCTTCTAGCGGCACCTTGAATCCATATCAAGGATGGACACATAAATTTATATTTCCACCTTATGACTTTAAGATAGGAGATGCCATGGTTACCAACTTCCACTTGCCAAAATCAACCTTATTGATGATGGTATCTGCGTTTGCTGGACACGATTTCCTCAAAAGAGCTTATGATGAAGCCATAAGCCGTAAATATCGCTTTTACTCTTACGGAGACGCGATGCTTATTCTCTAACACCTCATGAGCGAGGTTAAGAGAGATATACGTCGTTGCACAAAGGAAGAAATATGTTCTTTTTTTGTCTCACACAACGCACCTTCTTTTCACGGCAATCAAGTGTATGAATGGTTGTGGCAAAAGGCAGCAATTGATTTCGATCAAATGACCAACCTTTCGAAGGCACACCGTGCTTTGCTCGATCAGCACTTTAAAATCAATCACACCAATATTGCAAAAGTGCAAATTAGCGATGATGGCACCATCAAAAATGCGGTGCGCCTTTATGACGATAAGGTGGTGGAATCTGTTTTGATTCCTGCCAAGACCCGTTCCACGGCTTGTGTTTCCAGCCAGGTGGGTTGTAGCCTTGACTGTACTTTTTGTGCCACTGCCCAACTCAAAAGGATGCGCAACCTCAATCCAGACGAGATTTTTGACCAAGTGGCCATGTTGAACAAGCAAAGCTTGGAGCATTTCGAACGTCCGCTTTCCAATATTGTTTTTATGGGAATGGGTGAGCCCATGATGAATTATCCCAATGTGATGAAGGCTATTGCCAAAATCACGAGCACAGAGGGAATGGGCATGTCTCCAAGACGTATTACCGTTTCCACTTCGGGCATTCCCAAGATGATCATCAAAATGGCCGACGAACATCCGCGCTTTAAGTTGGCGGTTTCCCTGCACAGCGCCATTGAAGAAACCCGAAACGAAATCATGCCGTTCAGTACTTCTTTCCCGCTTACGGACTTGCAAGATTCTATACAATACTGGTTTAGCAAGACCAAGGAGCGTGTTACTTACGAGTATGTGGTTTGGAAAGATATTAACGACAGTAAAGCTGAAATCGATGCCTTGGTAAGGTTTTGTAAAAAGACCCCGTCAAAGGTTAATTTGATCGAATACAATCCTGTGGGCAACGATCAGTTTAACCAGGCCGATGACGATGCCATTAATCAGTATGTCAACGCACTTGAAAAAAGCCATATTCCGGTGACCATAAGACGTTCGCGTGGCAAAGATATTGATGCAGCTTGTGGGCAATTGGCCAATAAAACCTAGCTGGATATTCAAAAGCAGTTGCTTAGCAAATTGCTAAAACACTATATTGTATCTTTATGCCCCAATGAAAATTGTAGATCAGCTTAAAAAACCCATTGCCAAAGAGATGGAGCTATTTGAGGACAAGTTTTCCTCATCTATGCGTTCGCACGTGGCACTTCTTAATCGCATTACATACTATATCGTCAATCGCAAGGGAAAGCAAATGCGCCCGATGTTTGTTTTTATGGTGGCCAAAATGCTAGAAGAAAAAGAGGTTAACGAACGCTGCTACCGCGCTGCTTCTGTAATAGAGCTTATTCACACCGCCACGCTTGTTCACGACGATGTTGTGGACGAAAGCTACCAGCGCCGTGGATTCTTTTCTATCAATGCACTGTGGAAAAATAAAATTGCCGTGTTGGTGGGCGATTACTTGCTTTCAAAAGGCTTGCTGCTCTGTATCGATCATAAAGATTTTGATTTGTTAGAAATAATATCCATTGCCGTTCGTGAAATGAGTGAGGGGGAATTGTTGCAAATTGAGAAAACCCGAAGATTGGATATAGACGAGTCCATTTATATGGAGATTATCCGTCAAAAAACAGCCACATTGATTGCTTCTTGTTGTGCACTTGGCGCCGCATCGGTTCATGCCAGTGCCGAAACCGTTGAGCAATTGCGTCAGTTTGGTGAAGATATCGGCATCGCTTTTCAAATAAAAGACGACCTCTTTGACTACGGCGAGACCAAAATCGGAAAGCCTACGGGAATTGATATCCGTGAGAAAAAAATGACCCTTCCGCTCATTCATGTCATCAACAAGTCGGACAAAAAGCAAAAAAAGTGGTTAATTCAATCTGTTAGACATCACAACAAAGACAAAAAACGTGTCAAGCGTGTCATTGCTTTTGTCAAAGAACAGGGTGGATTGGACTATGCGACTGCGCAAATGCACGCCTATAAAGACAAGGCATTGGCGCAACTTCACGGCTTTCCAAAAAACGAATTTCGCGATGCACTAGAAGAAATGGTGCGTTATGTGATTGAGCGTAAGAAATAACGTTGCCGAATTACGTATTTTAGAGCTCATTTTATTCTGTGATACATAAATCCACCATAGACGCTGTTTTTGACACTGCCCGCTTAGAGGAGGTTATTGGTGATTTTGTACAGCTTAAAAAGTCGGGTGCTAACTTCAAAGGACTAAGCCCATTTACAGACGAGCGTTCTCCGAGTTTTATGGTATCTCCTGTAAAGCAAATCTGGAAAGATTTTTCCAGCGGTAAGGGTGGTAATGTGGTTGCCTTCTTGATGGAGCACGAACATTTTTCCTATCCAGAAGCCATACGCTACTTGGCTAAAAAATACAATATTGACATTGAGGAAACTGAGCAGAATGATGAGCAAAAAGCTGCTGCCAGTGCACGTGAAAGCATGTATTTGGTCAGCACCTATGCTGTAAGTTTCTTTGAAGCGTCCATGTGGGATACCACACAGGGAAAAGCCATTGGCTTGAGTTATTTCAAAGAGCGTGGCTTTAGCGAGGAAACCATTCGCTTTTTTCAACTGGGCTATTCGCCTGACACGTGGAGTGCGCTTACAGATGCAGCGCAAAAAGCAGGCTATCAGCTTGATTTTTTAGAGAAAACCGGTCTTAGCATTGTCAAGGGCGACAAAAAATTTGATCGCTTTAAGGGGCGTGTTATGTTTCCCATTCACAGCATGTCGGGTCGTGTGTTGGGTTTTGGTGGACGCATACTGACCCAAGACAAAAAGGCAGCCAAATACATGAACTCGCCGGAAAGCGAGATCTACAATAAAAGTAAGGTGCTCTATGGCTTGTATCAAGCAAAGCAAACCATAGCCAAAGAAGACAATTGTTATTTGGTTGAAGGCTATACCGATGTTATCCAAATGTATCAACGCGGTGTTAAGAATGTGGTTTCATCGTCAGGTACCGCTCTAACGCCCGAGCAAATTCGCCTTATTGGCAGGCTTACCAAAAACATCACGGTATTGTTTGATGGCGATCCCGCGGGGCTTCGTGCATCGCTACGTGGTATAGATTTGATTTTGGAGGCGGGTATGAATGTGCGTGTCTGTATGTTTCCAGAAGGAGAAGATCCAGACAGCTTTGCTCGTGAAAACAGTTTTGAAGAAGTACGTGATTTTTTAACCAACAACGCCAAGGACTTTATTCAGTTTAAGGCTGCACTACTGGTTGATGAGGCTGCGCAAGATCCGCTTAAAAAGGCTGAAACCATACGTGAGATGGTGCAGAGTATTGCGAAAATTCCAGACCGAATCAAACAAGAGGTATACGTTAAATCATGTGCTTCCTTGATGGAAATCAGCGAGGAGGTTTTGTTTGCAACCTTGGCGCAAGTATCTCAAAAAAAGGCATCCAAGCCAGTAAGACAAGCACCTAGCCAACCCCTGTCTGTGGTTCCGCAAGAGAAAAAAATCGCTACCGTTAGCACCCGCTTTGAACTGGAGAAGGACATCATCAAAATTTTATTGCTTCACGGGCATGAAGAAGTTGAATTTGAAGAACCGATTTTAAAAACCGATGAAAAATCTGGTGAACTTTCGCTGGTCACTTCAAAAATTACGGCTCGGGTATTTGAAAAAATATATTTGGATTTGCAGCAAGACGAAATTGCATTTTCTACCGCTGTGTTTAAAGGATTGTATCCCAAAGTACTGGCTGCTTTAAACGAAAAATCGGCAATTCAAATGGACACTTTTGTGGCTAATTTGGATCCAAATCTGGCATTAGAAGTTTCAGACTTATTGCTTGAAGATGAATTGCATACCCTTCACGATTGGGAGCGAAAAAACATCTACATAAAAAATAAAAAGGCCAACTTGGCTAGATGGGTTCATGAGGTTATCTTGCGATTCAGATGTCAACTTATTGATGAAAAGGTAGCGGCATTACAAACAGACACTGTCGATGATATTGATAGTCATCACGGAGAACTTTTAGAGGAAATCGTACAGTATCACAAACTCAAAACGGTATTAAGTAGTCGTTTAAACCGGGTGGTTTAATACATGTCTAAATCTATGTGCTGAAGCTTGTTTAGCATTTCAACTAAATTTTTGACTTTAAGTTTTTTCATCAGCCTTGAGCGATACGTACTTACTGTTTTGTCGCTGATACTCAATGATACGGCAATTTCTTTATTACGCTTTCCATTGACCAAAAGACGAAGCACTTGGATTTCTCGTTCAGATAATTGATTAATCAACGCACGTGGATTGGCCCCCGTCTCATTAAAGGCCATGTGTTCTGCCAGTTCGTTGGTGATATAAACACCTCCAGTACTTATTTTCAAGATGGCATCTTTGAGTTTATTCAAAGGATTGTCCTTGCACAAAAACCCTGATGCGCCATATTTGAGTGCACTGATGGCATAAACCTCTTCACTAAGTGTAGTAAATACCAAGAAACGCACGTTTGTGTACTGATCTTTAAGTCTGCGCAGCGTGCGGATGTCTTCAAACCCAGGAAGTTCAATTTCGATTACGACTATATCCACTTTTTTTGAGCCTAGGTGGTCAACCAAATCGCGGTAATGAAGTCCTTTTCCTACAATGCTGATTTCGTTCGAATTGCGAAAGACAGCTTTTAAGCCTTTGTGAACGATTGGATGTGCATCAGCAACAAATACGCGAATCATGAATTATTAGTTGACTATAAAAATAGCAAAAAATAGCCTTTAATAGAGATAAAAATAATTTTCGCAAAAAACTGTTGTTGGGAAGCTATAGCAGTTGCTTCGGAATGCTACAAACGGGTATGGGTTCCATTTTGTGTTTGTTGGCATTGTGATGTGATATAAACACCTCTAAAATACGTGCGTTTTCTCCTACAAAATCTGCTGGAGATTTCCCTGCCGCATGCTGAGTCATCGCCCATTCCAATTGTTCATAGGTGGCGCCCAATTGTTCCTCATCATTTCTGTCATCATCCCAAAGCCCATCTGTTGGAGGTGCGCTTAAAATTGCTTCGTCAACGCCTAAAGTACTTGCCAATGCGCGTACTTGTGTTTTTGACAGGTCTGCAATTGGGCTTAAATCAACACCGCCATCGCCGTATTTGGTATAAAAACCAACACCGAAATCCTCAACTTTATTTCCTGTGCCCGCAACCAAATAACGCTCACAAGCGGCATAATAATAGAGTGTTACCATGCGTAGCCTAGACCGTGTATTGGCTAGCGACAATAAGTCTTCATTTTTTTGCTCATCCGCCTCTACGGCTTTGGATAAAGCATCAAAAACAGGGCCTAGTACGACAACCTTGTCCGCTACATTGGGGTGCTGCTTGCGCAACCAACTGATGTGCTCCTGCGCACGATCAACCTGATTCTGTTGTTGTTTTATGGGCATCTCCAAGCATAATGTAGGAAGCCCTGTTTTGGCGCACAAAGTTGATGTTAGGGCAGAATCAATTCCGCCAGAAACACCTACAACAAATCCCTTCATTTTGTTGTCTTGTGCATAGTTTTTAAGCCAATTTACAATGTGATTAATTACTTCTTTGTTCTTCATAGCATTTGTATCTTTATACCCATTATGTATGTAGATAATTACTGTAAAATTAAATCATTTTTTCGGCACTTGAAAGGGCTGTCCGTTGTTGTCTTTTGTTTTTTTATTTCCTGTAACACATCAACCCATCCAAAGCCTGCCGATCTTGAAGAATTCCCCTTGGATTATATCTCATTTGAGTCTCTTTTTTTTGATGATTTAGATACTCCTTTAGAAGATATCAAGGTACAATTCCCTTTCTTTTTCCCAAGTCAAACGCCTGATGCGGTATGGCTTGAAAAACGCAGTGATTCCCTTCAACAACTGCTGTTTGATGCAACTAAATCAATCCCAAAAAACAACTTGAAGTCACGTATCACGCGAGTTCTTCAGTATGCCAACTATTATTTTCCAGATGAAAAGCTGCCCCAAACGGCTATTTCCTTGCTAACAGATGTTGACTATTCGCTTAGAGCTGTGGATGCAGACAATATGTTGTTGTTGTCCATTGATACTTATTTGGGCATAGATCACCCGCTATATGAGGGTATTCCTGCTTACGTCAAAAACAAACTGACACTAGACCATTTAGAGGCTGAAATCATCGATGCACTTGCGCCAAGATTTGTTTCAGCGCCAAGCGGCAGAACTTTTTTGGATCAAATGGTACATCACGGCAAGCGTCTGTTGCTTCATGATTATTTGGCCCCAGCAATGGAAGACCATCAGCATATCCAATACACAGCAGCACAATGGGAGTGGGCAAACACACATGAAGCCGAAGTTTGGCGCTATTTTATTGATAACCAATTCCTGTTTTCGACAGACGAAAATTTACCATTTCGCTTTTTACTTTCTAGTCCTTACAGTAAATTCTATTCTTACCTAGATGTGGATTCCCCAGGAAGGATAGGGCAGTGGATTGGCTATCAAATGCTAAAAAAATATCAAAAGCGAACAGGAGAGACCTTGCAAGAAATACTTGCTGCTTCGCCTCAAGAAATTTTAAAAAAATCAAAATACAATCCTTAAGATGAAACGAAAAACACAAATTACCATGACGGTCACCTTAGACGAAAACAACACACCTGAAGCCATGGAGTGGTCTGCACCAGATGGCGGCGTGAAAGAACAGTCTATGGAAGCATTTTTTTTAAGTACGTGGGATAAGGATGCGCAGGAAAGTGCACGTATTGATTTGTGGTCAAAAGAAATGCCGGTAGATCAAATGCAGGTTTTTGTTCATCAAACATTGATTGGGATTCGCGCGTCTTACCTCAAAGCAACTGAAGATGTACAGATGGGAGAAGCCATGCAGCAGTTCTGTGATTTTTTCGCAAGTGAGCGAAACCTTAAGGATGTTAAAAAGGGAAATTAAAGCAGCGATTCCACATATGCCAACACTTCTTCTTTGCCTTTGCTAGAAGTAGCGGAAGTGATAAAATGCGGAGGTGTCTCTGCCCAAACGCCCTCAATCATGGTGTTTAAATAGGCGCTAACCGTCAGATCAATTTTATTTTCAGACAATTTATCGGCTTTCGTAAAGATGATAGAGAAAGGGATCTGTTGGGTTCCCATCCATTCCATAAACTCCAAATCTATGGCTTGCGGCTCGTGCCGGATGTCAATCAATACAAAAGCATTTATGAGTTGCTTGCGCTCCAAGAAATAGGAGGTGATATAGCTTTGAAACTCTTTTTTTGTTTTTTTTGAAACGCGGGCATAGCCATATCCGGGTAAATCAACAAGGTGCCAATTTTTATTGACCAAAAAGTGATTGATGAGCTGGGTTTTTCCAGGTTTTCCAGAAGTCTTGGCAAGTTGCTTGCGATCTGTTAGCATGTTGATTAAAGACGATTTGCCAACGTTTGACCTGCCTATAAAAGCAAATTCGGGCAATGACGATTTTGGGCAATCGGATACCTTAGCGTTACTGATCACAAAAGACGCGCTTTTGACACGCATGATTACAAATTATTATCGCTTAGCCAGCCTGAAAGAATATTGTTAAACGTGTCTGGGTGCTCCATCATGGGTGCATGTCCACATTTGTCAATCCAATATAAAGTAGAATCGGGAAGAAGCCTATTGAATTCTTCTCCAACGTTTGGTGGGGTAACAGCATCTTGCTTGCCCCAAATAATACCCGTAGGCACTTTGATGCTTGGTAAATCTTTGGCCATGTTGTGGCGAATAGCACTTTTGGCAATGGTTAAGATTTTGATAAGTTTTTTTCTGTCATTAACGGTTTCAAATACATCATCCACAACTTCTTTGGAAGCAATAATTGGATCGTAAAAAACATCTTGTGTTTTCTTTTTGATGTACTCGTAATTTTCACGTTTTGGATAGCTTTCTCCCATGGCGTTTTCATATAGTCCAGAGCTTCCTGTAATGACCAGTCCTTTGACCTTATCTGGAAAGAGATTGGTGTGCAGTAGACCAATGTGACCACCCAATGAATTCCCTATTAAAATTACTTCTTCTTCGCCCAAGTGCGTTATAAAATCACGAAGGTATATTGCGAATTGCTTTACGTTGGTTTTTAACAATGGCAAATCATATAATGGCAGCTCAGGAATAATAACCTTGTAACCGGCAGTTGAGAAATGCGCCGCAACGCCGTCAAAATTGCTCAAGCCTCCCATTAAACCATGAAGAATAATAAGCGGGGCCCCCTCACCCTTTTCATAGTAGGAGTAGCGCCCAGATACTTTTAGAGAATTGTGCATGTTGTCAAATCAAAGACAAATATAGGCAAATAAACCCCAAGCAAATGTCATTAAGTTAGCTGTTTGTAAAATAAAATGTTGTCTAATTTTTACGGTTTTAGCAGCAAGCATCATTTATAAAAAGTTGATTTTAAGGTAGCTATGTGTTCTTTAATTCATTGTGGAAGAACTTATTAACAAAGTGGTAAAATGTGGGAAAATGTGGGAAATTATATGTAATTTTGACTCATGCCTGAGGGTAAAAACCATAGACTTTGTCGCATTTAATTGGAACATATCAGTGTAAAGCAGACCCCAAAGGGCGGGTTAAAATCCCTACAGCCCTTTCTAAGCAGTTGGCTGGAGCCCGTCAGGAGGCTTTTGTGGTCAAGCGGGCTGTCTTTCAGCCATGCCTAGAGTTGTATTCGTTGCAAGAATGGAATGCATTGATGGCCAAGGTGAACAAGCTCAACAGGTTCAAGAAAAAAAATAATGATTTCATCCGGCGCTTCACGGCCGGGGTTAAGGTTGTCGATCTCGATGCCACAGACAGACTGCTTGTTCCACGTGATTTAGCACAATTTGCCGGAATAGAAAAAGCTGTAGTGCTTTCTGCGGCAGTCAATATCATAGAAATATGGGATAAAGACCGCTATGAAAAAGCAATAGATGAAGCAGCTGTTGATTTTGCTGCCTTGGCAGAGGAGGTAATGGGAGACGATGGAGACGATGTATCATAGCCCGGTTTTGCTTACTGCGTCTGTCTCAGGATTGAACATTCGTCCTGCTTCGGTTTTTGTAGATGCAACTTTTGGCGGCGGTGGTCACTCCCAAGAAATCTTAGACAACATGGACAGCCAGAGCAAACTGTTTGCTTTTGACCAAGACGAGGATGCGCAACGCAATGCCATAGACGACAGTCGCTTTACGCTTATTCCACAAAACTTTGGCTACTTAAAACGCTTTATGAAGTTTCATAAAATTGATAAAGTAGATGGCATCCTTGCTGACTTGGGTGTGTCTTCGCATCAGTTTGATACGCCAGACCGTGGTTTTTCCATTCGTTTTGATGGACCACTTGACATGCGCATGAATCAGCAACAAGAGCTCACCGCAAAAGAAATCGTCAACACATACAGCGAAACAGCACTGGCAGATTTGCTTTTTGCTTACGGAGAACTGCGCAATGCAAAAAAAATTGCTAGTCTAATCGTGCAACACAGGCCAGACGAAATCGCAACCACCATGCAACTCAATGAAGTGTTGCGTCAGGTGTTGCCCAAAGGAAACGAGCACAAGGTGTTGGCAAAAATTTACCAATCCCTACGGATGGAAGTCAATAAAGAAATTGAAGTATTACAATCCTTTCTAACCCAATCTAAGGATGTGTTGAGATCAGGCGGAAGACTGAGTGTAATCAGTTACCATTCACTAGAAGACAGGATGGTCAAACGGTATATTCAAAATGGAAATTTTGATAACGAACCAGCAAAGGATGACTTTGGAAACCCCACACTGTATTTTAAAAAATGCGGTGGTTTGGTGGTTCCTGAACAAGATGAGATTAAACAAAACAACAGAGCACGAAGTGCAAAATTGCGCATAGCGCAACGCTTATGAAAACAGGAATTTTAAATCTGCTGAAAGGAACTTTTTTGGTGCAAGATGGCGCATCAAAAAACTGGCGATTTATCCTATTTGTTTTTTTTCTAGCAGGACTGATGATTACCGCCTCCCACCAAGTAGATCAAAAAGTGGTGCAAATTGCGCAAGCAAATAAAGAGCTTCAAGCCGTTCGCAGCGAGTTTGTGTCGGTTCGCGAAAAGGTGATGCATCAAAGGATGGAAACTCAGTTGGCAAATGCCTTAAAAAATCAAGGAGTTTTCCCACCAGACAAGGCGCCCATAAAAATCACAATTCAATCATATGAGTAAGCAGAAGAACATGATGTCTCGCAGCTACTTGGTTGTATTTGTGCTTTTCGCACTTGGTGTAAGTGTGGGGTATCGATTGGTGTCATTACAACTCAATCAGGGTGATAAGTACCGGGAATTGGCAGAAAAACGCAGCATCAAAAACTTTGAAATTGTTCCTGTAAGAGGAAATATTTATGCCGATGACGGTAGTCTATTGGCGACATCTGTTTCAAAATATTCCATACACTTTGATGCGGTTACGGTAAGTCAGCGTGTGTTTGATAATAACCTATATGCCTTGAGCGATTCACTTGCGACGTTATTTGAAAAGCCACAGCAATATTACCGCAACTTGTTGGTGAAAGCGCGCAAAAACAAAAGCAGATACCAGCTTATAGGGCGTCGCCTGCCATTTGATGCCTATCAGCGCATCAAGTCATTTCCCATGTTTCGATTGGGTGGCATTCGCGGTGGTTTGATAGTAGAGCGTAAATTTGTGCGTGACCTTCCGCTTGGCAAAATTGCTGAACGCACCTTAGGCTATGAACAGAAAAAACCAGATGGTACCTATATCAAAGTAGGACTTGAAGGTGCTTATGGAACCACCTTGCGTGGTCAGCCTGGACGTCAATTGCGACAGCGCATTGCCCAACAACAATGGAAACCCCTAACAAACGAATACCAACAAGAACCCATCGATGGTTTGGATGTTTGGTCCACGATTGATACCAACTTACAAGATGTTGCTCATCATGCCTTGCTAGCTTCTTTGGAAAAATATGAAGCAGAGCATGGAACTGTTGTCGTAATGGAAACCAAAACGGGTGCCGTAAAAGCCATTGCAAACCTTGGTAGAACGGATGGGGATAAGTATTATGAAAAATTAAATTACGCTGTTGGCGAGGCACATGAGCCTGGCTCTACCTTTAAGTTATTTTCCATGATGGCTGCCTTTGAAGACAAGGTAATAGATACCATGACCATGGTAGATACTGAAAAAGGAAAGCTTACGTTTTATGGGAAGTATCACGTCAGAGACTCCAAGCGAGGTGGTTATGGTATCATTCCGGCTAGTAGGGTTTTTGAAAGCTCGTCCAATACGGGGGTTGTTAAACTGATTTACGAAAACTATAAAGAGAACCCTTCACAGTTCACAGACAGGCTGCTGGCCATGGGGCTGGACAAACCTTTAGGTGTGGCCATTTCAGGTGAGGGTATGCCCAAAATACCACATCCCAAGGATGCCGATTGGGATGGTTTAGACCTTCCGTGGATGGCATTTGGCTATGGCGTAATGCTCACACCGCTTCAAACCTTGAGCTACTACAATGCAGTTGCTAACAATGGTGAATTGGTGATGCCGCGTTTTGTTTCGGCAGTAAAAACACTGGATGGCAAAAATGTCAAATCGTATCCCAAACAAGTGATTAATCCGGCTATTTGCTCGCAAGAAACACTGGGTAAGCTGCAGCACCTTATGGAAGGTGTGGTGAAAAACAAATGGGGAACCGCTCATAATATTTATGATGAAAAGCTAGCCATTGCTGGCAAAACGGGAACCTGTCAAATTGACTATACCACAGATGACGTTAAGTACGTTGCTAGCTTTGTGGGGTATTTTCCTGCACATAATCCGACCTACTCCTGCATCGTTGTGGTGCACAAGCCCAACAAGAAAATTGGTTATTACGGCAACGTGGTTGCTGCGCCAGTAGTGAAACAAATCGCAGAGGCTGTTATCCACGACATACCAGAATACACCACGCTCGACTTAAACAAAGTTGCTGACTTAGCAGCGCCAAAACCAGACATTACCGATACCTATGATTCTGAAAAAATGCCTGATCTGCGCGGATGGCCAGCCATGGACGCAGTGACCGTACTCGAAAGCTTGGGTATAGAGGTAATGCTTGAGGGAAAAGGCAAGGTAAAACGGCAATCGAAACGACCGGGAGCAGCACTTAGCAAAACAAAAAAAGTAACACTAACGCTATCATGAAACAGCTAAAAGACATATTGTTTGGTGTGCCCCTGCAAACCGTTTCGGGTAGCACGGCTGTTCAAATTAGTGGCGTTGCTTTCGACTCTAGAGCCGTAACCCAACAATCTCTTTTTGTGGCCATCAAAGGCACGCACCACGATGGTCATGCGCATATAAGCGATGCTGTTAAGAATGGCGCAGTTGCTATTTTATGTGAGCAGTTTCCAGACATTTTGGAGGATAAGGTTGTCTATATTTCGTGCGAGAATGCCCGCCGCGCATTGGCGACCGTTGCTTCGCAATGGTACGATACGCCAAGCAAGGCCTTAAAACTGATTGGCATAACGGGAACCAATGGCAAAACCTCCGTGGCAACCATGGCATATCAGCTTTTTGACAAGATGGGATTTGCAACGGGTTTGTTGTCAACTGTTGAGGTTAGAGTCAATAAAAAAATGGTGCCAAGTACACATACGACACCTAATCCACTGGCCATTAATAAGCATTTAAGCGAAATGGTAGATGCCGGCGTAACGCACTGTTTTATGGAAGTGTCTTCACATGGAATAGACCAAGACCGAATAGCCAATCTTCACTTTTCTGGGGGGGTATTCACCAATCTTTCACACGACCATTTGGATTATCACAAGGATTTTAAATCCTACAGAGACACTAAAAAAATATTCTTTGACGGACTTCCTCCTACTGCTTTTGCGCTTTCCAACGCCGATGATAAAAACGGACGTTATATGTTGCAAAACACCAAGGCCTCTAAACATTATTTTGGTTTAAAGTCAGTTGCTGATTTTCATGTCAAAGTATTGGAAAAAGATTTTTCGGGCATGTTGTTGAAGTTGCAGCACAACGAAGTATGGACCCCCTTGGTAGGTACATTCAATGCATCCAATTTTATCAGTGTTTATGCCATAGCCGAACTGCTTGATATTGAGCAAAGCGATTTTCTACCTGTCTTAAGCACCTTAAAAGGTGCCGCCGGAAGGTTTCAAATTGTGCATACCGACAGACAAATTACGGCTATTGTGGATTATGCCCATACGCCCGATGCATTAGCGCAAGTACTGGATACCATAACCACACTGCGCACGCGTAACGAAAAGCTAATCACGGTTGTGGGCTGTGGTGGTAATAGAGACAAGGCCAAAAGACCACTTATGGCCAAGGCAGCTGTTGCCAAAAGTGACCTGACCATTTTTACTTCTGATAACCCCCGAAACGAAGATCCAAACCTCATCATTAACGATATGCTTTCGGGTGTTCCGGTGGAGTCAAATCAAAAACATCTAACCGTCTTGAACCGTGCCCAAGCCATAAAAACAGCATGTACCATGGCACAAGACCAAGACATCATTTTAGTCGCTGGAAAGGGACACGAAACCTACCAAGATCAGAACGGAGAACGCCTTCCTTTTGATGATATGCAAGAGCTAACACAAAACCTTCAATCCAAAAGATAATGTTGTACTATTTGTTTGAATATTTAGAGCGTGCCTATCAGTTTCCAGGAGCATCATTGTTTGCATATTTGTCTTTTAGATCGGCGGTAGCCATTATCTTTTCTTTGTTGGTAACGGCTGTACTTGGAAAACGCATCATTGCAGTGTTACAGCACTACCAAATGGGCGAAAGCATTCGCGACTTGGGTCTTGAGGGTCAAAAAGAAAAGGCGGGAACGCCCACCATGGGTGGCTTGATGATCATTTTTGGTACACTTATCCCTGTTTTACTGCTCACAAAGCTGGATAATATCTATATCATATTACTAATAGTTACCACATTATGGATGGGAGCTATTGGTTTGGCAGATGACTACCTTAAGATAAAACGAAAAGACAAAGAAGGCTTAAAAGGACGTTTTAAAATTGTTGGTCAAATTACACTAGGACTAATTGTAGGGGCTACGTTATACTTCCATCCCGGCGTAACCATCAAACAACAATCCATTGACGGAAAAAGCTTTTTGCAAGAAGAAAAGTCGACCAAAACGACTATTCCGTTGCTGAAAAATAACGAGTTTGATTACAGTGACGTTATTGCTTGGGCAGGAGAGGGCGCAAAAGACTACGCTTGGTTAATATTTATACCGGCAGTCATCTTTATAGTTACGGCAGTATCCAATGGGGCAAACCTTACAGATGGTATAGATGGTCTTGCGGCAGGAACGGCTTCCATTGCGGTGCTCACACTTGGGCTATTTGCTTGGGTTTCCGGTAATATCATTTTTGCTGACTATCTCAATGTCATGTACATTCCCGAGGTAAGTGAGGTGGTTGTTTTTGTAGCCGCTTTTGTGGGAGCGCTCGTTGGGTTTTTGTGGTACAACGCATATCCCGCTCAAGTATTTATGGGCGATACCGGCAGTTTAACTATAGGCGGTGTTATCGCCGTACTGGCACTTATTGTTCGCAAAGAATTACTTATTCCGGTCTTATGTGGGGTTTTTCTGATCGAAAACCTTTCTGTGATACTTCAAGTATCCTATTTCAAATACACCAAAAAAAGACAAGGTGTTGGCAAACGTATTTTTAAAATGGCTCCGCTGCACCACCATTACCAAAAATTGGGATATCACGAGAGTAAGATCGTGAGTCGTTTTTGGATTATCGCCATCATGTTGGCCATTATTAGCCTTGTAACCCTTAAAATAAGATAATGAAAAAGCTGGTCGTACTTGGTGGTGGAGAGAGCGGAATAGGGGCTGCAGCCTTGGCAAAACACAACAACTGGGATGTTTTTGTTTCTGATGCTGGCACGCTTACTGCTGCGGCCAAGAAAGCATTTGAAACCATTGGGGTGCGTTATGAAGAGGGTGGTCACAGTATGGAAGAAATTCTCAAAGCCAAACTTGTGGTTAAAAGCCCAGGTATTCCCAACACAGTTTCTGTAATTAAGGATATTGAGGCAGCCGAAATCGCTATTGTTTCTGAGATTGAATTTGCGAGTAATTATACCGATGCCACGCTAATTGGTATTACGGGCAGTAATGGCAAAACAACCACAGCAATGCTCACGCACCACTTGCTTTCTGATGGCGGGATTGACGCAGGCTTGGCCGGAAATATTGGCAACAGTTTTGCCCAAGCACTTTTACAAGACAAACATGACGTTTACGTTTTGGAAATAAGCAGCTTTCAGCTTGAGCACATCAAGAAATTCCACCCACATATTGCGGTCATAACAAACCTAAGCCCAGACCATTTAGATCGCTATGACAACTCTTTTAAAGACTATTGCGCTACCAAGTTTAACATCACCAAAAACCAAACGGAAGAAGATTACTTTCTCTATGAGGCTGATGATGAAAATATTACTTCGGGTGTCGCACAATTTAATATCAAAGCCCAGCAGTATCCTTATAATAACGCTAACAAAAACGCTATGTTCACAGTTGACAATCCCTCTTTGCTTGGTCGTCACAACGCTAAAAATGCCATGGCTGCCGCTACTATTGCGCAGTTATTTCAACTGAGCGATCAAGATATTCAGGCCAGTCTGCAAACCTTTCAAGGTGCAGCCCACCGTTTGGAGCATGTGGTGAACATCCTCAAGGTAGCCTATATCAACGATTCAAAAGCGACCAATGTCAATGCTACTTTTTATGCCCTTGAAAGCATGTCTAAACCAACCATCTGGATTGTTGGGGGTGTTGACAAAGGCAACGACTATTCGAGCCTATTGCCGTTGGTACATGAAAAAGTTAAAGCCATTGTTTGTTTGGGCGTAGAAAACCAGAAAATAATAGACATTTTCTCATCTGTGGTCAAAGTGTTGGTAGAGGCAAAAAATATGGACGATGCTGTCAAGGCTTCTTACGATTTGTCTTCGCAGGGAGATGCCGTATTGTTGTCGCCTGCCTGTGCGAGCTTTGACTTATTTGAAAATTATGAAGACAGAGGAGATCAATTTAAAGGAGCAGTAAGAAAATTATAAACGTGAAAATTAGTCAGTACTTATTGGGAGATAAATCTATTTGGGGAATAGTGGTTTTGCTATCTATTTTCTCCTTTCTTCCTGTATATAGCGCAAGTTCAAACTTGGTCTATGTGGTGGGTTCTGGATCTGTATTTGGGCATTTATTAAAGCACGTTGCCATTGTTTGTGTGGGTTGGGTGATCATGTATGCTGTTCATCTTATTCCATTTAAATATTTCTCTGGCTTGGCCAAATTGGGGATTCCCGTAGTTGTTGTTTTGTTGCTGTTCACTGCCTTCCAAGGCACGACCATTGATGGCGCCAATGCCAGTCGTTGGCTTAATATTCCGGTTATAGGCATGTCGTTCCAGACGTCCACCTTAGCCATGGTAGTGTTATTGGCCTATGCAGCAGATTATTTTGCCAATAAAAAAGAGGAAAAAATTCGATTTACCGAAAGCTTTTTACCTTTTTGGATTCCGGTGTTATTGGTTGTTGGATTAATTTTGCCTGCGAATCTTTCCACGGCCTTATTGATATTGTTTATGGTAACGGTTGTTGCCTTTTTAGGCGGTTATCCTTTAAAATATTTGGCTGCGTTGCTCGGTGCTGCGATTCTTTTCTTGACATTATTCATCCTTCTTGCAAAAGCCTATCCCGACGCTTTCCCAAACAGGGTGGATACGTGGATGAGCCGTGTGGAGAGTTTTACGGGTCAAGGGGATGACAATACCGATTACCAAATTGAACGTGCCAAGGCAGCGGTAGCCGTTGGTGGTTATGTGGGCATTGGTGCAGGAAAGAGCATGATGAAGAATGTTTTGCCACAGAGTACTTCCGATTTTATCTATGCCATTATTGCTGAGGAATACGGCATGCTTGGCGCTATATCCTTATTATTTTTATTTATGTTGCTGTTGTTCCGGATTTTGATAAACGCCAACAAATCTGAAAGCTTCTTTGGTAAGCTGCTCATCTTGGCCATGGGATTGCCCATCGTTACACAGGCCTTTATTAATATGGGCGTAGCCGTAGCACTACTTCCCGTAACGGGTCAGCCTTTGCCGCTCATAAGTAGTGGTGGTACCTCTTTATGGATGACCTTTTTGGCGCTTGGCGTAGTTTTAAGTGTCAGTGCAAATCAATCCACTACTGCAAATGATAATATGTCTAACCCTTTAGCCGAATTAAGCCATGAAGCCTAGACTGATTATTTCTGGAGGTGGAACTGGGGGACATATTTTCCCAGCCTTGGCTATTGCAGATGCCTTCAAGGCGAAGTACCCGCAAGCATCAGTACTGTTTGTGGGGGCAAGTAACCGAATGGAAATGCAGCGTGTTCCCAAGGCCGGTTATAAAATAAAAGGCTTGTGGATAGCTGGATTTGACAGACAAAATATGTTGCGAAATATCTTATTCCCCATCAAGCTCGGATGGAGTTTACTTCAGTCCTTGGCGATTTTTTTGCGTTTCCGTCCTTCAATAGTTGTGGGTACAGGCGGCTTTGCAAGTGGGCCATTACTTTTTGTGGCGTCCATGTTTAAAACGCCTTCGCTAATTCAAGAGCAAAATGCATTTCCAGGCGTCACCAACAAACAGCTAGCTTCACGCGTCGATGCCATTTGTTTGGGTAGTGAGGCTGCAAGTAAGTTTTTCCCAAAGAACAAAATTGTGGTAACAGGCAATCCCATTAGAGCTGCCTTAAAGCAACACATCAGTAAGACCGCTGCTGCCGAAATCTTGGGCGTTGCTGCAGACCAACAAACCCTCTTGGTTTTGGGTGGAAGTTTGGGTGCAAGGAAAATAAATCAACTCATCCATCAACATTTGGATGATATGCAACAACACAACATTCAGCTTATTTGGCAGTGCGGTAATTTATATGCAGACGATTATATGCGATATGCATCAGCAAATATTCATGTGGTGCCATTTATTGATGATATGCCAGCGGCTTATGCTTTGGCAGATGTGGTAGTGTCTAGGGCAGGGGCATTGGCCATTTCGGAACTCTGTTTGATGGGCAAACCGACACTCTTTATCCCTTCGCCCAATGTGGCTGAAAACCACCAAGAAAAAAATGCACAAGCGCTAGCCGACAAAGGAGCAGCGGTGTTGGTTGCAGAGCGTGATGCTGATGAACAGTTTTGGACAAGACTTAAATCCTTGATTACAGATGCGTCATTACGCACCAAGCTCGGCGAAAACATCAAAGGGTTTGCGCATCCAGCTGCAACCAAAGAAATTTTGAATAGGCTAACCAAACTCTTAACCCATGAATAAAGAAGCAGTATTTTTTGTGGGTATAGGCGGCATAGGAATGTCGGGAGTGGCGCAGTACTTCTTGTCGCAGGGACATGCTGTGGCGGGCTATGACCGTGTGCTTACTCCGCTTACGCAAAAGCTTACGTCACTGGGGGCTCAAATCAGTGATGTGGATGCACCGGCTGCTATTCCAACATTGTTTAGAGACCCTAAAAATACCAAGGTCATTTACACACCAGCCATACCCGCCAATTCACCATTACTCGCTTATTTCAAGGACAATGGTTTTAGGCTAGCAAAACGGGCAGCAGTCATTGGGGAGATAAGCCATACCATGCCTTGCTTGGCAGTGGCAGGTACGCATGGCAAAACAACCACTTCTGCATTACTCACGCATTTGTTACGCTCATGCGGCAAAAAGATTACCGCCTTTTTGGGAGGCATAGCAACCAATATTGATAGCAATTTCTTACTTGAAGGCAATGATTTTATGGTGGTGGAAGCCGACGAATTTGATAGGTCTTTTATGCATCTAAAACCCAGAGCCATAGCCCTAACTTCTATGGATGCGGATCATTTGGATATTTATGGCACCGCAAATGAACTGTCCAAAACCTTTAATGATTTTGCACAGAAAGTATCAGCTGAAAAGCGATTTATTGCCAATGGCTTGGGGGTTGAGGGCAATACTTTTGGTATAGAAGCGGGAACGCATAGGGTGCATAATTTGCGCATAACGGATGGCAGTTATGTGTTCGATTTTGTCACACCAACGTTACGTATTTCCAACGTTCCCTTACCCTATCCAGGGGAGCACAATGTGATGAACGCAGCTGCTGCATTGGCATTGGCTTTGGAGGCGGGTTGCGAACCCGAGCAACTCAAAGCAGGATTGGCAACATTTAAAGGGGTAGATCGCAGGTTTAGCATCAGGCTTACTGCGCCCAAAGTGGTGGTTGATGATTACGCTCACCACCCAACAGAAATCAATGCCGTTGCCGATGCTTTGGAAGCCTTTTATCCCGACCAAATTAAGTTGGGTGTATTCCAGCCGCATTTGTTTTCACGCACACGCGACTTTGTAACTGAGTTTAAACAAGCCCTTGCTCGCTTTGATGAAGTATTGCTTTTGGATATTTACCCTGCTCGTGAGCTGCCAATGGAAGGCATTACAAGCGCATTATTGGTAGATGAATCGCATGCTGCCACGCAGTTGATAGACAAGCAAATGCTGGCGGAAATGATAACAAAATCTGCAGCTACGGTTGTGGCCATTATGGGCGCTGGCGACATTGCTTTTGAAGTGCCAGCAGTGATACAAACCCTTAAAAATCAACAGTATGCATAAGATGATTATTTCCATATTGTTGTTTGTGATAACGATTGTTCTTGGGGTGGTCATGCATCAACGCAATCAAAAAAGATCAGTGACTTTGCAGCATGTTTCTTGGGAAGATAACCGTCCAATTTGGATGCCAAAAGAGTCCGTTAATAAATTGTTGACACTTGCTTTGAGTGATAGTGTATCTGCTTTTAAAAGTGGTCTAAATTTGAGAAACATTGAACAAACACTTAACCAAAACGCCTGGATTGAAGATGCTCAGAGTTACGTTTCCATTGATGGAGGTGTAGGCGTTCACGTTACAACCAAAATACCAGTAGTGCGCATACAGAGTGATAGTAATTATTATGTAGATAATCATGGCGAGCCGTTCCCATTGTCTCCTTTCAAATCGGTTCAAGTGCCATTTGTTTATGGCAATCCAACTGCTGTGCAGCGCCACGCACTAATTGATGTAGTTGAGCAAATGTCAAAAGACGCTTTTATGTCTGATCATATTGTTGCTTATGAGTGGATGTCCGATGGCTTAATTGTTGAGCCCCGTCATCAAGACTATTCCATTGTTTTGGGCACACCCAATCAGCTGCATGACAAAATTCAAAATTACAAGGCTTTCTATGCAAAAATGCAAGACAGCACAGTGTTAAAAACCTATAAAACAGTAAATCTTTCGTTTCACGGACAAGTAGTTTGTTCAAAATAATATGATATGGAACAAGAACAATTAGCAGTTGGATTAGATATTGGAACCACCAAAATAGTGGCCATGTTGGGCACCAAAAACGAGTATGGAAAACTCGAGATAGTTGGTGTTGGAAAATCTAAAAGTCAAGGCGTACACCGAGGTGTCGTAAATAACATAACCCAGACCATTCAATCGATACAGGCGGCTGCGCAAGAAGCAGAAGCCATTTCTGGCAAGAAAATCACCAGTGTGGTAGTTGGAATTGCAGGTCAGCATATTCGCAGTTTACATCACAGCGATTATATTACCCGTACCAATGCAGATGAGGTCATTGATGAGGCAGATATAGAACGCCTAAAGAATCAAGTGTTTAAACTTGTTATGCTTCCGGGCGAGGAGATTATTCACGTGCTTCCACAAGAATACAAGGTGGATGGACAGGCCGAAATCAAGGAGCCCATTGGCATGTATGGCGGTAGGTTAGAGGCCAACTTCCACGTTGTGGTAGGTCAAGTGTCCTCCATTCGCAATATTGCCCGCTGTGTAAAGTCTGCCGGACTTGACTTTGGCGGCATCACATTGGAGCCATTGGCTTCGGCAGATGCAGTATTAAGCCAAGAAGAAAAAGAAGCTGGTGTTGCCCTGATTGATATCGGTGGTGGTACTACCGATTTGGCCATATTTAAAGATGGTATCATTCGGCATACTGCTGTTATTCCATTTGGTGGAAATGTCATTACGGAAGACATAAAAGAGGGTTGTTCCATCATTGAAAAACAAGCGGAGTTGCTTAAGATTAAGTTTGGGTCTGCATGGCCGGGTGAAAACAAAGACAATGAGATTGTTTCTATCCCCGGACTACGTGGCAGAGATCCCAAGGAAATCACGCTCAAAAACTTGTCTAAAATCATACACGCACGTGTTACAGAAATTATCGAGCAGGTCTATGCCGAAATCAAGAATTATGGACACGAAGAGCAGAAGAAAAAACTGATAGCTGGAATTGTATTAACAGGTGGCGGAAGCCAACTCAAACACCTAAAGCAATTGGTGGAGTATATCACGGGTATGGATACACGTATTGGATATCCAAACGAACATTTGGCAGGCGATACAGACAAAGCCACTGCAAGTCCACTTTTTGCAACAGCAGTAGGACTGGTGATGAATGCAGCAGAAACCCAATTGGCACAGCTAGATGCGGAGGTAACGACAACAACAGAAACGGATGGTGGAGATGAAAGTCCACCTGAGAAACCCCAAAAACGAACGTCCGTTATTGACCGATTTACAGAGAGATTAAAAATATTTTTAGAAAGCGCAGAATAAACTTTTATCTATGGAAACATTTGACAACATAACATTCGATATGCCCAAGAACAGGAGCAATGTCATTAAGGTAATTGGCGTTGGCGGCGGCGGCAGCAATGCCCTTAACTACATGTACAAACAAGGAATCAACGGCGTTGATTTTGTTGTATGTAATACCGATGCTCAAGCACTTGAAAACAGCCCAATTCCAAACAAGGTTCAGCTGGGTGTTTCACTAACCGAAGGTCTTGGCGCAGGCGCCGATCCAGAAGTAGGAGCACAGTCAGCAGTTGAAAACTTAGATCAAATATCTGACATGCTTAGCGTGAACACCAAAATGATTTTTATTACTGCTGGAATGGGTGGTGGTACGGGTACTGGTGCAGCGCCTGTAATTGCAAAGTTGGCGCAAGAGATGGGCGTATTAACCGTTGGTATCGTAACCATGCCTTTCCAATTTGAAGGAAAACTGCGTAACGAGCAAGCCCAGCAAGGACTTAACAACCTTCGTAAACACGTCGATTCACTAATTGTGATCAACAACAACAAGCTGCGCGAGGTTTATGGCGATTTAGGCTTTAAGCAAGGTTTTGCAAAAGCAGATGAGGTGCTGGCAAATGCTTCTAGAGGTATTGCTGAAGTAATCACAAATCACTACACTCAAAATATTGATTTAAGGGATGCTAAGACCGTTTTGGCTAGTAGTGGAACAGCCATTATGGGTTCTGGTGTGGCTTCTGGCAGTCAGCGTGCAAACGAAGCTATTGTGCAAGCACTGGACTCACCGCTGCTAAACGACAACAAAATATTGGGTGCCAAAAATGTATTGCTTCTAATTGTGTCTGGTAGTGATGAAGTGACCATTGATGAGATTAGTGCCATAAATGAATACATTCAAAAAGAGGCAGGCAACAGTACCAATATTATTATGGGTATAGGCGAAGATGAAACGCTTGACAACGCCATCTCGGTTACTATCATAGCTACTGGTTTTGCGCCAGACATGCAACAGGAAATTGTTCATGCCGACCCACAGAAAATCATTCATTCGCTTGACGATGAGCAGAAAGTAACCCACGATCTGTCAGTAGGTCAAATTCCATTATTTGAAACTGAGGCAGCGAAAGTGGAGCAAGTGCCAGTTCATGAAGCAACAGTAGCTACTGAAGTGGTTGAGAGCATCATTCCAACATCAGATTTGTTACGTGATTTGGACGTTTCGTTTGAAGAAGTAAAAGCGCCTGTTGAAGTTGTTGCGCCGCAGCCAACTGCGTTTACCATTCATGATGTAACGCCAGCGGTCAATGACATTGAGGTGGTTGATGCCGAAGAGGTTGTCCCTGAGCCTGCGGTAGTATCTCCAATTGATCAGCCTTTGGAAAAAACTCCTCCGGAACAAGAAAATGAACCTGCTGTTTTGTTTCATTTGGATACGGAAGCGTTAACACCTCAAGCAAAACAAGTCCCACCAGCAGCAAAAGCTGAGGAAGAAGTTACCCGTTTTGTTTTGGAAATGGATGAGGAGCCAGCACCAGCACCGGTGATGCGCAAGCCTGAAACAGCACCAAAAGAAACACCAGTAACAGAAGAAAAACCCTTTTCACCTATAGATGGTACCATAGCCGAAGGATTGGCAAATAGAACAGAGGAGCGTAAGGAAAAGTTAAAGCAGTTTAACTATCGTTTCAACCAAAACACTAGGGTAGAGGACTTGGAGCGCGAGCCGGCTTATAAGCGTCAAGAAGTTGAATTAAGCGCGCCTGAGAACGGTGGTGCAGCTTCACGCACTTCGCTGAGCGTTGATAGCCAAAACGAAGTCCAGATAAGAACCAATAATTCATTTTTACACGATAACGTAGATTAGTATGAGCTTACAAGAAAATGTCAACGAGCAGCTTAAGGCTGCGATGAAAGCAAAGGATACGGTAGCCTTGGAATCTTTACGCGCCATAAAGACAGCCATTATGATGACACAAACCCAAGCAGGCGCAAAAGAACTTACTTCGGATGATGAGATTAAACTTGTACAAAAACTTGTCAAACAGCGAAAAGACAGTGCGGAAATTTTCTATCAGCAAGGGCGTGTAGACTTAGCGGAGCCAGAAGAGGCGCAAATTAAGATTATTGAGCAGTTTTTGCCTGAACAGCTAGATGAGGCTGCGATCACTGAAATAGTCGCTGCGATTATTGCCAAGACTGGAGCAGCTGGCATGCAAGACATGGGTAAGGTAATGGGCATGGCTTCCAAAGAGATGGCTGGTAAGGCAGACGGTAAGACCATATCTTCAATAGTGCGTCAAAAGCTATCATAGCAATATTCAAAAACGTATTTTTGTCAATTATTGGCCCAGTAGTTCAACTGGATAGAATATCAGATTTCGGCTCTGAGGGTTGGGGGTTCGAATCCTCCCTGGGTCACTTAAGAATAGAAAGTCTGCATAATATGCAGACTTTTTTGTTTCTGATGGAAAAGTCAAATTTATTTGAATTTTCAAGCAGAAATAAAACTAAAAATCTATGATTTTTGACTTTCTATTTAGACTACGGAGCTTTTTGAGGATCACGCAGTAATCTTTCTGTATCATAACTTACTTTCAGATTACTTTCCTTTTTTTGGTTATAATTTTTATATATTTATTTTTTAAATTAAAATAATGAAATATTTTTTTCAAGCGTTTAAAAATTGGAATGACTTCAAAGGCAGGGCTAATCGATCAGAATATTGGTACTTTGTTCTTTTCTCAATAATAATCAGTATGATTTTATCTGTGATTGATGTTAAATTATTAGGTTTCGAGCCTGAAGATCCAACATCAACTGGAATTTTAGAGGCTATATACAATTTATTGGTTTTTATACCATCACTTTCAGTGGCTGTTAGACGCCTTCATGACGTAAATAAAAGTGGATGGAACTTACTATGGGCTTTTACAATAATTGGAATTTTTTATATTCTCTATTTAGAAATCAAAAAAGGAACAGATGCAGATAATAAATATGGAGCACCATCGAATACATAGTTCCTCCAACACATAACTAAGTTTAACAGATCTAAAGTGTTAGTTTTTTTCACCCCACCTGGTATGCCAAGACTTGACGCACTTGATAACGTCAAAAAGGCTAATTAGAAAACCACATTGTGGCATGAAAGAGCAGGAGAAAATATTCTCTTGTTTTAAAAACGAAATCGCAGTTGGTAATACATTGGGATTTATTTGATTTTCAAAACGGAGCTTTGGGAGGAAAAACCAAGCTTCCTGATTCATAGTTTATTTCAATGACAAGTTAGTACGCATGATAATGTTAGGGCCTAGGCCCATTTTTATTACCTAACTTTTGAGAATGAAAAACCATCTGCTCATATTTTTTGGGTTGCTTGCTTCACCTTTTTTATTTAGTCAAATTTTAATAGTTGATTTTGATGCACCTCTCCCAATTGCTACGAGCAGCTCTACAGCCCTTGGGAGGCTTGATATGGCCCCGTTAATCTCTTTGTGATTAGTGGTGCTAATGACGTTTCCAGAACCTCAATAGCCATTTGCTCGAGAGTTAATAACTCTGCGTTACGAGCCTACAATACCACTGCAATATTCTCTGGCTTTAGCGGAATCCTTACCTAATCTTTTTTTTAGCCACTCAAGCATAAGAAATCATTTTGAATGCTAGTTTAAACTTCAAAAAAATAAAACAATAAAAGAAAACATAAAAGCCGCATTGTCCAAACTTATTGATTTGACAGAACCTGAATGGGTGATTTTTTCAGCAACGTTAGGTATTTAGCAGTTTACTTTTTTTATGTAGCGGATGATGAGGAAAAAACATTTGTAGTAAAACATAGAACATATAAGCAGTTATTTTTTTTATAAGCAAATTATTTTTGTTTAAACAATAAACAGCATGAAACAAATTAGCGTTTTTATAGTTTTATATTTATTATCAGCTACTCCGCTGTTTTCTCAAAACTCCAATGATTTTGATTTTAAATCAGACAAAGCAGAACAGATGCAATGGTGGACAGAAGCCCGTTTTGGTATGTTTATACACTGGGGCTTATATGCCTTACCTGCCCGTCACGAATGGGTAATGAGTAAAGAGCAAATCTCAAAAAAAGACTACGAGAAATATGTAGCATATTTTAATCCAGACCTTTACAATCCCAAAGAATGGGCAAGACTTGCTAAAAATGCTGGAATGAAATACGTAGTATTTACAGCAAAGCATCACGATGGATTTTCAATGTATGATACTAAATACTCTGATTATAAAGTAACAAATGCTCCAATAGGGAGAGATCTTTTAAAAGAATTAGTTGATGCTTTTAGAGCGGAAGATATCCGGATTGGATTATACTACTCGCTTATTGACTGGCATCATCCAGACTTTTTAGTAAACGAACACATTCATCCCGAGCGAAACAATCAGCAGGAAATAGAGAATGATAAAAACCGAGACAAGAAGAAATTTCAAAAGTTCTTAATGAATCAAATAACAGAGCTTTTGACCAATTATGGGAAAATTGACGTCTTGTTTGCAGACTTTTCATACCCGCATAAAAAAAATGGAAAAGGAAAATCATATTGGAATTCTGAAGCGCTTTATAAGCAAATTCGCAAGCTGCAACCTCAAATTATTTTAAACGATAGACTTGATTTAGAAGAAGAGGGTGGCTGGGATTATAAAAGCCCAGAGCAGTTTATGCCTCAAAATTGGGTCACCTATCAAGGAGAAAAAGTGCCTTGGGAAACTTGTCAAACTTTTTCGGGTTCTTGGGGTTATCACAGAGACCAATACAGCTGGAAAAGCCCAAGACAAACTATAGTTATGTTAATTGAAACGGTGAGTAAAGGAGGTAATCTACTCCTAAATGTTGGGCCAACTGCTAGAGGCCTCATACAAGATGAGGCAGTTGAACGTTTAGAGGCTACCCAAAAGTGGATGAAATACAACAGTCGTGCTATATATGGCTGTACGGCAGCGCCAGAAGAATTTGAAACACCAGATAATTGCCTTTTGACCTATAATCCAAAAACCAATAGGCTGTATGTGCATGTGTTGGAGTGGCCATTTAAAACAATCTACCTGCCGGGCTTGGCTGGAAAAGTCAAATATGCCCAAATTTTAAACGATGCATCAGAATTGAAATTGGGCATCCAAAAAGGCGCTTGGTTGGACGATGTATCAGAAGGCGACAATGGATTAAAAATCAATATACCCGTGCGTTCACCCAACGTGGAGATTCCCGTAATTGAGCTTTTCTTGAAATAACATAAATCAAATGAAACTCCAGGCATTATTTTTATGTGCCCTCTTTGTGAGTAGTTGCACACAGCAATCTGCTCCAAAAAAGCATATAAACAAACCGCCAAATATTATTATTGTTTTAACAGATGACCAGGGTTTTAAAGATGTGGGTTTTAACGGATCTCAAGATATTTTGACCCCCAACATTGATAAGCTTGCAAAGCAAGGTATTGTATTTTCAAATGGGTATGTGTCACATCCGTATTGCAGCCCCTCAAGAGCGGGCATTATGACAGGGCGATATCAGCAGCGTTTTGGTCATGAACACAATGTTCCGTTTGATTCCGAAGATGAGACGATGGGTACCCCAACAACAGAAGTTTTTCTTCCCCAAAAAATGAAAGACGCCGGCTACAATACCTATGCCATTGGCAAATGGCATTTGGGCGACCATCCATCATTTTTACCACACAACCGAGGCTTTGATAAGTGGTTTGGCTTTTCTGGTGGTAATATGAATTTTTGGGGTTTTCCGCAAAAGAACAACCGTATGCATGTGCAGCGTAACGACTTCAAAGTCAACGCAAGCGAACTAAGTTATCTGACAGATGATTTCACAAAAGAAGCCTTGTCAAATATCGAGCAAAACGGAGACAAGCCATTCTTTATGTTTTTGTCTTACAATGCACCACATAGCCCAGACCACACAACCATTGAATATTTAAATAAAACAGCACATATAGAGTTTGGAAAGCGAAGTGTTTATGGTGCTATGATAGCTGGTATTGACAGCGGGGTCGGGAAAATTGATGCGCTTTTGACCAAAAAAGGCATCAGAGACAATACCATGATTATTTTTCTCAGTGATAATGGGGGTAGGCTAGATGCAGCCAATAACAATCCCTACAGAGGTCACAAAGGAATGCTTTTTGAAGGAGGGATTAGGGTGCCTTTTGCGTTGTCTTGGCCAGCCAAGTTGCCGAAAGGTATTACCTATTCAGCACCTATTATTTCCCTTGATTTGTTTGCCACATGCATGGCTGCAGCAGGCCTTGAGTCAAATGCATCCGACAAGCTAGACGGCATAAATCTATTGCCTTTTTTAAGTGCAGCCAGTAACCAAGGTAATGAAAGAACGCTATACTGGCGTGTAGCCAGTGGAGAAGAATATGCCATTAGAAAAGGGAACTTTAAGCTGATTAAAAGCGCTTATAAAGACAAAACCATGCTTTTCGATTTGGAGCAAGATGAAATGGAAATATATGACGTTGCTGCTGATTATCCAGCCGTTGTAGCTCAATTGCTTAAATTGTATGAAAATTGGGACAGCGAATTACAGCCACCACTATGGACAGATCCGCACATGGAAAATGTTAAAAAAGAGGAAGCAAATACCAAGCAGATTAGGAAAAAATCGCTATCCAAAAAAGAGCAACAGCACTATGACTAGTCGAAATCCTTTTAGCGCTCTGTCTTGGAAAAGAAACTGTTTTTTATCCCTATTTTTTATTTGCTTAAGCACACTGAGCTTTGCGCAACGAACAGCATCAGCAAAACCAAATATCATCTTTATTCTTACGGACGACCATCGCTATGATTTGCTTGGGGCTACAGGAAATGAATTAATCCAAACCCCAAATATTGACAAATTAGCTGAAGACGGGATACTCTTTACAAATGCCCATGTCACAAGCGCTATTTGCACACCCAGCAGGGCTTCCATGCTTTTAAGTCAGTTTGAGCGAAAGCACAATGTCAATTTTAACTCCGGAACCAGCGTTTCTGAGGATGCTTGGAAAACGTCCTACCCCGTAGTGCTTCGAAACAATGGTTACTACACAGGATATATTGGAAAAAACCATGTGCCTATAGGCGATGGTGGCTATAAGTCAGGTGTGATGGAGGCTTCTTTTGATTATTGGTATGCAGGTCATGGGCATCTCCTTTTTTACCCCAAAGACCGACACGAAATATTCAAGGGTGCTAAGAACGATACACAGGTTGAGATTTTAGATGAAGGCGTTACCGACTTTTTCAGTAACGAACACAAACTCAAAGGGGCAAAGCATTTTTTAAAGCGCATTCCCAAAGACAAGCCCTTTTGTATGAGCATCAATTTCAACTTGCCGCATGGCGCAAGTACCAGTACCATGAAAATGCGCCCATCAGACTCCGATACCTACAAAACCCTATACCGTGATTTAGATATTCCTATGCCCAAGCACTATGTCGCCAAGGCAGATATAATAACACCAAAACTCCCTGCCGATGTATTGCACGCAGCAGATAGGCAAGATATTTATGACTTTGTTGACAAAGAAGTCAGCTTGCGTGAGCGTATGATTCGAAATATGCAGGCCGTAACAGGAATTGATGGTCTTGTTGGGAACCTAAGGGAAACCCTTAAGCGTTTAGGCCTTGATGAAAATACCATCATTATTTTTACTTCTGATCATGGAATTTTTTGGGGCGAATACGGCTTGGGCGGCAAGGCACTTTGTTATGAAGTAAACACGAAAGTCCCCATGATTGTTTACAATCCAAGCGCCTCAAAGAAAAGAAGGGGTGTTAGGTCAAATCAATTGGTCCAAACCATTGACATCGCACCAACCATGTTGCAATATGCAGCTGTTCCTATACCTGAGACATATCAAGGTAAAGCTTTAAATGATATTATTGATGGTGAAGACGTTTCTGTTCGTGACTATTTATTTACTGAAAATTTATGGTCTACCCATTTTGGAAACCCACGTTGTGAGGCAGTACAAGACAAACGATGGAAATACATACGCTACTACAAAAACGAAAACTTCTCTGCCCAGTATTTTATCAATACTGCTAAAAAATTCAATGTCAATTTGACAAGCATGCTATATGCAAACCACGACCCGCAAATTGCAGTTTACCAATCCTATGTCAACACACCAATTGAAGGCGAGCAGCCCGTTTATGAAGAGCTTTTTGACCTTAGTAATGATGCTGACGAAAAATACAATTTGGCTGCCAATACGACCCATATTGCCAAACTCGAAGAAATGCGAAAACTTTGGCGCACGGCCATCGTTGAAGCACGGGGTACGGGCACACCGCAAGTAGTCAGATTTACTGTTGAAAGTCAAGCAGAGCACAGCGCTAATTTTAAACCAGAATAGGCAACGCCTTTTTCTAACCATAAGACCAACGAACAATGAAAGCGACCAAACTTTTTCTATTTGTACTTGTATTTTTAAGTATTTCATGTAGCAAACAAGCGGCTACCGATCCAGTGTCTTTTAATGAAGGTTGGAAATTCCACAAAGGTGATATTGACGGAGCACAGAACGCTGATTTGGACGATGCTTCTTGGCGGGATATTACCTTGCCTCACGATTGGGCTATTGAAGGACCTTTTGACAGCTCCTACAATGCAAGGAGTGGCGGTTTGCCTTTTCACGGAACTGGATGGTACCGCAAACAATTTGACATGCCAGCCACCGCAAGTGGTAAGCACATAACACTTCATTTTGATGGAGCCATGAACAATGCCAAAGTTTGGCTTAACGGGAATATGATTGGCGATCGTCCTTACGGATATATTGGCTTTTCAGTTGATTTAAGTCCGCACCTAAACTATGGCGGGTCAAATGTTATCGCCGTTCAGTTGGCACCAGAAGACTTTTCGTCTAGGTGGTATCCAGGCGCTGGTATTTATCGCAATACTTGGTTGGAAATAAACAATGAAATTCATGTTGCTAAGTGGGGCACTTTTATCACAACGCCAAGTATTTCTAAAGAGGCCGCATCAATCAATATACTGACCGAGATTGAGAGTGTCGCAACGGAGGATAAAGAAGTACACTTGCAAACCATCATTTATGATCCAAACAATAGGGAAGTGGCCAAAACCCATAGTGTGGTTCAAACCAAGCAAAATAATGTGGTAGAGGCAGTTCAAACCACCACTGTCAAATCACCCATGCTTTGGGACTTAGATACGCCAAACTTATACACAGCCAAGACGACCCTTATTCAGGGCGATAAGTTTTTGGATAGCTATCAGACAACTTTCGGTATAAGAACTATAGCATATGGTGCTGATTTTGGGTTTAAGCTTAATGGCAAAAAGACCCGTTTTAAAGGGGTTTGTTTGCATCATGATTTGGGCCCGTTGGGAACAGCCGTGAACACACGCGCAACAGAACGTCAGCTTGAAATCATGCAAGACATGGGTGTAAATGCCATTCGCACCAGCCACAACCCTCCTTCGCCCGAGCAAGTGCAGCTTTGCGACCAAATGGGCTTAATGATACAGGTGGAAGCTTTTGATGTGTGGCAAATGGCAAAAGTGGAAAACGATTACAGCAAACACTTCGACGACTGGCATGAGGAAGATTTACGTGATATGATTCGCATTTTTAGAAATAGTCCCTCTGTCGTGATGTGGAGTATTGGAAATGAAATTTTAGAGCAGTCGCATAATACAAAAGGAACGGAAATAGCTAAAAAACTGGTTGCTATTTGTAAAGACGAAGATACTTCAAGGCCTACGACGGCCGGTTTCAATCAATATCGAAAACCAATGGAAAACGGTATGGCTGATGCCATAGATTTGGTTGGTTGGAATTATAAGCCTCGAAAGTATGAGGAGGTATTGGAAAAGCATCCCGACTGGATTGTTTATGGGTCTGAGACTTCTAGTACGGTTAGTAGCAGGGGAACCTATCACTTGCCTATAGAGAAATACGTCAAACACGAGTCTTTGGAAATAACCAGCTATGATTTTATCGGACCACCTTGGGCTTATCCACCAGATATTGAATTTGAGGCTTTAGAAAAAACACCCAATAATTTGGGGGAATTTATTTGGACGGGATTTGATTATTTAGGTGAACCCACACCTTATGGCGGGAAAGACAATTCCACCAACGGCTATTGGAACGGTGATTGGCCAGCTAGGAGCTCATATTTTGGAGCTGTTGACCTTTGCGGACTTCCGAAAGACAGGTTTTATTTATACCAAAGTCAATGGACTAGTACCCCTATGGTTCATGTGCTGCCGCACTGGAACTGGGAGGGTAAGGAAGGCGAAATCATCCCTGTTGTTTCATATACCAATGCAGAGGAGGTAGAACTATTTGTCAATGGAAAATCGTTTGGAAAAAAGCGCAAAGGAATAGACAAAACGCCTATTCCCATTAATTTCATTGATTGGGAAGGCGGTCGTTACAAAGGAACCCATATGTCGCCCTATCGCTTGATGTGGGAGGTGCCTTACCAACCTGGGTCGCTTAAGGTTGTTGCTTACACCAATGGTGTGGTGGTTGCAGAAAAGCGCATAAATACAGCTGGAAAGCCAGCTAAAATTGAACTTATTCCAGACAGGGATATACTTGATGCAGATGGTCAAGACATTTCGTTTATCACGGTACGTATTACGGATAAGGATGGCAATATATGCCCTATGGCAAATCATTTGGTCGAATTCTCTGTATCTGATTTGGGAACGATAGCAGCGGTTGGCAATGGAGATCCAGCTACAACGGCACCTTTCCAATCGAATCAACGTAATGCATTTAATGGCTTGTGTATGCTTATGGTAAAGACCACAAAAAAAACAGGAAAACTATCTGTTCAGGCCACTTCAGATGGACTAAAAGAAGCATCAATTTCTCTGACAGCAGAGTAGTTTTAAACGTTTTTAAAGCTAGCCGTATATTCAGATGGGGTCATGTTGTATAAGGTCTTAAATGATTGTGTAAAATAACCAGCAGTATTAAACCCAGTTCTGTGCATGCTTTCTTTTGCACTAAAGCCTTTTTCTAGGTATTGTGCAGCAATCTTGAGTCTGTAGTTACGGACAAACTCGGTTGGTTTTAATCCCGTTATCGCTTTGGTTTTGTTGTAAAAAGTGGTTCTGCTCATTCCTATGCTTTCGGCAAGTTTTTTGGTTGTAAAGGATGAGTTGTCCAGATTGCGTTCTATTTCAGCTACAACTTTCTGTATAAATTGTTCTTCAACAGCTGTAACATCAATCAAGTCTGGATCAAAAGGCGCTTTTTTAAACTCGTCGTGAATTCTTTTCCTATTTTCAAGTAATGAGCTGACCTGCATTTTTAACACATCCATATTGAATGGTTTTATCAAATAAACATCTGCACCAGCTTGAAGTCCCTCAACTCGAGACTCATTTGTCGTTTTCGCAGAAAGTAAGATAAAGGGAATATGATTTGTATTTATGTCATTTTTCACTTCCCTACATACTTCAATTCCATCTATGCCAGGCATCATAATATCACTAATGATAACATCTGGAGATTTTTCATGGGCAACTTTAAGGCCTTTACTTCCATTTACACAACTTATGACGGCATAGCTATCACTTAATTCAGATGCGATATAATGGTTTATTTCCAGGTTATCTTCAATGATTAAAAGTACTGGCTTATCACTATTTTCATAAGAAATAACTTCTTGTAAAGTTTCTGATTTTAGCTCGGGTATATCTAAAGGCGTAAGGACAAGTTCTTTGTCGTCAATCATTTGCTCGGATGTTAAATGCGCAGCACCTAAAGGAAGTTCAAGTGTAAACGTACTCCCTTCCTTGGGTTTACTTTTCACACCTATTTTCCCACCGTGAATTTTCGCCAAACTTTGCGAAAAAGATAGTCCTATACCAACACCCTGATTCTTTTTATTCTGGTTGTCTGATTGATAGAAGCGGGCAAAAATGTTTTTCAACTCTTTTGAATTAATCCCTAAACCGTTGTCTCTAACGCTCAGCGCTACATGGCCATTGGGATAGTTTTCACTAGGTTTTTTTGCAACAACCTTGATGCTTATTTTTCCTTTTGTAGGGGTGAACTTCACAGCGTTAGATAATAGATTATGAACTATTTTTTCTAATTTATTTATATCAACCCAAACAAATATTTTCTCTTTTGGAAAATGGTACTCAAGCGAAATATCTTTTTTATCAGCCAATGGATAAAACTGGCCTGCTATAGTTTTAATACTACTCAGGATGTTTATGTGCGCGCAAGCGAGTTGTATTTTTCCTTGCTCTAGTTTTCTAAAGTCTAATAGCTGTTTGGTTAGCTTGAGAAGATAGTCGGCATTTCGTTGAATTGTTGTGTATGATTTTAGACGATCTTCTTTTTTAAGGCTATCTCCTTTATTAATTAGCTTTTCAACAGGCCCAAGTATAAGTGTTAACGGGGAGCGTAATTCATGTGATATGTTGGTAAAGAACTCGAGTTTTGCTGTATTCAATTCTTTTTCCTTTTCTTTTTCAAGTCGATCAAACTCTAATTTTCGCTTTCGCCTGATATCGATAAGGGTGTATTGGCCAAAGAGAAACAGCACAACAAAAAATAATATAAAGTAGAGTATTTTGGCAACCGTTGTCCAGTACCACGGTGGGTTTATGGTAATCTTTATTGATGCAGGTTCGCTAGACCATGTTCCGCTGTCATTACTTCCATACACATTAAATACATAATCACCTGCTGGTATGTTGGTGTAATTGGCAATTCTTAGGATTGAAGAGGTCTCAATCCAATCTTCGTCGAATCCATCAAGTTTGTACCTGTATTTGTTAAGTAATGGATTGTCAAAATGCAGGGAAGAAAAACGTAATGAAAAGTTATTTATGTTGGCATCTAAAAAAAGATGTTTAGTATGAGTTATGCTGTTTTCTAAGCGCACTTTACCATCAATCGTCTCAAGCGGTTTTATGGGCTCGTACATAACATTTAAAGCCGTTAATACAATTGTTGGTGCAATGTCAGCGGAAGCATTGTCGTTTGGCACAAATACATTTATGCCATTGATTCCACCAAAGACCAATTCACCGCCATCCCTTTTAAGTGCTGAAATTTCACTCATTTCTGGATTTTGTAATCCGCTTACTGCATAGGTTTTGTAGGTTTCATTTTGTGGATTAAATGCGATTAGGCCATTGTTTGTGCCCACCCATAAAATGCCTCTGCTGTCTTCTGTGATGGAATTGATGACATCGTCAGGGAATAGTGCATTTTGTCGATTGTAGCGTTTAAATCCTGTAACCGATCCGTCTGCTGTGCGTATCATTTTATTTAGCCCGCCACCTATGGTTCCAATCCAAAGCGTGTTATCTGAACTTTCAAAAAGTTGCAGGGTGTAGTTACTTCCTATACTGGAAGTGTCTTTTGGGTTGTGTCGATAAGAAACAAATGTACTCTTGGAAATATCGGTGCTGTTTTCGTCCAGTTTGTTTAGACCATTGTTTGTTGATAACCACAAAACCCCAAAGCTGTCTCTATAGATATCTCGAATTATCTTCCCTGACAACTGCTTGTTCTCATTCGGTGAATTTATAAAGCTAAAGCTTGTATTCTTCCCATCACCAGTCCACTTTGCTAAACCCAAACCAAAACCGTAGTAACCCATCCAAAGTTGTCCTGTACCTTCTCCCAAAACAGCGTGTATTGCCCTGTGGCGAATATTGCTACCATCTGTAGTGGGTTTATTGTATTTGGTGAATCGAAAAGATTTTGGTGAAGTATTTCGGTTTACTTTAAGCATGTTTAGCCCCCCGCTTTCTGTTGAAAACCAAAGTATGGAGTTGTCGTTATCAATAATGTTTTCGGAAATGGAAAAAACGTTATTGGAACTAAGCCCACGGTTGTTTTTAGAAGAAGTGAAAACATTAAAAAAATCGTAGTTTTTGTTTTTGTAATTTAAAAAGCTGAGCCCACCACCCTCGGTACCTACCCAGAGGTTTCCAAATTGATCTTCGTGCAAACTCCTGATTTTATTTCCGCCTAAACTGTTGGGGGAGCTGTCTTTGTTAAAGTGGGCAAAACCAAAGGTTTTGTTCGTTTTTTTATAAATACCCCCTCCGTTAGTACCAACCCATAAGTTGCCGGTTTTGTCTAAGAAAATAGATTTTACAGAGTTGTTTTTAAGTGTCAAGAAGTAAAGGTTTTCAAAATCGATGGTGTTCTGAAGAAGCTTGCCTTTTTCGAATGTCACAGAAGACAGTCTATCATCAATCACACACCAAAGCGTACCTTTTGTGTCAATTGTAGCTGCCTCATCAGTTACGGTAGCTGAAATAGTTGCTTTTAAATCTTGATAATAATAGCTTATGTTGTCATCTTTCAAAACCCATTTGGAATCATCAGTGCCTTCTAGTTGCTTTATGAAATAGGTGTCTTTGTCTGGTTGATAAGAAATGTTTTGTAGTTTTGAACCTGCCATAGTGTACTTTAAGGCATAGTTACCCTGATTGGTTTCGTAAAAAACCCTGCTATTTTTAGTGTAAATTCTTTTTGCGATAGCTTGTTTGGCAGGTTTTCCCTCAATACTTAAAAGAAAAAACTCCATTTCATCAGCATTTTCTTTGATTACAGCATAGCAAATTTTGGATCTAAATTGAACCCATAATACACCATCTTGACTTATCGTAATCCTATTGGCATAACCACCCATCTGCGGAATGACAGTATTAAAACTTTTGAAGCGTTCTGTTTTTGCATTGTAGCGGTTTAGTCCTCCGTCTAATGTTGCGATCCATAAGTTTCCAAACGAGTCAGTTTGAATGTCTTGCACTATTCTTCCTGATAAAGTAGCATCATTTCCGTTGATGGGCTTAAATACATTAAAACGGTAACCGTCAAATTTATTTAGTCCGTCATTGGTGCCAAACCACAAAAACCCTTCGTTGTCTTGAGTGATACAGTTTATGTCGTGTTGTGACAATCCATCTTTAGCAGTAAAATTTTTAAAAATGTATGTCTCTTGCTGACTGTAACTCACAAAAGCTATAAATAAGACAAAATAAAAAAAACAACCAGTTTTTTTTTTCATGGGATGTGATTTACTGTTATTTTTTTAGATTTTCTAAATTACATTTTATTAATTAAATTAAAACGGAAATAAAAATTAATCCCCCTTTGTATTAGTGTATTGACAATTTGACACACAAAAAAGAACATTATAAAAAGAGCTTTGACCTTGGTTTTTTGTTCTTTGGAAAACAATTAAGGGTATTAAATTATTTAACAACACTAACTAATGAAAAAACTAATAAAGACAGGGAACCATACAAGCCAAAAGCTTTTCAGCCTTACAGTATTTATATTCATTTGCTTGTTGAGCATTAACGTTCATGCGCAAAACAGAACCGTTAAAGGGACAGTCATTGGTTCAGAAGATAGTCAGCCTATCCCTGGTGTAAATGTTATGATTGAAGGGACCTCATTAGGCTCATCAACAGATTTTGACGGCTTTTACTCTATTGAAGCACCTTTAGGCTCAACACTTGTTTATAGCTACATAGGAATGGAAGAAACTAAAATTTTAGTTTCGGAAGCTACACACAATGTGATTATGGAGGCAAGTACAACAGGTCTAGATGAGGTTATAGTTGTAGGATATGGCACGATGAAAAAAAGAGAAATCACAGGAGCAATTTCATCTGTTAAAGCTGAGGATATTGCCAAAACTGCTACCTCTGATTTCGCTGCGTCACTTCAAGGTAGAATGGCTGGTGTTAGCGTACGACAAGGCAATTCAGCTCCTGGAGACAATGCACAAATTACCATTCGTGGAATAACTTCGTTTCAAGAAGGAGGTTCTGGACCTCTATATGTTGTTGATGGGGTTACGTATATCGAAAATCCAAATATTACGCCTCAAGAGATTGAGTCTGTAGAAGTGTTAAAAGATGGAGCATCTGCATCTATTTATGGTTCTAGAGCTTCTGGAGGTGTTATTTTGATCACCACTAAGAAAGGTAAAGAAGGATCCATGAATATTAACTTGGACTCTTATTATGGGGTACAAAATATTAACTCAGTAATTGCACTTGCAAATACTAAAGAGTCGTTATACATTAATGATATACTATATAGATATCAACCAACCAATCAATTTGATCCGCTTGAATTCAATAGAGACGGTTTAAGTTTCAATACTGACTGGCTAGGAGATTTACAAGTTGATATGGCACCTATTCAAAATCACTCTCTTAGTGTTAGTGGAGGTAAAAATGGCCTTACATACAATGTAATTGGTACATTCTTTGACCAAGAGGGGACGTTATACAATTCAGACTTCGAAAAGTATTCTTTACGATCCAACACGTATTTTAAGAAAGGAAAGTTTAGTGTACAAGCGAATCTTAGCGTTAACATCAGTGAGAAAAACAAAGAACCTTATGCACTCATTTACGATGCTATAAAGCTTCAGCCATACAGGCAATCTATAAATGCCAACAGTGATAATTTTAATATCGGTGGAACGAATCCAGAAAATATATCAAATTTTGCTGGTAAGTTAAAACAAGAAAGTTCAACTAAAATAAACTCCTTCAACGGAAACGTTAGAATGAATTATACGTTAATTGAAGGCTTGCAATTGGGGGCGAATCTCGGTAAATCACATTACAGTAGTAAAGATCGATTCTACAATCCAAGCTTCATGGTTTATAATGACCAAGGAGAGCTAAATGCTGTTGCAAGTAACCTAAACGCACAACTACGATTAGGAGATGGAACAAGTAGCCGAAGTATTGCGGAGTTTACCTTAAACTACAATAAAACTTTTAAGAAGCATCACCTCAAAGTGCTAATTGGAAACACCTATGAAAAGTCTTCGTATGAGTTTTATAGGACTGGTGCAGATAATATTTCTAGTAACAAAACTCCTGTACTTGGTAATGGAGAACCCATTGTGGCGTCTCATATTATTAATAAAACAAATAGTATTTCATACTTAGGAAGAATCAGCTATAATTATAACTGGAAATACATGCTTACAGCTGTAATTCGCCGTGATGGCTCAAGTAATTTTGGATCTTCAGAGCGTTACGGTGTGTTTCCGTCTATTTCTGGTGCATGGACCTTGTCCAATGAGCCATTTTTTAGAAGTTTAAAAGACAAAATTTCTATGGCCAAAATCCGTATTGGTTATGGAACCACTGGCAGTGACAGAATACCTCCCTATGCCTTTAGCCCAGTTGTTATTTCAAACGTTGACTATCCGTTAGGTGGTGGAAGCAATCTGGCACCTGGAATGACCCAACCAGGTTATGCAGACCCTAACTTAAAGTGGGAATCCAATATTAGTACAAACGTTGGTATCGATCTTGACTTTCAACGAGGAAAAGCAGGTTTGGTAATTGATATATACAAGCAAGACAAAGAGGATATGTTGTTGGCTATTGTACCACCAATATCTGCAGGGTCTACACCTGTAAATGGACAGAGTTATGATAGATTTCTTACCAATGTTGGAAACCTCAGGAATAGTGGAGTAGAAATTGCGGGTCACCTGAACCAAGATTTCGGTAAAGTACGTGTCAAGTTTGGTGCAACGTATACCCAGAACGAGAACAAAGTAATTAGCCTTTCTAGAGATGGAGAGTTTATTTTTGATGGATATCCAAACATTGTTCGTCAAGATCGGACAGAGCCTGTTGCTGTACTAGAGGCAGGGTTGCCCGTTGGTGCATTTAAGGTGTACGAAACTGCCGGAACTATTAAAACAGATGATGAATTACTCGCGTATCAGCAAATGGTTCCCACTGCACAAAAAGGAGACTTGAAGTATGTGGATACAAACGCTGACGGTGAGCTAAACAATGATGACAAAGTTTATAAGGGTTCTTACCAGCCAGACTTTGAGTACGGATTCACAGTAGATGTAGATTACAACCAATTTGATTTATCTGTACAGTTGTATGGCGTTGAAGGAAGTACTATTTACAATGGATCAAAGCAATATGCATTCAGTGTGAAGCGGCATAAAGATTTGGTTTATAGTTGGACGGATATGAATCCAACTTCAAACATTCCAACGCCACGTGCAGATGCTGAGCATCCAAACGTACAAACGTCAACAGATCTTTTCCTTGAAGATGGTTCTTTTTTACGTGTGCGAAACATCATTCTTGGATATTCAGTGAAAGAATCATTTCTTAAAAAAATGGGCATAGATAAACTGCGCTTCTATGTGAGTGCGCAAAATCCATTCACATTTACAAATTATACAGGATTTGATCCTGAAGTGGGAAGTAATAACCCATTTAATGGCGGGTTAGATAGAGGAAATTACCCTGTTTCTTCCACATATCTAACGGGCTTATCCATTTCATTTTAAACTTATAAATTATAACAAATGAATCAATTTAAAACATACAGTTTACTAGCAATTGGAATATTTTTCGTTTCTAGTTGTGAGAAGGATTTTTTAAATCTTGAAAATCCAAATGACTTAAGTGCTGCATCATTCTGGTCATCAGAAGATGAAGTGCAACAAGGATTAGTTGCGACCTATGGTGCCTTGCAATTAAATGGCCTTCTTGGTGGAACAGCTGCCGTAGAATTACCTGTCCGCTCAGATGTAGGCAGACCAAATAATTGGAATGCAAATGCGATTGGCCTTAATAAGCTGACATTTAATGACAACACAAATATTGTTCGTCTTAGATGGAGAGATAACTACATAGGGATATATCGCGCTAACCAAGTACTTGCCAATTTAAATAGCGTTGAAATGGACGATGCTATTCGGGTTCAAATTGAAGCCGAAACAAGATTTTTAAGAGCGTTTTTCTACAATTCACTCTACCGTGGATATAATGGTGGGAGTGTGATTATCCATACGTCTGTACCAGAAATGAGAGCTGATTTTTACAAGAAGCCTTCACCGGCAGCGGATGTATATGCATTAATTCTTGCAGACCTTGAGTTTGCCTATCAAAACTTGCCAAAAACATATGATGATAGTGCTGACTTAGGACGCGCTACTTGGGGCGCTGCAACGGCTATGTTAGGTAAGCTTCATATTAATGAGCACAATTATGAAGGGGCAAAATCCTATTTTAAAGAAATTATAGATAGCAATTTGTATGCATTAACAGCTAACATTGGTGATAACTTTGATGAAGCCAATGAGATGAATAGCGAATCTATTTTTGAAGTAGCTTTTTCTATTGATGCAAAACCAGGAACTTCATCTGGAGCAGCTGATGGTCCAACTGGATCTGAAGCGACAAATAGGTCTCGCGCTCTTGCTACTCCTCCAGGGGGTGGATATCGTACCGTTATGCCTTCGTATTACATGACCATGCTGTTTAAAAATGATGTTATGGATATGACTAATCCTATAAATGCAACTCGAACTGGAACTGCTAATTACTCTGTACGAGCTTCTACTTCTATAGCGATTGCCGATGATGACAATACGACGCTGTATCAGCGTACATCATTTGCGGGTGGTCAATATAATAACAATGAAGCGTCATACTTAAAGAAATTCCAAAACTGGTTACTAGAACGTGAAAGCGACCAAAGTATTTCAGGAATCAATGAGCGTGTTGTACGATACTCGGATGTAATGCTCTTGTATGCAGAATGTTTAATTCAAACTAACGGATTGTACGCTGATGCAATGGCGCTTGTTAACGAAATTCGTAGCCGTGCAGGAGTTGTACCTCTTGATGAAACAGCATATGATGCGGATTCTTTAATGGAACATATTATGTGGGTGGAACGCCCTTTAGAGCTTATGTTTGAAGGACATGATATTCGATGGGAAGATTTGACCCGATGGGGTAAAATAAAGGAACAGTATGATCGATTAGCTGATAAAACATATGTTATTGATACTAAGGTTTTATATGAGTATGACGCTACTATACATGGTTCTTTAAATCAAATTAAAGAGTTTGTTGAAGCAGCAGGTATATACAGCCCAGAGGCGCATGATTATTTTCCAATACCTTCGACAGAACTCAACTCTAACCCCGATTTTTTAGACTAAAAAAATGAATTTAAAAGAATTTAAACCAAGCGAACTCATGAAAAAAAATCTTATTCTAACTGTATTAATTGGACTTTTTATAACCTTAGGGGTTGTTTCGTGTGAGCGAGATTATATCATTCCAGAGGCAAATGATTTTTCAGATGCAATTGCTGTTGCATCTGGGAATAAAAGAATTGAGAGAGGGAATAGTACCTCTTTTTCAGACCTATCTAAGGGTGTAACAAACCGTACATGGACCATTCCTGAATCGGCTACCATTATAAATTCAAATGGGGGTAATACTTCAAATTTGGATCTTATTCATGTTAAGTTTGATGTGCCAGGTGAGTATGAAGTAAACCTGAAATCAGATTTTGAAGTAGATTCAATAGCATTGGATACTACCTTTAATGTGATTGTGTTGGATTACATCGATACAAAACTTGAAATAGCATCTATTGATGCCGGTTTTTCTGAGCAAACGGCAGAACAAATAACGATGTATGAAGGAGGAACTATTAATTTTAAAGACATTTCTCTAGGAAACCCTAATAGAAGATTGTGGTCTTTACCAGGCGGTGATCCGTCATCTGCTGGTGGTATAAGTATTGATGAAGACGAAAAGTTTAAAAACATTGCTGTCTCTTACCCAACAATAGGTACTTATGACCTTAGGCTTGTAACTTGGCGTCAGTATCCTGAAGGTACTAAGGATACATTGTTACTTGAAAACTACATAAATGTTGTTGAAAATACTGATCCACCAACTTTAATGGAGCTTACAGAAAGTGATGCGGGCGTGATCCATTTAAAATATAATTTACCCCTGAAATTGACGGGTGACCTTATTCCTAATCTAACGTTAAAAGTTGATGGTGCAGATGCAGCTATTTCTAGCGCAGCCATTAATGAAGACGATAATCGAATTGTTGATATTGTCCCTGATGCTAACGCAAGAAGCACTTCTGTAGCAACCTTGTCCTATGATGGCGCTGGTGGTTTAACACGGCTAAATGATGTTGCGGCTGAAGCCTTTACTGATAAAGTTGTAGGCTTGTTTGTACCGCCAAACCTTGCCGATGACACCATTTACGGTTTTGAAGATGGTGGAGCTGGCTGGGAAGGTTCTGATGATAATAAGGGAGTAGTAACTTTCACAGATGAACAGGCAGCCTCTGGTTCGTATAGTATGCGCATGGAAGCAACGCAAGACATGAAATGGACAAGATCTTGGAGTTGGAAAGAAGGATCGGAATTCTATTTAGAAGCAGGAACGGTAGTATCCATTGAATTCAAAATGTGGATTGACCCCTCTTTCACCGATAGTTCCGTTGGACCATGGATTACCAAAACAGAAGCTCCTTTTCCTGGAACACAATTTTGGACCGGAACAGCTGGTTTACCTAGAGGTGAATGGATTACCATAAACAAGGAGTCAGCAAAAAAATGGACAGTTCCTGAAACTGGAACCTATTTTGTTGCGTTTAGATTTCAAAAGAAGGGAGTTCTTTACATAGACGACGTGAAAGTGTTTCAGCCAGAAGATTAATATATTAGTTTTGCTTTTTGAACGACTTATTTGAATTCTAATGCAACTAATAAATCATAATGCCAACAAAACATAGTTTACTTAAAGCCACCTGCTGTACGATTTTATTTACAGCAGGGCTTTATGGGCAGCTTAATAGGGTAACTGTAAATCCTGAAATACAAAAGTTTATTGGTGATGTATCTGAACTAGATCGCTCTAAGTTTTTTGTAATGCACTCCGCTCCTTTTGCGAGTAATTCTATACATGAATCTTTTTATACGGATTATAATGTTGTACCATCAGGAAGGGGTTTTTATGGCCCCGGTATTGATGCTAAAAAACAAAAGGGACAGGTTGGTGTATATCCAAAAGTAAAGCAGAGTAAAGGTAAAAAGATTAAGCCTGTAAGGAGTTTTGTTGCTACCGAACATCCACGGAATCTTTATAAAGAAGGTATAGATATTGAAGGGCTATCAAATTGGGCTGTACAATATTTTATAAACATGAATGATGATGTTCGTCCATTATGGTATGAGCCCATGAATGAACCTTTTGTCCATGCAAAAGATTTTTATGACGAAAAGGATTGGGATCCCGTTGCCGAAGTACGTATAAAGACTGAAATGTCCAAGATGTATCGCGCTATTGCAGCTAAAATACATGCTGAACCATCGTTATCTAACATGAAGGTTTTTGGTTATGGTGGCGCTTGGCCTTCTTTTGAACTTAAAGATTTTCAAAATTGGAAAACAAACATGGGCCTTTTTCTAGATATTGCTGGTGACGAGATGGATGCTATATCCTATCACCTGTACGATGGGGTTAATCAGGCTGGACAAAACAACAAGCGTCAAGGGAGTAACAACGAAGCTATTATGGACATGATTGAGACCTATAGCGTAAACCGTTGGGGATATGTTAAGCCTCATGCAATAACAGAATACGGGGGTATTGAGAGAAATGAATTCTCACTTATTCGTAATATGCAGTCTATTCGTTCGCAAAATGCCATGATTTTTGGTCTATTTGATAGGGAAGATCGCTTGGAGATTTCTATCCCTTTCACCACTGACGAGGCAAAATGGCATATTACTAAAAATAACAACTATTTGCCCTATAAGGCTGTGTTATGGCGACCCGAAAACATGGGGGTACCTAAAAAAGATATAACAGGATGGGTGTACACCAATCGAATCCATTTTTATGATTTATGGAAAGACGTAAAAGGTAAACGCGTCTTTGTTTCTACTTCTAATCCAGACATACAAGTACAGGCTTTTACACACGACAAACAACTGTACATAGCACTAAACAATTTAGCGGATACTCCGCAAAAAATTAATTTTCAGGTTAATGAGGTTGAAAATAGTATGCAAAGCATCTATGTAAAATCCTTAACTGTATTTGAAGATGATTTACCGCGTTATTATGAAACAACAGTACCATCAATTCCAAGTGAGTTTTATATCGATGAAGCCGAAACCATTGTTTTAGCATATACCCTTAAAAAACCAATACGATTTACGAATAAAATACATGAAATACGTTATTATTCAAACGAATTTTTAGTTCCTATTGAAGCTCACAAGCAGCTGTCTTTTAGTTTTGATAATGTAAACCCCAACCTAAAAGAAGCTTCATTAAGTATGAGTATTGGACGCACACATGATTTATCAAAACGTCCAATTATCAATGTTAATGGAAAGAATATCCCCGTTCCATTTAATTGGAAAGGTTACGATCAAGCAAACAGGAAGAAGTTTTTTGGCGCTATCGAAATTCCTGTGCCAATTGACTTAATTAAAGAAGATAATAATGTTCACATTAGTTTTCCAGACAGTGGAGGTCATTTAAGCACATTAATACTGGATGTTAAAATCTTAAATGAATGAATTATTACACCTTAAAACTACTGACCTTTTTATGCTGTTTTTCGTTTTTTATAAAAGCCCAAAATGCAGTAAACTTCTCTACAGCTGAGGGGTTTACAAATGGCTCCACTTTAACCTCACAAACAAATTGGAGCGCAAGTTCATGGATAGTGGACACGGACAATGGGGGTATGGTTGCTACCTCAACTGATTGGAAGCGTGCCGCATGGCAAAAAGCATTTACGCTTCATGAAGCTGGTGACCTGATTAAGCTTCGTATCGATTTAAATTTTTCCGGAATTATCAATGAAGTAAACAAACCACTCTTTAAAGTTGGTTTCAGTGCATCTGGTGATGTGGAATTTACCAACCCAGCGGCTAATACTGTTTTTTTATCAGTTATTGACAATATCGATTATGTTTCTCCTATACTACATTTGAGACACGATAACAATCAATTTGCACTAACTCCGGATGCTTATTTGGAACTTTCTTCCGTTCAGGGAACAACTGCATCCGACGATTTAGCCATTGAACTAACACTAACGCTTGGCCAAGACGCTTCTTCTTCAACCATTGAAGCCAAACTATTAAATGTGACTGATGCAACGGAAACGCCATTAGGTATGTATACTGGAATAGATCCAGTAGTATTTAGTGCTGCCCAATCTGGCTTATACCCATTTTTTAGCACACAGCTATTAAGTGAAGGTATGTCAGCAGCCAACACGAACTCAAGTTATTCAGTAAATGTGACCAAATTAACAGTTGAAGTTTTCTCAACGGTGACTGTAAAACCTGCTGTAAAACGGTATCTTGGCGATACTTCTGCACTTGATAGAGGAAAATATTTTAATCTTCATTCTACAGGTGGTAATGATGTTGAAAACAATTTCTTTACAGACTACAATGCTACCAATCACGGACGAGGCTTTTGGGGACCCGCTGCTTATGCAGTTCAACAAGAAGGTCAGGTAGGCGTTTATCCAAGTCCAAAATCTGGAACTAGTGATGTTAGAGTGGTAAGTCGTTATATTGGAACCGAGCACCCATATAACGTTTACGAGGAAGGAATAAATGTAACAGCCCTTTCCGATTGGGTTGTTGCGTATTTTAAAAATTTTGTAGGCGTTAATTTGAGACCTGAGTTCTACGAACCCATGAACGAACCTTTTGTTCACGCACGCGACTATTACGATGAGCCCGACTGGGATCCTGTTGCTGAGGCTAGAGTAAAATTAGAGATGGCGCAAGTGTACAATGAAATAGGCAGTAAGATTCACGCTGCTCCAGAGCTAGCCAACATGAAAGTAATAGGATATGCCGCAGCTTTTCCGTCTTTTGAGAAAAATGACTTTTCAATTTGGAGTCAAAACATGAAAATGTTTATGGACGAAGCAGGATCAACTATGGATGCGTTGTCAACACACCTTTATGATGGTATAAACCAAGTAGGGCAGGATACCAAGCGCTCTGGAAGTAATATGGAGGCTATATTGGACCTTATAGAGTCGTATAGTTACCAAAAATGGGGCACGGTTAAACCCCACGTGATTTCTGAGTTTGGCGGCATTGTTGGGTCTACCTATTCTGATATCAGTAATGTGCAATCCATTCGTTCACAAAATTCCATGCTGTTTGGCTTGTTTGAACGCCAAGATATAACGGAGCTTACTATTCCGTTTACTACTGGGAAATCAACATGGCATATAACCGCTGCTAACAATTATTTACCCTATAAAGCTGTACTCTTTAAACCAGTTCCTTTTGGTGTTCCCTTAGACCAGGTAACCAGTTGGGAGTATACAGATCGCATTTATTTTTATGAGTTATGGAAAAACGTTTCTGGTGATCGAATTGAATTAAAATCAAATAATCCTGACATTCAGCTTCAAGCGTTTAGAAATGGAAATAAGTTATATGTGTCCTTGAACAATTTAGATGATTTTGATCGAAACGTTCTATTGGAGGTGCAAGCTGTTTCAAGTGCAACCCTAAATGATATACGGACTAAATCACTGATTATTAATCCAAACGAGGCAGCACAGTTTACGGACCAAACAACATCGGTAATTCCTGATAGTTACAACTTAGCCGCTCATGAAACCGTTGTATTTGAATACACGTATGATACTACTTTTAGTTATGATAATGCACTTATTTCAAATCGACATTATAACAACGAGTCAACCGTACAGCCCATTACGGCTAATTCATCAATGACATACACGTTTTCAGATGTGCCAACTTCTTCAGTTGCTTTTGCTACATTGCGTATGAGTATTGGACGTAAACATGACCGTTCAAAATCACCAACAATTTCCATAAACGGAGAAATCATCAGCGTTCCTACCAATTGGAAAGGATATGACCAAGCCAATAGAGACGATTTTTTTGGCATGATTGAGATTGATGTTCCTGTAGAAAATTTACAGGCTTCTACTACTGTAACACTTGAAT
>ERZ887830.101-NODE-101-length-58292-cov-55.237873_pt1 | contig 58292 bp, 66 predicted proteins | sample MGYA00521101_ERZ887830 | MGnify/ENA primary metagenome ERZ887830 (study PRJEB32303, sample SAMEA104408592) | aquatic metagenome | biome: Marine water; feature: Pelagic; material: water | place: Baltic Sea | collected 2014-06-05T16:38:00 | depth 1,762 m ... | reverse complement strand
ATCAGGAATCGCGTCCGCCACGGCTCCGCTTGGACGTCTTGCGACGTTTCCGGAGGACGAACTTGTTGCTGGGCTTGTTCCGCTTGCGGGTTTTTAGGCCAAGAGCGGGTTTGCCCCATGGAGTGACAGGACCCGAGCGCCCAATAGGAGCACGGCCTTCACCACCACCATGAGGGTGATCGCAAGGGTTCATCACGCTGCCTCGGACCTGGGGACGACGCCCCAGCCAACGGCGGCGACCAGCTTTACCCAAGCTGGTGTTGCGAATTTCGGCATTGCCAACTTCGCCAAGAGTTGCGAAGCACTCACGCCTCACGAGGCGTACCTCTGTGGAGGGGAGCTTGAGGGCGACGTAATCGCCCTCTTTGGCCATGACCTGAGCACTCGCTCCTGCGGTACGGACCATCTGACCACCGCGTCCGGCATAAAGCTCGACGCAATGAACACTTGAACCAAGGGGAACGGCTGAGAGAGGCATGGCATTGCCGACCTCGATCGGTGCCTCAGGGCCTGACACCACCGTTTGGCCGATGCTGATCCCAGCCGGGGCGAGGATGTAGCGCTTCTCGCCATCGGCGTAGAAGAGAAGGGCCAACCGCGCATTGCGGTGGGGGTCGTAATGAATCGCGGCCACTTTGGCGGTAACACCATGCTTGTTGCGACGGAAGTCGACCAAGCGATAAAGGCGTTTGTGACCACCGCCGCGATGACGGCAGGTGATCACACCGCGATTGTTGCGTCCTTTGCGGCGGTGTTTGGACACCACCAAGGAGCGTTCCGGCTTGCGGCCGGTGACTTCACTGAAGTCTGTGACTACCCGGGTTCTGGTACCGGGGGTGTAGGGGCGGAAAGTACGAATTGCCATAACGATTCAGCCCCCTCAGGACTCAGGGAAGAGTTGGATGGAGTTGCCCTCGGCCAGGCGCACCACTGCTTTCTTCACTTGAGCGCGTTTACCGGCAAAACGGCCGATACGACGACTCCTGCGAGGAGGATTCATGGTGCTGATGCCCGTGACCTTGACATCGAAGAGCTGTTCGACTGCAGCCTTGATGTCGGGCTTGGCGGCTCGATGGTCCACCTCGAATGTGTACTGGTTTTGTTCCAGAGCACGGGTGGCCTTTTCAGTGATCAGCGGGCGGCGGATCACATCGGCCAGACGTCCGGTGAAGCGCTCAGTCATCGCCGTAGACCTCCTGAATCTTTGCGAGAGCGTCCTCGCCCACCACCAGCTTGTTGGCGTGGAGCAGATCGAAGACGTTGAGTTGGTCGGCTGCGATCAGCTTCACCGTTTCCAAATTCCGAATGGAGCGTTGCACCGCTTCGGAAGGTTGGATGAGGATGATCAAAACCTTGCTCGTGGCGGAAACGTCAAGCCTCGCCAGAGCGTCGATGATCTCTTTGGTCTTGGGAGTCGTCAGCGTGGTCGCGAAATCCTTCACCACCACGAGATCCTCAATACGCGCCATGAGAGCGGTACGAAGGGCTGAGCGACGTTCCTTGCGGTTCATTGCAAGGTTGTAGGACCTGGGCTTGGGTCCAAAAATGATGCCACCACCTGGACGGAGTGGGGTGCGAACAGAGCCCTGGCGTGCACGGCCCGTACCTTTTTGTTTGTAGGGCTTGCGTCCACCACCTCTCACCTCTGAACGGGTGAGGGTGCTTGCGGTGCCTTGGCGACTGTGAGCCTGCTGACGCAGCACAGCGCGATGCATCAGGTCAAGGGCACTGGTCTCTTTGGCAACCTTTAAGTCAAGGCTTGCCTTGCCAGCCTCTTTACCCTGCCAATCGCGAACGATGCAATTAGCCATCACTTACCTCCTTTAGCGGGCTTGGCGCCCACCCGGTTTGCGGGACGGATGTTCAGTAATGAACCTGGTTTTCCAGGAACAGAACCTTTCACAACGAGAAGGTTGCGATCACTGTCGATTTTCAGGATCGTCAAACCACGCGTGGTGATTTTTTTGCCGCCGTAGCGGCCGGACATCCGTTTGCCTGGATAAATCCTGCCTGGCGTTGTGCCGGCACCGATCGAACCGGGTTGGCGATGATTTTTGGAGCCGTGCGTCATTGGACCACGACTAAAACCATGGCGCTTTTGCAGACCAGCAAAGCCACGACCCATGGTGTCGCCACTGACGTCTACTTTTTGACCAGCCGCAAAGTCACCAACGGTGACCGCTCCACCTAATTGAATCCCGTCGAGATCGTCGACGCGGTACTCAATTAGGTGGCGAACGAGGTCTTCGCCAGATTTAGCGAGATGACCTTTCGCTGGTTTATTGATCAGCTTTTCGCGAATCTCGCCAAAGCCGATCTGTACGGCTTGATAGCCGTCAGTTTCTGAACTTTTGAGCTGGGTGATACGGCAAGGACCCGCCTCGATCAATGTGACCGGGACGGATTTGCCTTGCTCATCGAAGAACTGGGACATACCCAATTTCTTCCCAAGAATGCCGATAGACATGGAGGTAAGAACGCCAGCGTGAACAACCGCTTATTCACTAAGGAATGAAGAGGCCTGAGAGGGCGCTGATCGTATTAACGCAGTCATGACCGTCATCCTTTCGCCAGTGGCGGAAAAGAAGCCGGATTGGAGCTAGCGAGCGAATCAGCTGGCTGAGACTTTCCGTGCAATGGTTTGCTCGGTGAGTTTCTCGGCAGTACCACCAATGAATTGGTAAGACTGCGCTGGCCTAGGGATCCGGCGCAAACGCCGAACCTGCTCTGTGATCTGGAGGCCCGGCTAGCGGACGGGCACAGCTCAACAGTGCAAACAAAGACACTACAGCATTGCGATCAAGTTATTAATTGGCGGCGATTAACTGCCAGAATCTCGTCATTCGATCCAATTTCATGCCGCTGCTGCTGTCTGGTCGTGGTTTCCGCCGTGAGCTGGAGTCAGCAGGTTGCATGGCAGTCTTCGCGCCCCTTGAAGGGGGAGCCGAAACTCGGTTGCTAAGGCGATTGCGTGGAGCTGGCTATCGCACGCAGCTTTCGTCTGCCCGCGGTTTGGGCGACCCCGAGGTGTTTTTGTTTCAAAAGCATGGAATCCGTCCGCCCCATCTCGGGCATCAAAGCGTTGGCCGTGGTGCCGCTGTGGGCGAGGTCCAAGAGGTGATGCCACTGCTCGGTGAGGCGATGCTTGGCTCAAAGCCTGTTGCGCTTTGGCTTCTTGAAGGCCAGGTGTTATCTCGCTCTGAATTGTCGGCTCTATGTGATCTTTGTCGCCGAGAGCCTCGTTTGAAAGTGGTTGTGGAGATGGGTGGCGCTCGAAGTCTTCGCTGGCAACCGATGAAGGAGCTGCTGAGCAACTGAATTGCACCGTTAAAACGGCTCTTCAGGGAGCGGATGCCGGTGAGCTTGCTCTGGCCAAGGGCTCATGGGTGAAGTTGATTTGTGGCGCCAGCAATCAAGACTTGGCCTCGATTGGGGATCTGTGTGCGCTCTTTTCAGTTGCAGGTGTTCATTGCGTGGACGTGGCCGCTGATGCTGCCGTTGTGCGTGCTGCCCGCGACGGATTGGATTGGGCCTGGGAGCGTACGGGGCGCCGCCCTTGGTTGATGGTGAGTGTGAGCGATGGAAATGATGCCCATTTCCGTAAGGCGGTTTTCGATCCAGGCCTTTGTCCCCCCGATTGTTCACGGCCTTGCGAACGGGTGTGTCCAGCCGATGCCATCCGAGCGACGGTTGGGGTTGATGAACGGCTTTGCTATGGGTGCGGTCGCTGTTGGCCGGCATGCCCACCTCAATTGATCGAATCCTTGGATCGTCGAGTGGGTCTGAATGACTTGGCTCCCCTTCTTCACGACTTGCGTCCGGATGCATTGGAAATACACACGGCTCCAGGGCGCTTGAATGCTTTTCAGGCCACCCTTGAACAGGTTCGTCTCGCTGATGTTCCCTTGAAGCGGCTGTCCGTGAGTTGTGGTCTTGAAGGCCATCAGGTCACGGTGGAGTCGCTTTCCAAAGAACTGTGGCAGCGCCATCAGGCCTTGCGTGCATACCAGCAACGCCCGCTTTGGCAACTAGATGGCCGTCCGATGAGCGGAGATCTTGGGGTTGGAACTGCTCGTTCGGCCGTTGGCCTTTGGGAGCAGATTCAGCCCCTAGCACCGCCTGGGCCATTGCAGTTGGCTGGTGGGACCAACACAGCAACACTTGGTTTGCTCCCATGCCAAGGCGGGTCGATTGGACCTGCTGGTGTTGCTTTTGGTGGTGTAGCTAGAACGCTCGTTCAGCCCTTTTTTCAAGCTGCGCAAGACCAAGGATCTCGCTTGCGCGATTGGCCGGATGGCTGGGCTCAGTCTCTTCAAGCTGCGCGCACATTGATTACGCCCTGGTTGAGGCGTAGCTGATCGAACACCGACCCCGTGTTCCACTTGCTATGACTGTTTTTGGTCCGACTGATGGGCGAGTGAGCCATGACGACCGAGCGCATTACCGACGACTTAAACCGACTCGTCTCTTTGCTTCCTGCAGAGCTCCAAGCCTCGTTGGCTTCGCCGGAGTCGAGAGACCAACTCCTTGAGGTTGTCCTCGACCTTGGACGTCTTCCAGAAGCCCGTTATTCCGGTTGGTCGATCCCTCTTGGAGACAGCAGCATTACGCGTGCTGATCTGAAGGCGATGGTGGAACGTCTTGGTGAGTTTGGTTCCGACAACAGGGCGGGTATTGAGCGAACCTTGCATCGCATCAGTGCCATTCGTAATCGTCGAGGTGAAGTGGTGGGCCTGACCTGCCGCGTTGGGCGCGCTGTGTTTGGGACGGTGGAGATGGTGCGCGATCTTCTCGATAGCGGTGACTCCTTGCTTCTCATGGGCCGGCCTGGGGTCGGTAAAACCACTGCTTTGCGCGAGATCGCTCGTGTGCTCGCGGATGACCTGGGTAAGCGTGTCGTGGTGATCGATACCAGCAATGAAATTGCCGGGGATGGTGATATCCCTCATCCAGCGATTGGTCGAGCGCGGCGCATGCAGGTGGCTCGACCAGAGCTTCAGCATCACGTGATGATCGAGGCCGTGGAAAACCACATGCCCGAAGTGATCGTCATTGATGAAATCGGTACCGAGTTGGAGGCGCGTGCAGCCCGCACGATTGCTGAACGGGGTGTGACCTTGGTGGCGACAGCGCACGGAAATGCCCTGTCCAATTTGATCAAAAATCCCACTTTGTGTGATCTAGTTGGCGGCATTGAATCCGTCACCCTTGGCGATGATGAGGCTCGCCGTCGTCGCAGTCAGAAAACGGTGCTCGAACGGGCAGCGGAACCCACCTTCACCATGGCTGTGGAGATGCACAGTCGCAGTCGCTGGGCTGTTTATCGAGAGGTGGGACGAGCGGTTGATGCCTTGCTGCGCGGGCAAGTGCCCAGTTCTGAGGAGCGAAAAATGGCTTCGGATGGACGCGTTCTTCGGGTGGAACCTCTCCAGGTGTCGCCCTCGCCCTTAAGGCGTCCTTCCTTGGCGCCGGTTCCGCTTCCAGATCCCGTGGATCCAACCCCAGGTCAACCCTTAGGAATGGCTGTTGCGCAGCCAGAAAGGATGATGCCTCAGGCACCGCCCAAGTTGTTCCAGGTTCTGTGTTGCGGCCTGAGTGAGCAACGGCTGGATGAAGCGGTTCGCCGTCATGACTGGGCTGTTCAGGCCGTGGAAGATCTAATGCAGGCCGATGTGGTGCTGAGCGTTCGCCAAGGACTTGGCCGTCAACCTGAACTGCGCCGTCAAGCGAGAGACGCTGGTGTCCCGATTTTGGTGATCAAATCCGACACCCTTCCTCAAGTGGAGAGGGCTTTGGAGCGTCTGTTGATGCGCCGTGATTCAGGTGTGAGCCATCGAGACGCAGCGGACTCTGGTGATCAGTTCGACGCCTCTGCCGCTCTTGAGGAATGCCGCTTGGCTGTCGAGCAAGTGGTGGTTCCGCAGGGTCGTCCCGTGGAGCTCCTTCCCCGCAGCGAAGACGTGCGCCAAATGCAGGCAGACCTTGTGACTCGCTATCGCCTTCGCAGCGATGTATTCGGCAGCAGTGGCCAGCGGCGCCTGAGAGTATTTCCACCCTGAATCAGGGATTGGTTGTGAGAGGTGGATTGACGAAGGTCACTATGTTGTGGGTAACTATGTATGCGCTAGCAGGGATCACCAGTTTGGTGGTGCTGAGCTGGGGTTAATGGGCCGTCGCCAAGCGGTAAGGCAGCGGGTTTTGGTCTCGCCATTCCTAGGTTCGAATCCTAGCGGCCCAGTTTTTCCGGATTTCCGGTGTCGTTGCAGCCTCTCCTCGTTTTCGATTTCGATGGGGTGATCCTCGACGGGATGGATGAGTACTGGTCGAGTTCTCGAGGAGCTTGTCTATCCCTTCTCCAGGGGGTGTTTTTGCCTGAGCAAACACCGAGTCGCTTTCGTCAATTGCGCCCCTGGGTGCATCACGGCTGGGAGATGGTCCTGATCGCTGCGTTCCTTCAAGAGTCAGACGGACCGTTGCAGCGTCTTGGTGTTGATGCTTTCGCCGCGGACTATGACCAACAGCTTCGAGCTGGTCTCGATCGGTTTGGCTGGAAACCGTCGCTGCTACAAGACTCTCTCGAGCGTGTTCGTCGTCAGGCCGTCTCGGGCGATCGTGCTGGTTGGGTGGCCTTGCATCGGCCGTTTAAAGGGGTGCAGGAGCGTTTGGCTGGGTTGGAGGAGGAGGGTGTGGCTTGGTCTGTGCTCACCACAAAAGGGCGAGATTTCACGGATGAGTTGCTTGATGCTTTTCAGCTTCGACCCGTACGCCTCGATGGCAGAGAGTCCGGCCCAAAGCCTGAGGTGTTACTCCGCTTGCGCCGCGAATGGGCGCTAAAGGGTTTTGTGGAAGATCGGCGGGCCACCCTTGAAGTGGTGTTGGAGACGCCTGGGCTTGAAGGCCTGAAGTGCTTTTTGGCCGATTGGGGATATCTGCGTCCGGCCGACCGAGAGGGTTTGCCGGAAGGGCTGGATTTGCTCTCAACCAGCAAATTTGCAGCCCCCTTGGCGATCTGGCCCTGATTCGATAACGTACATGTGTACTAGATGAGACAAGTGGCGTTAGTCGGGGCACTGGATGATCTGTCCAGTGTTATGTCGACTTCAGTTTGCGGATCTTCCGCTGGCTGAATCGGCGACCTGCGGCACCTGTTTGCTCCTTAACTGTTCATTGCTATGCCAGCCGACGTGAAAGCCTCTCATTCCTCCGCAGGAGATCCCCGTCCAGGTGAGAGGGATAAAGCCTTGGACCTTGTGCTCGGTCAGATCGAGCGAAATTTTGGCAAGGGCTCAATTATGCGTTTGGGAGATGCCTCCCGGATGCGGGTGGAAACCATCTCCACGGGCGCTCTCACTCTCGACCTTGCCCTTGGCGGTGGGTACCCCAAGGGGCGAGTGGTGGAGGTTTACGGGCCTGAAAGTTCAGGCAAGACCACACTCACGCTGCATGCCATCGCTGAGGTGCAAAAGCGTGGAGGGGTGGCGGCATTCGTCGACGCTGAGCACGCCCTAGATCCTGTCTATGCGGCTTCCCTTGGTGTTGATGTAGAAAATCTCCTGGTCTCCCAGCCGGATACGGGTGAGATGGCCCTTGAAATCGTCGATCAGCTCGTTCGTTCTGCCGCTGTTGACATCGTGGTGATCGACTCCGTCGCTGCGTTGACGCCTCGGGCTGAGATTGAAGGAGAGATGGGTGATTTGTCTGTTGGGGGCCAAGCTCGCTTGATGAGTCAGGCCATGCGCAAGATCACTGGCAACATCGGTAAATCCGGTTGCACCGTGATCTTCCTGAACCAACTTCGTCTGAAGATCGGAGTGACCTATGGCAATCCTGAGACCACAACGGGTGGAAATGCGCTGAAGTTCTACGCCTCAGTGCGGCTTGATATTCGCCGGATCCAAACTCTCAAACGTGGCACTGAGGAGTACGGCATTCGGGCGAAAGTGAAGGTGGCGAAAAACAAGGTGGCGCCTCCGTTCAGGATTGCCGAATTCGATATTCTTTTTGGGCGTGGCATCAGTACGCTCGGATGCATTCTCGATCTGGCTGAGGAAACAGGAGTCGTCACGCGTAAAGGGGCCTGGTACAGCTACGAGGGCGACAACATTGGCCAAGGTCGTGACAACACAATTGGTTGGCTCGAGCAAAACCCCGAAGCCAAGGACGCCATCGAAGTGCTTGTGCGTCAGAAGTTGACCGAAGGATCGGAAGTGACCTCGAATTCGATGCGCCCTTTGGCTGCTGCGGCTCGCTCAGCGGCTGCCAAGCCGTTGGCGAAACCTGCTGATACGGATAAAAAGTCCCTTGCTGATGGGGCTGCTTAACGGCTTGCGATTTCAGGGGTGCTGCCCATTGCGGAGCGCTCCTGAATGGAGGTGGCGATTCGTTGAAGCTCCTGAATGGCTTCTGCACCCTCAAACTTCACGAGTTCGCGCCCATTACGGGATTCAACCCAGCTGATTCCGAAATCGGACACCAGAAAACGCACGAGGTGCTGATCGCCGAGTTCGGCCACGAATGATGCGCCATTGCCGTCAGGGCTGTGGCCGTCATTGCAGCTGTAGCAAGTGGCAACGATCCCTTGCTTTTGAAGACTTGAAGCAAGGGCATGAAGGCTCATGACCAAATCTTTGACGACGGAGCGGTACTGATCGGCAAGGCGTGAAAACATCACGGATGTCCGGAAAACCTTTAGCAATCCTAAAGGTTTTGACTGGTTTCCGGTTGCGCCGCTTCTGGCTGTGCTGGTTTCGGTAGGTGGGTTATGGCATGTCGGAGAGCGTCCACCAGCCTGCCGCTGGTCCAATAAAACGCACCACGATCCAAAGAACCACGAGTCCTCCGATCCCAATCCAGGCCCCCTTTGTTGTGAGGGCAACGAATTGCTGGGATTGGCTCCGGGTTAATGGCAGCCAGGCAACGATTCGCTCGCTGTCCTTGGGGTCTGTTTTGCGTTGCTTTGGAGGTAGTCCCAGGCTGGTGCGACGTCGAGCTTCTCCCATCGAGGCAGGCTAGTGAGCAGATCTCAAGACTAGGGACGGTGTCAGTCCGGTAACAGCCTCTGCAGAGGAGACCAGGGCTCGAGGGCTCGAAGGACCTGTTTGCCCCAGCTGCGTGCGCGGACTCTTCCATCCAAAATGGCGAGCCGTCCGCCGCTCTGCCTAAGGGGGGTGATTGCTGGAACCAGCTTTGCTAAAGCCTCCGGCAGAAGCAGGTCGCGGAACCAATCCTGCCCCAGTTGTTTCAACGATTCCACCCGAGCGGCTGTGAGCGGATCTTCCAGGCTGGACACAGGAAGTAGGGCAATGATGAGCTGATCCAGGGCCGGTAGCTGGTTCTGATGGTCCATCCACCAAGACCAACCGCAGCAGATCACTCCGTTGACGTCCGGCGCTGTGTCTTGATGAATCACTCTGCTGCCAAATTCTCCAGCGAGTTCGGTGGTGAGTTTTTGCCTGAGCCCTGGATCGTCCAGCAAAACAACGGTCAGCCCACGACGCCCAAGAATTAAGCGCCGGCATTGATCAAGAAGGTGCTCCGCATAGATCGCCGTGTTCGGCAACGGTTGTCGTCTGGGTGCGAACAAACGCAGCGGTTCCGTACGCATTCGATCGTGGAGCTGGATGTCCACCACGGCCCCTGATTCTGTTGACTTCCCACCGGTACGTCTGATTCGCTCCAGAGAGACCCCATCCGTTTGAAGAAGAATCGAGGGGTGTTGCTCCAGCAGGCCATGAAGGGTTTGGAGCGGCTCCAGGGGTTGGAGAGTCCAGGTCCATTGCAGCAGGTGTTGATCGAGGTGTGCCCAGCTGGCCCACTGCGAAGGTTGGAGGGTCAACAATTCAGTCCAGGGCTCTGGCGCAGCCCCAAGCAAACCGATCAAGTCGCGCAGGCTCACCAACGCGCTACCTGGCATTGGGAGGTCGCAAGTGGATCGGCTGGAGGCGGCGAACAATTGGCGGCTGAGCCGTTCGTGGAGGTCGAGGAGCGCAGGACCTGCTGTTGGGTAGGCCTGACGTAACCGATCCCAATCCTGGGTTTCGATGCTGAGTTCCATCGCTTCGCGCAGATGCTGAGCCAAAGATTCCGCTTCAGGAATGATCAACTGATGCGAAGGTTTGAAGCCGCGGCGTCGGTGAACGTTGACCAGTTCGGCGGGAGAGAGCAGCCAGAGTTGTGAGCCGGGAGGAGCCGTGCTGCCGCTCCAACAGGCAAGCCTTAATCCTCCCTGGCGCAGACGAGGCAGTTCGACATGAAGGAAGCGTTGCCGTTGGCGTTCATCAAGCACCAACACGCAGTCTTGGGATTTCAGGCAAAGAGGAACAAGCAACCCCAGCCACCAGCGATCCCGCTCTCCAGCAGACAAGCGAATGCGGGTGCGATCTTGTCTGCGCAAGCTGCGACCGATCAGACGGCTGAGCGTTAGATGGTGCTCCCAAGGCATCTCCTCCAGATGGAGAAGCTGCTTGAGCTGCTGATGGGCTTGAACTTCCAGCATTAAATGAGCCTAAGCAGTGCACTGAACGTGTTTGGTTCAGGTGGATTGATCCATCAACATGGGCTAATGAGCGAAATCGATCCGATGGATCAGGGGCAAGGGGCGCAGCCATGGTCGATCGATCGTGTTGGCGTGGTGGGGATGGGGTTGATCGGTGGCTCGATCGCCCTTGATCTCAGCCAGCAAGGGGTTGAGGTGCAAGGCCTTGTTCACCGTGAAGTCACGGCGGAGCGGGCCCGCAGCAGAGGGCTGGCTCCCTTGGTCAGCACCGATCCCAGCTGTCTTCAGAATTGCGACCTGGTGATCCTTGCCCTCCCTTTGGAGTCGTTGCTGAGTCCCCAAGAAAGCCTGATCAAGGCCATCCCCGAGCGGGCGGTGGTCACTGATGTGGGCTCGGTGAAGGCAGAGGTGCTGGCGGTTTGGCGCGATCTTCATCCGCGCTTTGTGGGGAGTCACCCCATGGCAGGAACGGCTCAAGCAGGCGTTGATGCTGGCCTGACGGGACTTTTTTGTGGCCGTCCCTGGGTGTCAACACCTGAGTCATCCACGGATGCGTCAGCGCTTGCGGTGATCCAGCAGCTGGCCGACCGTCTCGGCAGCCACTGGCTTACCGCTGATGCTGCCCGTCATGACCAGGCCGTGGCGTTGATCTCCCATCTCCCGGTCATCGTTAGTGCTGCCCTGTTGCGAGCGGTAGGAGAAGAACGTGATCCTGCTGTCCTCGAACTGGCCAGGACTCTGGCCTCAAGCGGCTTTGCCGACACCAGTCGCGTTGGGGGTGGCAACCCGGCCCTCGGGACTGCAATGGCGTCACGCAACACCCAAGCGGTGCTTCGTTCTTTAGCGGCGTATCGCTGGAGTTTGGAGCAGCTCGAAGAAGCAATTCTTGAGGGGCATTGGGCTCAGCTCGAGAAAGAGCTGGAAAAGACGCAATCGCTAAGACCGCAGTTTCTTTCGGATTAACCGAGGGCTTTAACTGTGCAGCTGAAGGGTTTGACCGCGTTGAGCCAGCAACTGCCTACAGGCCATGAGGGCAGACAGGGTGACCCCGGCCGTTCCCTCACCTGGATGAATGGAATCTCCACAAAGCCAGAGCCCAGGCATGGGGGTGCGGCTTGCCAGGCCAAAGGGTCCGAAACGACTGGGGGATTGCCCCAAGCCACCGACGATGCCGTTTGGCCGTCCGGTCCAGCGGAGAAAGCCCCGCGGTGTCGCCAGCTCTTGATGACGCCAGGTGTGTTCCGACAAGCCCAAGGCGGCTTCCACCGTGCTGCGGATCTTGGCTTGACAGGCTTCTTTTTTGCTTTGGTACTCGGCTTCTGAGCCTGAGAACCATCCCTTAGGGGTCGTAAACACGCTGGCAATCACGGTGGCTTGCCCTTTCGGAGCCCTGCCGTCTCCCTCACGGCTGATGGAGATAAAGACAGAGCCAGGATCGCTTGCATCGCGTTGCCAATGGCCTGGACAGTCGTCCGGTAGATCCGCCCTGTCGATGGCGCCATAAAACACCAGGGCCCCACTGGGAGCCTCGAGCTCAGTGAGGTGTTGGCGATAGGGCGCTGGCATGGGGGTCTGGTCAGCGTTGCCTTTAGGAACGATCAATTCAGGCAGGCACTGAGGAGGGAGCGTGCTGATCACATCGCCAGCTCGAAAGATCTGCTCCTTTCGACCTGGTCCTTCGACGCGTAGTTGCCAGCCTGAACCATCTGCGTTTTGTTGAAGTTGCTGCACGCGGTGACGCAGAAGCATGGTTCCTCCATCGCGCTTCAACCCAGATGCCAGCGATTCACTCAGCACCTGCATCGATCCGTGGAGGTGCCACAGGCCAAGAGGGGCTTGGCACATTTGCAACACCGTCGCTCCGTAAAGCGCTGCGGTTTGATCGGCAGGTTGTTGGGAGTAAAGCCTGAGCTGTAGATCGAGAAAACGACGCAGGCGTTGATCACTGCCGCAGCCAGAGAGCGTTAAAAGGTCTTTGACTGTGCAGAGACTCAGAGGAGCGCTGAGCAAATTTCCGGGATGGAGCGCAGCAAGCGTTTGCTTTAAATCCCAGCCATTGCGAATCGGTAAAACAGGGTCGGAACCAGCAAATTGCCAATTGCTTTGGTGAAGAAAGCTGCAGAGCTGCCAGAACCTTTCGCTTCCTGGAAAGTGTTGTTGTCGTTCCTCCTGCCAGCGCTGGGGATCATGCCAAAGGCGCACGGGGGCTGACCCATCGGCTAGGTCAACCACGCAGCCTGGATCAAGCAGTTCGGCCCCTGGGAGAGGAAGATTCAGATGTTGAAAGATGCGGGCGTGGCTGCCACCAGGTTCGAGGCCTGCCACTTGGGTGGCACCCACATCAAAGGTGTACTCCCCTCTCCGGAAGGTCCCTGCACAGCCCCCCGGCTGATAATGCGCTTCTAAAAGGGTGACTGAAACACCGTCGTGTGCCAGCAGAGCCGCTGCAGTGAGTCCAGCGATGCCACCGCCGACCACGATCACGTCGTCGCGTTTTTGCATCAGGTCATGCTGACAGCTGAGTTAGGGGGATCGTGAATGCGAACGCAACTGCTGGAGGCGTTGCAAAACGATTGTGCTGAGCTGCAGGGCTGTCAGTGCACGAGCCTGGAGCCCGTTGGCAGTTCTTCCACTTGGCGTGCGGAGGTATCGGATGGGAGATCGCTCTTCCTCAAGCTGGCATCACCAGCCATGCTCAAGGTGGAATCACGGGGGCTCCGCTCCCTGAAGCATTGGGCAGACCCTGCGCTTTTGTTGATCCCTGATCCGCTTGGGATGGTCCCAGTGGGAGAGCTTGCTGCTTTGATTTTGCCCTGGCTCGATTTTGGGCGAGGGGATCAATATGAGCTTGGACGAGGCTTGGCTCGCCTTCATCGAACCTCTGCTGATGCTGGGATGGATCGATTTGGTTGGGATGAAGAAGGTTTTATTGGCTTAGGTCCTCAACCAGCTGGGTGGTTGTCGTCTTGGGGAGACGCGTTTGTGACCTTGCGGCTGACCCCTCAGCTTCAGCTGGCATCAAGCTGGGGCTTGGCTCTTGATCAACTCGAACCTTTGCTAGCCGCAACACGGGTTTGGTTGGATCAACATCAGCCCCTGTCCTGTCTCGTGCATGGCGACCTTTGGGGTGGAAACGCTTCAGTGCTCGCAGACGAGCGGGGAGCTCTGATCGATCCAGCCTGTTGGTGGGCTGACCGGGAGGTGGATCTGGCGATGACTCGCTTGTTTGGAGGATTCAGTGCCCGTTTTTACCAGGGCTATCAACAGGAATGGCCCTTAGATACCAACTATCAAGATCGAATTGATGTTTACAACCTCTATCACTTGCTGAATCACGCCAACCTTTTTGGTGGTAGCTATAAACAACAATGCCTCACAGCAATCAGTGCCATGAGGTCAATGTTGTTGTGACGAACAGAGAATGCCTCCGCTTTAGCCGAGGTATTCGCTGCGGATGGTCTGAACGCGATTCACCAGAGCGGTGCGCTTTTCACTTGTGGTGAGATTTTTCCAGCTCCATTGGCCCACCACTACAACGCCGAGAAGCTCAAGGAGCCCTGGTACGACAGGAAGAAGATTGATGGTATCGAGAATGCCTTTTATCAGAATTTGGGCAACGATGACAGCAGCAAAAATTCCAACAACTTTGCCGATACGCCCGGCTTGACTCCAATCCACCTTGTCTAAGGTTTCGTTGACTTTCCCGAGAATCTCGCTGTAGCGCTCAGAAAAGTTGGCGGTCTCAGCACTGGTGGATGCTTCGCTGGTGTTGGCGGTCCCAGTTGATTCACTCGCCGGCGTGGTGGACTCCTCGCTCATGTAACTAATGCCTAAGGCAGATTTTGGCTGAGAGTATCGGTCTTTCTTCACAAGCGCCATCCCAGTTGATCATTAGTGCGGAATGTCTGATGGTTCTCCGTCAAGATCTTCTGGCGCCAGCACCTGCGGAAGGCTGTGCTTTGTTGCTCGGGCAGGGACATGGCTCTGCTGATTCCGGTTCAGATGATTGGCGCGTGCAATTGATCTGGCCTTGCCGAAACATGGTGGGTCAGCGAGAACATGACCGTTTTGAGCTCGACCCCCGTGAACAGATTGCCGCCCAACGTTGGGCGCGCGCGAATGCATTAACAGTGCTTGGAAGTGCCCATTCCCATCCGGGAGCTTCGGTTGTGCCCAGTCGAAGAGATCGACTCTGGGCTGGGAGCTCTGGACTAATGCTCATCATGGGACCCAACGATGCTTTGGCGGCTTGGTGGTTGGAGGTGGTGGCACCCCATTGCACTCTCGCCGCTGTGCATCCGCTGCCGATTCGAGTTGTGGGGGAGACTTCTTGGACGTCTTGTCCAGGAGATCCTGGGGTTCGCCATGACTGACGCGGGGGGTGCTCTTCAGCTAAGTGGAGAGGAGAGGTCCAGATATGCCCGACACATCACCCTCCCCGAGGTGGGCGTTGAAGGACAGCAACGTTTAAAAGCTGCCTCAGTGTTGTGCATTGGTGCTGGTGGATTGGGTTCGCCACTCCTGCTCTATTTGGCAGCTGCAGGGGTTGGTCGCATCGGCGTTGTAGATGATGACCTTGTAGAGCCTTCCAACCTGCAGCGTCAGGTGATCCATGGCACTGGAACGGTGGGGCAGGCCAAAGCGTCATCGGCGCGCGCTCGAATTGAAGACCTCAATCCCTTTTGTCGGGTTGAAGACCATTGCTTTCGCTTGTCGGCGAGCAATGCGCTTGAGCTGTTTGCTGCGTACGACGTGGTTGTTGACGGAACAGATAATTTCGCCAGCCGTTATCTGATTAATGACGCCTGCGTCTTGACCAAGCGACCGTTTGTTTACGGCTCAGTCCAGCGCTTTGAAGGTCAAGTCAGTGTGTTCAATCTTGGGAGTGAATCACCGGATTATCGAGACCTGGTGCCGGAGCCGCCGCCGCAAGGGCTTGTGCCCTCCTGCGCTGATGGCGGAGTAATGGGCGTGATGCCTGGATTGATTGGCCTCATTCAGGCCGCTGAGGTCATCAAGCTGATTACCGGAATTGGAACTCCTCTTGATGGTCGGTTGCTGTTAGTGGATGGCTTGTCGATGCGTTTTCGAGAGCTCACGTTGAAACGAAGGCCAAGTCGCGCACCCATTGAAAAACTGATTGACTACCAAGCGTTCTGCACGGCCGGAGGTTCGATCTCCGGGGAGACATCGAATCTGATGAAAAGCATTTCTGTGGTTGAGCTCAAAGCCCTGCTGGATCAAGGAGAAGATTTGGCTCTGATCGATGTTCGTAATCCTGCAGAAGCGGAAGTCGCTTTGATCGCTGGTTCTGAATTGATCCCCTTGGCCACTCTTGATCGTGAAGAGGTGATTGTGCGGATCCAGGCGATCGCAGCGAGCCGAACGGTTTATGTGCACTGCAAGCTTGGAGGGCGTTCGGCCAAGGCGGTGGAACTTCTGGCCAGCCACGGGATCGATGCGGTCAATGTGCAAGGGGGGATTGATGCCTGGTCAGAGGAGATCGATCCTTCCGTTCCGCGCTATTGAGCGCAAAGATTAGTAGTCAACACCGCGTTTGAGATCAACGCCTTGCTCGGCGTAGTGCTTGTGGCACACCATCTCTGAATGGACGCTTGCAAGGTCGAAATAGGCCGGCTGGTGTTTGCACCGGCCGGTAATGATCACCTCTGTCTCTGTGGGCTTACGGAGCAAGGCCTGAACGATGGGTTCAACCGGCAGAAGCTCGAGATCCACTGTGGGGTTCAACTCATCGAGAATCACGGTTTTGTAGAGCCCACTCGCGATCGCAGCTCTGGCGATTTCCCAGGCGCGTTCTGCTTCTACGTAGTCGATGGGTTGTTGCTGGCCACGCCAAACGATGGCATCACGCCCTGAGCGAAGGTGATCGACCAAATGGGGATAACTCTCACGCAACGCTGCGATCGCGGCGTCTTCTGTATACCCACTTCCTCCTTTGAGCCATTGGAGGATCAGTACGCGATGGCTTTTGTCCTGGCTGATTCCTCTGCCGATCGCTTGCAGCGCTTTGCCAAGGGCACTGGTTGATTTTCCTTTCCCTTCTCCGGTGTAAATCTCAATGCCGCCTGCCGTGACAAACGAGAGCGCTGCGTTGTTATTCACCTCGGGACGTCTGTGAGCGCGCATCTCAGAGTGCAGGTCTGCGATCTTCACTAATGGACGCGGAGCACCACGCCCGGTGACGATGATTTCCATGCCTTCCGGTCGGCTCTTTAGCGACCGAATCACATCTTCGGTTTCCAGTAAGCCGAGATCGAGCACTGGATTGAGTTCATCGAGAACGACGACGGAGTACAAAGCGCTTGCAATGGCACCTTTGGCGATATCCCAGCCCCGTTGGGCTTCCTGTCGGTCGAAACGTGTGACCTCATCCACACTGAAATAGTCTCCCCGGCCCGTTCGAACCTGATCAATTAGGTGAGGGAAACCTTGTTGTAGAGCTTCGATGGCTGCGTCTTCGTCGTAAGCCCGCCCTGGTCCCTTCAAAAAGCGCAGCAACAACACTCTGGTGCGCCGTTGCTCGCAGATCCCAAGTCCAATGGTGCGCAGCACAACTCCTAAGGCTGCTTGGCTTTTGCCCTTGCCCTCGCCGTCATACACGTGAAGTTGGCCAAGGCTTCGCTCGCGGCTATCAGCAGCTGTGACGATTCCGACGCCGCGATTGCTGCGAGCACGGCTGGCTTGTGACGTACCGGATGAGACTGCATCCATTGGCGGCGAAAGGATGAGTCTTCTTACGCTGGGAGCATACAGAGATTTGAAGCGAAGGCCGTGACCAACGTGATGTTCCGCCAGCTCGAATCATTGTCAGAGCTGGAATGTGACGTCTTGACGCGGTTGCGTGATTCCTTGGCGGCGCAGAAGCATGTGTGTGTGGCCTACTCGGGTGGTGTTGACAGCAGCCTCGTTGCCGCGATTGCCCATGAGCAGCTTGGTGAACAGGCCTTAGCGATTACCGGAGTCTCTCCTTCCCTAGCGCCCCATCTCCTGGTGGAAGCGCGCCAGCAGGTGGCCTGGCTTGGGATGCGGCATCAGGAGGTGTCCACCCTTGAACTTCAGGATCCGAGTTACACCAGTAATCCTCAGGATCGTTGCTACGCCTGCAAGCGAGAGTTGCATCGCCATCTCGCTCCGATTGCGGCTGAAGCCAACGGCGCTCTTGTTCTTGATGGGGTCAATCACGATGATCTCGGAGATCATCGTCCTGGGATTGCGGCGGCGAAGGAAGCTGGTGTTCGCTCTCCTCTGGCTGAACTTGGCATCACGAAGGCGACCGTTCGCCGCTTGTCTTGGGCGCTTGGTTTCCCTTGGTGGGATAAGCCTGCGCAGCCTTGCCTTGCCTCCCGTTTTCCCTACGGAGAATCAATCAGCAGTGAACGCCTTCAGCGGGTGGGACAGGCAGAAGCCTGGTTGATTCAGCATGGATTTGATCAGGTTCGGGTGCGTAGCCACGGACTGGCGGCTCGGGTGGAGGTCCCAGAAGAGCGAATTGCCGATCTTTTACAGCCCTTACTGAGACGTGAGCTGGTGAAAACCCTTCTCAGCCAGGGTTTCACTTCGGTGAGTGTGGATGTGGAGGGGCTGGTGAGCGGCAAGCTCAATCGCGTTTAGACGTTCGATCAAACATCGACTTCGTTACGACTGTGGCGCTGGTTGCCCGCTCTGAATAGTTTTTATCAAGACGAATCCTGTCTTGTGGCACTGCATCAATCCAGTCATCATCTCCATGACAGTGAGGAGCAGGCCATGGTTGATGCCATGCTCTCTCCGCTGCCAAAACATCATTTCCCAGGAGTAGGGCGTGAGGGAAATTCCACAGTGCAACTTTTGAAAGAAGAGTTGCTTCTTGATGGAAATAGTAAGCAGAACTTGGCCACATTTTGTCAGACCTATCAAGCGCAAAGTGCGATGGAGTTGATGACTCTGGGAGTGGATAAAAATCTGATCGATAAAGATGAATATCCTCAGACGGCGGAGCTTGAGAGTCGCTGCGTTTCAATGATGGCCGACTTGTGGAATGCCCCTGGTGCCGCCGTTGGATGCTCCACCATTGGCAGTAGTGAAGCGGCCATGCTTGGAGGGATGGCCGCGAAGTGGCGGTGGCGCAAACGTCGCGAGGCGGCAGGCTTGCCAACCGATAAGCCCAACATGGTGTGCGGAAGCGTGCAGATCTGCTGGAAGAAGTTTGCGCGTTATTGGGATATTGAAATGCGTGAATTAGAGATGCTTGCCGGCGAGTTGTGCATCAGCCCTGAGCGTGTTCTTGAGGCCGTAGATGAAAACACGATTTTTGTTGTACCCACTCTTGGGGTGACGTATCACGGTCTTTACGAGGACATTGAGTCGATCAGCAAGGCTTTGGATGATCTCCAGGCGCGTACGGGTCTGGATGTGCCGATTCACGTGGATGCGGCAAGTGGTGGTTTTCTTGCTCCGTTCTGTGCACCCGATCTCCCTCTATGGGACTTTCGCTTGGAGCGGGTGAAATCGATTAATGCTTCAGGCCATAAATTTGGTTTGGCGCCCCTTGGTGTTGGCTGGGTGCTCTGGCGCAGCCAGGAGGATCTACCTGATGAGCTTGTTTTTCATGTGACCTATCTAGGTGGGGACATGCCCACGTTCCAGATCAATTTTTCAAGGCCTGCGGGTCAGGTGATTGCTCAATATCACGAATTTGTGCGTTTGGGGCGAGAGGGCTATCGCATGCTCCATATGGCCAGTCATGCCAATGCCCAGTACTTCGCGGACAAATTAAGGGAGATGGATCTTTTCAAAATCATCCATGACGGTGCCCCTGACCAGGGCATTCCCACCGTGGTTTGGACTCTGGATGACAATTCGAAGCCTGGCTTCAACCTGTATGACTTCGCCGATCGGTTGCGGATGCGGGGCTGGCAGGTGCCTGCCTATCCGTTTACGGGCGAACTTGAATCCACAGCCTTCCAGAGGATCTTGGTGAAGCGAGATTTCACTCGCGACATGGCTGACTTGCTTCTGGAAGACATCCGGCAAGCCATTGCACATTTTCAAAAACACCCGCTTACAAGCAATCTGCTCGCCACAGAGGCGGCGTCTTACAACCACCTCTGAACGCAGGTCCTGTAATCAGGCAGCGATTGGCATGGCCGGCATGCGCTCGGTTGTTCCAAGCGCTGCCGGCGTCTCCCGTAAGAAGCTGCGCAGGGCGTGACGACCAGCCGCTAATTCTTCGCACAGCACCTCACAGGCTTTCTCCGGCATGGTGTGGTCACCACAGGTGAAAACATCCACGGCTGCATAGCCGTTTTCAGGCCAGGTGTGGATAGAGATGTGCGATTCAGCCAGAAGTGCCAGACCTGTCACCCCTTGGGGTTCGAAGCGGTGGGTGATCAGGTTGAGCAGAGTTGCACCAGCACGTTGGGCTGCTGTCGTGATGGTGTGCCTTAGAAAAGTTTCGTCGTCGAGCTTCGTAGGATCGCAGTCATAGAGCTCGAGAATGCAGTGTTTACCAACCATGTCGGTTGCACTGGTGTCGGTTGCACTGCTGTTGGTCGTGCCACTTTTGATCGCGCCGGAGCTGAGGTCTTGCGTGCGCTCTGAAGTCGCCCATCCCGGGTTGGGGTGCAGGCTGGACAAGGACTGCTCCATCAAGATTCTTCATGCAAATGGCCCGCGACCCTACCGCGACACGGACTGTGATCTCAAGCTGTCGGCATCGAGAATCTGCGACTGCTCACGCCAGCCGCCTTCAAATGCGTCGAGATGGGTGGCACTGACAAGGCATTGATGGTTTTTACCCACGGCCTCTAGGAGGGCCAGTTGGCGTGTGGGATCTAGTTCAGCTAGTACATCATCGAGCAAAAGAAGAGGGGGTTCTCCGCAGAGTTCACCGACTAGTTGTAACTCCGCCATCTTCAAAGCCAGCACCAGGGTGCGTTGTTGGCCAGAGGAGCCGAACCGTCGTGCGGCAGTTCCATTGATCTGCATTTCGATTTCATCGCGATGAGGACCAACCCGGCAGCTCCCTAAACGTTCTTCTTCGCTGCGTTGTGCGCGGAGCTGTTGCTCGATCGCAAGTCGCCAGGATTCTTCCTGCTCGTCTCCGATCAATGCACTCCCCGGGGAATAGCACAGCTGGAGATGCTCACGGCCCTCACTCAGTTTTTCTTGCCATGCAGCAGCTAGGGGCTCTAAACGGGCAAGGGCTCGGAGACGCCTGCGATGAATACGCGTGCTCACTAAAGCCATTTGGCTATCAAAGCTTTCGAGGAGCGCCTGCGGTTCCATGCCGGAGGACAGACCTCCCCGCCGCCAAAACTGTGCGCGTTGCCTTAACAAGCGCCCATAGCGACTAATGAGATCGGCGTAAACAGGCTCCAGTTGAAGGACAACACGATCGAGCCACTGCCGGCGCAGCGCTGGCTCGCCTCTCACGAGATGCAGGTCTAGAGCGCTGAAGCCCACACAGCGCAGAGGACCAATTAAGTCCAGCTGTCGCTGCAGTGGTTTCCCATTGCGCTTGGCTTGGCGTCCGCCGCGGCGACGCAGCTCAAGTTCAAGGATCTGCTGGTCTGCGCAGGTTGCCCTCAGCAGTGCACGGCTGGAATCCCAATGGATGAGATCTCCGTCCTGACTGGAACGGTGTGAGCGCAGGCTTCCGAGGAGCTCCACGGATTCCAGCAGGTTTGACTTGCCAACACCGTTGCTACCGATCACCAGGAGGCGTGGTGCTTCGATCTCCAGCTGCAGGTTGCTGTGGTTGCGAAAGGCCTGCAGTTGAAGCTGGAGAAGCCGAATTGGTCCGAATGCGTCGTGTCGCTAAGGTACTTGGATCGGCTGATTTTGCCGATCAATACCGGCAGCTGTCGCGGCAGCCGCAGGGGCATGTAGCTCAGTTGGATAGAGCATCAGATTCCGGTTCTGAGGGTCGGGGGTTCGAGTCCCTCCATGCTCGTGATAGTTCAGGCTCCAGCCTTTATCGGAGCCTCAAGCCCATGGCGCGAATCCCGCCAGGGTCAAGGATAAACCCTTGTTTTTTCAATCCCTCAAGTGCAATTGCGGGTGCGGAGATCGAGATGCTGCATCCTGGCAATTCTTTTTTTAAGCGTGCAAGGGCGTGATACAACAAGGCGTTTAGTAGCGCGTTCTGGTCGTCGCCAGGACAGGCGGCGAGGTTCCAGAGATTGGCATTTAAGGCCAGGTCGCTCGTGGCTCGAATGAAGCCAACCAGCGTTTGATCGCGCTCGTCGACGATGCTGAGCTGCCAGAGGCTGCGACTAAGAGCTAAGGACCAACGCTCCTCGGGATGAGTGGGCTCACCGCATGAGATCAGCAGGGCGTTGATTGCCTCACCGCTCGGATGGGGCTCAGTCTGCAACCGGTAATGGGCAGGCAGTCTTGGTGCAGCGGCTTGCTGCCGGAAAGGAAGCGGTGACACTCAGCCTGTATTGCGCATGCCTGCAGCGATGCCGTTGATGGTTAGAAGTGCACCGCGCAGGAGCTCGCTACGGCTGTAGGTGCGTCCGTCTCCGTCGCTGCTGGGCGATTCACTCATGGGTGGTTGACGGTTTTGATCTCTCAGTCGGCGCAACAACGCAACTTGAAGAAAACCAAGCGGAACGATCGTGCGATTGCGTAGATCAACCGAAAGCTGCAGGGCGGGATCGGCATCAAGAAGCCTCTCCTGGCCTGTGATGGCCAACACAAGCTCCTTCGTTCGTGCGTATTCCTCGGCCACCGTCGCGTAAATCTGTTCAAACGCTTCGTGGTTCTCAGCACTGCCCAAACTGGTCACGTAATGACGCGCTAAATCAAGATCCACCTTGGAGAGGGTCATCTCCACTTTTGAAATCAGCATGCGGAAGAAAGGCCAGCGCTGATGCAAGGTGCGCAACAACGTGAGTTGGTCTGGATCGGCCTCCAGCTCTTCACTAAGGGCTGAACCAACTCCAAACCAGCTGGGGAGTAGGAAGCGGCTCTGGGTCCAACCGAACACCCAGGGAATGGCTCTCAGACTGGAAAGGTCCCGAGCGCCTGTTTTCCTTCGTGCGGGGCGACTGGAAATCTGCAGTTTGCTGATTTCCTCGATGGGAGTGACCTGTTGGAAAAAGGCGACAAGATCAGGGTTGTCGTGCACCAAGGCCCTGTAATGGCGCCTTGAGCTCTTGGCGACCCGGGACATCAATTCATTCCAGCTCGGTGTTGCATCGAGTTGGTTGGTCACCAGGCTGTTTTGGACAACTGCGGTGGTTACTGTCTCAAGGTTGTAGAGGGCCAGCTCCGGCAAGCTGTACTTCGAGGCCAGGACTTCGCCTTGCTCCGTAATTTTGATGCGTCCCTGCAGAGTGCCACTTGGCTGAGCCAAGATCGCTTGGTAGGCCGGGCCACCACCACGCCCGACGGACCCGCCACGCCCGTGGAATAAACGCAGGGCAATGCCCTGACGAGATGCCAAATCTTGCAAGGCGATCTGGGCTTGATGGATCTCCCAGTTGCTGGAGAGAAACCCTGAATCCTTATTGCTATCGGAGTATCCGAGCATGAGCTCTTGTAGAAGCAGCCCCTGGGTGCCGACTTTGGGCAACAAATCTCGATAGAGGGGGGTCTGGAACAGTTGCTCCATGACCTCAGGAGCCTTCTGGAGATCTTCCACGGTCTCGAACAGTGGGACGACAAGGAGGTCGGCATGGCGGGACGACGGATCAACCAATCCCGCTTCTTTTGCGAGCAGAAGCACCTCGAGTAAATCGGAGACGCTGTGACTCATCGAGATCACGTAGGTTCCGCAAATACGGCTGCCGAATTCATCCTGCAAACGGTGCAGCATCCGGAACACGTCCACCGTTTCAGCTGTTGCCGCAGACCAGCTAACAGCCGGTGGAATCAAGGGACGACGCGTTTGCAATTCCTCCATCAACCAGGCCACCCGCTCCGCCTCGTCCATCTCTCCGTAGGCACGATCTGGATTGATATAACGGCTTATTTCGTCGAGCGCATCACTGTGTCGCGTGCTTTCTTGCCGGATGTCGAGACCTGCTAGTGAAAACGCAAAAATGTGCACTTGCGTGAGCAGGGTGTCGAGGGGTTCACAGCTCAGATCTGTGTTGACCAAACTGGTGCGGATCAGTTCGAGCTCGCTACGGAACTCAGCAATCGAGCCGTAGTGAAGAGCATCACCTGGGGCGTTACCTGGAGTACTGGATGGCAATCCTTCAGGCGGGGTTCGCCAACCGGCATCAGCCAGTTGCTGGTTGCGCAACTGTGTGAGACGTAAGCGCTCAAGCACGAAGCTGAGCTTGAGCCGATAGGGCTCAAGCCGGTATCGGGTGGCACGCTCCTCATAGACATCTGGGAAGCGCAGTCGGTCCATTTCCAAGGATTCGAGCAGTGGAGCACTCACTTGGCTCCATTGCATGGAAATGCTGAGTTGATTGCGAAGGTGTTGCACGGCACTGACGTACCGCTCAAGCATTAGTTGGCGCTGATAACAGGCTGTACGCCAGGTGATTTCAGTGGTGACGGATGGATTCCCGTCTCTGTCGGATCCCACCCATGATCCAAACGTGCAGAACGATGAAGAAGGAACCCTCACGTCTGGATAGCTGGCAGCAAGAGACGCGACGATCCGACGCCGCAGCTGCGGCATGGCATTGAACAGAACCTGCTGGAAATAATGGAGGGCGTAGTCCACTTCATCCAGAACCGATGGCTTGAACTGATGGAGCTCATCGGTTCTCCACCAAAGCCGAATCTCTTCTTCAAGCTGAAGTCGCACGCTGTCCGTAGCCCCTGAGGGTGTCAGTGGCTGCGTTTCAATTTGCTGCAGGAGACTGGCAACGCGTCGCTGTTTATGGCGCACGGTATGGCGCACGATCTCCGTGGGGTGGGCTGTGAAGACCAAACGGATATCGAGTTCTTGGAGCAGGTTCTCAAGCTGGGCTGGGGGAACGTTGAGTCGTCTCAGGCGCTCAAATAATTCTCTAAACGTTGCCGGTTCGGTCTGGGTGGCTAAAGGCGGGGCAAAGGGATCGAATTGCTCTGCCTGGTCCTGGGATCGATTAATGCTCTCGAGGTAGGTGTCCTCTTCGATGCGTTGTTCCAGGATGTTGACGAGCTGGAAATACAACGAGAAAGCTCTTGCGGCAGCGATGGCCTCGGCAAGATCCATCTCCTTAATGAGATCAATCAGTGCATCGGTTCCAGCTGGATGCTCGCCAGGAAGGACCGGATCACTGAGCTGCTTCATGCGCAGAAGTCGCTCGGCCTGCTCCGGTGGACATTCGCTGCGCAGAACCGTTCGCCACAGGTCTTCAACCAGAGCAAGACGTTGCTGCAGGAGCTGTCCACCACCTGCTTCGTTGCCATCAGCCCTGGGCTGTGTGCTCTCAGGAATCAGGGCTGAGGACGAATGCATCGATGGGAAACCGCTATCAGATGGAATCATGATCATCCCAAAGCGTCAGCGAGGAATCGGTCGACCGGCTGTTCTTCCTGTTCCATCGCAAGAATTCCAGTGCGGAATTCCTCTTCAAGGCTGCGTCCACTCTCGATTCCTTTGAGCCAACGCATGGCTTGATTCCCTTCCGCGAGAACCACTTCGAGAGGAGACAGGCAAGATGCAAGGCCAAGCTCGTGCGCTACAGGCATCACGGCATTGATCATGTCCTTGAGCCAGTCACGACATAACCGTTGGCGACCATCACGCCAATCATGCAACTGTGCATCGAGGCTATGCCTGGCGGCAGCGGCGTCATTGCGATCGCTGAGCACCATGAGCTGGTCTGCGCTCAGGTCACTTGCCCTGAAGGGGTCGAGTTGATCGGGCTCCCGAAGCAACATCAACACGCGCAGTTCCATTAGGGCAGTAATCGCCAGCAGCAGATCTGGATTGGTGACGAAATCGCAGATCCGTAGCTCGAGCCGGTTGAGGTCAAAGGGCCGCTGTGGACCATTGGGACGGACGGACGTCCACAGATGACGCACGTTGTGCATGCGCCCCTCCACCAGCTGGGTGTCAGTCCATTCCACGAAATGCTCTAAATCGCGAAACAAAGGAACGTGTTTGGGAGTGAGGGGGAATTGCAGCCAACGTTGTGAGTGAGCGCCGGTGATCTGGCGGTTGAGAAAGGGTGAACTAGCGCTCAGGGCAAGCAGAAGGGCTGCTTCACAACGCACAAGCCGAAGAGCGGGAAATAAATCGGCCGGTTCACTGATCCCCAAGTTGATATGGATGCTGGCTGTGACGACCGTGGTGCCATAGGTGGCTTCGATTAGGTCGTGATAAGGGTCGTTTGGATTGGATCGTTCAAATCGCGTGGCATCTCCCAAGGTGAGAGTGCTGCCTGGGAGCAAGGTGAGATCACGTTCTGCAAGCCAAGTCCGTAGGCGCCGGCGCGGGGCTAGAAGGGCTTCTTTGAGTTTTCCATAATCGGATTCAGGCTCTGTGATGTATTCCAGATTGCGGTGGTCGGGCTCCACGCAAAATTCAGTGAGATCCTGCTTGACCAGCTCTGCTACACCAACGTTTTCACCGCTGCTTCGACCGGTGAACAGCTCTACTTCAAATCCTTTGAGTCTGAGTTTTTGGATCATGACTTCGCATCCTCAAGGCAAGCGAGAGCGGTGAGCATGGCGCGGGCCTTGTTCAGGGTTTCTTGATACTCAGAAGCAGGGTCGGAATCGGCGACGACGCCAGCGCCGGCTTGCACTTGAATCTTCCACCCCCCCTCAGGGTGAGGACGGACCACCATCGTGCGAATGGTGATAGCCGTGTTGAGGGCGCCGGCTAGATCTACAGAACCGTAGACGCCGGAGTAAGGCCCTCGAGCATCGGGTTCTAACTCATGGATCAGCTGCATGGCCCTGATTTTTGGCGCGCCGCTCACCGTTCCCGCCGGGAACGAGGCCATCAGCAAATCCCAGATGTCTCGACCTTGAGCCAAGCGTCCTTCGACTTGGCTCACGATGTGCATGACATGGGAGTAGCGCTCGATCACCATCAGCTCTTTGACCTCCACCGTGCCAGCGGTGCAAACCCGGCCTAAGTCATTGCGTCCAAGGTCCACCAACATCACGTGCTCCGCGCGTTCTTTGGGATCAGCAAGCAGATCGACTTCAAAATTTCGATCTTCCAGTTCATTGCGCCCGCGTGGGCGCGTGCCGGCGATGGGCCTCAGGCTGGCACGAATGCCTCCCTGGTCTGGTTCGGCCTTGACCATGACTTCAGGGCTTGAACCGATCAGGTACCAATCTCCGAAATCAAAAAAGGCCATGTAGGGGGATGGATTGACCATCCTTAAGCTCCGATAGACCTCTAAGGGGGGCTGAGAGACGCGAGTTTCCAGACGTTGGCTAATCACGAGCTGGAAGGCGTCTCCTGCGGCGATGTGTTCTTGAGCCGTGGCAACGGCTTGTTGATAATCCTCAGGAGATCGATTGCTTTCTGTTTCTGGTGTAGGCCTCGCCGCAGGCTTCCAGCGCAGAGGACGCACCTGAGGCAGAGGTGATGCCATTTGGTTTTCAAGCGCATGGATGCGACCCATGGCACCATCCCAGGCTTGATCTGCGGTTTTGGCCGCGGCCCTTGTACCGCTCAAATCTCCGTAAGCGACTGCCGTGATCAAACGCTTCACTTGATCGATGATCAAGATGCTGTCCATCAACATCCAAACGCCGTCAGGCGGAGCGTTCTCGTCGGCTTGATGCACTGGAACGCTGGGTTCGATCCAACGGATGAGCTCATATCCCCACATCCCATACAGCTGCCCAAGAGGTGGCAGCCCTGGAAGAGAGACCGGCTTATAAGCATTGGTGCATTCTCGAAGCACCTCTAGGGGATTGCCTTGAAAGCTCTCTTCGTGGCCATCTCGCCAGCGGCGCGTCAGAGCGTCCCCTCTGGCTGAGAGTGTCCACAGGGGATCACAGGCAATCACACTCCATCGTCCAAGGTTCTCGCCACCTTCGACGGATTCGAGTAAGACACCAGGCGGATGGCCTTCACCGACCTTGAGCCAGGTGGTGAGAGGGGTTTCCAGATCAGCGGGCCAGCTATGGGCGACGGGAATAAACGTGGCCCCGCAGCGGGCGGCTTCAAAAAAGGCGGAGCGGTCGGGGCTGAGCATGAGGTGATTGTCGCAACCGACCGCTGGGCATCATGGCCAAACGCTGATCAGGAGTCGAATGTGTTGCGACCGCTGAACTTGATGCTGGAAGGCTCGACATTCGCGCCGATTCTTCTGGGGTTATGGCCAACCATGGGCCGTCCCTCATTCACTTTCTCTGAGAAGACGCCATCCAATGGATGCAGGAACTCGGTGTCGCCACCAGGGAAGATCCGATAGATCTTGAAGTCTTCGATCCTGGGCTTGAATTTGGTGCGGAGTTGGGTGCCCAAGGCCAAGCACTGTTCTTTGCGAGCGAAATACATGATGTTTTCGCCAGAAGACATCACCGCGGCTCCACCTGTGGGGAGTTCGAAGGCTTGCTCGCTCTTGCTGGTCCAGGTGATGGCGTACTTTTCTTCCGTTTCAGCGGAATTGAGCAGGCCGCCGGTGCTGCCGATGTACTGGGGGAGCTGACCGGTTAAGGCGGATGCTGTCATAGCTGTCCTCGAAATTCGGCATGCCGTGATGCCAAAAAATTAGCATCGCGGTTCGGGCCTGATCGCCCTTCTGACCTGGAAACTTCACACCCGTCAACAATGCGGGGCTAACGGGAAAAATACGGTCAAACCGCGATCTCGTCGCTGGGTGAGTCGCCCTCCTAGCCGGGCCAGTAAGCGCCGGGTCGCGGTCTGACTGAGCTGCAAACTTCCCGTGTCTGGATTCCAGCTCAGCACGGGGCCAAGCTGGGCGATGGGTTCTGGACTGGCGACCGCCTCTCCACGTTCTGCAGGACTCTGACCGTGCAGTTGCAACTTGAGGCGAGCTCCAGCGGGTTGAAGGGTGAGCAAGAGCTGGCTTCCACTGGGCAGACCTCGACTGCAACGATCCACCAGGCCTCCGAGCATTGGTTCCAGGCGACTTGGATCACTGAGGACGGAAGGAAGGTTGCTGGCAATCGAAAGGCTCAGCTCAATGCCCCGTCGCTGGAGCTGCTGTTCCCACGAGGGCGTCAACAGACTGATCATCCTGCCTAGGTCAGTCTGAGCCAGAACAGAGGGACCTTCTGGCTGGCGTTGTAGTTCTGCCGCTTGAAAGATCAGGCCGAACCGATCAATTTGTTCGCTGCATTCGGTATCGATCATTTGAAGGCGCTTGATGGCTGTCTCTGGTAAGTCATTGCGCCGCAGCAAAGATCGGATCAGGGTGCGAATCGTCGAGAGAGGTGTCCGCACTTCGTGGGCGATTGCTTCAAGCAAGGACAACTCTTCATCGGCTTTATTCGCCGCCGATCCCTGTTCACTCGTCGTTTGTGGCTGCTGATGGCTGTGAGCGGGAGCTGATGTTGACGCCTGCAACGTCACGGTGGGGGCCATGCTCGCGAGTCGAACGGCCAGGCTTGGCCAGAACGTTTGGCCTAGGGCACTGCTGCTTTCAAGAGGGCCAAGCGCCTCGAGGGCTTGATGAAGAGCCAGTGCTTGATCGGGGGCATCCAGTTTCAGCCTCTGTTCGATCAGGCCAAGCACGCTGCCAAGGGTCTCAGGCTCACTGCGCATGAGCAACTGCCGTTGGCTTGATCCTCCATGAAGGGCTAGGGCGATTTGCACTTTGGCTGTGATGACCACCAAGAGCGGGTCATGGCTGTCGCTTTCGTGAAGCGGCAAGCGTCTGAAGGTTGATGTTTGTAAGGAGTGGGTTGTGCCTGCATGGCTCTGGCGAGCTCTTGAGAGGTCTGGAGGCAGGAGGCTTGTGCTGGGCGATGTGAGGGCTCCGAGTGCCTCAGGTGCCCAGACCCAACCTTGCAGGCAGTTCAGAAGTTGGGGGGCATAGAGAGCTGGTAGGGGGGCCGCAAGCCAAATACCAGCCGGTGCTTCTTCGTTCTGGAGGAGCGTTTCTTGAAGCGTTTCCAACGCAGCCCACCACATGCGCCGCGCCGTCGAGTCATCGGAGCATCCCGTGCTCACTCCCTGAGCCATCTGTTGGTGAATGCTCTGGAGCAACATCACTGGCTCATCGGTTCAGGGACCGTTTGGAGCGCCTCGACACCGAAAGACACAGTCCTAGGGCTAAGAAATTCACAACCATTGCGCTTCGGCCATAACTCATAAACGGAAGGGGGATGCCAGTAACAGGACCAAGGCCAATGGTCATGAAGATGTTCACGACAACTTGAAACATCAGCATGGTGGCGACGCCAATCACCACGAGCGATTCGAAATCTGAACGGCTTTGCCCGGCCACCTGAAGCAGGCGGCCCATCAACAGTGCAAATCCGATAACAACCAAAATCGTGCCTAAGAATCCAGTCTCTTCTCCCAGAGCACTGAAGATGAAGTCGGTGTGCTGTTCAGGAATAAAGCGCAATTTAGTGAGTTGCCCTTGTAGCAGCCCCATCCCGAACAAGCCTCCCGATCCAATGCCAACGGTGCTTTGCAGCAGGTGGTAGCCGCCTCCGAGGGGATCTTTTGCTGGGTCAAGAAACAGCACGAGGCGATCACGCTGATAGTCCTGCAAGCCGTGCATCCACAGCCAAGGGGTGACGAGGGCCGCAGCAGATTGCACGATCATCACCAGTGCAAGCGCCACCCGTTTCCATGGCAACGATCGGTAGGCAATGATCATCGTTAACGGGACCCAGGCAGCCAGTCCCCAGGGGAACAGTCCCGCGAGCAAGGCCGTAGCGAGGGGAGAGAGCAGCAGCACGAGCCACTCAATCGGCATGCCCGACCAATAGAGCATCGTGAGGAGTAGAGCCCCAAACACAAGCGATGTTCCGAGGTCGGGCTGGATGAATACCAGTAACCAAGGAATTGAGATGATTCCTAACGGACGCAGAAGATCGACAGGTCTTTCGACAGGGTGCCGATCGAGCACCGCCGCCAGCAAAAGAATGGCCGACAATTTTGCGAACTCTGACGGTTGCACGTGCACCCCGCCAATGCTGAGCCAGCGTTGAGCGCCCAGCGCAGTAGTGCCGATTAAGCGAACGGCGACCAGGCTGATCACCGTGATGGCGTAAATCGGAATCAGCAGTGGTTTCAACCGCAGCAATGGAAGCCTGGCTGTCACCAGAGCGATGACAACTCCGACAGCGGCCGTGATCCAGTGGTGATACCAGTCGGCGTAATCCGCTTGGCGCTGGGTGCTTGCGATCAAGAGACCCGCCACCATCACCATGGCGAGGGGGACACCCCACAACACCGGTTCCTTGAGTCGCCAGCCTTTGCGTTGCCGGTTGAGGGTGAACAGGCCAGGTTCACGACTTATCGGGCCCATTTTCATGCTCAGCTGATCGCCTGAAGGCTGTTGCCAACGGTCTCAGCCAGCTCTCTAAAGGCCTGCGCACTTGCGGAGTCGGGATGGCTGATGCAAACGGGACGGCCTTGATCACCTCCCTCTTGCACGGACATTTCCATCGGGATCTGGGCCAAGAGAGGAACGTCGAAGGCTTCAGCCAATGTTTGTCCACCTCCTGATCCAAACAGGGCATAGCTCCTGTCGGGCTGATCTGGTGGGATGAAGGAACTCATGTTCTCGACGACACCAAGAACCGGGACCCCCATCTGAAGAAACATGGCTAAGCCACGCCTGGCATCCTGCAACGCCACCTTTTGTGGAGTGGTCACAATCACCACTCCAGCCATTGGAACGGCCTGGGCAAGCGAAAGCTGGGCATCGCCAGTTCCGGGAGGAAGATCCACAACCAGGACATCGCGCTCGCTCCAGTCCACTTGATACAGAAACTGTCGAATAATCCCGTTCAACATCGGTCCGCGCCAGATCACCGGTTGGTTTTCCTCGATCAATAACCCCATCGAGACCACGGCAACTCCGCAGCTTTCCAGTGGGATCATCTGCTGATCATCACCAGATCCACTGACCTCAGGGGTTTGATCAGCAACGCCAAGCATGATCGGAGCGTTAGGCCCGTAAATATCGGCATCGAGCAAGCCAACACGGAGTCCCTGTTTTGCCAGTGAGCAAGCGAGATTGACCGCCACTGTGCTTTTTCCGACTCCTCCTTTCCCACTGCTTACGGCAATCACCTGTTTGACACCAGGGATCGGCTGCCGTTCAGCTGCTTGGCCATGACCGGCTTGACCTATTCCACCTTGAGACGGTGGGGGTGGGGTGCCAATTTCAATTTGGACGTCTTGAATGGATTCAAGAGCTAGGAGGCGTTCTCGTGCTTCAGCGACGATGCGGTCCCGTTGCCCTTGGGCAAAGCCAGGGAGATTGAGACGGAGCACCGCCCGGGGTGGATCAACGCGTACGCGATCCAGCCAACCGAGATCCACAACAGACCGATTGCTGCCTGCATCCACAATCCCTTTGAGCAACTCAGCTGCCTGTTCTGCTGTGGCCATGCATCTGTTGCTTTGGAGTGGATCCTAGGGGCGCCGCCCATGACAGTCCTTCACACATGCTTGTCGGGACCGGTGTCAGGCTGAAATGGTCGATTGATCGTTGATCGCCTTTTTATGGTTCGCTCTTTACTCAAGCGCCTCAAGGGCAAGATCTTGCTCTCCTCGGATGCCACGGGGGAGCGACCACCGACCGATTCCCGCGCGCGAGCCCGCGCGCTGGTTCAGGGCCTTCAAAATGAAATATGCGCTGGTCTTGAGCAACTGGATGGCAACGCCCATTTCCAGGAAGAGAGTTGGGATCGTCCAGAAGGTGGTGGCGGGCGCTCGAGGGTGATGACCGAAGGGCGGGTGTTTGAACAGGGAGGGGTGAATTTTTCTGAGGTGCACGGCAAAGAATTGCCACCGTCGATCCTTAAGCAGCGGCCTGACGCCAAGGGGCATCCCTGGTTCGCAACGGGAACATCGATGGTGTTGCATCCGCGCAATCCCTTCATCCCGACCGTTCACTTGAACTATCGCTATTTCGAGGCGGGCCCTGTTTGGTGGTTTGGAGGTGGTGCTGATCTCACCCCTTTTTATCCATTTCTTGAGGATGCCCGTCACTTCCATCGAGAGCACAAGCGGGCCTGTGATTCCATCGATCCCAAGCTCTACACGGTGTTTAAGCCTTGGTGCGATGAATATTTTTTCCTGAAGCACCGCAAGGAGACAAGGGGCATCGGCGGGATTTTCTACGACTACCAAGACGGCAGTGGTCGTTTGTATCGGGGGCAGGATCCAGAGGGACCTGCGGCGCGTCAAGCCGCTGAGATCGGGTCGTGTCGCCTTGGTTGGGATCAGCTGCACGATCTTGCGCGGGCCTGTGGACAAGCCTTCTTGCCTGCTTACACGCCGATTGTGGAGAAGCGCAATCCGCTTCCCTATGGGGAGAGAGAGCGTCAATTTCAGCTCTACCGCCGTGGCCGCTATGTGGAATTCAATTTGGTGTGGGATCGGGGCACGATTTTTGGACTTCAGACCAACGGTCGTACTGAATCGATTTTGATGTCTCTTCCGCCGATGGCCCGCTGGCAGTACGGCTACCGAGCCCCAGAAGGATCACGGGAGGAATTACTCACTGATCTGTTTACCCGTCCGCAGGATTGGTTTGAGGATCCGACCCTTGAGGACCGTTGCCGCCCTCATCAGGCGATTGATTGACGCCTTTCTCTAAAGCATCCACCACGCGTAGCGCCAAACAATCGATCGTTTGGCGTTGGGTGTTGGGATTGCGGAGCTTTTGCTCTAGTGGCGGTTCCAGCATTCCAATTTCGAGAATGCCGATTCCCCGTCGGGGCCCGCCTAATCCACCTCGGAACAATCTGGGGAAGCGCCCAAAGGCCTTGCCAAGACTTTCATCAATCGTGTTGAGGGGTCTGTTAATTGCAGGAATTAAGCCTGAGCCAAATCCATAGGGGCTATAGGCATCGAAGTGAATTTCGAGGATGTAATCGCCTTTGGCTGAACGCACCCTCGCTTGCGACCAGTTGGTCTTGGGGTGGTTGTCATTCCGGATCGTGAGAGCCGGTGGGTTGTAGGCACTGATCTTGAGAGCTCTTGCTTTCCCCAGACGAACCACTGCCGCTTGAACCTTCAAATTCCAATACAGCTCGTCGCGCATGCGTGCATCCATCGGCGCTTGCTTTTTCACGCCAACGGCAAATCCAGGGGTGCCTGCACTGTCCATCCCTTGGGAGTCGGCATGCCCAGCCATGACGACAATCGGGGAGTTTTTCGCCATGGGGGTGGTTCCTACCCAGCGGCCAGGCTTACGGGTCCTAGCCCCTAATAAAGGGTCAGGGTTGGCTGGGGTTGGGCAGACCGGTTGTTGCGGAAGAGTGCCGTCCGACTTTGCAGCGGCGCTGCCTTGCATCCAGAGGCTCTGCTCTTTTGCCTGAGAAAGAACCAGGGCGACCATGGACAGCAGGATCACGCTGATCGGGATGGTGACCCGTTTGCGTTGTATCCAGGCCGGAATGGTGGGCATGGGTTTCAGATGGGGGAGGAGAGCAAGGAGCCATCACTGGCGAGTTGAAGGGGCTCCCCTAAAGCAAGCTCAAGAGCGATCAATTCGTCTCTGTGCGCGCGAAGCCTGAGGGTGCTGCCTTCTTGGGGCGATGGTTCTATTAAACGGATTTGGATCCCCTCCTGACGCGCCGCCCGTCGGCTGTAAATCCAACCGGCGAGAGGCCCAAGCAGGACGAGCGCGACCGGCCACCATCCGAGCGATGGGTTGAGCTCTCGCAGCACCAGTCCAAGACAACCTGCACCAACCCCGCCCAGGATGGAGAGCAACACCGCTAAGGGGTTACTGGAGGCCACACGCCCGCGATATTCGAGCAAACAACGCTCAGCATCGCCGCCATCGCGAATCCAGCCGCGACTCTCGAGCCATGCGCAGAGGCCTTCCATCACTTCAAGTGCGGGGCGCGGCGAGTGCACCTCCACCACTGTGGTGCGATCTTTGCTGGCGGCTCGCAAGAAGAAAACCAGTCCAATCGCCAGCAGCAGAGTCAGCAACAATGTGGACGTCTGTGTGGTTGGCATCCGCCGCGCTTGGTCTGTAATCCACCTGTTCTAGGTGGTAACGGGGTCATGTTCGTGGAGCCAGCGATGCCATGGTTCCATTAACCGCTCAGCCTCAGCTCTGGCTTCGTCATGGAGATGGAGCATGCGGCGAGGACGGCCGCGGCTTGGGCAACGCTTGCTGTAGCAATCGAGCAGTTCTTGCTGATTCAGAAAATCAACGGCCTGGTGCAGAACGGTTTCAGAAACGCGCAACTGTGGGTGTTCCCGTTGCAATCTTTGGAGCAGTCCAGAGGGGTAGCTGTCGTGTTGAAGCAGACAGTCCACGATCCAGCACACCGCAAGTTCAAGATCTAAGAACAGTGGCGGTGGTTGCTGAAAATAATGTTCGATATCGGCCAGGCAGTTGTGAGTGGCGTTGCGACGGTGGAGCATAAAGCCGATCGATCTCAGATTGGTCTAGCTCGGTCTCGGTTTGATTTTCAAGCCGCGAATGGGAAATCATTCTGCGTGCGGACAAGCGGTCAAAGTGGAGAGCTGCGTCCCACGTCTCTATTGCCATGACTGACCTCTCCGCACAGCCTCGAACGTTTGCTGTTTTCGATGGCGATCTTGATGCGGACTGGGCGGATCGCTACAGCCATGCCACCGCTTTGGCCGTGGATACGGAAGCCATGGGTTTAATTCATGGACGGGACCGTCTCTGCCTGGTTCAAATCTGTGATGCCGAAGATCAGGTGTCTTGTATTCGCATCGCTCTGGGGCAAACAGAGGCTCCACGCCTTAAAGCGTTAATGGAACAGGCCTCAATTGAAAAAGTGTTCCACTTCGCCAGATTTGATGTTGCGGCGCTTGCAACCGGTTTGGGCATCAGAGTGAATCCCATTTTCTGCACCAAGGTGGGGAGCCGATTAGCCCGCACCTACAGCCCGCGCCATGGTCTCAAAGAGGTGGTGATGGAGCTAGTGGGTGTGGAGCTGGATAAGCAGGCCCAAAGTAGTGATTGGGGGCGTGTGGATGAACTCAGTGAGACACAGCTCGCCTATGCGGCTAATGATGCGCGCTACCTACTGCCAGCCCGAGACCGCCTGAAGGAGATGTTGCAGCGTGAGGGACGGTGGGAGTTGGCCGAGCGTTGCTTCGCTTGCATTCCAGTGATGTCCGATCTCGATCGCTTTCGTTTCACCCAGACGTTTGAACATTGATGACCTCAACGTTCTGCAGCCCTTGTTGATCTAGACATCAATCCTCCAGCATGAATTTTTCGTCCAGGGGCTCTGCTTCGAGCAAGCGGTCGAGGACTTGCCCCTGATCGTGTTCTCCCTTTGAACGTTCGTTTTGTGCGTCTGTAAGCAGGGTTGCGGCCACCTCTTTGCGAGAGGTCAAATCTTTGGCACCTTGCTTGCTTGCGGCGAGTTCAACTCTGCGGCGGGCTGATGACTGGCTGATGCCAAGGTGGGTGGCCAATTCCGCGCAGAGCCTGAGGTAGTCATGGTCCTGAATCGCGGGCATGGCTGAAGGACGATTGCCTCTCAGTATCCGTGGCCGAGCGGCAGTTGAATCAGAACTCGCTTCGCGATGGCTTCACCGCCCCCGGCAGGGCCCATGCGTTGGCGACCTCTTTGACCCATTTTCAATCTCAGAGAAGGATCCTCGAGGAGCTGCTTCAGGCGTGTGTTGAGCTCATGGCTCGATTGACAAGAACGCACAGCTCCACCGAGCAAGCGACTTTGGCGTTTTGCAAATCCTTGGGTGAACTGAGGCCCCTTTCCTGGGAGGGAGAGAGCGGGAATGCCCAGCCCTACGAGTTGTTCGGTGGCTGTTCCTGCCGTTGCCACGCCCACCTCAGCCCATGGAGCCCAGCGGTCGAACTGACCGGGTCCCAACAAGACAAGAACATGCCCCTTCAGCCAGCAGGCTCCTGCCTGCAAGGCATCACTGGGTGGTGGACTGGATCGAAACCCTTGACGCTTGAGTTCTGACCCAAGGGATTGAAGGCCTGGCGTGCTGCCAAGCGCAACCAGCACGGCAATCGGTCGGTCGCTGGGCAACGGTGCCAACCCGAGCAGCAAACGGCTGAAGTTGCGCTCTGCTTCTGGCATTCGGCTTCCGCACAGCAGCAGGATGCGCCTGCAGCGATTCAGGCTGGCAGGGGCGGTTGCGTTGCTCAACCCATCCATCATCGGATTGCCAGGGGCTTCGGCGCGGACCCCGTGTCTGCGTAGCCCTCGAGCGGTTAAGCGGTCACGGGTTACCACCAAACGGCAGCGTTTGTTGCGCATGAGCAGCCACTCCCAGGGATCCCATTCGCTTCCCTTAAGAGCGTGATAGTTGTCGCTGAGGTCACGACCAGGGCCGCTGGACCAGGTGTAATCACTTTTTGGGGTGCCAACGAAGCCGAAGGGGCGTCCCGAACCCCACGCCATCAAGAGCGGTAGCAGGTCTCCCACGGCAAGGACGGCGTCGACTTCAGATCGGTGCTTGCGCAGGCATCGCCATTGCTGCCAGGTGAGCAGGGGTAGACCGGCGATGACATCAGCTAGGAGGCCCCGCAGACTTTGATTGCTAAAACCGCCGCTTGGAAGCGGCGCAGAGGGTCCAATTTGTTGAACCCAGCCTTGTTCCGTGGCGGTCCGGAAGCTTCCCCCTGTTCCCACGAGCGGTAACACCTTCAGTGTTAGTTGCGGACGTTGGTTGCGCAGTGCCTCGATGATCCTCAAGGCGATGAGGTCTTCCCCGTGTCCATTGCTGATGATGAGCAAAGACCCTGAACCCTCGCTGATACGATCCGTTTGTGGAGTTGACGCTCCCTGAACGGCGGCATGGCCAAGTGGTAAGGCAGAGGATTGCAAATCCTTTATCCCCAGTTCGAATCTGGGTGCCGCCTTTGAACTCAATAGGCCCGAAAGGGTTCTTTTTATTGTTTTGCGTATCCCCACGCTACGCAAAATCCTCAATTTTTTTGCTCAGAATCTGTCTCATTTGGGATGAATTGTGGTCTTGTCGTTTGAGGGTTTTTCAGGAGCTTGCGCCTCTTCTCCTTTCAGGCATCTTCCCAGATCTTCGTGAGCTGAAAGTGTTGATCTTGCGATTGGCTTGTGTCTCCTCAGAGGGCTGCGATGAGGTCAGGGATGGCGGCTTGGCTTAAGGAAGAAGCTCTTGTGAATGACGCGCTGAGGGGCATGGGGCAAGCAAAAAAAGGCCCCAGGAGAGTTCGATCTCCTGAGGCCTGAGTCGTTCTCATGCGACCACCCCTTTCTACGTGAGTGGCTGAGTATTTGTGCTTACGGAATGCCGTCAATTGGGGTTCGGTTGTCCTAGCGACTGAGTGGTCGTTGAGGGCTTTCGGTATCAAAATAAATGCACTTTGACAGGCAGATTGGGTGAAAAATATTAGGAATAGGGTTCATGTTTTGCTTGGGGAAGGGGAAAGTGGTCGAAAGAGCACATTCGTTGTCAAAGCGATTGGTGTTTTGATTGTCTTTTCAATAGTTCTGGCAATTCTTGCGACAGAGCCAGTGATTCGTGGCCCTCATCTTGATCTTTTGGCAAAATTAGATCTCGTTGTTGCAATCTTGTTCCTGGCAGAATACCTTTCCCGTCTGTGGATTGCACCGCTAAGAGAAGGGGCTCGTAAGGGATTGCGAGGAGCTTTGGAATTTGCAATCACTCCAATGGCAATTCTTGATCTTGTCGCGATTGCGCCAACGATTCTGGGTTTTATTACTCCTGAGCTCTATCTTCTTCGCGTGATTCGTCTTGTGCGAATTGGAAGAATAGGGCGTTCTAAGCGTTTTCAGAAAAGCGTAAGGCATTTCAATCATGCCATCGCATCGAAGAAGGAAGAGCTGCAAATTTCGGCAATTTATTCAGCTGTGGTTATTAGTCTTAGTAGTGCTTTGATGTATTTGGTTGAGGGAAGTGTTCAGCCTGAGCAATTTGGTTCCATTCCCAGGTGTCTGTGGTGGTCTGTGATTACCGTAACAACGGTTGGCTATGGCGACGTGTCTCCAGAAACTGCAGCGGGAAAGATTGTTGCTGCAATCACGGCATTGTTTGGCATTGCAGTCATCGCTATTCCTATCGGAATTGTTTCGTCTGGCTTTACCGATTCTTTGAGTTTGGAAAAAGCGAATTTAGATTCCAAGAATGGTTGAGCCCCTTGCTGATGAGCTGTCTCGAATCGTGAGGCCTTTGGGGAGGGCTCTAAGGGTGCCGTTGGGGGTGCTGGTTCTGCGTTGTTTGATCCAGTCGAATGCAGAAGTTTCGAAGCCTAGAGATGGGCCTCCGCTTGATAGATCTCGCCATTGAAGTGCAAAGCGCTGCAGCGTAAAACTCGGTTTTTTAAGCGGCATTCTCCGCTTTTAGCGGCCCAAGCTTTGGGTAAGCCTGTTGCAATTCCATTGGAGTTGAAGGATGCCTCTGCCACGCTTGAGACCGTGCTTTGCCAGGACTCGGCATCTAGGCGGCAGGTTCCAGTGCTGCATGTCAAAGGCGATTCTCCTTGCGTTGTGAAGGTCACGAACGTGAGCTGCCTACGGGAATTTTTGGTGGTGCCGTGACCAATGAGTCGTACCGCTACAACGGATGGACTTCGTCCTTTTAGCTGCAAGGTGATGCAAGCAACGCTGTCTTGCGTGCTGTCGGTATAGGAACACTCCTTGGTATCGGTTTCGTAGCGGCCAATCTTGGGATTCGGATCGGCAGCCCCCCTGATCGGAAAGCTCAGCATGCTGCTCAGCAGGAGGAAGGTGCTGAGGCGCAGAGAGAATGAGCGATCGAGCATCTGTTTAGTAATCGTTGTCGGCTACACAGATGCCCATGCATCGGATGCCGTTGGAGGCAGTCCGACGGCAGTGGGGACAGAGGACCTTTTCAGTTTGGCTAGTTGTGATGCCATCCCCTGCTCCATCTGAGTCATCCCCAGCTGTTTTGCTTGTACTGATGATGGATTCTGCGATCGATGCCATGGCGAGCGCTGCTTTATGGCGATCATGGCGTGCAGAGTGAAAGGCCGGCGTGACGGGAATCGGATTTGGAACTTGGGCCTGGGGCAACCAATTGCTGTGGGGTTACCAACCAGAGCGCGACGATCCCGATCTTGAGGCCACGCTGAGCGCAGCTGTTCAAGGCGGACTGTCGCTTGTAGACACTGCCGATTCCTACGGCACGGGTCGCCTCAATGGGCGTAGCGAACTGTTGCTGGGTCAGTTCCTCCGCGCCATGGATCCTGCTCAGTCCAGGCGGCTCAAGGTGGCCACCAAGCTGGCTCCATTCCCTTGGCGGCTGGGTCGCGGCGGCTTTAAGCGTGCCTTTAATGCCAGTCAAAAGCGGTTGGGAGGGCATTTGGATCGAATCCAATTGCACTGGAGCACGGCTCGGTACGCCCCTTGGCAAGAGTTGCCTCTGCTCGATGGGCTTGGTGACCTCGTGGAGCAAGGGTTGGTGCCAGAACTTGGCTTGTCCAACGTGGGACCGAAGCGTCTTCGCTTCCTGCATGGGCATCTCTTGACCAGAGGGATCCGCCTTCAGAGCGTGCAAGTTCAGCTTTCTTTGCTCGCACCTGAACCGGTCTTGCGTGGCGAGTTGGTGCAGGTGTGCCAGGAGCTTGGTGTGGAGTTGTTGGCCTATAGCCCCCTAGCCCTAGGGATTTTGGCGATTCCTTCGGGCGTGCAAGGCACCACCTCAACGGTGCTGCGTTCAAGGTTGTTTCAGCGGTTGCTGCCGGCCAGTGAGGATTTGCGTTCTGTGATGGGTGAGATCGCTGCAAAACGAAGCGCCTCGATGGCACAAGTGGCTTTGAATTGGTGCCGGGCCCACGGAGCGTGCCCGATTCCGGGGCTACGGCGCCCAGCCCAAGCTCTCGATGCGGCAGCCGCTTTGAAGTGGTCGCTGAATACAACCGAGAGGCAAGCGTTGGATCAACTCAGTGAACGAACATTGGCGCGCATGCCAGCAAATCCATTTCAGAGTGCCTGATCAGCAGGATCAGGATCTGGACTCACAACCACTGGCAAGGACGATGATTTGCTCTGGAAGGGAATGACCTTTACCGGGGATGCACTGGAACTTTCACTTTCCTCCTGCGCCTTGGATTGTTCACAGGCATTCAAAGCTTCCTGAAGCAGAGAATCGAATGTGGCTCCTGGCAAACGATGTCTGGCAATCTCTAGGAATGTTCTCGGTAGAGACTCACCCGCTGCACTCAGGACAGCAGGGTTCTCACGGCGTTGCTGTTGCTCATCTTCAATCGCGCGTAGGAAGCGATGCGTCACATCGCGTTTGGTACACGCTTTGATCAGGGTGTCTCGGTCGGCAATCGGCTGATCAGCAATCTCTTCAAGTTCAACAATCCTGCGCTCGAGGCTCTCGAGCACTTCGGCAGCTTCTTTCGTGATGTTTGCGAGTTGTCCGTCCGATAGGAAGGGCATATCTGCAACAAAGACTTTTCCATGATCTTTGAGGGCTAAAAAAGTTGGCCTTGGCCCTTGCCGATGCCCTGATGCACGGTCATAATTTCCGCCAAGAGGCCTGCGGGGAGGCGTAGGACCAGCAGAAGCTCTTCTACGAGTCGTCCTTTGAATTCTATCGAAAGCCATTTCTAGTTAAAGATTTAACGCTCTTCTTGCGGCTGATGCCGAAGTGCTCTATCAACACTAACGATTTAAACCCTAAAAAGGCTTGAGAGTCCAGCCAGTTTCAGGAGCTGACGTCAACTGTTAGGGATGGAGCGGACCTCATGCTGGGAGTCCCAAGACGGACCCGTCTCCATCGCCGCTTGGTGAGCTTTCGATACGTCCGATGCTCCAGGCCTGAATCCCTTCCGATTCGCATGCTTTCTCAGCCATAGAAACCCCTTCTTCAGGAACGATCAAGCAATATCCAATTCCGAGATTGAAGGTGTGCCAGAGGTCCCGCTCGGGGATGTCGCCGTAGGACTGCAACCAGTTGTAGATCGCCGGACGTGTCCAGCTCGATGGGTCCACGCTTGCCTTTAGGCCCTGTGGAAGGCAACGCGGCAGGTTCTCAGGAAGACCTCCTCCTGTGATGTGGGCCATTCCATGAATGGGCGTTCCTGCGTCGAGCAAGGTTTTCACAAGCCGCCCATAGAGCTGTGTGGGAGTGAGCAAGGTCTCGATCAGAGGTTGTTCACTGGGGCCGAATGTGGTTTCAGCATTGGCACCAGCTTGTGCGAGAACCCTGCGGACCAGGCTGAAGCCATTGCTGTGAATGCCGCTACTGGCAATGCCCAAAATGCGATCGCCCGCTCGGATCTGCCGACCGTCGATCAATTGCTCCTCATCCACAACGGCCACGCAGAAGCCTGCTAAGTCGTAACGCCCTGGTGGATAAAACCCGGGCATTTCAGCGGTTTCGCCACCCAACAAAGCGCAACCACTCACGCGACATCCCTCGGCAATGCCCTCCACCACGGTGGCCATGGCTTCAGGGCTCAGCGCTCCTGTGGCCATGTAGTCGAGGAAAAATAGGGGTTCAGCCCCACTGGTGATCACGTCGTTGACACACATGGCCACGAGGTCGATTCCCACGTTGTGATGACCGCCATGGTCTTGAGCAAGTTCAAGCTTGGTGCCAACACCATCGGTCCCCGAGACCAGTAGAGGTTTCTTTAGGCCTTCGGGAAGGCGCATCAGTCCGCCGAAACCGCCGAGTCCGCCCACGACCTCTGGCCTGTGTGTTGCTTCCACGCTCTTGCGGATTCTGTTGACGAAGGCGCGCCCCGCCTCCACATCGACCCCAGCGGTTTTGTAGTCCATTCAAGAATGCTTCACTGCAATGATCCTCCTCTCTCACGGCTCGCTGTGTGCCTGATGCGGGATCGTCTGAGGCCGCGATGAGCTCACCTTGTCACTTGGATCAGGTTCCCTAATGCATGGTCCATTGGATTTCGTTGCTTAGCCCTGTGCGGGTGTGACATCTCAGGGTTGCGTCAGGGATCTCGCTCAGTAGCGCTGTTCAAAAGTGCCTGCAGGGGATTGAAAAAGGTTTTTGACTTGCCCAATATTTGAAATGAGAGATCTTTCGCACAAGAACACCCAATCCGTTTTCTTCGGACATTGGGAGCTTTCTTAAGGCTGAAGGATCAACTTGCATGGACCGAACTTTCCCCTTCGCGACTCTCGCCACCGGGCTCTTTGCTACGGGCTTTGCACTGTTTCCAGTCTTGGCTCGTGATGTTGCCACCACTGAGTTTTACGACCCTTTCGAGCCCTTGGAGCCCCAGTCTGTCAAGGCCTCTGCGCCCACCACTCCGGCGGTTGTTCCTCCTCCTGTGGTGGCCCCTCCAGAACCTCCCAAGAGGTTGGTCATTTCCACTTCAACGGGAGAGGCAAGCTGGTACGGACCTGGTTTCTTTGGCAATCGCACGGCCAACGGAGAGGTCTTTAGGCCTGGAACGATGACTGCAGCGCATCGAACGTTGCCCTTCGGAACCGAAGTGAAGGTCACGAATCTGAGAAACGGCAAAGAAATGGTTGTTCGTATCAACGACAGGGGTCCTTTCAGTGGTAATCGAGTGATTGATATTGCTCACGGGGCAGCGCAGCACCTTGGTTTGGTATCAAGTGGAATTGCTCAAGTCCGCCTTGAGGTGCTGCGCTGAGCATCGAGGTTCTTCGGTCCCTGCACGACCTTCAACGTTGGCGTCACTCTTCAGCGGCCTTCGTGAATTTTGTCCCCACCATGGGGGGGCTCCATCAAGGTCACGCACGTTTGATTTCTGCGTCCTCTCTCTACACGTCAGGGGAGACAGAGACCTTGGTCAGCGTGTTCGTGAATCCCTTGCAGTTCTCTCCGAATGAGGATTTTGCTCGCTATCCACGCACTTTCGAAGCTGACTGTGACCTGGCCGAGCAGTGTGGTGCTTCGGCAATCTGGTGCCCTGATGAGGAGCAGATTTACCCCGGTGGCATAGCTGAAACCTGGCGGATTCAGGCCCCGAACTCATTGCAGTCAGGATTGTGCGGATCCACACGGCCTGGTCACTTCGATGGTGTGGTCACGGTGGTTTGCCGCCTTTTGGCATTGGCCAAGCCGCATCAGTTGTTTCTCGGCGAAAAGGATTGGCAGCAACTCACCATTTTGCGCCGAATGGTGTTGGACCTTGGCTTGGCAGTCAGGGTGCGCAGTGTGCCCACCGTGCGGGATGGTGATGGTCTGGCCAGCAGCTCACGAAACCGCTACCTCAATGCTCAGCAGCGGCAGCAAGGGGTGCTGTTTGCCAAGGTTTTACGTGATGCGAGCGCTGCTTTCTTGCACACCGCTACACCGTTAAACCCTGAGCAGGTTCGTCGTCGGCTTGAAGAGGGTGGCCTCAGTGTGGAGTACGTCGAGGTTGTTGATCCCTGGTTGTTGCAGCCTTCCAAGCCCAATGAGGCATCACTTACTTTGCTTGCAGCTGCTGTTCGATGCGGCAGCACCCGCCTGATCGATCATGCTTTTTTAATGACGCGTTCTCCCCTCGTTGCGATTGACGGTCCTGCAGGAGCTGGCAAAAGCACGGTGACCAGAGCCTTTGCTGAGCGCCTCGGGCTTGTGTACCTCGACACCGGAGCGATGTATCGGGCCGTGACTTGGTTGGTGCTGGAGCAGGGGGTTGATCCTGCTGATTCTGCGGCTGTGGACGTTGTCTTGAATGGTCTCGAGGTGGAACTTGAGCCGTTACAGCAGGGTGTGCAGGTGGTGCGTGTGAATGGCCACGAGGTCACCGACGCGATTCGTGATCCGCGGGTGACGGCGTCTGTATCAGCGGTCGCGGCCCATGCTTGCGTTCGCGCTGCAATGACTGCCCAGCAAAAGCGAATGGGTGAGGAGGGCGGTCTCGTCGCTGAGGGGAGAGATATTGGCACTGCTGTGTTCCCAGATGCAGAGCTCAAGGTGTTTCTTACGGCAACTCCCAAAGAGCGGGCCCGACGTCGTGCTCTCGATTTGGAAGCCAGAGGACACGAGGTGCCAGCTCTTCCTGAGCTGGAGGCACAGATTGTGGAACGGGATCGTCTTGATAGCACCCGTGAGGTGGCGCCCCTGCTTCAAGCAGACGATGCCATCGAGCTGATCAGCGATGGGATGAGCATCGAGCAGGTGATTGATGCGCTGGAAGATTTGTTCCGTCGTCGTGTGGGCGAAGAGGTCTGGCCCACTCCTGTTTAACGGTTTAGCGCTGAGGGGGCGGAGCTAAGAGGTCGTCAAGAAGCCCTTCACAGGCATCCTCGAGTAAATCGAGCACATGTTCGAAGCCCTGCTCACCTCCGTAATAGGGATCTGGAACCTCAAGCGTGTCTGCCCGACGTGCATGGCTGAGCATCAGGCGAATGTTGGCTGTGCTTCGGGGGCCGAATTCTTTGGCCATGCTGCTCACGTTGCGCAGGTTGTCCTGATCCATGGTGAGGATGTGATCAAAACTCTCTAAGTCGCTGCGTTCAAGTTGGCGAGCACGACTGGGCAGATCAATCCCGCGGCGCTTCGCGGCTGCTTGCATGCGTCGATCGGCTGGATTCCCTACATGCCAGCCCCCTGTCCCAGCGGAATCAACGAGAAACTGGTCCGTGAGTTTTCGTTGCTCGATGAGGTGAAGGAATACGCCTTCAGCGGCGGGTGAACGGCAGATATTGCCGAGACAAACAAATAGCAATTTTGTTGTCATGAGGGATTCACGCGCTGTAAAGCCAAGGTGGCGCGCAGGCGAATCACCTTGATGGACTCAGAATTGGAACTCAGTTGTTTTAAACCCATGATGCATTGATGCTTATTTATGGAATTGTACTTGAGTAAGTGCAATTCAATTCCGAAGATTGCGGAATAGCGCACCACCCATTCATCATCTTTGATTGCTGCGAGCAGCGCTAATAGACAGCGATTCAGTTTTGAACTTTCTTCAGGATAAATGAGATTTAGATCTGCCAGACCACGGGCGGCGGAGCGCCGCACACTTGGTGCAATATCTGTTGCTAAAGCATGTTCCAGTAAGTCGAGACTTCTGGGATCACGAATCGAGGCAAGGGCTCGCACGACCCAGGCGCGTGAACCGTAGTTTTTCTCGTCAAGGCTCACTAATAGTGAGGGCACAGCCTGGCTGCCAAGTTCGATCAATCCAGCAGTTGCAACTGATGCGACGGCTGGATTATTAAATCCCAACACTTCAATCAGTGCTGAAATTGCTCCAACCGTACGAAGATTGCATAGGTTTTTGGTGGCTTGAATTAATTCAGGTGTTGTTTTGGCGGCTTGAAGATCAGCGATAGCTCCTTCTAGCGGAGAGGCATGCATCACAAGAGTGCGTCCATTGCATCAAGGACGGACGTGTCTTCGCTTTTTTCTGCAAGGCCACGTAAAGCTACAAGTTTGAGGCTGTTTTCAATGGCAGCAGCCTGAATGGCGGGCAACGCTGGCATCCAGCCTGTTGCCCCTAGATCCAGAAGAACGCCCCTACGAATCAGTGGATCATCATGTTGTAGAAGCTCAATTAAAGGTGGTGCCCATTTCTGATCACCGGTGAGTTGAAGCAAGGCTCGACAAGCTGAAGCTCGTATTAGCGGACGAGAATGTTTTGTGAAAGGCGTAATCATGATTATCACGCTGTGTGATGCTACGCCAATCGCTCCCAAGGCCTCTAACACAGATTCATAGGGTTCTTTCAACTTGGCAGATCCCGGTTGTATTTGTTCTACCTCGTCCTGGCTCCCAGATAACAGCTCGCATAGATCTGGGATAGCAGCTTGAGCTTGAATCATTCCCAAACTTCTTGCTGACTCTTCACGGATTGAGTAGTCGTTTTTCTTCAGGAGAATTCTGAGCTTTTCTTCTGCATTCGTTGCTTGAAGGATTCCTAGCGCTCTGATTGCATTCAATGCAACGGCGCGACGTTCGCTATTGATAGGATTGTCTTGGAGAGGATCCAACGCTGCGATCAGCAGAGGTATCGTTTCAGGATGACGACTGCGCATCCGCCCGAGCCACCACGCTGCGTAGTACTGGTCAGAGAAATCTTCTGTCTGGCGTAAATTCGCAATGACCTGCGCTTCTGTGAGAGGTGGGTGGAGGTGCTCAGTTGAAGGATCCTTCATTTCATAACCACTTTTCAGGAATGTTTTCAGCCCAGTTACTGATGCGCTGAAAGCGGAATTCACCAGCAATGGATCCCCAGCATCTCTCATGTGTTTTGGGGTCGTGTCCTCGATCTAATGTTGATAATTCATCGCCTTGGAGGTGAAAGCTGCTCACTAAATAGGTCTCTTTCCCGTCGCGATGCACGATGCATCGACATCCCGGTTCAAGTTCACCATGAAATCCATTATCTAATTGACGGACTTGATAATGGCAATGATCGAGGCGGATTAGATCTTGCTCTTTAATTGTTTTTCTGCACTCGTCATTATATGTAGCAGTTGAGAAGTGATCCGGATCTTTAAATGTATGATTCCATAACTTGATGACACCTGAAGTAACTTCTTCGGCACGAATTACCCTCAGCCGATAAGGATGCTTAGGGTCGACTGCGTAGGTTTGTTCGAGAAGGATTGAACCAGGCTGCAGATGCTCAATTGGCTTATAGCGAAGAAAAATGTGTGCAAATAATGGTGGGTTGTCGAATGCCTGTTGCTGGTTACTGTATTCACCACAAAGATTCTCAAGAAAATGTCCAATCGTTGCTGTCATTTAGGCAGTTTTCACATTGTGACATTGAAAAAGCCCCCGTTATAAGGGGGCTTGAATGCGTTGACTGATCTGATCCTTGCGTAATGGGATCAGGTCAGTGCATTAATTGCATAGTTGATGTAGCTATTGGCTTCGGTTGCAGCATCGCCTGATAGGCCATGGTTGCTTTTAATGTGCTTAAGAGCCTCTACGTACCATGAAGGAGAAAGCTCAAAAGTGCGGTTGATCTCGTCAAGACCAGCGATGAGGTAGTCATCCATCGGGCCTGTGCCACCGGCAACCAAGCAATAGGTGACCATTCTCAAGTAATAGCCGATATCACGTGAGCACTTTGCTTTTCCTTCAGGAGTGGTTGAGTAGTTCGGCCCCTCCATCTGAGTGGTGTAAGGGAACTTGGTGTAGACAGCCTGGGTGGCACCGCTTACGAGTGAATCAGCCTTTGCTGTAAGACCTTTGGCGGCCTCTAGGCTCGCTTGGGCACGGTTGAAACGTCCAGAAGCTGCTTGGACTTCTGTGTTGCTAAGGAAACGGCCTTGTGAGTCGGCGGCTGCAACCGCTTCGGTAAGTGGAGTTTTCATTTCAGAGATGAGGGAGATGAAGTGGGATTAATTCGCCAGATCAGGCAACAGATGCAGCTGCACGATCAAAATAAGTACCGATTTCACTACTCAGCGAAGCGCAATCGCCACTGGAAATGCCAGCACTGTCGTTAACGATAGAAAGTGCTGCGTCCTTCATTAGGTTCACGCCAGTTGCAACTGAGGCACCTGGAGTTCCTAATGCGAGGTAGGTCTCACGAAGACCATTCAGGCAACGATCCTCTAGGACAGATGCGTCACCAGTGAATGCTGAATATGTGATGTAACGCAGGATGATTTCCATATCGCGAAGGCAAGCTGCCATTCGACGGGAGGTGTATGCGTTTCCTCCAGGAGAAATCAGAGCAGGTTGTTGTGCGAAAAGTTGGCGTGCAGCGTTAGCAACGATTGTGGAGGCGTTGTTGGAAATCCGGCTTACGGCGTCCAAGCGCTTGTTGCTGCCAGAAACCATGGCTGCCAGAGCATCAATTTCATTGGCACTGATGAACTGTCCCCTGGCGTCGGCCTGGGCGACAACCTTGGTGAAGGCGTCGAACATTTTTTACTCCTGCTTGCAATGTCTGGTGAGGTGTCCAAGCACCCGTGAGACCATCCTACGGAAGTCCTCTCGGGTTCCAGGCAATTTTCGCCAAATGCTTAGGACTCCCCTGAAAGCTGTTCATAATGTGTAACTCTCTCCGGGTGGTTTGGAGCTGTATAGACCTCAAAAGCTACAAACGGGTCTCGATTACAGGTCAAAAAGAACAGAGTGGATATAGGCCTCAGTCCATTCGCTGCCATGAAAGCGAGTCAACATTCCGCGCGCAGGGTCTTTTTCAGCTCGATAGTCCGTGTATTTTCTTTGCCCTTGCAGGAGAAGATCGCTTCGTTCCGGGCTCACAGGCTCAGCGCTAGCGGCTAGTTCCAGGTAGAGATTTAAATATTCATTGAAGGCAGGTCTCACGATTGACTCAATCAAATCGTCGCCTTCCTTACCAAGCGGGAGTCTTGTCCAGAGGAATCCTGGAGAGAAAAAGGGTTTTGCTTCTTCTGGGATTGGTCCTCCGTAAGGCAATTGATCACGCCAACGTTCAAATATTGGTATTAGTCGCTCCCAGACTTGAGTGGTGTGGACTTCATCGGTTTTGATGGCAGGTTGCAGGTCCAGGGCAAGCAGGTGCCCTGAAGGGAGCGTTACTAAATCACCGCCAAAAAAAGGTAGGTCATATGTGGAATTTGGATTGATCACAAAATTCAAAACAGACGCTGCAGATCCAGCACTCACGCAAGCAGCTCTGACTTGCCTAAATTTCTCCGTTTTGCAAGCCCAGGTGGCTGTTGTGACAGAAATTGGTTTTGATTTGGATCCGGTTTGACCTTCGCGTTGTAAAAACCGATCTGGCACTGGGTATGGGTCAAAATTTAAGCCTTCTAGGCTCTTAACAGCATCCTCAAGAAAGGGTTGCCATGACCATCCTTCGATGTTTACAGGTTCTGTGCTTTTTGACCTTTGAATTGTCATTGGTGAGGAGAGGAGGCGGGGAATAAAAACTCGTGGAGGAACCGATTTGACCAATCTTTTCCAAAATGGCTTGTGAAGAGTCCGTGAGCTGGATCCCGTTCGGCGCTGTAAACATCATATTTTTCCTGGAGGATCTTAACTTCGTCTGCAGGAATGGTTGAGGCAATACTTTTGGCATTATCATGCAACTCCCAATAGGCCTTTAAGAATTCACTAAAAGCATTTGGAAGGGATAATTCAGCTTGTTCTGCACCACCGCGGCAAAAAAGTAGCCACGAAGAAAAATATTGATTTGGATCAAATGAACGCATTGTTTCTTCACTGTTGAGATCTGGGAAGCGTTTGTTCAGATCCTTAAGCCCAGAAAAATAGCGATCAAGATAGTCTTTGTCTTGGATCAAGGGCTGGAAATCGAGTACGGCAACAAGCTTTTGACGGGCTCCAAACCAGAGGAGATCAACCCCCATTAAGGGATGGTCGTAGTTGTAATCAGGATAGGCAACGGAATTAAAAACCTGGAGGCTATCGCCTGCATCCAGTCGCGTTACCCTCCAGCGCCGAAATCCAGGAACATCCCAAAGCCAGCTCTGAATGACACTTGATGACTTTGACGATTTACATTCTTCAAGCCCTTCAGGTAGAGCCAGGGGAGATCCACCTCTCTTGGTGATATCTGAATGAAGCTCGTTTAGAAATGAATCAAACATGGTGTAAATGTGCTTATAAAGGATTGGTCTGAGCGAACATTTGGGCTTGGCTAGCAATCTCTTCAATATCGGCTTTGCTTGGACATCGAAATTCTGTGCAGTAGGTGGTCATTGCAGCACCATTTAAAAACTGTACTGAACTAACCCGCATTCTGATTTGATCATTCACAAACCAGCAGCGCTCAATCCCAAAATTTGTGTCGTACCTGGATTTGATTGTAAGTACTCCATCAGGAGTGAATTCATATGTACTAAGAGTTGGTTTTTTTTCTACGTAACCGACATCTCTTAAAAGATAGCCTTGGTTGGAATGTTCAGGCTTTGGAACATCGATGACAACGGCTGCATAATCATCATTGCGCTTGTCAGCAAGAAGGTTGCTTTCCCACCAAAATCTTGCACCACCTTTAGCTTCTTTTGCTTCAATTCCAAATACTTGGCAAATTTTTTCTACTGCGTTATCAGATGCATCGAAGGGTTCAATGATTAGATTAGAGTCAGCCGCTTCATCATCTTGGTTGTCAAGATGATGAACGACTCGTCTGTTAAGCCATAGCCCTCGGCTGGCCTCAAAAAAGTCCTCCATGGTGACTGGAGGATTGTCCATCAAAGTCATGCCTAACTCTCTTGCGTATCTCGTTGAAGTTTTAGTTGGGTGAGAATTGCATCAATCCGAATTAGTTCAGGATGCTCTTTGATCGTTGTATCGATTTTCTTTTGGGATAAACGAAGCTTCTGCCCAAGGCCCACAACATCGTCGTAAAGTCTTTTTCTATAAGCAGTCAATTCTGTAATTGTTTCGATCAGCTCTTCAAGAGTAGGTGCCTGATTTGTTTGTTCCGTCATGTCGACCTGTGATTTGCAGCAAACACTCCTCGCAACCATACCTCCTGGAATCAAGCGACAATTGTTCTATCAACTGTTTGTTGGCAGTCTTGCTGTGGGAATGGGTGTCTCTAAACAGATGGCAAAGATCGGCGCTGGTGGGCTTTGGCACTCCTTTTTCATCGATCACATGGCATCAAGGTGACGAACTCTTGCGTGATCAGCCGAAACTGGGCCACTCATCGGGTAATTAGGCTTAGGTTTATTGAGTGCTTCACCTGAAAAGGCTAGTTCTGACAACGGATTCCTCTCTAGAGAGGAGTCTCCAGGCTTAGCCTTCGCGGGATTCGAGAAGCCTCTTCCCTCCAAATTTGTCTGGCCCACATGCTCGACGCATTCTCACGTTCGGTCGTCAGTGCCGACGCCAAAACAGCTCCCGTTGGTGGTAGTGACCTCGATGGTCTCCGCTCCTACGTTCGTGACGGCAATAAGCGTCTCGATGCCGTCAACGCCATTACCTCAAACGCCTCCTGCATCGTTTCTGATGCAGTTACGGGCATGATTTGTGAAAACACAGGTCTGATCCAGGCAGGTGGTAATTGCTACCCCAACCGTCGTATGGCAGCTTGCCTGCGCGATGGTGAGATCGTTCTCCGTTACATCAGCTATGCCCTCTTGGCAGGTGATGCATCCGTGCTTGACGATCGCTGCTTGAATGGGCTGAAGGAAACCTACATTGCGCTAGGCGTTCCTACCCAGTCTGCAGGTCGTGCCGTGGCTATCATGAAGGCCTCTGCTACTGCTCACATCGGAGAGACCAATACTCCTGGTTTGGGTGGTAAGCGTTTCCGTAAAATGGAAACCACACAGGGTGACTGTGCCGCTCTGGTTGCAGAAGCAGGTTCTTATTTCGATCGCGTCATTGGCGCCATTTCCTGATCTGGAATAAAGATCTTCTTTCTCCGCTTTCAGACACTTTTCATCTTTAGGAAACTCCAATGAAGTCCGTCGTGACAACAGTTGTGACTGCTGCTGATGCAGCTGGTCGCTTCCCTTCTCAAAACGATCTTGAAGCCGTTCAGGGCAATATTCAGCGTGCTGCTGCTCGTCTTGAAGCTGCAGAAAAGCTGGCCGCAGGCCTTGACGCTGTTACCCGTGAAGCAGGTGATGCTTGCTTTAGCAAGTACGCCTACCTCAAGCAGGCTGGTGAAGCTGGCGACAGCCAAGTGAAAGTTGACAAGTGCTACCGAGATCTCGGTCACTACATGCGCTTGATCAACTACTGCTTGGTTGTTGGTGGTACTGGTCCTTTGGACGAGTGGGGCATTGCCGGAGCTCGTGAGGTTTATCGTAGCCTTTCCCTCCCAACAGGACCTTACGTTGAGGCTCTGACTTATACCCGCGATCGTGCTTGCGCCCCTCGCGATATGAGTCCTCAGGCTCTTAATGAGTTCAAGAGCTATCTGGATTATGTGATTAACGCACTCTCCTGATCACCCAAAACCATTAAAATAAAAGCCCCATTAGGGGCTTTTTTTTATGATCAGTAATTCTCAGTCGTTGGGCTTAAGTTGATTTATTGTCAGTCGAAAAACAGCCTTGACTCCTGGATCTTCTTCGGAATTGATTAATTCTTTTATTTCTGGAATTGCCTCAGTAGCATTTAGTTTCATCAATGCTAGTGCCGCATTTTTTCTTACCTGCGGAATTGAGTCAGACAGTCGAGGCTTCAGTAGTGGTTCTGCCCAGCCTGCATCATGCAGTTTTCCGAGAAGTGTGCTCGCTTCAGCCCGTACATCCGCCACTTCATCATTTAGTGCCGCAATCAGTAGGTCTCTTGCACTTTCATCCTCCAAGGCCTGGATTTGATCGCCTAAGGCTGCGATTGCCGCTGTTCGAATTTCGGCATTGCTCGAGGTGGCTGCTTCCCGCAATCGTTCTGGGGCTCTGGCTCCAACAAACGAGAGTCCCCAGCTCGCCATGCCAAGTTGCATCTGCGTGCTGTTCGGGTTGGAAAGGACGCTTAGCAGTCCATCTAATGCTTCTTCACCAATAACTACCATTGCGCCGACTGCTGATCCTTGTACTACAGGATCTGAGTCTGTGAGCAATGCGTGTAGCAAGTCATCCAGTGCTGCTGTATCGCCAATCAGGGTGAGAGTTTTCGCTGCTGCACGCCTAACTGTGACGTTCTTGTGGCAACGAAGTGCATGGCAAAGGGCTGGTACGGCCGTTTTGCCAACTTGGCCAAGACTTTCTGCAAATGTCAGACGCATCAATCCGCGTTTATCTCCCAGACCCGCGACCATTTTCTGGATTTGTTCCGGATCAGCGTCGGGAAGATGTCCTGAATTCAGTTGATGGGATAGTTCCTTGGCAAGTTCAGATGCTTCTTCTTCGCTCAGCTGAATTTGATCTTGCTCTGTTGCATGGTTTGGCGGAGTGTCAGGCATCAGCAATCCCTTCTAAGGTCCTATGATAATCCTCGAACACATTAGTTCTTTGAGTTAAAGAATTTTGGCTATTTTTATTTTGTCTCATAATCTTCAAGTTCAAGATTCTAATGTCCCTGCTCTATCCCCAATAAAACTTGCCGAGGGCTTGTCGAAACATTGTTCTTCAATACAAGCGTCAGAACCATTAGACCATGGTCATTGGATGGTAAAAGTTGATTCTTCTGTCACTCCTAAGGAGTTAGCTGAAGAATTAACGAGTGGTTGGCTGGCAATGCGTGCAAGCTTTGGGCATCACAATAATCATGCTGTAATGGCATTGGGAGGTCGCAAAGATTCTGAGGGGACGGCCAATTCCCCTTTGCAAAAAGGTTTTTGGGGAGTTGATGTAGTTGAAACTTGCGATCCAGAAGGCTTTAAAAAGTTGATTAACTGGGAAGCTTTAAAAAATGCAAGACCTCAAGATGCTGTTTTTGAAGTTGTCCGTGGACCAAGATAAATATATATTACGTTTTGCTTTTGCGTCGTGACTTCCTGGTTGTTTGTTTAGTTTCTTTGGCCGCACTTGCTTTCTTGGTGGCCATTGCTGATGTAGACTCTTTTCGTGTCTCAAGTAATATATTCCCGCCTAAACGTGTGACTGATGTAATCTTTTTCCCTAATTGATTCATGCATTGCATGTTTAAGCTTAGATGGTGGAGAGGAACCTGAATAGTTCTTTGTTCCATCTGGCGTGAACCAGGTGCAGTCCCAGTAGTGATACGAAAACAAGTGCTTGAAAAAGGACCCATCGTAATGACTTGCTCGTTTTGATGATAGTAACGGTGTAAATCACTATGGGCAAGGAAGCCAGGCTTCTACAGCTAATTCTTTACACAGAAAAACTCTCCTTTGCGCCGGTAGGCAAAGTACCTTGGTATTGAAAGATCTTTGCTGAAGCAATGATGGGCCGATTTGACAATATTCATCCCGAGCTGAGTTGTGAGCAGGCCAGAATCATTCTTGCTTCATCTCCTGACCAGCTGGATTCACAGAGCGATTTCTATATGGCTGCGGCACATTTGATTAATTGCCCGTGTAAGGAATCTCATCATTCTTTGATAAATTTTCTGAGTCTCCAGGGATCGGAGCAAGCTATCTCTATTGCCAAACGTAAAGCAGTTGAGGTCCTGGCTCGTTTGCAGGTTAGTGAGGCTGTGCCTGAGATTGGTAAATGTTTGTGGTCTGATGATGTTTATTTAGTTGAAAACTCTGTTTGGGCTTTACAGAAATTATGTTGCTCTAGTCCTGTTTTAATTGAAAAAATGATTGCTTTGATGAGCGATGATCGTCAAAGCACGCGTGTGTTGATTCAGGCTTTAACCCAGCTTAAGGTGACAGCAGCTTCAGCAAGTATTTTTCCTTTTCAGGAAGATCAGAGGCCTGGGGTGAAGGGAGCGGCTATTGCGGCTATCTCCGTACTTGAAGGCAGGCAAGACCGTATCTCTGAAGTTGGTGATCATCTTCTGCTTCCCAATCAAATGGATCGTCAGTGCGCGATTCAAGACCTTATCGACGCTGGTGCTTTTGGGATGATAAATCAGATCGTGAGATCACCTGTTTCACCTGTCTTTCGAATGCGTGCTCTACGTAGCCTGGTTTTTAACGCTGGCCCTGAAATTGATTTCTTAGGTCAAGCAGACATGATTCTCTTGGATAATCCGACGTCCCTTCACCTAGTTCATAAGTATGATGACTTCCCGTGTATCGAATTTTTGGTTGGAGAGCTTTTTAGCACCGATTTTAGTCGTTGTTATTTAGCTTTAACCTCATTAGTGGATTGTAATTCGACGGAGTTGTGGGCTGTCTTAGAAGAGGTCTGGAGAGATCGAGCTTGGAATGATTATGGGGCTCATTACTTTATAATTCGTTTATTGGGTCTTCGCTTTGACTGGCCTGATTTTGCTTTGCAAGTAATAAAGTCTCTGCTCGATGAGACAGTTTCAAACTTACGTCCTCAGTTTCAAAAGTCGAGAGCTGCTGCTATTGTTTCGATGTCAGGTTTGTTCCCGAAAAAATTTTTAGCGTCTGCCAATGACTTAATACGGCCGGTTGAAACTCCCGTTTGGGAATGTCGGTATGTCACTTGGCTTGCACTTGAAAGGTTGTTTTTAGCTGGAAATGAGCTATCTATGTCTTGGCTTGATTTCCCATTGTCTGAACTAAATGAAACTGATGAATTCGTGCGCCTTAGAGCACAGAAGTTTCAGCTGTGCTCTAAGGCAGGATGATTGCTTATCTTCTTACTGTATGATGCAATAAGTACATCATTGAGTTAAATGAGCCCTGATCATCCTGCTTCTCTTGAGAAGCTGTTCGAAGATCTTGCTCATCCCAATCCCAATATTCAGAGAGAAGCCTATTGGGAAATGGCTGAACAGTATCCCGATCAAGCAATGCCAGGCCTCTTGTCGATGATTCACGATGAGGATCCAGTTAAGTATCGCACTGCAGTCAAAGCATTAGGTGCATTCGGTGAGCGCTCTTTTCAGCCTTTGATTGAACTTTACTATCGATCACCAAGTGGTACTGTTCGCGCTTGTTGTGTTAAAGCTTTAGTTCAAATAGCTGCAAACTTTCCCGAGACAGAATTTCCTGACAATGTAATTGAAGTATTGTCTAAGGCCGTTGATGATTCTTCTCAGGTTGTTGCTCAGTCAGCTCTTATGACATTGGGGTTTGTTGCGAAAGCGACTGAAGGTGGGCAAAGGGCAATTCCTGTTCTTGTTAATGCTTGTCAGGGCGAAAATATTGCTCACGTTCAATCTGCAGTGATGGCTTTGGCGGAGGTTGATTCTCCAATTGCTCAAAAGTGTCTTCATGATCTATCTAAATCTGAATCAATTGACCCTCTTGTTAGCGAAATTGTCAAAGCGAGTTTGGATCGCTTTGACAATTTACAGGCAAATAAGTTTTAATAGGTTGAAGTGTTTCCAATGTACAAAAAATGCACCTCCAGTGATTTTGGAGGTGCATCTCAATTGAATTTAATTAACTCTTAGAAATAGAATCCAAATGGACGGAATGGTACATATTCGCTTGTTGCTGGAGGATTATGACCTGTGTACTGTTGCTGAGGTAGTTTGACAGGGATTCTTGTTACAGATACATAAGAGAAAGGCTGAGGCTTTGTGCTTTCTCTCAATGCATTTGCCAAAGTATTGACGGTTTTGCTTTGACGGCCCTGTGCATTATCGCTAATCGCTACTTTCATGCCTCCTAGATCCCTCATTAGATTGTAGGAGCGAGTAAACATTCCGGCGTAGGAATCTTGAGTTCGCTCGTAAGGAACGATATCACTACCAAATACTTCGGTGTATTCGGCAGAATTTGTCAGAGAATCAACCAGAGCATCGAAGCCATGCTCTGCTTGCAGCTTGATGTGATTTTGAACTTCTGCTTGGCTGAGAGGTGCTCTACCAAGAAGATGCTTGAAATTCAGTTCGATGCCTCGCTGGGCTCCCACTGAGTGGAAGAAATTGTCTTTGTAGAAGGTTGACTTTGCCAAGCCGTTCACAAAATCACGGACATTGATTTCTCCGTTAAGGAGCCTTGCTTCTAGTGATGTCTCTTGCTGGCTCTCTGTAGGTGGCATGTTTCCCAGGACCTGGCGATATGCAGCCTTGATGACACGCATGATTGCCTCTGTATCCCCTGGGCTGTATTGATCAGCTACTACTCCGTATGGACATTCTGAATGGAGTCTTGGGCCTATGCCGATTCCTGAGGCAGCGCAGTGTTGCCTCTTGTATTCGGCTCTTGCGCCTGAAGGGGAATATGGGACTGTGCTTTTGCCAGCTTTGTTGGATGTGGAGAATGAGGCTGGACCAGTTCTGGTTGCCGAGGTCAAGGATTTTAGGCTTGTTTCTGCTCCGAGCATGATGAAGATGGGGTGGTGGTGGTTTGAATGCGCCTCTACATCTCAGGGCAGGAAATCAATTATGCCGTGAAATTGTATGGCGTAATAATGCTCAATTAGATCTCTTCGATGAGTTGTTTTGTCTTCTGAAAGAACAACGCCAAAGTGAGATTTTCCTTATTTGCTATTTCTTAGACAGACTTTGCTTTTGCCAAAGTAAATTCCTGAAAAAAAAGGGTGGGCATTGCCCACCCTTTTGCTCCAAGCGGAATTAATTAATACCTAGAGGTATTAATCAACCCAGTGAGTTGATCACGTAGTCAAGCAAGTTGTTGTACGCAGTCAGAGCTTGAGCACTCATGTCACGAGGAGCGCAGCCATCGTTACGCATGTTTACGAAACCAGCTACATAGGTGCCAGCATCGATGCTGAGAGCTTTGTAAACTTCCTTTTGGCCGTTGATGGCGAGTTCGTCAAGAGGACCAGTGCCGCCTGTGACCAAGCTGTAGTTGATCAGACGCAGGTAGTGCACGAAGTCACGCTTGCACTTCTCTTTGCCTTCAGTTGCGCATTGGCGTGGCTGGCGGCCAGTAGCACCGTTGGGGTACTGAGCGTAGACGGCGTCAACAGCGCGCTGGGCGATGCCGTCGTAGTTAGCAGCAAGCTTTTCAGCCGCTTCCAAGCGAGCAGCTGCGCGTTGGATAGAACCCTGAACGGACTCCAGATCAGAGGCAGAAGGGAAGCGTGATGCGCTGTCGGCGGAGCCGACAACTGTTGTGATTACGGACTTCATGAGTTGTAAGTTTGAGGTGAGTGAGTATTAATTGAGATCAGGTTCAGCTGATTGCGCTGATCACTGCATCGAAGTAGCTACCAGCTTCGCCTGACAGACTGGAACAATCACCTGCGGTGACAGCCATCTTGCGCTTAGGACCAGTCGTGTCGTTTGTGTTGGTGATGTGCGCACAAGCGGAAGCCTTCATGATGGCTACCGCGCGAGCAGCAGATCCGGTGGGCACGCCAAGTGCGGCATAGGTTTCACGGAGTCCGTTCAGGCAGCGATCCTGCAGGACGGAAGCGTCGCCTGCCAGAAGCGCGTAGCTCACAT